>Ga0308011_10000111_pt1 | contig 46013 bp, 43 predicted proteins | sample Neamet177_FD_203144 | JGI IMG/M metagenome (GOLD analysis project Ga0308011, IMG submission 203144) | Marine microbial communities from water near the shore, Antarctic Ocean - #177 | ecosystem: Environmental > Aquatic > Marine > Unclassified | place: Southern Ocean | collected 2014-07-25 | reverse complement strand
CCCACTACCAGAAGGAATCATAGGCCAACATGGATCAGCCATGATGAAACAAACAGGACGCTTACATGTGAATACCATGACTAAAGCCGTAGCAAGTCAGCTCAGTTCGCAAGGATACTATAGCGAAGAACATTTTGATTGGTCAAAAGTCATCCGGAACAATGAGGGTGTTGAATATAATGGGCTTCGTGCACATGGTATTATATCATGCCAAGGAGCGCAGATGGCACTTGGTGAAGGAGAGATTGCACAGCATGGATTCGCTCCAGTCAAAGGAGAAATCATCAGGATTAAGCTCCATAAAGATTTAGGTAATGCCTGCATTCACCAAGGATACTTTATGCTCGGCGAGCAGAATAAAGAATGCTCAGTAGGAGCAACTTATGCCTGGGACGGCTTTGAGCACGGTCCTACCGCAAAAAAGCGCTTAGAACTGGAAGATCATATAAAATCTGTTTGGTTAGGTACCGGTAAAACCATCCATCATACCGCCGGTATTCGACCTGCGACTAAGGATAGGCGACCTATGGTAGGACCTCATGAGCACCTAAAACACACCTGGATATTTAACGGCATGGGAAGTAGAGCGGTTCTTATGACACCTTGGCTAGCTAAGGTGTTGGTAGAACATTTTATGTATGGTAGTGAATTACTCAAGGAGTGTCTTCCGAGTCGGTTTAAGGCTTCTTCCTAATGTTCTTGTCATAGGAGACAAACAACGACAACCAAGTCGTTCTCGCAGTTCTAAAGATCAGCGGTGCCATCAATATTAATATAACTGCAAGAGTAGCTATGGTTGGCCACATATTCCAACCTAAGAACCTAGAAAAAATAACATATACCGCCACGAATAAAGCTACGGTATAACCATAACTCACATACATAGCTCCGTAGTAGAAATTTGGCTCGGGCTCAAAGTTTTGATCACATACCATGCACCTCGGGTTAAAATCCATCATGGTTTTAAACTTGTATGGATTCTTCTCTTCATAGAGGTCACCCTCCATACAACGCGGGCATTTGCTCTTGGTAATTGCGTATACTTTGGTTCCTTTTAACATCTGTAATAAAGTCTAAATGAATAGTTCAAAAATACGGAGTCTAGAGGGGCTTATTTGATACTTTTGTCACGATGATTTTAGCTCTAAACAAAGCCTCGCTATTTTTCGGGGGACGCGCAATATTTGACGAAATAGGATTCCAAATTAACCCAGGAGACCGCATAGGTTTAGTGGGTAGAAATGGAGCCGGAAAGTCAACGCTATTGAAACTAATTGCAGGTGATTACTCGCTAGACGCGGGATCCATGAGTATGGCAAAAGAAGTCCGAATAGGGTTTTTACGTCAGGATCTCAAGATGGATATGCACAAAACAATCGTGCAGATTGCCCGTAGTGCATTTGAAGAAGTTGAGAGAATCAACGTCAGAATTGAAGAAATAAATGCCGAATTCGCAGTGCGTACTGACTACGAAAGTGACAGTTATGGGCAGCTCATCGGCGAGATTAGCGATTTAAGCGAGCGTTTTGGCATGTTAGGTGGCGATAGTTTGGACGCTGACGTGGAGCTCGTATTGAAAGGTCTAGGGTTCGTTCCTGAGGTATTTGACCAACCATTGAACACTTTTTCAGGAGGTTGGAGAATGCGAGCGGAATTGGCTCGATTACTCCTACAGAAACCAGAATTACTTTTGCTTGATGAACCTACCAACCACCTAGATATTGAGAGCATCATGTGGTTAGAAAAGCATTTAGGGGAAAGTAGTCAAACGCTAATGGTCGTAAGCCACGATAGAACTTTCTTAGATAATGTGACCAACAGAACCATAGAGGTTTCGATGGGTAAGTCTTATGATTTCAATGCTTCCTATTCAAAATATGTTAGCCTAAGAGCAGAGATACGTGAAAAGCAAATTGCTGCAGCGAAAAACCAGGCCAAGGAAATCAAACAAACCGAAGAATTAATTGAGCGTTTCCGCGCTAAGGCGAGTAAAGCATCATTCGCCCAGAGCCTCATTAAGAAGCTCGATAAAATGGATCGAATTGAACTCGATCAAGAGGATACAACCTCTATGAACTTCAAATTTCAGCCTACTCCACGTAGTGGAAAAGTAGTAGCTAAGGCTGAAGGAGTGAGTAAGAGTTACGGTGATAAGCTGGTATTACGAGGTGTAGATCTAGAAGTTGAACGTGGCGATAGAGTTGCGTTTGTTGGACAAAATGGTCAAGGAAAATCCACATTGGTAAAAGCCTTGCTCAAAGAAATTACGGCAGAAGGCACTATGGAACTGGGTCATAATGTTCAAGTAGGTTATTTTGCACAGGACCAAGCGGATGAATTGGATGGTGACAGAACCACCCTTCAAACTATCGAGGACGCCTCACCCGAGGATATGCGTAAGAATGCACGAAGTCTTTTAGGCTCTTTTATGTTTAGAGGTGAGGACGCTGATAAAAAGGTCAGGGTACTCAGCGGTGGTGAACGAGGAAGGCTCGCTCTATGTAAGCTTTTATTGCAGCCTATCAACTTCTTGGTAATGGATGAGCCCACGAATCATCTCGACATGAATAGCAAAGATGTTCTAAAGAAGAGCCTGCTCGGATTCGACGGTACTTTGCTTGTGGTGAGTCACGATAGAGAGTTCTTAGAAGGCCTAGTAACAAAAACTATTGAGTTTAGAGACCATGAAGTTAAAACCTTACTAGGTGGCATCGAATTCTATTTGGAACAGCGTAAGCTAGAAAACATGCGTGAAGTCGAGGCTAAAACTGCCGTCGCTAAGGCAAAAAAATCTGAAGCGAAAAAGGTTGATGAAGACGGAGTAAGTTATAAGGATCGCAAACAACTTGAGAAACATAAACGTAACTTAACCAAGAAGTTAGAAAAAGTTGAAGAGGAAATCGAAGACTTAGAAGCACAAATAAAAACATGGGACGATCAACTCGCAGATGCCAATGGCTATATTGAGTTAATGAAAGATGTAGAGTTTTATCCTAAGTATGAACAAAAGAAGGCCAAATTGGAGGCTGAAATGGAATTATGGGAAAAAGTGAATATAGAAAAAGAGGAATTGGAGCAGCGTTATTCTGTCTCTTAAGTACTGGACTTTGGGCACAGCCTAAACTTGTTGTTCAAGTGGTCGTAGATCAAATGCGCGCAGAATATCTGCAGCGGTTCGAACATCAATTTGAAAAAGACGGAGGTTTCCGTATTCTTTTGGATAGTGGGTTCCAATACTCTAACACTCACTATAACTATATACCCACATACACTGGACCAGGGCATGCCAGTATTTCTACTGGAACTACACCAAAGTACCACGGTATTGTGGCTAACGACTGGCTTGACACACGAACTAATTACGAAATGTATTGTGTAGAGGACACCACGGTTCGTCCCGTTGGAACCGTCGAATCTAGTAGTAGACGATCCCCAAAGAACCTACGTACCATGACTTTTTCCGATGGAATTAAGCTCTACACGAACGGACGTGGGAAATCATTTGGAGTTTCCATTAAAGATCGAGGTGCCATATTACCTGCAGGACAATTAGCCGATGGAGCGTTCTGGTTGGACAAGAGTATGCACTTCGTGACCAGCACCTATTATATGCCAAACTTACCTTCCTATGTAAACTCTTACAACGGAAAAGAAAAGGCAATAGGTCTTATGAAGAAAGGATGGAAACTTGATTTAGCAGCGCGTAAATATGAAGAAAGTCTGCCTGATGAAAATCCATATGAGCCTAAATTGAATAAAGGGACGTCAAGCTTTCCGTATGACCTTGAGTATTTAGTGGACACGAAAGGACTAAATATCTTGAAAAATACGCCCATTGGCAATGAGATGGTCTTAGATATGGCCATGGAGTTGATTCAGGAGGAAGATCTAGGAGCGGACGAGGATACCGACTTTTTAGGCGTTAGTTTCTCCTCTCCCGATTACGCAGGTCACACCTGGGGTGTTAGATCTAGAGAGGTTCATGACATGTACCTAAAACTTGACGCAAATTTGGGCGAATTGATTAAAACTTTAGACCGTAAAGTAGGTCGTCAAAATTATATCCTATATCTCACATCAGATCATGGAGCAAGCGAGAACCCCAACCATCTTCGTAATTTTGGTTACGAGGTTCAAAACTATCAAAATGCGGATGTACTCACACAGTTAAATGATCAGATTAAAGAGAGACTAGGCATTCAAAGTGCGGTAGGAAAAATCGTCAATCATCATATATTTCTGAATGAATGGGCAAAAGCATCTAGTCTGCCCATTACTTTGATCGTTGAAGGGATGGATCCGTTCGCACATGCTTACTCCGCAGAACAAATCCGCATAGGGTCAGACGACGAATTGATTAAGTTACTCAACCAAGGACACCAAAGTAGATTTAGTGGAGATATTGTCTTCACGCTTCAACCTAATTGTATTTTCTATGGCCCTTATGGTTCCACCCATGGCTCTGGGTATACCTATGATACACATGTGCCCTTCTTAATCTTGGGAGGAGCGATCAATGCCGGTAGCACAACTGAGAAAACTAGTGTCACAGATATCGTAGATCGTGTGGCAGAGCGTGCAGATCTTCCTTACGCCCCAAACAGCTGGATTCAATAGAGTAAGAAGAACGTGCCTTGCTTTCGGTAATATTTAGTACTTTGAACTTCATTGAGAACTCAAAATTTATTACTTATGAAAAAAACACTACTATTTTTATCGGTCATTGGCTTTCTAGCCGTTTCCTGCACGGGAACTTGTGATTGTGATGTTATTGAAGATAACTATAGCTGGGATGGCTTTGATTGGACAGTAAGTACGACCAATCCTACTGAGACTATAGCGATGGATACTTGTGTAGACGCTGGTATCTTAGATTCTAATATTTCTAGCACGGGCGCATACTTGACTGTCACGCGCGCAGTATGCCCATAAATCGTCTTCCTTTTTTAAGCATAAAAAAAGCCCGATGTTTTCACATCGGGCTTTTTAATATCTAAAAGTAAAAGAACTATTTCAAGCCTTCTTCAATCATCTTATTGAATTCATCCAATTTAGGAAGAACAACGATTCGTGTACGGCGGTTTGCTGCACGACCTTCGCGTGTATCATTAGAGGCCACTGGTACATATTCACCACGACCTGCAGCAGACATACGCTCAGGTGCGATACTGAAGTCATTTTGAAGTACACGTACAATGTTCGTTGCACGACGAGCACTTAGCTCCCAGTTATCTTTCACACATGCAGTTGCAATAGGATCAGTATCAGTATGGGCTTCAACTAGAATTTCAAGCGTTGGCTTGGCATTCATGATTTTAGCTACTTTTCCAAGCACAGCTGTTGCTTCTTTGCTTACATAGTCTGATCCTGGACGGAACATCAACTTATCAGAAAGGTTGACATAAACCACACCTTTCTCAACACTGATCTGAATGTCTTGATCATTCAAATCGCCTAAAGCACCTTTTAACGAAGTCACTAAGGCTAGAGTAACACTGTCTTTGCGAGTAACTGCATCTTGAAGGCGAGTGATTGTAACATCCTTCTCATTGATACTCTCTAGTGTTTTTTCCATGTTTTGAGCGCTAGTAGCACTCATACGAGTCAAATCACCAACTTGCGACATCAACTTGGAAGACTGCGCGCGCAATGCTGCCAACTCTGTAGATTGTGCGTTTTTAGCTGCGGTTGCCGCTGCCAATTCCATTTTTGTGTTGCTAAGTTTCTCAGAAGTCGCGTTTTGTACTTCTTCAAGCTCTACATACTTTTGCTTACTCACACAACTTGACAATGTCAAAGCCGCTGCAATAGCAATTACCAATACTTTTTTCATTTTGTCTGTTTTCATTTCCTTACTGCAAAAATAAGAACATAATCGAGGGAGCAAAGAGGATATTAAGTAGATTTCACTCACTTTAGAGAGTATAAAAACTTAATTATGATAAAAAAACTGCATTTTCTGGTCGTATTGACTTGTATCACAGTCGTTTCTTACGCAAAAGAGTAACCTAACAATGCAAAAAAAAGCGGCTGTTGGGCGCTTTTTTATTTTACTGCTCCAAACCAGATAGGTAATCGTCTAGAAAGGTTCTGAGCGTAGTTTCTATATCTAGATTCTTTCCAATAATCATCTTATTACTGTCCAAGATTAACTTCTTAGGAGTGGATGGTATATAATAGTACCATAAGAAGTTCGGACGATCAAAGTCACTCTCAAAACCGTTAATCCAATCCAAATTGTGCTCAGCAATATATTTTTTCCAATCTGAGAATTCGTTCTCTAACGTAATGGCGATCACTTGAACTCCGCGCTCTTTATAGTCATCATAGAGATCTTTTAATCTAGGGGTTTCTTTTTTACAGTGACCGCAATTACTGTCCCAGAAATATAGAATAGTAACTTGAGCCTGTACCTCCGAGAGTTTAATTCTTCCTCTGTCCGGTGTGTCAAACGCAAAATCTCTCGCTGGGTTTCCAATCAACTCTGTGGCAAGTCCATCAGATTTTTCCTTAATTTTTGCCAAATCATCCTTAGACATCCAATCCGCAAATCCAGCATTGTAGAAAGTCTGAGCCAACCAAACAAACACCTTGTCTTCACCCATGAACTTAGACGTTTCATAATTATAAGTGGCCGTAGACACCAGTACTTTCTTGACCTGGTCATTCATGGGTTCATTAAAAAGTTTCTTTAGGTGCTTAATCACGGTATCTGGATCATGACCTAATACGCGCTCAAAATATAAGTCCCTGTTTTTTTCAAAGAACGGATTGATCAATGTACTCGGAGAGGCTAAGTTAGTATACGCCCAAAAATGATCGCGAAGCCAGTACACATTTGTATCTGGATTCAATGGCAACATCTGCGGGAGCATAAATTCTTTCAATGCAAGATCACTTACCTCGACCAAATGGGCGCGGATAGATTCCTGATTAGGCTCGCTGGAAAGAAATTGTTTGAATAACGCAAATTCGTCATTACCAGGCCCAACTCTTACTGCATTCTGAATGTCATTATAGTCTATTTCTATATTGAGATTTCCATCAGAGATCACCACATCAAAAGAATGTTGTGGATCCAGATACACGATAAAAATACCACGCTCCTCATGATCCCACGGGGAATTAAAACAGTCCTTACTAATCGGTAAATCTTGTTTTACTGCCAGACCATTTCCTTTCAAGTAAGCGATTTTTAAGGAAGAAATAGAATCTGGAAGATTTTCAATACATCCAGAGATCCTAATCTGTCCGTAGGACGTTACTCCCAAGAGGAGAAAAAGCAGCATGGTAATTTTCTTCATATGGACTAGGGCCTTGAGTTGTTTAGTTAGGTTAAAGATCGTTAATTTCAACGCTCCATCTGTGGTGACTTTCGTTAAAAAGATCAATTAAATGGTGGGTAAGCTTGGAATTAGATCTATTTAGTATCGTTCGTCCATCAACCTCTGTAATTGGCGTCAATTCCCCCATCGAACCGGTTCCAAACGCCTCATCTGCCGCATATAACTCTGTCAACGATACATTTCTCTCGATCACCGGTATGCTATTTTCTCTTGCTAATTTTATGACAAGAGCACGGGTGATGCCGTGTAAACATGCATCCGCAGTCGGAGTGATCAACTCCTTGTTTTTCACCATGAAGATGTTCGTGCCATTCATCTCTGCAATAAAGCCTAGGTTATCCAGCATTAATGCGGAGTCTACCCCAGCATAATTTGATTGAATTTTCGCTAGAATGTTATTGATCAGGTTGGTGTGATGAATTTTAGAGTCTAAATGCATGGGACTGTTTCTGCGAATGGCACTGGTCATGATTCGTATGCCTTTAGTGTTGTCATATACGGGGGGTTTCCACTCCGCCAGGACAATGAGCAGAGGGCCACTTTGATTTAAGCGAGGATCCATACCTGAGGTTACCTTCTCCCCTCTTGTCAATGTCAAACGAATATGAGTATCCTTGTGCATGCCGTTCACCAGTAGCGTTTGCTTAATTGCGTTCTTAATAAAGGAACGAGGTGGAATCTCAACAAAATCCATGGCCTGTGCTGAATCTTGTAATCTATCTAAGTGTTTGTCTAAACAAAATATTCCCTGCTCATAAACTCTCAATCCCTCCCAAACTGCATCTCCACCTTGAACAGAGCTGTCGAAAACAGAAACTTTAGCGTCTTTTCTTGAAACCAATCCTTGACCTATCCAAACCTTTATTTCTGCATTTCGTGCATCAAATTCTTGTAGCATGTTACTCTAGTTTTAATCTATTTTTAAAAAGTGATCTGTATGCCGGAAGGCAATCCTCTACTATTTTTTCGTATTTCAAATCCAACCTGTCAGGCATTTCTTTAGGGGGACCAAAACAAGTAGAATTGTGGGCATTAGTATACCAATGTGGCCACCACGGACCATCAAAAACCTTCTCTCCTAAAGGCCATTTTAGCATGCACTCTTGCCAAGAAATACCTAAAGCCGCACAAATTAAAGGCATGGTCCGTTTGGGGTCTTCAAGCATCTCATCTGTATCCACAATGATACTTGGTCCGCTGAATTTCTCGACAATACTCCATTGCGTTAACTCCTGAGTCAATCCTATATCAGTTGCCTTGAGATCAGGGATAACTTTTGAAAACGAAGCAATAACTTTCCGAGGATGACGTATCCAGAATACATGTGCGGCGTTTGCAGCCCATTCCCAATCTTCATTGACCATGTGGTGTGCCATATTTTTAAGGTACAACTCACCTGAATTATGCATTAGTCTGTCAATTCTCGCCAATACTGCTGCTCTTGAGGTTGGCCAGTCCTCCAGAGTTTCCCTCGCTCCAGGGTGATCGATCGATGGATGATCAAACAAGTACTTACCATAAAAGGGCTCATCAAATACCGCACAGTTTTCACGTTGCGAAAAGCTATACATGAGCGCAGTACTTATATTCCTTGGACCAGAAATCGCGTGAATAATCTTAATTGACATCTCAGAAAGTTAGCACTTTGATTTGAGAACTTATAAGAGGAATAATGTGAAGGTCTTTTCTACTAAAACGCCTGTTTCGACTTCTTAGACGCTCAATGGGTTTTCAACTGCATTCACCTAGAGAAACAAAAGAGCCTTCACGAAATTCATGAAGGCTCTTTCTTGTGAAGCTAACGGGACGTAGTTCGAACCATTTACTGGTAGATTTACAACTATTAATTATCTGAAACACCAAACAAATTTATTAATTCAAGTTCTGCGAAATGTATCCATTGTTCCGTAAAATGTATAATTAGTTGATGTATAAAAGAACCAAATTTGTATTGAATATTAATTAAAATATGAAAATGAAAACTTTAATCACCCTTCTTGCTTTTACAGTCTTGTCATTGTCAGTAAACGCACAATTAAACCCTAAAGACAGCACCAATATGCAAAATTCAAAAGAGTATATCCGTAACTTACGTGACGTTGATAATAATTACACAGCTTACACCGAAATCACCATAAATGCATCAGCAGAAATTGTAAGAAAGCATTTTTTAAATTTCAAAAAATGGCCAGAATGGAATACTGTAATTCCAAAAATATCAGTAAAAAGTGGTGATATTAATGACTTATCAACTAAACCTACTCTTGATTTAATGTTAAATTTTAGCAGAAAAAAAGATCCATCACCTGCACCTCTGCATCCAAATGTATTCGAGAATACTTCAGAAGTTTTTTACTGGGGGGTTAAAAAATGGTTGATAAAAGCTGAACATGTCTTTATTTTTGAGTCCATTAATAATGGTAAACAGACTCGTTTAGTGCATTATGAACAAATGCGTGGAATAATGAAGTCATTAGTTATGAGTAAAAAAACAAAAGTTAAAATGGTCACTCATTATAACACAATGAATGAGTCATTTAAAATCTTTTGTGAAGAAAATAAAAGATAAATACATAACTAAGACACACTCATGAGAACACATAATTGGACAACTGAAAACATTCCTGATCAAAAAGGAAAAATAGTATTGATCACTGGCGCATCAAGTGGTTTAGGGAAGGAAGCTACAAAAGTTTTAGCAATAAAAAACGCCAGTATTATTATGGCTGTAAGAAATACTACAAAAGCAAATGCTGTTGCTGCCGAAATTAAGAATGAATTTCCAAATGCTAAAATTGACGTTAGAAGTCTTGATTTGACTGATTTACAATCGATAAAGAGTTTTGCAATAGCTTTTGAAAAAGACTACAAGAACCTTCACATTCTTATTAATAACGCTGGGATAATGATGTGTCCCTTCTCTAAAACAAAGGATGGTTTTGAAATACAAATGGGAACCAATCATTTAGGTCATTTTGCACTTACCGGATTATTAATGCCTTTGTTGTTGAGTACCAATCATTCTAGGGTTGTTATAACGAGCAGTGTAGCTCACAAGTCAGGAGATATAAACTTTGATGATCTCAATTGGGAAAAACGAAAATACAAAACTAACAATGCGTATTCAGACAGTAAAATTGCAAATCTCTACTTTTTATATGAGCTGGTACGGAAATTCAAGGACAACGAAAATGCACCGATATTCACGGCTTCGCATCCAGGGTGGACAAAGACAGAATTAGACAGACACTCTGGACTGGCTAGTTTTTTAGGTAATATTGTTGCTCAAACTGTACAGATGGGGACTCTTCCAACCTTAAGAGCAGCGACAGACGAAAGTGCAAAATCTGGAAACTATTACGGTCCAACCAAATTGATGGAAATGAGAGGATTTCCAGAATTAGTGCAATCAAACAAACTTTCTCATGAAATTGAAAAAGCAAAAAAACTATGGGATTTATCAGAACAATTGACTAAAATTAGGTACTAACGAAATACATAATAAAACAGAATGTCAAAATTTCATCACATTAAAACTATTTCGCAGGTTCATTCAATATTTGGATTGGAAAAACCTTTACATCCACTTATTACACTAATTAAAAAATGGCCACAAACGAATCTTGATTTTAGTGAAATAAAAATAACTAGTGATCTCTACCTTCTTTCCATGAAAGGAAAAATTAAAGGGACGACTTTTCAATACGGACGAAATTCTTATGATTTCGAGGAAGGCACCCTTGTGTTTTTAGCTCCTAATCAAGTAGCTTCCTTTAGTGATCCGATTGACGAACTTGACGATTCTGGCTGGACAATTCTTTTTCACCCTGATTTAATTAGAAAAGCTGAGTTAGGAAACACAATAAAAAGCTTTTCATTCTTTGATTACGAAACGAACGAAGCTTTACATTTATCAGAAAAGGAAAAAATATCACTAAGAGAATTAGTCGGAAAAATAGAGTTAGAACTGAACCAACACATTGATAAACATTCGCAAGAATTGATAATTCAAAATCTTGAAACAATTCTAAAATATAGTGACAGATACTACGACAGGCAGTTTTACACGAGAACAAACATTCACGTTGAAATAGTTAATCGATTTGAAAAGTTCCTGAAAGACTACCTCACATCCGAAAATCTAAAAAATGAGGGATTACCTACAGTTGCAAAAAGTGGAAAAGCTCTCAACATGTCAGGTAGCTACCTGAGCGATTTATTAAAGCAAGAAACAGGAAGAAGTGCTAAAGATCATATTCATGTGCACATCATTGAAAAAGCAAAGTCGATGTTACTAGGCTCCGATAAAAACATTGGGGAAATAGCTCATAACTTAGGTTTTGAATATTCTCAACATTTTAGTAAATTTTTTAAATCCAAAACGGGTACTAGTCCATCATCCTATCGGGATATTAACTAATATCAGATAAATACATATCGTCCTACAGCCAATAATATAAAAAAATCATACACTTTTGATGATTACTATTGAATGATAAAATTGAAATAACATAAATATGATAGTCACTAAAGGTATTAAGTTCGGCGCTCTTTTAAAGTGGACAGGACACTGGACTTGCTACAAAAAGCAGGACAGTTTTTCTAAGACCTATGCTGCGTTTTTAATATTCATAAATTCTAATTCCACTTCTTTCGGTGTTTTATAGTTCAAAGAAGAATGTAATCTTCTATTATTATACCAAGTTTCAATGTATTCAAACACTGCTGTTTTAGCTTCTTCTATCATCTTGTAATCTTCATGATAAATCAATTCTGACTTTAATGTTTTAAAAAAGCTTTCAGCTACTGCATTATCCCAGCAGTTACCTTTTCTACTCATACTCTGAACAATCAAACAATTAGCTTTTAATTGCTTTCTAAACTCTTTGCTAGCGTATTGAACACCTCTGTCGGAATGAAAAATCAGCGGCTTATCAATGCTTCTTTTCGACAACGCCATGTTCCAGGCTGGAATGATAGTTTCCTTTGCAAATAAGGATTTACTCAACGCCCAACCAATTACTTGTCGGTCAAATAAATCGATTACTGTTGTTAAATACAACCACCCTTGTCCTGTTTTGATGTAAGTAATATCAGATACCCAAGTTTCATTTAACTCTTTTGGTTTAAAGTTTCTACTCAAGTGATTTTTTGATATTGAATAACCATGATTAGAATCAGTGGTTACTCTATACTTCTTCTTTGTTTTACTTCTCAAGCCTGATTTACGCATCAATTTAGCAACCCTCGGCTTAGAAACAAGATAACCTTGCCTTTTCAAGTTTGCTGTTATTCTTGGACTTCCGTAAGTTCCTTTACTCTCGCTAAAAACTTGTTTTATCACTTGCGTTAATCGTATGTTCTCAAAGTCTCGCTTTGAAATATTACCTATGAACCATCTGTAATAACAACTTCTTGACACTTTTAAAACCTTACACATCATCTCGATGGAATAATTTCCTCTGTTCATAGCTATGAATTGATAAACTTCCCATCGTTCTTGGAGAAGATGTGAACGGCTTTTTTTAATATTTCAAGTTCTAATTCTGCATTCTTGAGTTGCTTACGCAATTTTTTAATTTCTTGGTCTTCTGCTTTAATAACAGTAGTTGTTATTGACTCAGGAGTTCTTGCTGCTGCTCGCCATTTATAAATCCTAGCTACCTGAATCCCCAATTCATCTGCTAAATCTTTGATGTTCTCCCGTTGATAACTCAACCGAACTGCTTCCGATTTAAATTCTTTACTAAATTGTCGTTTTGCTCTTGCCATAATTCTAATCTAATTGTTTTTAGAATAGGTCTTAACTTTTGTGTCCGACTAAAGCTAGCAACTCCAATTGGCTACAAGAATGTTAGAGATGAGTTAGATAAGCCTATGATAGCCCCAAACGATGACGCTAAGGTTATTTTAAAGGCATACACATTAATTGCGAAAGGAATTTCTCAAAGCGAAGCATTAAAAGAAATCAATAAGGGTGAAAAGAAATTATCCAAGAGTAACATATCCTTGATACTGAGAAACCCTGTTTACAAAGGTAAAATCATTGTTCCAAAGCAAGATAACGAACCTGAACAGCTTATTGAGGGACTTCATGAAGGAATAGTGTCGGAGGACCTTTTTGATAAAGTTCAACTTGCCCTAAACCGAAAATTAGGACGCGGTATCAATAAAGTAAAAGAATGGGACGACCTTCCCCTTAGAGGATTCATTGAATGCTCGTCTTGCGGAAAAACATTAACAGGAAGTGGGTCAAGAAGCAGAAGTGGCGATAAGTATTTTTACTACCATTGTTTTGATGGATGCAGCGAAAGACACTCAGCAGCAAGAGCAAATGAAAAAATTGAAAAATTAATTTCATTAGTCCAATTCCCAAAAGAAATTACCGAAGTACTCCGCAGAACGCTAAAAGACAGCATTAAAAAAGAGCAAGGAACTAATGAATATGACCGTAATGAACTACAAGAGAGATTAACAACCTTAAACGAGCAAGAAGAAAACATTGACGACTTGTTTTTATTACAAAAGCTAGACAGCGAAAAATACAGCAGACTAAGCGAAAGAATCAAATTAGAGAAGCTCGAAATTAAAGAACAAGTTGGCAACATTAAGACCGATCATTCTGAAATTGACTCGCTTATTAATAAAGCAGTTAAAAACCTTCAAATATTCAGTAAAACCTATTTATCAGTAGGAATAGGAGAAAAAAGGAGAATGCTTGGTTCGATGTTTCCCGAGAAAATAAAAATTTCTGACGGCGAACTTCGAACCACTAGATTGAATTCTATAATCGAACTTATACTACTGAATAACAAGGAATTAAAAGGACAAAAAAAAGGACAAAATCGAAAAAATTCGAGTTTGTCCCGTTTAGTGGGCTATACTGGATTCGAACCGGTGACCTCTGCCCTGTCAAGGCAGCGCTCTAAACCAACTGAGCTAATAACCCTTTTTCAAGGCCTCAAAGATACGAATCACTTTAATGAGTTTTCATGAAAAGGTCTATGTTTACTTAAAAGAACTTGATATGAAATTAAGACTCCTGGCTTTTGTACTTTTCTGTGCTACAGGAATGCATGCACAGGCCCTGTTTATTGCTAATATAGTAGGATCAGTAAAAGACTCAAGCACGGGCTTAGGCGTAGCCAATTACCCTGTATTTGTTTCCGACTCATCGAATACCTCGCAATCAGTCAGTTTAACATTGCTCACAGATGCGAATGGAAACTATTCCGATTCAGTGGCCTTGTATGGTCAGTTTGGCTACCTCAGCATACAGACGCAAGACAGTTGTTCAGGACTTTGGCACGTACAAACTGTTCAATATGGGACTACAATAACCCCCTCCGTCTTCAATATAACTGCTCCTTTCCTAATTTGCGACTCCACAAGCTCCAATGGAGGTGGGCCAACAATGAGCGGATGCAATGCCTCCTTTTATTTTGATAGTGTACTTACTGGTAATGGTCAAATTGTTCTCTACAATAGTTCTACTATAGATTCACAATACACCGCCATGGGTACCGTAAATTACTTGTGGAACTTTGGTGATGGCACAACAGGGACAGGCCCTTTCCCATCTCATCAATACACCCAAGCTGGTAGCTTTCCACTGTGTTTAACCGTATCAGCAACGATTCAAACCGCTACAGGAACCATGAGTTGCAGTGACACGTATTGTGATTCTATTGTAATTGATAGTTCAGGAAATGTGTTCTATAAAAATACCATCGTAAATTTAAACGTGTACAGCCCCACACAGATTTCAATAGAAGAGTCTGAATCTCCAGAATATGATATCTACCCTAATCCTACAAGCGGGCCGATCATCATTGCGCTTAAAGAATCCGCAATAATTAATATTTACACCTTAAATGGACAATTGGTACGCTCAATTCAGGGCAATATTGGTGAAAATCATGTCGAAAAATTGACTTCAGGGGGATATTTAGTTCGTATTTCAACTCCAACTGGCCTATCTTCTTCTATGCTAATTGCTCTTTAACAGTAGGTTACACATCAATCAGGATAATATTTATATAAAGTATTTAACCATTTGTAGTTGTGACTTGAATATTTAAGCATAGATTTGTCGTTCATAAAAAATTATCATGAATCAAGGAACAGTAAAGTTTTTTAATACAGACAAAGGATTTGGCTTTATTAAAGATGACAATTCAAGCACTGAATACTTCGTGCACGTTACAGGTTTGGTTGACCAAATCGAAGAAGGTGATCAAGTTCAGTACGAATTAAAAGAAGGAAAAAAGGGATTAAACGCTGTAAATGTAACTCAGCTCTAAGTTTATATCGAAGATTTTACAGGCCTCTGCTGAAAAGTAGAGGCCTTTTTTATGCCCAATCGTTACGTTAAAAGCGTTGGTTAAAAAGAAACCCCCTCTCAAAATACATTCAAGAGGGGATTCTAGTAGCTCCGAAGGGAATCAAACCCTTATCTCAGGTTCCGGAAACCTGCATTCTATTCGTTGAACTACGGAGCCAAAACTTTATCCAATAACAGCTCCACTATCAGTTCCGTTTTCAGGAGTCATGATTCGCAATGCGCCATCCGCATCTTCAGCCATAAGTAACATACCTTGACTAACCACACCTTTTATTTTCCTTGGCGGCAAATTCATCAAAACGGTAACCTGTTTGCCTATCATCTGTTCCGGAGAGAAATGTTCAGCAACACCAGAAACTATAGTTCTTTGATCCAAGCCTGTATCCACTAGGAACTTCAAAAGGCGGTCTGCTTTTGGCACCCGTTCCGCCTCGAGAATAGTTCCAACGCGTAGATCCATTCCTAAGAACTGATCAAAACTAATATCCTCCTTCTGAGGATTGTGGGTAGATTCTTTAACAATCATTTGTTTTTCCTCTTCTTGTATTTTCACAGATGCCTTAAGTTTAGCACGTTGAAGCTCAACTTGCTCATCTTCGACTTTCGCAAAGAGTAAGTCTGCCTTACCTAATTGCGTTCCTGGTGGAACAATCATCGCCTGATCAGCCATCAACCATTGTGGTGATCCCTGTATATTTAACATGTCACGCAACTTTTTACAAGTGGTCGGCAAAAATGGCTCGAAAACAATAGAAAGGACCGCTGTAATTTGAGTTGCCACATATAGCACAGCACCCGCTCTTTCCGGATCATGCTTATATACTTTCCAGGGCTCTTGTTCTTGCAGGTATTTATTACCTAAACGAGCTACATTCATGGCTTCACTAATGGCTTCACGAAACTTATAATTTTCTATCGCCTTCGCTATCCGACGTCCAAATTGGGCCATCGATGCCAGTGCAATATCATCTTGATCGTTAAGATTGCCAGGGTTTTGAACCAATCCGTTATAATACTTGTCCGTGAGAACCATTACTCTATTTACGAAATTCCCCAAGCCGGCAACCAACTCACTGTTGTTGCGTTGCTGAAAATCGGCCCAAGTAAAGTCATTGTCCTTGGTCTCCGGCATTGTTGCCGTCAAAACATAACGAAGCGCATCTTGTTGACCAGGAAAATCTTCTAGATATTCATGAAGCCAAACTGCCCAGTTTTTTGACGTACTCAGCTTTCTTCCCTCTAAATTCAAAAACTCATTAGCAGGCACCTGCTTAGGCATGGCATATCCACCATGTTGCTGCAGCATAGCTGGGAAGATAATACAATGGAAGACAATGTTGTCCTTACCTATGAAATGGATAATCTCAGCATTTTCGCCTTTCCAATAGTCCTCCCAATCCTCAGGAAGTAGCTCTTGTGTGGCTGATATGTAGCCAATCGGAGCGTCAAACCAAACATACATCACCTTACCCTCTGCACCTTCGATTGGAACGGGAACACCCCAGTCTAAATCGCGCGTCATGGCACGTGGTTGTAGTCCGTCTCCGGCATTTAACCAGCTCATGCACTGGCCTATTACATTTGGTTTCCAATCTTTTCTTGACTCCAAAAACTCACGTAAATCTCCGGAGAGTTTATCAAGGGGTAAGAACCAATTCGTTGTTTTTTTCATCTCAGGAACGGCTCCTGACAGGGCACTCTTAGGATTAATAAGGTCTGTAGCATTTAACGAGGCCCCACAGCTTTCACACTGGTCACCGTAGGCCTCAGCATTATGACACTTCGGGCATTCGCCCGTAATGTAGCGATCAGCTAAAAATTGGCCAACCTCAGGATCATAATATTGCTCCGTCTCCTTTGCCTCGAGTGCGCCCTTCGTATATAGGTTTTTGAAAAACTCCTTGGCATTTTTATGGTGTTGCTCGCTCGAGGTACGCGAATAATGATCAAAGCTGATTCCGAATTCCTCGAATGCAGTATTCATCATTCCATGGTAACGATCAACAACCTGCTGAGGGGTGATACCTTCTTTTTTCGCTTTGATAGTGATCGGCACCCCGTGCTCATCAGAACCACAAACAAACTTTACATCTCGGCCGCGCATGCGCTGGTATCTTACATAGATATCTGAAGGCAGGTAGCACCCCGCAAGGTGCCCTATATGGATGGGGCCATTAGCATAAGGCAAAGCTGCCGTTACCAATATTTTTTTCTCTGTACTCATGCGTACTTGTAAAGCTTTAATTGATACCGCTAAGATAGTGAGGTTTTATGTGCTAATTTTCCCCTATGAAACAAAGAATTCCAGCACTTTTAAACCCCGGAGATGTCATAGGGCTCAGTGCAACAGCGCGGTTCGCTACATTGGAAATGGTGCATACCGCAAAAAAACATATCGAGGCAGCTGGATATCAATGCTATTTCCATCCCTCCATTTTAAAAAAGGACGGACAAGTAGCGGGGAGTATTGTAGAGAGGGTTGACGCCTTTAATCACCTGATTAACCATAAAGATGTTCGCGCCATATGGAATATTCGCGGCGGTTATGGCAGTGCGGAAATCGTAGATGAAGTCAACTGGGAAGCACTTAAATTAACACCTAAATGGCTTATAGGCTTTTCCGATTTCACCACTTTTCTCTGCCATGCAAACCAGCATGGACTATTTGCCATTCATGCTCCGATGCCCATCTCATTTGCGCTAACAGCGCCTGAGCATCTACAGCAAACCTTTGAACTACTTGCGACAGGTGAGCAATCCATAGCGCTAAAGTCCTCCGTGCTTTCTCTTAAAGGAACTGTTGTTGCTGGTAATTTAAGTGTTATTTATAGTATCTATGGAACAAAATCCCTTCCTAATTTAAAGCAATGTATTCTCTTCCTTGAGGACTTAGATGAGTACCATTATCATATTGACAGAATGTTGTTGGCCTTAAAACGCAAAGGTGCTTTTGATGAATTACAGGCGGTTGTACTTGGTACTTTTTCAGATATCCACGACCACGAAATCAAGTGGGGATCGAGCATTGACCATACCCTTGCCAAACACTTTAATGATTCGGATGTGCCTGTTATTTTAGATTTTCCTTTAGGACATACTGCCGAAAACACACCGCTGATAACAGGTGTTTCCGTCACTATTGAAGGTGGGGTGATGCTTGCTGCACTCTAAATAACTTCTAGTTCTTCACACTCCGGAGCATAAGCCTCAATTTCGCTTAGATTGATTGGATGAATTACAAAGAAGCAGAGCGTTTAGCTGGAATTTGGCTGGAATCCAACCAGCACATCATCATCGCTCGGAATTACCGAATAGGACGTAGTGAGGTTGATGTCATTTCTTTAACTGGGGAATGCTTATATCTCACCGAAGTTAAATACCGTACTTCAGCAGTAGAATTGGTAGAGGATCTGGTTGACCAACGTCAAATCAATAGGATTATACGCGCTGGAAGTCCCTTACTGCAGCGCTACAAGGCTACTGAACTAAAGATGATTCTTCTTCATTATTCGGGCAACTCCAAGGAACCAAAGGTATTTCATGTAAATATTGACTAAAGTTGGATGAAATCAACTGGCTACCACAGGAGTAAGCTACCTTTGTATAAAATTTTAAGCATGCGCAGCGATCGTTCAAATTCAAAAGGCCCCAACCGTGGACCGAAGCAATCTGAAAATAGATTTGTTAAAGGGCCAAGTAAAACTTGGGACAATGACGATTCTAAAGAATCTAGTGAACGTCAGTTCATCAGTAAGAAATATAGAAGCGCTCGCAACCGTACAGCGGAATCATTGGTCGGGGTAAACGACGAAATTCGACTAAACAGATACTTGGCAAACGCCGGTATTTGCTCACGCCGTGAAGCTGATGATCTGATTCAAGCCGGCCTGGTAGAGGTGAACGGGAAGATCGTTATTGAAATGGGGATCAAAGTGAAGCCTTCTGATGTTGTGAAATACAACAACGCTACGATCAAAACTGATAAAATGCGCTATGTAGTTCTCAATAAGCCTAAAGGATTCTTAGCTTCTATGGATGATCCTACTGCTAAAAAAACTGTGCTTGAACTCGTCGGAAATGCCTGTAGAGAACGTATCTATCCGGTAAGTCAAATGGAGCGCGGTACTACCGGTGTTTTATTGTTTACTAACGACGCTGAAACTGCAAAGAAATTGACTACTGGTCTAAACGGAGCAATCAATATTTATCATATTGTTCTTGATAAGCCGTTAAAGAAGGTAGACATGAATAAAATCACTGAAGGCATTGAATTAGATTGTGGCAAAGCGCCTGTTGAGGAGATTAAGTATATCGACGAAAAAAACAAGCGTGAAATAGGCTTGAGAATAAGTGTCAATAGAAATCGTATTGTACGCAAGCTTTTTGCCAATTTAGGTTATGAAATAGAGCAGTTAGATCGTGTGTCGTTCGCTGGCCTAACAAAAAAGAGTCTCACAAGAGGGCAATACAGGTTCCTTGAACCTAAAGAAGTTGGCTTTCTAAAAACCAGATAGCATGCCGAAGGCATTACGAATTCTTAGCTACCTCCTACTCACCGGTATACTAATACTGGGAGGGGGTGCTGGCTATTTGTGGTGGAAAAAGGAGGTGATTATCGATCGGAGTATAGACCGATTAAATCAGGAATTAAATGCTCCAGTTTCTGTGGGGAGTATTGACTTAGACTTATTCAGTGGGTTCCCTAGGGTTCGTGTTGAATTGGTAGATGTTGACATTCAAGATGCTCTGAGACCGGATAGCGTATTGCTTCAAGCTGAATATGTAGGTTTAGGCATGAATATCCTCGAGGTTATCAAAGGAACTTTCGTGATTGAGGAATTGGCCTTCAAACGTGGGACGTTTTCCTTATATAAAAACCATACTGGCCAGAACTGGGAATTACGATCTGCAAGAGACACATCTTCTGAGCAATCTATAGACCTTTCAAGAATTTCATTGATTGACATGGACCTCCGTTATGAGGATGCTGTCTCAAAAGACACTTACTCAGGCTATGCCGAGCATTTAGTTCTCACGGGTCGCATTGCACAATCAACAGCACTTCAAGTAGATGGTCGGTTGTCAAGTATTTCTGGAATCTTAGCGGAAGAGATTTGGTTTAAAGAGTTAAGTCTTAGCGGTGGTCTTGAACTAACCCTAAACGATAACGGATGGACAGCTAGCAGCAAAGACTTGATCCTTAATAACTCCACTATCTCCTTTAGTCTTAACGAATCTGGCGGTAGTATTTTCTCCGATCGCATTGACATTGCAGCAGCACTACCTGCATTTCCTTTGATAACCCTGGGTAAGGTAGCGCTGTCCTCCTTAGAGTCCTCCTTAAGCTGGAAGGGAACTTATGAAGACTGGACGGCAGAATTGACTCCTTCAGAATGTGCGTTTACTTTTGATGCGCTCCATGTTCTAGATGCGCAGGGAAAACTTGTGATTGATTGGGGAAGAACGCATGCCATTTCCGGATCCCAATTAAACATTAAAACCTCAACGGGTGAACTCAAAGGATCCTTTACATTGAGTGGAGAGGACCACCCTGTGGTACAAGCAAATTTAGCTGGAGGATCAAATCTTAGCGAATTGTTTCAATTTATTGAAGTAACGGCCTTGGATGATCCTATGGGGTTTTGGCATGGGCAAGACATACAAATTAAACAACAATTTAAAAGTTGGAGCCAATTTGAACCTATTGGAGAAACTGATTTTTCTGGGTCCATTCAACTTACTCAAGTAGCCTTTGGTATTTCTAATAGTACCCTATCATTTGAAAAAGTAGAAGCCGATTTACGTATAAGTGGTGATGACATTCTTCTAGATCGCTGTTTTCTTCAAAGTGGCATGAACACTGCAGTAGTGCAAGGAAAGATTGTTAATGCCTTACATTCTTATGCCACTCCAAGGGTTCAGGTAACTATGGAAAGTCCCATAATAAATATGGATCCACTGTTGTTTTGGGAATTTGATGACCAGGGGTCCAACAATGATGGTTTTGGTTTTGATTTTGAGATAAACCTAAACATCGCTTCCCTGACACTAGTAGACTTTGAGGGCAAATCACTGCGAGGTATACTTTTTAATGAAGGTTCCGTGATTCGTGGGGAAAAGATGGAAATTCAAGGTTGCCAAGGAACCATAAAGGGCGATTGGAAGCTCACAGAAATGGCTGACCAGTCCGTATTTTGGACCCACGCTACTGTTGAGGCTATCGCGCTAGACGAGCTGCTTGGGAGTTTCAATAGCTTTGATATAGAAGACATAGACGAATCGAATTTAAAGGGCACGGTGTCTTCGACCGCTGAGATGACACTGTCTTTTAACAAGGATTGGGATATGATCACTGAAAAAACGAATATTGACGCCGTAGCAATTCTTCGTAACGGTACGCTCCAGCATTACAGCCCGCTACAGGAGCTGAGTAGCTTTGTAGACAAGGACGAGCTTTCTACCATCTCCATACCCATGCTCCAAGGACCATTCCGTGTTCGCGGAGATACCCTCTTTATACCTGAAACAGAGGTCAAAAACAGTGCTCTTAATTTTTGGGTGAATGGTTGGCAAAATCTAAAGACTGATGAGATTCTTTATAGCTTAAGGCTAGGGGTCAAAGATCTTGCACTAAGAGGTAGAAACAGCAATAGAGATTTAGGTGGGTGGATATCAGAAGCTGAAAATGAGCGCCAGCCCTATGTCAGAATTCTTGTTGGATGTGATCTAGATGACCCGTGTGTAAGTCTAGACAAAACTGATATAGCTCAGCGTGTAAAAGACACCTTTAAAAAAGAACGCGACGACTTAAAAACATTATTCCAGACAAAGCCTGATACTGAAAAAGAGCAAAATCCATCTTCAGGTAGTTTTGAATTGCTCTGGCCAGAATCGGACAGTCTTCAAGTTAAAAGTAATTTATAACGCTTCTTCAAAAAGATCATCTAGTGTGCCTTGTGCCAAGGGATGATAAGAATCGCGGGCATTCATATAGATGCGTTTTGCCCACTCCTGACGCTTTTCATCTCCCTCCAGCATACTCGCATACATGGGTACAATAAATTTTCTACGACCCACAGATCCTAAGAACGACTCTACCTTCGCTGTGTAAACAGCCGTATCAAAGCCTTCAAAACCTGTTTTTAATATGGCCGTATACCATGCTGCAACAATTTCAGGGTTAGGACTTCCACTTAGTCCATAATTAAAGTCGGCAAGCGCATAATGTCCTTCTGACGCACCTCCGGCCTCCAAGCCTCGGACATATCGCAACCATTCATGTGTACTCCAACGGATGGTTACTTCTTGGTCTAGATAGACCAACGACTTCGCATTCGCATCAAGGGGATCTGTAGTTAACATCATTTTCACCGCTTGATCAACTTGAATGAACCTATTCGACGCAGGGAATGGGCAATTTACCGGTAAGCCCGTTCCATATACCCACTGCTCTACACCTATTTCATTCCATTGTTCTTGGGTTAGAAGAGCCGCCAATTCCTGAAGAAAGACTTCCGTCACCATGGTTTTAAATTTGTACTTATCAAAGTATTCTTTTAGGAACACATCCCAGTTTTCTCTTCCAACCGTATTCTCACATAGTCTTAAGAAATGAAAACCCTTGTCATAAGGTATTGCAGTCACTCCGTCATCTGGATTTCGTCCAACCAAGTCTTGTTTAAGTTTAGTCGCCTCAGGATCTTCTTCCAACATAGAAGCCAATTCATTCTGCAAATCGTCATAGCTGAGTGCCTCGAGCATATCCGCAAAATCCTGACCGTAGAGTTGCTCCATGATGCGCATCTCAAAATAAACGGTAAAGCCTTCATTAACCCAGAAATCATTCCATGTTGCATTCGTTACTAGATTTCCACTCCAGCTATGTGCCAATTCATGTGCAATCAAGCTCACTAAACTTCGATCACCTACCACAACAGTGGGTGTTAGAAAAGTTAATCTTGGATTTTCCATCCCTCCAAAAGGAAAACTAGGTGGAAGAACGAGCATATCATACCTGCCCCAATAGTAAGGACCATAGAGAGCCTCGGCATCTCTGATCATATCTTCTGTTAGCGAGAACTCGTACGAAGCATTGCGAACCATTTCTGGCTCTGCATATACCCCTGAGCGCTCTCCTAAGGCTATGAACTCTAAATCCCCTACACCCAACGCTAACAAGTAAGAAGGAATGGGCTGCGGCATGTTAAACTCATATACCCCTGTTTCATTTTTTTCAACGGGGTTAGATGCGCTCATCAAAGCGAGGGTTTGCTTGGGCACCTTTACTTTTGCCGTATAGGTAAAGCGTACTCCGGGCCTGTCTTGACATGGAATCCAAGTTCTGGCTAAGATCGCTTGGCTTTGGGTGAATAAAAATGGTTGGCGTTTACCCTGCGTCAATGAGGCAGGGTACCACTGTAAGGCCTCCGCAGTTGGGCTTGTTTTATAAGAGATACTCACCTGCTTTGCCGCCAAGTTTAAGGGGATAATCAGCGCTGATCCTAACAACTCATCGTTACCTTCTAGGGTCCAATCAGTACTAATATCACCATCCACTAAGACCGCTGAAATATCCAGGTTCTTTGCATCAAAGATTACGGAGTCGCCGTGACCTTCTTGTAGGGTCCATTGCGCAGTGGCTGAAATGATCTCAGTCTCAAAATCAACTTTTGCATCCCAGTGCAATGCCGTTACTTTTGATTCCATGGTACTATAACTGTGTGGGTCAAGAAATAAAGCTGCACGAACTGAGGTGTCTGCGATAACAGACGAGAGGATGGCAGGCTGCTGAGTATTTTCAGTAGATTCTTTAGGCTGACAATTCGTTAATACGAGTGCAAAAAAAGCCGTTAAGGCCAAAGCAAAGAGTTTGTTCATTTTCTTAATTTTACGTTTAACAATTTACCGCAAATGAAACGAAATCAAAGCCTCATCACTAGACTGATTATATCCTCACTCGCTATTTTTATTTCTGGATGGATACTTCCGGGAGTTCAGATCGATAGCTTTATCACCACCATAGGAATAGCCATCGTTTTAGGCCTTCTAAACGCAACCATAAAACCCTTATTAGTATTCATAACACTCCCCGTAACCTTCCTCACATTAGGGCTATTTCTACTCGTTATAAACGCTATTATTATTGGCCTTGCAGATCATTGGATTTCAGGATTACACGTGTCGAGCACCTGGACGGCTATTTTGTTTAGCTTTTTGATTTCAACCTTTACATCCTGGATGTACAAATGGGGGGATAGGTAAGACTGTCTTCAGGGATTCTACTTTATGCTTAAGGTAAAACCGCTGTTTCCCATGATGCTGATATTCCAAAAGTGGCTTGAGCCAGCTCCATAAAACTTTCTGTTTTGTCGCTGACGAAAAATTCAGTCTCGCCATTTTTATTGGGTTGGTTTAATCTACTTTCAGAACCCCACCATTGCTTGACCTGAGCAGCTACAATTTCCGGAGCATCAATCCAACGGACATCTTTAAGCACTTTCTGGGCCAATTCTTTCAATAATGGATAATGTGTGCAACCTGGCACAATCGATGTGATTCCACTTAAAGATGGGCTATTCAAGTAATGACGTAAGACCTGTTCAGCGATATCTGAACGCAAAAATCCGTCCTCGATAAGGGGAACCAAAAGAGGAGTTGGCAAACTAACCAACTCTACATTATTATTTAAAACACTTAATCTCCTAGGATATTCTTCGCTTCGAACGGTTGCTCTAGTACCTAACAGACCCACTTTTTTCTCATTGCCATCCGCGAGCGACGCGACGACAGGATCAATCACATTAACAAAGATCAATGATGGAAATGACTGCTCTAGTAGGGCACCAGCAGCGGCGCTCGCACTATTACAAGCAATAACGATCACATCGCAACCCTTTTGTCTTAAAAATTCAACAATCCGCAAACTATAGCCAATTATGGCCTCATCACTCTTGTCTCCGTAAGGCAGGTGCAACGTATCTCCATAATAGACTTTAGGAACCTGAGGAAGTACCTCTTCTAATGCCTTTAGCACCGTCAGTCCACCGAGTCCGCTATCAAATAATCCTATTTTATGCACCTTCTCCATTGAACTATGCAAAATACCAAATAAAAACCCCCCGCGAGCTAAGCTCGCGGGGGGTTTAAAATAAATTTGTCTTAAGCCTCTTAATTAATACCTAACTGTGCTTTAACAAGCGGCATGATATCATCACCACCGTCCAGGTAAATAACTACAGCTTTAGAAGCCGAAGCGTCGAGCACATAGGTTAACCCTTGTTCCTTAGCAACCACGTTAACGGCTTCTTGTGCCTTTTCAATAATAGGCATCATTAAATCCATTTGTTTGCGCTGAAGTTCCTGCTGAGCACTTTGGTTGAACTGCATGATACGCTGTCCCATAGACTCTAGTTCTTCTTGTTCCTTCTGAAGACGAAGTTGTGTCCATGTATCAACATTTGCTTGCGCATTCTGCATTTTAGTCATGTACTCTCCTTGCATAGCTGTAGCATCTCCTTCAAGTTGCTGAGCATACTTCTGAATTTCGCCTTCTGCAGATTTTGTTTCAGGCATGATAGACAATAGTTCGTCTACATTAAGGTGACCCATTTTTTGCTGCGCTACCGCTGTTCCAGCAAATCCAAGTGTCAAGGCAATTGCGAGTAATACTCTTTTCATCATTTCTTGTTTTTATTTCTTTAAACTAGTTAAAACTTCGTCACTGTAATCTTTCTCTTTTTCTACATAAAGAACACCACTCTGCGCACTTTTGTCCAATACCAATTCTAGTTTTCGCTTACGCGCCACTGCCTGAACAGCACCAAAAATTTTGTCTTGGATAGGTTGTACGAGCTGAGCGCGCTTTTCAAAAAGCTGTCCAGCCGGACCGAAGTATTTTTGCTGAAGGCTGATGACCTCCATTTGTTTGTCCTCTATGGATTTTTCTCGTTGTGTCAATTTATCCGGTGATAAAAGTATGCGCTCTGCTGCAAGTGCGTCTTTTAAGCTTTGAAGTTCACTTTGCAATGCGCTTACTTCCCCTGCCCACTGTTCGCTTAGCTTATCAAGCTGGCTCTTCGACTGCGCATATTCTGGAGTGTTTTGAAGAATATAATCCATATCCACCACACCGTAACGCTGTGCTGAAAGCAACGTGCTGAACGAGAGTGCTAAGGCGAAAGAAATGAATCTAAACTTCATAATTGTAAAGGTAATTCAATTAGAACTGTTGACCAATGATAAAGTGAGTCTGCCATCCACTTGCCGACGCACCATTAGGCTCAGGATCAAATCCGTATGCAACATCAACACCCATCAGACCAAACATGGGCATGTAGATGCGAATACCTGCACCTGCACTTCTCTTCAAATTGAACGCGCGATAGTCCCAGAAATTGTCATAGTTGTTACCACCTTCCATAAAGACCAATGGGAATACTTGTGCACTGGGTGTATTTGCCAAAATATAACGGAATTCTAAAATGAATTTATTGTACAGTGCACCACCTCCTGCAGGGGTAATGGAGTTGTTTGTATATCCACGTAAACCTATAATCTCTCTACCGTCAATCACGAAGTTTGACAGTCCATCACCCCCTACATAGAATCTCTCAAAGGGAGGCAGACCGAGGTCTTTGTTATAACTTCCTAAATAGCCAAATTCTCCATGCGTTCTAATGACAAATTTGGAAGTGATAGGCGCGAACCAATCCGCATTCAATTTCCACTTGTGGTATTCCACAAGTTTAAACCGATCTTCAGGAGAGAGTGATTTATAGTCAATATCTCCATTAAAAGAACTAAACGGAGGGGTCAATTCTGCCGAGAAACTAATTTGCGAACCACGGGTTGGGAAAATAGGTACATCCGTATTGTTACGGCCTAATGTGAATTGGTAGTTAACGTTGTTTGAAATTCCTTTGGTATAATTTAGGAACCCAGTAGGAAAGTCATTCAGGTTGAATCTTCTAAATTCTAAACCTTGATATAAAGTAAAGTAATCATCAGGCCATTTTAAACGCTGTCCAAGACCAAAGTTAATCCCCGTGATCAAGAGACTTTGGCGGTTCTCATTACCACGCTCTACGCCGTTTGACTGCACATTATGGTAAATGGTACCCGTAAAGCTGTTTGGCTTCTTACCACCTAACCATGGTTCAGTAAACGAAGCGTTGTAGCTCTGGAAATAAAGTCCATTAGACTGTGCACGAAGACTAATGGTTTGTCCATCACCTGTTGGCAATGGTTGCCAAGAACGCTTGTTACCAATATTACGTGCAGAGAAGTTATTGAAATTTAACCCCAATGTTCCTACCACACGGCCGGCTCCCCACCCACCTTGTAATTCAAGTTGAGAAGTAGATTTTTCGGCAACGGTATACTCTAAATCCACCGTTCCAGTTTGTGGATCAGGTACCGGGTTTACCCCTATTTGGGTTTGATCGAAGTACCCCAACTGAGACAACTCACGAATGGTACGTTGAATCATCGCCTTAGAGAACAGGTCTCCTGGCTTGGTACGAACTTCACGGTAGATTACGTGGTCATTAGTGCGTTCGTTACCACTTATACTTACCTTTCTTATAGTCGCTTGACGCCCTTCCTGGATGCGAATTTCAATATCAATAGTGTCATTACTCACGCTTTTCTCGACAGGAATGACTTGAGAAAATAAATAACCATTATTCAAATATACTGATGCAACATCATTCCCATTTTGGTCAAAGCTTACCCGCTCATTTAAAAGTTGAGAATCATAGATATCACCCCTGTTAATACGAAGAATACTTGTCAGTAGAACTGTTTCATACTTCGTGTTGCCAATAAAAGTGATGTCTCCGAAATAATACTTTTTACCCTCTTCTAACGAGATATCAATGTGGATGAGCTCACTGCTGACACTATACGAGGTGTCCTGTATAATTCTAGCATCGCGGTAACCCAATGCATTATACTTTGCTACAATTGCCTTTAGATCATCCTTGTACTCCTTGTTCTTAAGTTTTGAAACCTTTAAAATAGATTTTCCTTTGACTTTAGTGTTTTTCATCGCTCGAGAAAGCACCTTATCACTCACCGCTGTGTTTCCTGAAAAGGCAATTTGCCCAATTTTAACACGTTCACCTGTAGCGATCTTAAATCCTAGAATAACCGCATTGTTAAAGGCTGTATCCGTTTTTTGAATGACCTCCACGGTTGCATTCAAATAGCCCTTTTCCTTAAAATATTTTTTAATTCTATTGCTACTCATCACAACAAGATTGTCATTAACGACCTTCCCTGCCCTGAGTTCGAGGTCTTCACGGATGTCATCTTTCCATACTTTCTTGACCCCTGTGATGTAGTACTTACTCATTTTAGGGAGTTCTTTCAGCTGTATATCTAAGTACACCTTCTTACCTGACTTACTCGCTACTTTAAAAGTGATGTCTTCAAAAAGCTGCTGGCGCCATAACGTCCTGATTGCATCAGAAATTTTTGGATCTGGAAACTGGATATTATCTCCAACACGAAGGTTGGTCAACATGATCACCACATTAGGATCTAAATCCTTACCACCGGAAACTGTGATTCCTGCTATTTCATAATCTATTCCTGGAATAAGATTGAAATCACCTGTGGTTGATATCTGTGCACTTGATTCAAAAGAGAAAAAGGCCAATACAAAAGCCCAAAATATATTCTTCATGTTCTTATTTAGCAGTTAGCTGTTCTGAGGTTTGACCAAAGCGACGTTCACGTTTTTGGAACGTAGCTATAGCCTCATAAAACCCATCAGCATCAAAATCCGGCCACAATACAGGAGTAAAGTAAAATTCTGCGTAGGCCAGTTGCCATAACAAGTAATTACTTATCCGTTGCTCTCCAGAAGTGCGTATCAATAAATCAGGATTAGGCATACCTGCTGTAAACAAGTTACGCTCAATATGATCTTCTGATATTTCTTCTGGTTTCAGTGTCCCCGCGGCAACCTCAGCAGCTACTTTGCGAAATGCCTGAACCAACTCTTCTTGCGAACCGTAACTCAATGCTAGGGTCAAAGTTAACCCATCATTCCCGGATGTAGCATCCATTACAGACATTAACTTTTTATTTGCTTTTGACGGCAAGGAATGGAGGTTTCCAATCGCCTTTAATTTGACATTATTTGCCAACAGAATAGGCAATTCTTTCTCAAGGGCACCCATTAAAATATTCATCAACGCATCAACCTCCGCTTTAGGTCTGTTCCAGTTTTCTGTTGAAAAGGCATACACGGTAAGGTAATTTAAACCCAGTTCTGCCGAGGCCGTGGTGATCTTGCGAAGCGCGTCTACACCTACCTCATGCCCTTTAATTCTGGTCAAAAAACCCTGTTTCTTGGCCCACCGTCCATTACCATCCATAATAACCGCGACATGCTCAGGCATGCTGCCTGGAAGCAGTCCGGCCTTAAGACGGTTTTCTTTGTACACTTTAGAATCCACTGCAGCGTTCATCACGAGGGCTTAGGTTATAAAAAATAGTTATACCAGCAAAAATAGACCAATCTCTTGTATTAACATTACCTCTGGCAAGACCAGAGCTGTAGTTTATATTTCCGGGGTTAGAGAAATACGCAGACGTCTCATTTCGAAGGTCGGCGAGTTGGGCTGCATCCACGTAGTTACCAGAGGTATCGTCAATGTAGTCGGATCCATAGCGACGCCATCCCAATTCTGTGCTCAAGCTCCAATCTCTTGCGAGACTCTTACGAAATCCAATACCGAAAGGCAGAGTAATGGTAGAGGTTCCGTAAAACAACTGACTCTTTAGAACTGTTTGTTGCCCTTCGGTTCCTAACGGCCTTAAGTCGATCCATTCCTGGTTAAATTCACCTTGAGGGTTATATGCGGTCATACCAATTCCCATGAACACATAAAAACTTTGGGCATATTTAGTTCCAGTCCCATAAGGCCAGAAATTAAATTCTGTCATGAAACTGAGTTCATTTATCTCTGTACGGACAGCAATGTCGCGTGCAAGCTTAAAGTCATCTTTTGCCCAAGCATCTGCCGCTCCGACATAGCCTCGTGTATAATTCAAGCGAGTGCTCCAGTGCCAATCAAATTGACGGCGCAATGTGATTACTCCCAAAGGCTGGTTAGGTAAGAAGCCATAAAAACCCTGTGCTTTCGTTCCAACGGCGCCCACATCGCCATGAAAAATACTTCCCGCACCACCAAAACCCAGTTCATAGAATTGGCCCTGGACAGGGAGTGTTCCCATCAAAAGGAGCAGCATGGATACAAGCGTCTTTTTCATTTAATTTCTATAGTCACGACCCCAGCTTAACTTATTTCTCAGTGTAGAGGCAAAATCCTGGAGTTCGGTTTGAACCAATGCAATACGGAAATCTGCTTTTTGAATAAGCAGCTCCGTCTCTGAATCAAAACTGTGCATACGACTGTCCAAGGAAGCTAAAAATTCATGTTCTCTACTTTCGATTTTCAAGCGCAGGGTGTTATTATCAGAAATAACGAATGGACGCATGGTTAAATTATGCGGTGCGATCGGTGTGAGTACAAAATTCTCACTATTTGGCATGATAATAGGTCCACCGCAACTCAAGCTGTAGCCCGTTGACCCGGTAGGCGTACTGATGATTAAACCATCTGCCCAATAACTATTCAGATAACTCCCATTTAGATAGGTATGAACAGTTATCATACTTGTGGTCTCTTTTCGAGCTATCGTGATTTCATTCAGCGCAAAATTAGGTTTCATCACCCTGTTTGTCGAGGTTTTCGCCTGTAAAAGTGATCTGAAGTCTAACTGAAATCGGCCACTAAAAAGGGCATCTATGGAGGTTTCAATATTGCTCTTTGCAACGTTCGCTAGGAAACCCAGCCTTCCCATATTAATCCCAAGAATAGGAATGTCTTTACTTTGAATCAAAACCGTCGCCTCTAAAATGGTTCCGTCGCCCCCTAAAGAGATCAAGAAATCTGGATCGAAAGCTTCTAGTTCTTCTTCATTGTGATAGATTGAGAAAGATAATTCTTCAAATTCTTCATCACGTATTTGCTCACAGGCCTCTTTTAACGGAGCATACAAGCCCACAGCTACACCTTCTTCATGTAGCTTTTCCAATACGACCTCAACGTATGGCAAGTCTTGAATTTTAGGGCTTCGGCCAAAGAGTGCTATTCTCATTAGTACTTCAAGTAGTTCATTAAATGACGGTATCTGTTCTGATAGTCTAGCTCAAAACTAGAGTCTCCATGGACGGTGTCAAGGACATAGCCATAACGCTGTAGCGATGAAACGATAGGACTGCTGTTCTGCACATTAAGCTTCAAAATGAATTTAACTTCACCTGAGTGGTCTGGTGAAATCATCCACAGACCTAGTAGTTTTGCGTCGTTTTGCTCTATTACGGTACTTATGGTGACCATAGAATACTGTGATTCCTCAATGCTTAGGACAAGAATAGCCCCAGGCTGGCTGAGCGTTGGTGTATCTCGAAATAATTCTACTATATCGCTTAATAAATAAGAAGATACATACCCACCTTCATGATCAAGTACCGGAACCACCGACAATCTGTATTGAGCAGCAATGGCAAGTACTTCAAACGGATGAGATCCTGTTAAAACATACGGAGAGTAAGCGAGGTTTAATGCGGTTTGGACGGTACCCGAGTCATCTCCGGCATTGAGCAGCGCATCTTCACTAACCATACCAAGATATTTGTTGCTCTCGTCCACCACAGGAAGGTCAGTTACCTTATGTTCTTCCATGCAATCTAGCGCCTCTACAATCATCGAATTTGTAGTGAGGGCATTAATAGGTTCTATGTGTACCAATTCTTGCATCATTCTTCAACAAACATAGCCCTTTTCTTTAGCTTTGTAGTTATGAAAGATCACACAAAACTTAGCGTCAATATCAATAAAATTGCTACCCTTCGCAATGCAAGAGGCGGCGATGTTCCTAACGTTCTAAAAGTAGCGCTTGATTGCGAGCGCTTTGGAGCCCAGGGAATTACTGTTCATCCACGTCCTGATCAGCGTCATATACGCTACACTGATGTGGCTGAGCTGGCACCTGTACTGGCTACTGAATTTAATATTGAAGGCTATCCCAATCAGGAATTCATAGAATTAGTGCTAAAGAACAAGCCAGCGCAGGTGACCTTAGTACCGGATCCACCGGGGGTTCTCACCTCTAATGCGGGATGGGACACGATAACACATCAATCTATGTTGAGCGATGTGATTAAAACTTTTAAAAGTGCTGGTATCCGTACTTCTCTTTTTGTAGGTCCTGATCTTACGCTTATTGAGGGTGCTAAATCCGCAGGAAGTGACCGAATAGAACTTTATACGGAATCTTATGCTTTAGGCTATTCTGTAAACCGTGAAGCAGCAGTCCTTCCCTATGTGGAGAGTGCCAAATACGCACATAACATTGGTTTAGGAGTCAACGCTGGGCATGATCTAAACTTAGATAACCTCAGCTACTTCAGCAAAGAGCTGTATGGGTTTCTAGATGAAGTCAGTATAGGACATGCGCTGATTAGTGACGCGTTATACCTAGGCCTTCATAATACCATTCAACAATACCTCAACTGTTTAAACCCAAATGCATGGAAATAACTGAGTTATTCTCTAAGATTTATGGAGAAGGACGTCCTCTTATTATACTTCATGGGCTTTTTGGCATGAGCGACAACTGGGCTACACACGCAAAAATATTTACACAACATGGATGGCAAGTCCATGCGGTTGATCAAAGAAATCATGGTAGATCCCCACATACTACAGGGCATAGCTATGATGAGATGTCAAGCGATTTGGAGCGTTATATCAGACGTCATAACCTGAACAATGTCGTTCTGATGGGACATAGTATGGGTGGGAAGACCGTGATGAATTTTGTCGTTCGTTTACCAAGTCTTGTTGACGCTATGATCATCGTTGACATCGCTCCTAAGGCCTATCCCGTCCATCACCAAGCATACATCAATGCCATGAAGAGTATTGATTTTACAAAGGATAATTCAAGAAAAGCGATTGAAGCCAAACTCAGTAAACAACTCAATAATCCTGGTATTATTCAGTTTTTCATGAAGAGTTTGTATTGGAAATCGCGAGAAGAATTGGCTTGGCGTTTTAATTTGAGTGCGCTAGAAATAAATATAGATGAGATTGGCGCAGCTCTTGATTATGGATATTATAACGGGCCCAGCTTATTTATTAGTGGTGGGAAGAGCGGTTATATTCTACCAGAGGATCATGACTCTATTTACGAACACTTTCCACAGGCAGGCATCGTCACAATACCTGAGGCAGGGCATTGGGTACACGCTGAAGCCAAAGATTCCTTCTCCGCAGAAGTGCTGGATTTTCTTGAAACACTCTAGAAATCGGTGACTGATTTCAACTGAAAGTGAACTTGAGTTGAAGTACCCGTTTTTTTCACGAGCATTTCGTCGATGTCTGGTTTCCCCAAAGTTATCCAGGCGGCGTTACTGAAAGCATATCGCTCCTTAGGTTGTGTGAATATACCTCGATCCATTTTACCGTTACGGTTGGCATCTTCATAGACTTGTACGCCAAAAACAGAGGTAAGCTCCAAGGTGATGCTCACTTTATGCTGTGCTGAATTGAGTTCTATAAATCCTACTTTTAGTGATGTTCCACGATCATCGATGACCTCATAAGCAAGGCGCGCCGGATAATTAGACGCGTTAGCTGCCGAGATCATTAAGCGGTCTTTGTCTTGTGCATGGGTGCATAAGAACCCGCAAAATAGGAATGCAAAAACTACGACTGTTTTCATGTATCAAACTCTAGTTCAACGTTGTTTTTGGTCAAAATGGAACCATCTATCTTTAAAGAGTCTAGGACTTTTTCATAAATGGGAATGAAGAGTTCAGGGTACGAACTATAAAATTTGAAACTTTTCTTAAACTGATCCTCAGTGACACCATGCTTTTGATAAACTTTTGCATAGTAATCCTCAATATCGTTAGTATCGCCTAATATTAAGGACCCATTCCTAGCTCCTTCAATGAGATGCACATCCACCAACAGTGGAATCATTTGATCAAATGAAACAACTGTTTTAGGAACCGTTTGCACCTTCTTACCACACTGAATAAACAGCATGCCTGTGAGTACAATAAGTCCCAGTGTCTTTTTCATTTACGCCCTATTAAATATCAAGCGCTCGCCCAATTTGCTATCGTCAAACTCTCCATCCTTAAAGGCAAGATGACCGCCAACAAAACTATGGGTCACTTTACTTTTAAAATGCGTCCCTTCAAATGGCGACCAACCACACTTATATAAAATATTGTCCTTAGTCACGCTCCAAGGGCGATTAGGCTCTACCAAGATTATATCTGCGTGGAAACCTTCGCGAAGAAATCCACGTTCTTCTATGTTAAAAAGTATGGCGGGATTATGACACATTTTCTCCACAACCTTTTCGATCGAGATAGTTCCATCATAAACTTTTTGCATCATCGCTGGCAGCGCATGCTGAACCATAGGGCCTCCAGAAGGCGCGTTAAGATAATTTCCAGATTTCTCCTTAAGGGTATGCGGCGCATGGTCTGTTGCGATGACGTCAATACGATCATCCAACAGTGCTTTCCATAAACCCTCACGATCGGCTGCAGTTTTTACCGCCGGGTTCCATTTGATTAAACTTCCTTTTTCATCGTATTGTGTGTCATCAAACCACAAATGGTGAATACAAACTTCCGAGGTAATTCTCTTTTCTGATAACTGCTTTTTATTAGAGAAAAGTGAAGTCTCTAATGCAGTAGAGATGTGAAACACATGCAATCTACTGTTGTACTTTTTAGCAAGGGCTACTGCGGTGGATGAGCTAAGGAAGCAAGCCTGTTCGCTGCGAATCTTAGGGTGCATGCTCATGGGGATATGTTCTCCAAACTCCGCCTTTGCTAATTCTAAATTCGCCGTTATCGTGGCCTCATCCTCGCAATGGGTGATCAACTGATGATCTAACTGGAAAATTCCTTCTAGAGTTTTTTGCTGGTCAACTAGCATGTTTCCTGTAGAGGAGCCCATGAATATTTTAATCCCTGCGACGTTGCGCTTGCTGACCTTCTTTAGCTCTTCTAAGTTGTCGTTAGAAGCACCCATATTAAAGCTATAATTTGCCAGTGAGACTTGTGAGGCTCTGGTATATTTTTTCTCTAATTCTTCGATAGTAGTTGCTGCAGGCTTGGTGTTTGGTTGCTCCATGTAGGAGGTGATCCCTCCAGCTACCGCTGCACGACTTTCTGAATATATGTCACCTTTGTGCGTAAGGCCAGGCTCCCTGAAATGGACCTGGTCATCGATGACTCCAGGCATGAGATACTTGCCTTCCGCGTCGATGATGATCACGTTTCCGTTTTTCGGGCCTATGGTCGCATCTATCTTAGCTATTCGACCTTGCTCTATTAATAAATCACCTTCAAAAATTTCGCCTTCGTTAACGATGCGAGCATTCTTGATTAAGTAAGACTTTTGCATGTATTGGGTTTGGGTAGTGTTGTTATTCTTTGGTGAAGAAACTGCGCAGCTTGAGTTTCACCACACCAAAAATAGCTTCTTTAATGATGCCGCCAGACATTTTACTTTCGCCTTCTGTTCGATCCGTAAATATCACAGGAACTTCTACAAGAGTCATGCCTTTTCTCCATGATTTAAACTTCATTTCAATCTGAAAAGCATATCCGGCGAACTGAATTTTTGAAAAGTTAAACGACTCTAAAACTGCTCGTTTATAGCAAATGAATCCTGCGGTTGCATCCTGAATGGGCATCCCCGTCACAAATCGCACATAAACACTGGCGAAATAGGAAAGCAGAACACGACTCATGGGCCAATTCACAACATTTACTCCGGTAGCATATCTTGAACCAATAGCGACATCTGCTCCAGTCATACAAGCCTCTAATAAGCGAGGCAGATCCATAGGGTCATGAGAGAAGTCACAATCCATTTCAAATATGAATTCGTATTTTCTTGCCAATGCCCAGTGAAACCCATGGATGTAGGCTGTGCCTAAACCCAGTTTTCCACTGCGTTCTTCAAGGTGAATTCTTCCGTCAAATTCTGACATCTTCTCACGGACTATTTGGGCTGTTCCATCTGGAGAACCGTCGTCTACAATAAGTATATCAAACTTGGTTTCAAGGCCCATGACGGTATCCAACATCTTACTGATGTTTTCAATTTCGTTATACGTAGGTATGATGACAAGGGCTTTTGACATATCGACAAAGATAGCAAAGAAACCCCTAAATTAGTGGAATGAAATGGGACGTGTATACCGGTAAAAATTGGTGGAAAGCCGCCTTGATTACTTTTGGAGTAATCATTGGTATTGTATCCCTGTTTTACACAGAATCTTTTCTCAAAGAACTACGCCTAGAGGAAGAGCGTAAAATCAAGCTTTGGGCTAAAGCCGTTGAAGCTGTTTTCCTAGCTGACGATGACAGCAACCTCTCTTTTTATTCCCAAATTATTCAAGACAACAAAACCATTCCCGTTATTCTGACGGATCAAGATGGTCAAATAATAGCCCACAGAAACCTAGATATTCCCGAGATAAATCCTGAGAGATACCTCGCTAAAAAGCTTGATGAATTCGAGAATTCTGGACAGATGATCGAGAATACCTACATCGATGGGAAAACAAATTACTTGTATTACAAAGGATCAAGTTTATTAACCAAGCTAAGGTGGTACCCACTGTTGTTACTGGGGGTGATTTCCATTTACATGCTCATCAGTTACATGGCATTTTCAAATGCTCGAAGAAGTGAGCAAAACAAAGTTTGGACGGGCATGGCTAGGGAGACGGCACACCAAATAGGTACACCACTAAGCGCCTTGCTTGGCTGGATCGCTTATTTGAAGGAGCAGTATCCTACTGAAATGGCATTCAATGAAATGGAACGTGATGTGGACCGGTTAAGTTCAATCACAGAGCGGTTTAGCAAAATTGGTTCTCATCCTGAACTCACGGATACAGACCTCAGCGGGACACTCCAACAAACCGTGGATTACCTGAGTACAAGAATGGGTAAAAAAGTGAGTTTCGAGCAAGACATCTCTTTAGAATTAAAAGCGAAGCACAACCCACAACTTATGAGTTGGGTGATCGAGAATTTAGTTAAAAACGCTACGGATGCAGTAGAAGGTCGTGGTGTCATCCGCCTAACTGCTGCTCCCCTTGAAGATTCGATCAACATCATTGTCCATGATTCCGGTAAAGGCATTCCGTTAAAAATTCAACGCAATATTTTCAAGCCGGGGTTTACCACAAAAAATCGAGGTTGGGGTCTAGGCCTCAGTCTAGCCAGACGTATTATAGCAGAGTACCATAACGGGAGTATCGCACTAATTGAAAGTAGTTCTGAGAAGGGCACCACTTTTAAAATCGTTTTACCTGCTGCGTTATAATGATTCAAAACAGCCTCTACTTACATATCCCGTTTTGCAAGCAAGCTTGCCATTACTGTGATTTTCACTTCTCAACAAACCTTAAAACGAAAGAGAGTGTACTCGCTCAAATGCATCTAGAGCTCAAAAAAAAATCCTTACTAAGCCCTTGGAACTCCGCGACGCTAAAAAGTGTTTATTTTGGTGGAGGCACCCCTAGTATTTTAGCGGTATCAGAATTAAAGGAACTGCTAGAGGCCATAAAATCGTTATTTTCTTGCGCCCATGGCATGGAAGTAACCTTGGAAGCAAACCCCGACGATATTACGCTAGATGGACTAAATTCTTGGTACGACATAGGTATAAACCGATTGAGCGTGGGTATTCAAAGCTTTCACGAGACGGAGCTGAAAGCCTGCAATAGAGCTCATGATTCTCTTATGGCTCATACAGCGTTAGAAATGATCAATGCATCCGAGTTTTCGAACTTTTCTATTGACCTCATTTATGGCATGATTGGTTCATCAACTACCTCCTGGAAGGAGAATTTAGATCTGGCTTATTCCTATTCGCCCTCACACATCAGTTGTTACATACTTGCCGTCGAGAAACGTACCGTGCTGGAGAAACAAGTAAAAACAGGAAAGGTCATCCTACCTGCAGAGCATGTCGCTCTTCAGCAATTTGCAGACCTACGAGATTGGGCTAAGGAGCATAATTACGAGCACTATGAGCTCTCTAACTTTAGTCAACCAGGCTGCAAGAGTATTCATAACACGCACTATTGGTCCTACCAACCCTATCTAGGAATTGGCCCAGGTGCTCATTCGTTTGATGGCGAGCAACGGTCATGGAACGTAAGTAATAATATTCGTTATGCACGCGGCGAAGCTGGTGACTATGAAAGTCTATCCGTCCGAGAGAAACTCAACGAGCGTCTTATGGTTCGTCTGCACACGAGCGATGGTTTTATCTTATCCAGAGATCTTGATCCATTAGGACTGGACCCTGACATGGAAGCGCGGTTTACGTTTAATGTGAACAACGCACTTGAAAGGGATAAGATTATTGCAATACCTGGAGGGTTTAGGATTTCAGCACGTGATTGGATCGTCAGCGATCGAATCATTTCAGATTTATTTATTGAAGACTAATTGACCATGAAAGCACAAATCGTTATTAATGACCGTACGTATACTATTGATTTAAATCAACCATCAGCTGATCTGAGCATGGCGGTTAGCGATGTAGCTCGAGCCTGGTATATCAACGCTCCTACATTTAAACCCGTAGTACTTGGAGATTGGAAGGGGTCTGTTGCCCTAGGTGGTGCTGTTAATTTTTTTAATATTTCATTCAATCCGCATGCGCACGGGACACATACCGAAACTGCAGGACACATTACAAAGGAGCGCCACAGCATTAACACGAATTTTAAAAACCCTTACACGAAATCTGTCTTATTAACGGTAACTCCTGTTCAGGGTGTCGTAACGTTTGATGATTTTCTGGTACAATGGGAAAAGGCATCCAGTAAAAATTGGTTGGATCAAACGGAAAGTGTTATTCTCAGAACTGAACAACATGAGGGCAGTTTATTGCGTGATTATAGCAATACGGACTGGCCTTTTTTAGCCTCAGAAATAGGCGCGTTTCTTCGAAGCTCCGGGATTGATCACCTCATTATTGATCAGCCCAGTGTAGACCAAGAAGAAGACGGAGGAGCATTAGCTTGTCACCGCTCGTTTTGGGGGGCCACACCATTAGAATCTTTACACAGAACCATCACCGAGTTGGCCCATATACCAATAGAGGTAATTGATGGAGTTTACCTTTTAAACCTACAGGTTGCTCCGCTAGAAAATGATGCCGCACCATCAAGGCCTATCCTTTATCGCCTTATTTAACAGATCTTTTACTCGTGGCTTTTCTACTTCTTGCATCTACTGCGGCAAGTGTCGCCATATTGACAATCTCTCGAACAGACGCTCCGAGTTGGAGAACATGTGCGCTTTTCTTAGTACCAATCAACATGGGTCCAATCGCCTCAGCTGCACCAAAACTTTGGAGCATTTTATACGTAATGTTTCCTGCCGCAAGGTTTGGGAAAATGAAGACATTTGGACGATGACCTACAAGGTCAGAGAACGGAAAACTCTCTTCCATTAATTCAGGACTCAAAGCAAAGTTTGCTTGAATTTCACCATCAACAATCAAGTCAGGGTGCTCCTTGCGTAAAATCGCACTAGCCTTGGCCATTTTAACCGCATCTGGTCCATTACTTGATCCAAAATTAGAATAACTCAACAGGGCTACTTTTGGAGTAATGTTGGTTCTGCGAACCGTATCTGCCACATTAAGTACCATTTGAACCAAATCCTCCACCGTAGGGTCGAGATTAATGGTGGTGTCCGCAAAGAACATCGGGCCTCTTTTTGTAAGTAGGATATACATCCCAGCCGCCTTGCTCACACCCTCAGTTGTGCCAATAGTTCTCAGGATTGGCCTAAGTGCCGTAGCATATTTCACGGTTAATCCACTAATAAGTGCATCAGCCTTATCTTCTTTAAGCATCATATTACCAAAGTAATCTCTGGTCTTGACCTTTGATTTACACTCAGCAAGGGTCCACCCACGGCGTTTGCGTAACTCATACAATTTAAGCGCAAACTCCTCGCGCATCGCTCTTTCCTTAGATACATCAATAATCTGTACCCCTGATAACTCTAGCTGATACTCTTCTATAATCTCATGGATACGGTCTTCTGGACCTAGGAGAACGGGTATCGCTGTTCCACTGCTCAGAAGTATCTCCGCTGCTTTTAAAATCCTGTAATGATCGCCCTCTGTAAAGACAACTCTTTGCGGTTTAATAATCGCATTTTCGTTCAGTAAACGGAGGAACTTATCATCGCGACCCAGTCTGTCACTAAGCTCTCTATCATACGCCTTCCAATCAGCAATAGGGTGTTTTGCTACACCAGAGTCCATCGCTGCCTTTGCAACAGCAGGAGCTACGGTAGTTATTAACCTTGGGTCAAATGGTTTTGGGATAATGTATGTTTTGCCAAAAGAGAGGTTACTCTCGCCATAGGCAAGGTTCACCATCTCTGGAACCGGTTCTTTGGTCAATTCAGCAATGGCTCTAACTGCCGCTAGCTTCATCTCCTCGTTGATCGCTGTTGCTCGAACATCAAGCGCTCCTCTAAAAATGAAGGGGAAACCCAATACATTATTCACCTGGTTTGGATTATCACTTCTACCGGTAGCCATAATAATATCTTCACGAGCCGCCATGGCATCCTTGTAGATTATTTCAGGATCAGGATTCGCTAAAGCAAATACAATGGGGTCAGGCGCCATACTCTTGACCATTTCTTTAGAGACCACCCCACCTTTTGACAAGCCAACGAAAACATCAGCACTTTTCATCACATCAGATAAACCGCATGGTTCGTGATGCTTCGCAAATAGGGCCTTCTCTGGAGTAAGGCTATCTCTTGATACTGTGATCAAACCTTTAGAGTCACACATGTATAAGTGCTCTGACCTCACTCCCAAAGCGAGGTATAGCTTCGCACAAGAAATCGCTGAGGCACCAGCGCCGTTGAAAACAACCTTAATCTCTGCAATATTCTTGTCTGCAATTTCAAGTGCATTGAGTAGTGCCGCTGAAGTAATGATGGCCGTACCGTGTTGGTCGTCATGCATGACTGGTATATTCAGCTCTTCCTTTAATCTTTTTTCAATGTAAAAGCAGTCTGGTGCCTTAATATCCTCAAGGTTAATACCGCCAAAAGTAGGCGCAAGCGCTTTGACTGTATCGATAAACTTATCGGGATCAGCAGCATCCAACTCAAGGTCAAATACATCAATATCAGCAAATATTTTGAAGAGTACTCCCTTTCCTTCCATGACGGGTTTAGACGCCTCAGGACCTATGTCCCCTAGCCCTAATACCGCAGTTCCATTTGTAATCACCGCCACCAAATTACCTTTGGCAGTGTACTTATATACATCTTCAGGATTCGCTGCTATTTCCATACAAGGCTCCGCCACTCCGGGTGAATAAGCTATACTTAAATCTCTTTGAGAGTTAGACGGCTTTGTAGGAACTACTTCGATTTTACCAGGTTTAGGATATTGGTGGTAATGAAGAGTATCTTTTTTCTTTATTGATCTGCTACTCATAATGAGTTGAATTTTTAGTACAAGAATGTATTAAACGGGAACCTTGTCGCATGAATTTCAGCAGTCACCCTATAAAGGGTACGGCGTAATTCATCAATATTGCTTTTGTCTTGGGCAGAGATAAAAACGGCCCTCTCGCCAATTTTATTCATCCAACTTCGCTTCCAATGCTCTAAATCATAATTTCTAGAAGTCAATTCTAAATCAAACTCATGGGCCTCCTCAAAGGTATACGCGTCAATTTTATTAAAGACCATGATGGTTGGTTTATCCAAACTATCAATCTCTTGTAAAATAGTGTTTACGCTTTCTATATGGTCCATGAAATTAGGATGACTGATGTCCACTACATGCAAAAGCACATCGGATTCTCTCACCTCATCTAGGGTTGATTTAAAGCTTTCTACAAGCTGGGTAGGAAGTTTTCGGATAAAACCAACGGTATCTGTAAGCAGCAAAGGCAAATTATCGATGTTGATCTTTCTAACGGTTGTGTCTAGTGTTGCAAAAAGTTTATTCTCCGCCAATACATCCGTTTTACACAACAGGTTCAGCAAAGTACTTTTCCCAACATTAGTATACCCTACGATAGACACCCTGCTCAGCTTACCTCTGTTGCCTCGTTGGGTGCTCATTTGTAAGTCAATCTTCTCGAGTTTCTTCTTCAACAGAACAATTTTCTGCTGAATAATTCTTCGATCTGTTTCAATCTGAGTTTCTCCTGGACCACGCATCCCTATTCCACCTTTTTGGCGCTCAAGGTGAGTCCATAATCTGGTCAAGCGAGGTAGAAGGTATTGTAACTGGGCCAACTCCACCTGTGTCCGAGCATAGGATGTTTGCGCTCTTGCTGCGAAAATATCAAGAATCAGATTAGTTCGATCCATCACCTTGACGCCAACGAGTGCCTCAATATTCTTCAGCTGCGAAGGTGTGAGTTCATCATCAAAGACGACCATGTCTATGTCCTCAGCCTTAACATACCCCGTAATTTCCTCCATTTTCCCTGTTCCCAGGAAAGTCTTTGGATTCGCTTTAGTAAGTTTTTGAGTAAACGTATGTATCGTATCTGCTCCTGCGGTTTCCGCTAAAAAGCGAAGCTCTTCAAGATATTCGAACGTCTTTTCCTCATCTTGTAACTGGTGAATCACCGCTATAAGAATACAACGTTCTCTTTTAGGCGCTTTCTTAGTTTTAAGCTCTAACATATAGGTATATAAGGATTATGCTCCTTGTAGAAATTCTGCCCAAGGAAATCTCGTAGCCATCAACAAAAGACCAATACCAAACCATATCACTATGTGCTTAGATTTATCATTATCCTGATGACTGCGCTTACTTTTCGCGTTACCTACAGTCACTAATACCGCGCCAATCAACATAGTTGCTGGGTGCTCAACATATTTAAAACGCAAGGCAGCGTCTCCCATTACACTTCCCATATCCTGAAACACGTCTAGATTAAAACCAATCAACATCACCAGACCTACGGTGACCTGAATGTGGGTCAGTATTAGGGTGATTTTATTCTGTCTCGCCAAGCTAGCAGTAAATTGTTTGTCTGATTTCCAAACCAAAAAGTTCTGAACTATGACCACTAGCATTAGTAATAGCCACAAAAATGGCATCCAGTGGTGGAGGTGAAGTAATCCTGTATACATCTAATCGTATTTTAGGCAAAGTTACAAAGGGCATATTTAGCAACAGCATTATGAAAAAATTCCTTCTAGCATCTCTATTCGCTATGATCGCGGCCACAGCAGCAGCAACGTTTCTACTCATTTCCGTCCAGGATACGTTCCAAACTGGTGTTACCGTCAAAACTCCTGAAATAAATGGTGCTCCAGAACTACGGCTGGCCCATGCGCTTACCTTTAAAACCATATCACAAGTTCCTGAAATGATAGATAGCAGTGCTTTTGATGGCTTGCTGGCACAATTAAACCACGACTATCCTTACCTATGGGCTACTGCGGAAGTTGATACTTTTGGACAATATACGCTGCTCATCAAACTAAAAGGGTCCTCGAGCGACGCACAAAACTATTTATTTATTTCTCACGTTGACGTAGTGCCTGTCGATCAAAGAAGTCTCAAGCAATGGGATTGGGGACCTTTCGACGGCGCTGTTGAGAAGGGCTACATCTATGGAAGAGGGTCTCTAGATGACAAAAGCTCTGCCCTGGGTACTTTAGAAGCCTTAGAGTCTATGCTAAAGACTGGTTGGGTACCTGAAAACAACCTCTATTTTTCTCTTGGGCAAGATGAGGAAATCGGCGGCAGCGGCGGCGCTCGTTTAGTGGCTGAATATTGCCGAGACAAAAACCTGTTCTTCGAAGCCATCTTAGACGAGGGTGGAGTCATTTTAAAAGGGAGTATTCCTGGACTAAGGAATAAAACTGTTGCATTAATAGGAATTGCAGAAAAAGGATACCTCTCCGTACAAGTGAATTTTAATCTCGCCGGTGGTCACAGTAGCATGCCTGAAAGCGAAAACGCGATTGCTAAGGCCGCAGAGTTTGTAACCTACATACAAAGCGCTAAAATCTTTCATGCACAATTTTCAGATCCAGTAGAGGATTTCATTACCCATCTTGGTCCCGAGATGTCTTTAGGAATGAAAACTATTTTTGCCCTTAGACCCTTGACCAACTCGATTATTCTTGCCTCCTATCAAAAATCAAATACGGGAAGGGCACTAACGAATAATACAGCGATCGCAACGATGATCAGTGCCGGAATAAAAGACAACGTTGTTCCCTCTAATGCAAGGGTAGTTTGTAATACGCGTATTCTACCTGGCACAACACAAGCGGATATTGTTCGGGCCTATGAGCTAGCCGCTGCAAAATTTGGAGGAATTGTTACCAAGTACCAACATACCAGTAGCGAGGCCACAGCAACGTCGTCATCTACATCTCAGGCATTTATCGCTATTGGGAAAAGTATCACTCAAACCTTTCCAGAGGCGTTAGTCAGTCCTTATTTAACCATCGGAGGTACCGATTCTAAAAACTTCACAGGGCTTTCAAAGAATACCTATCGATTTTTACCCATTGTATTGCAACCAGATGAATTGGCTTCCATTCATGGGACGAATGAACGCATCAGCATAGAAGGTTACCATAACCTTATATCTTTTTACCAGCGCATCATTCTAGCATTTGGTGCTTTGCCAAACTAAAGACAAAAAAACCCCTCGAACGCAGAGCGTTCGAGGGGTTTTTATAATTTTTATTTTAAAATTCTATTGAATCATCATAAAGAACTCTTCTAAATTCTCTCCAATATTAATGAAGTGAACGCCCGAAGGAAACTCTTCACCATTGGACGTTTTGAAGACGCCATTAAAGTCAAAAACTTGACCGTCAGTATGGCCTTCTATGGTTTCAAATGAACCGCTAAAATCATCTTGTTCAACTTTCATCGTAAGGGTAGCTCTTCCACTTTCTGAATCAACCGTTAATGATGTCGCCATTGCTGCTCCTGAATACAGAGGACCTTCTACGGTTAACTTCTGGTTCTTCATTTCGAAAGCCTGATTAGCTAACATTGCAGTATTTTCGATATTGTCCGCATGTGCATTTGAATCTTCTTCATGGCCGTCACCTAAAATTGGTGCAATCACTAAGCCAACTAAACAAGTAAGTTTAATCAAAATATTCATGGATGGACCTGAAGTATCCTTGAAAGGATCACCTA
>Ga0308011_10000110_pt1 | contig 46282 bp, 44 predicted proteins | sample Neamet177_FD_203144 | JGI IMG/M metagenome (GOLD analysis project Ga0308011, IMG submission 203144) | Marine microbial communities from water near the shore, Antarctic Ocean - #177 | ecosystem: Environmental > Aquatic > Marine > Unclassified | place: Southern Ocean | collected 2014-07-25 | reverse complement strand
AAAAATTTAGAATTAAAATTATGATTCCAAAAGTATTTAGAGAGGTTATAGACCTTGGAGATGGTAGAGAAATTTCTATCGAAACCGGAAAATTAGCAAAACAAGCTCATGGTAGTGTTGTTGTGCAATCTGGAAAATGTATGATGTTGTGTACAGTTGTTTCCAATTACGAACAAAAAGATCTTGGTTTTCTACCTTTAACAGTAGATTACAGAGAAAAATTTGCTGCTGCAGGACGTTACCCTGGAGGTTTCTTTAAAAGAGAAGCAAGACCAAGTGATGGTGAAGTATTAACAATGCGTCTTGTAGACCGTGTTTTACGTCCATTATTTCCAAAAGATTATACAGCAGAAACGCAAGTGATGATACAGTTAATGTCTCATGACGAAAATGTAATGCCAGATGCAATGGCAGGTTTAGCAGCTTCGGCAGCTATTCAATTATCAGATTTCCCAATTGAATGTGCAATCTCTGAAGCTAGAGTTGGCCGTATAAACGGAGAATTTATTATCAACCCAACTAGAGCTCAATTAGCAGAATCTGACATCGATATGATGATTGGTGCTTCTGCCGATTCTGTAATGATGGTTGAGGGTGAAATGGATGAAATTTCTGAAGAAGAAATGGCAGATGCTATTAAATTTGCACACGAAGCTATTAAAATTCAATGTGCTGCTCAATTAAGATTAGCAGAAGCTTTCGGAAAGAAAGAAGTTCGTGAATACGAAGGTGATAGAGAAGATAAAGATTTAGAGAAAAAGGTTCATGATATGGCATACGATAAAGTATATGCTATCGCAGAAGCTGGATCTGCTAAACATGAGAGAACTGCAGCATTTAAAGAAATAAAAGCAGCAATTAAAGCTACTTTTTCTGAAGAAGAATTAGCAGATTATGGTGGTTTAGTTTCTGATTATTATCGTAAAGCTGAAAAAGCTGCGATTAGAGATTTAACCTTAAATGTAGGGTTGCGTTTAGATGGTCGTAAAACTGATGAAATTAGACCAATTTGGTCAGAAGTTGATTATTTACCGTCAGTACATGGTTCTTCAATCTTTACTCGTGGAGAAACGCAAGCTTTAGCTACCGTTACTTTAGGAACTTCTAGAGATGCAATGAAAATAGACATGCCGTCTTTCGAAGGTGAAGAAAATTTCTATTTACATTATAACTTCCCTCCTTTTTGTACAGGTGAAGCAAGACCCATTCGTGGAACCTCTCGAAGAGAAGTTGGGCATGGTAATTTAGCACAACGTGGTTTAAAAGGAATGATTCCAGACGATTGTCCTTATACAGTAAGAGTAGTGTCTGAAGTTTTAGAATCTAACGGTTCTTCCTCTATGGCAACTGTTTGTGCTGGTACAATGGCATTAATGGATGCAGGAGTTCAAATGATAAGACCAGTTTCTGGAATTGCAATGGGATTAATTTCTGATGCTGAATCTGGAAAATATGCTGTATTATCTGATATTTTAGGGGATGAAGATCACTTAGGAGATATGGATTTTAAAGTAACAGGTACTTCTGAAGGGATTACTGCTTGTCAAATGGATATTAAAGTAAAAGGATTAGGCTACGAGATTTTAGTAAATGCTTTACAACAAGCTCGTGCAGGTCGTTTACATATTTTAGGAAAAATAAATGAGACTATTTCTTCTGCAAATGAAGAGGTTAAAGAATATGCCCCTAAAATGATTAACAGACGTATTCCTAATGATATGATTGGTGCATTTATTGGACCAGGAGGTAAACATATCCAAGAATTACAGAAAGAAACAGGAACTACAATCGTAATTACTGAAGATGCTGTAACTGAAGAAGGAATTATCGAAATTTTAGGAACAGACCCTGCAGGAATTGAACAAGTAATTACGCGTATTGAGTCTATGCTTTTTAAACCAACAGTTGGTGAAGCTTACGAAGTAAAAGTAATTAAAATGTTAGATTTCGGTGCTGTTGTAGAATATGTAGAAGCTCCAGGAAACGAAGTTTTATTACACGTAAGTGAACTAGCTTGGGAACGTACAGATAATGTATCTGATGTTGTTAAAATGGGAGAAGTTTTAGATGTGAAGTACTTTGGTTTAGATCCAAGAACTCGCAAAGAAAAAGTTTCTAGAAAAGCATTGTTACCAAAACCAGAAGGTTATGTAGCAAGACCACCAAGAGATGATAAACGTTCTGGTGGACGTGATAACAGAAGCAGAGATACTCGCGGACGTGATGACAGAAAACCAAGAGAACCAAGAAAAGAGGAATAATATTCTTTTCTGATTGATATTTAAAAATCGCCAATTAATTTTGGCGATTTTTTTTATTTAAAAGCTATTTATCGAAATGCTTTCATTTTCTTTGTAACTCTTTATGAAAATACAAAGCGTCACATATTTATCTTTAGGCACAAATCAAGGTAATAAACTTGAAAACCTTCAAAAAGCAATCAACTTCATAAGTGAGGTAGCCGGTAGTGTCCAAAAAATTTCCTCTATTTATAAAACGGCTTCTTGGGGCTTTGCTGGGGAAGATTTTTATAATATCTGTATTCAATTATCTACTTCCCTAACGGCAGATGAATTACTAAAAACTGTCTTAAATATTGAAACAAAATTAGGAAGAGAAAGAACAACATCATCCGAATACCAAAATAGAAATATAGATATTGATGTTTTATTATTTGATGATGAGATTATCTTTTCTAAAACACTTATTATTCCACATACAAAAATGCTGGAACGTAAATTTGTGATGGTTCCTTTGGTTGAAATTGCACCAAATGCAATACATCCAATACAACAAAAAGAATTACAAATTTGCTTACAAAGTTGTGCTGATTCTTCTGAAATAGCTATTGTAGATAAGACCTTAACACGTCCTATTATACTATCAGAAAAATACAATTACATTGCTATAGAAGGTAACATCGGCGCTGGTAAAACTTCTTTAGCTAAAATGATCTCAGAAGATTTTAATGCGAAGCTAGTTTTAGAACGATTCGCAGACAATCCTTTTTTACCAAAATTCTATGAGGATAAAGAAAGATATGCTTTCCCACTAGAAATGAGCTTTCTTGCAGATCGATATCAGCAGTTAAGCGATGACTTGGCGCAGTTTGATTTGTTTAAGAATTTTATTATTTCAGATTATTATATTTTTAAATCTTTAATATTTGCGCAGGTAACGCTTTCTAAAGATGAATATCTACTATATCGAAAAATGTTTAATTTAATTTATAAAGAAATTACAAAACCTGACCTATATGTCTATCTATATCAAAATACAGACAGACTATTAGAAAACATTAAAAATAGAGGTAGAGATTTTGAGCAAAATATTCAAGCAGACTATCTAAAAAAAATACATGATGGGTATCAGGGTTTTATTACTACTCAAAATGATTTGAATTTATTGACCATAGATGTGTCTGAATTAGATTTTGTAAACAATAAAGCTGATTACAAACACATTATCAATACAATTAAGGAAGCTTAGCGCTTCTATTTCAATTCTAATTTTTCTGCAAAATAATCGCAAAAATCCTTCATAGTTGCTCCCATTTTAGCATCATCTGTTGCTCTTTCGAATGATTCAGCCATAGCGACTAAGGTTTGATGATAAAATTGCTTCATTTCATCTACTGGCATATCTTTTGTCCACAAATCCATTTTTAAAGTGTCTTTCTTTTTATGATCCCAAACAGAAATCATAATTGCTTTAGACGATTGATTATCTATACCACCATCTATAGCTGTCCAAGAAATTTCTTCTGGAATTTTATTTTCATCTAAAGCTACTTTAAATTTAATTTCTGAATTGTGTTCTATTGACATTATTTTCTGGGCTTATACTTCGATTTTTTAAATAAATCTAATTCGTTAATCTGTAATAATTGCTGCAAAGATACATCATTATGTTTCATATAAGAAGTTACCATCTGCCAACCTACCCAAATACCAACACCTCCAGGAGATAAATTATCTTGTTCCATATAAAACTTAGAAAATGGTGCAATTTCTAGAAATCGCTTATTTAAATTTCTGTCTGTACTAAAAAGTAATTTTTTTTCTATAAAGTAACTCCAAATTTGTTCTTCATTAGAGATTGCCCAATTTAACTTATCAGTATCGTAACCTATTTTTTCTTTAGCACTAATAGCCGGTAGGTACATATCTAGTAGATACATTTTTTTTCCCTCATAGATCATTTTTCCAACAAGACTTCTTTCGGTACTCTCAGGAATTTGACGCTTTATAATTTCATTTGCAACATCTACAATAAGATGTTCTTTTGTGTTTTTATTTTTTATATACTTGGGGTAATCGTTATAAAATCTATGATTTTCGCCCAAATAGACGTCTAAAGAAAGAAGTAATAAACTATCAGCATAAATTACTCTGCTATCATAATCTATATTGGTTAACATGGTAACAACTGTTGGAGCTTTAAATTTAGTATTGTAATATTTTACATGCTTAAATAAATTTGAAAACTGTTCTTTAAATGGCGAAAAATCTTTAAAAACCTTCTGAGTTTCCGAAAACAATTCTTGTTCATCCTTATTATTTATTTTTGAGAGTGTAATACTATCTGTAATTTCTTGAGGAAAAAAATAAGGATACGTGCTCTTTAAATCATGAATATTTCCATTCATTGTTGTATAATAGTCAATATCAAATCTTTTTACTGAAAAATCAACCTCCATATTAGAGATGTCTATTTTATTAGTATCGCAAGCACAAAAACTAAATAAAACCAATAAAATCATTTGAAAAAATCTCATAAACTTCGTATATTGCTATTAGAATTATAAACGCTAAAAATACAAAAATAGTTTCTCTAATGAATACAGAAAAAGTAGCATCTCACATTATTTCTTGGTTAAAAGATTATGCTGAGAAATCAAAAGTAAAAGGTTTTGTAGTTGGTGTTTCTGGAGGAATAGATTCTGCCCTTGCGTCTACTCTTTGTGCAAAGACAGGTTTTCCTACATTGTGTGTAGAAATGCCCATACACCAGGCAGAGAGTCACGTAACGAGAGCAGAAGAACACATCAAACAATTAAAAGAACAATTTAGCAATGTTTCTGAAGTAAGAGTAGACTTAACCTCTACTTTTGAAGATTTTAAAAATACGCTTCCTACGATTGCATCTTCTGATGCAGTAAGTTTATCTTTAGCAAATACAAGAGCAAGATTGCGCATGACTACTTTATACTATTTTGCTAGTTTACACAGCTCTTTAGTCGCTGGCACAGGCAATAAAGTGGAAGATTTTGGCGTTGGATTTTACACCAAATATGGTGACGGAGGTGTAGATTTAAGCCCAATTGCAGATTTAATGAAATCTGAAGTTTATAAGTTAGCTGCTTTTTTAAAAGTACCAAATTCAATACAAGAGGCGCAGCCTACAGACGGTTTATTTGGAGATAGCAGAACAGATGAAGATCAAATTGGTGCATCTTATGATGAATTAGAATGGGCAATGCAAATGCAAAACGAAGGAAAAACAGCGAACGATTTTTCTGAAAGAAAGCAAGAAGTATTTAAAATTTATGAAAGATTAAATAAAATTAATCAACATAAAATGATACCAATACCTGTTTGTGAAATTCCGAAAGAATTCAAATAAAGGATAAAAATCTCGCAAAATTATTTGCGAGATTTTATCCTTTATTACACTATATTCTCTGCAACTAACATCTTTTTAATCTTATTAATGGTTCTTTTTTTAGACCCATTAGAAATTTCAAATGGTAATTGAAAAAATAATAGGCAGATTTTTAATATGTTAAATATTTTATTCATTGTAGGGGGGTGTTTTTAAGTTCTAAATATAATAAAAATAAAAATTATACTTTTTAAACATATATTAGAGTTTAAACAACTCTATTCAATTTTTCAAAAAGTCTAATTCTTAAACTGGTATACCCTTTTACGGTTTCTAAATCAATAGCAATTTCTCCTGTAGCCTCCTTAATTAATTCTTCAATTTTCTTTCCAATTAAAACTCTTCTTAAATTAAAAACAACATCGTTTACTTGTTTAGATAGTAAAGCCATTTTAACTTCAATATTTTGTCCTTCCCAGTCACTTAATTGATACTTTTCCTCATCCTCATCCATTAAAATAGAAGTAACAGTGCTTGCAATTTCTTTGTTTTGATGATTTACCAAAGCATTTATTTCTAATTTTTTAGACTGATTTAACTGATGAATAATCTCTGTATAAATCTCTTGAAAAATAGTATTTGTAAACTCCATTTCGTCGTCTTGCAGATGCACATAAATTTCTGCAGAAACATTATTATTGTACTTTCTTGAGGTGAGTAGTACCTTCCCTTCTTCGTCTTCGTTTTCTATTTCTTCGGTAAACTCTGTTTCTTTATTGCCGTGTAAAAGCAAAATTTTAATGATTTCTTTCTCAAACTTTGAGATTTCGTCTATTTTTTCTAAGGAAACTACTCCACCTTTCACTACTCCCATTTGAGCTTGCTCTTGTGCTAAGAAATATTCTGGTGGGGGTGCATTAGGATCTTGTTGTGTATTATTTTGTTGTCTGGTTGCTTTGTTTTTTTCTTGAACTCCTTTGGCTATAATTTGTGCCAATTCACTAAACAAAACTCGCTCAGAAATATCCATTATTCTGGCACATTCTTGCACATATACCTCGCGCTGAATGCCGTCTGGAATTTTAGAAATACTCATTACAATATCTCTAATTACCCCGGCTTTTTTAATAGGATCGTTGTTAGAGTCTTTTAATAAAAGTGATACTTTAAAGTTGATGAAATCTTGTGCAGAATCTTCTAAATACTTTTTAAGTTCTTCATTAGAATGTGACTTTGCAAAACTATCTGGATCTTCACCATCAGGAAACTGAACTACTTTAACGTTCATTCCTTGCTCTAGAATTAAATCAATTCCACGAATAGAAGCTCTAATTCCTGCAGCATCGCCGTCAAAAAGTACAGTAATATTTTTTGTAAGTCTGTTAACTAACCTAATTTGATCTGAAGTTAATGCAGTTCCTGAAGAGGCCACTACATTCTCGATACCAGATTGATGAAAGGAAATTACATCTGTATACCCTTCCACTAAATAACAATTATCTTGCTTTGCTATTTCTTTTTTAGCTTGAAAAAGGCCGTATAAAATTTTACTTTTATGATAAATGTCACTTTCTGGAGAGTTTAAGTACTTCGCTGCTTTTTTATCTGCCGTTAAAATTCTACCACCAAAACCTAATATCCTACCAGACATAGAGTGTATTGGAAATAATACACGTCCTTTAAATCGATCAAATTGTCTGTTCTCTTTTACAATCGTTAAGCCTGTAGATGCTAAGTATTTTAAATCATATCCTTTTGCTAAAGCTGCTTTTGTGAAAGCATCCCATTCATCTAAGCAATACCCTAATTCAAATGTTTTTATAATATCATCTCTAAAACCACGTTCTTTAAAATAAGAAAGTCCGATTGCTTTTCCTTTATTAGAATTAAGCATTATATCATGAAAATAATCTTTGGCATACGTAGAAACCAAAAACATACTTTCTCTCTCATTCATCTGAGCTTTTTCTTCGCTAGACTGCTCTGTTTCTTCAATTTCTATATTATACTTTTTTGCTAACCACTTAATCGCTTCAGGGTAAGTATAATGCTCATGTTCCATTAAAAAGGAAATGGCATTACCTCCTTTTCCAGTAGAAAAATCTTTCCAAATTTGTTTTACAGGGGAAACCATAAATGAAGGTGATTTTTCATCTACAAAAGGACTTAACCCCTTAAAGTTACTTCCTGCTTTTTTAAGTTGAACAAATTCACCAATAACCTCTTCTACTCTTGCAGTTTCGAAAACACGGTCTATGGTACTTCTAGAAATCATTTTATTTTATGGTTAAGCGACATACAAATATAAGAAGAACTTCTTTTTAAAAAATAAAGATCTCATAGGCTCTAAAAACCAATGAGATCTCTTATTTAAATTGAGGCTATTTAAGAGGCTGCTCTTAATTTTTTTAATGTAGTATTAGATAATTTTATCTCGGCATATTCTTTAGTTACATTAAATGTTTTTTCATCTGAACTGGGTAAATCAAACATTGCATCTGTGAAAATTGCTTCGCACAAAGAGCGCAATCCTCTTGCACCTAGTTTATATGCTACTGCTTTTTCTACAATGTAATTTAACGCCCCTTCTTCAATCGTAAATGCAACATCATCCATCGTAAATAACTTAGAATACTGCTTTATAATAGCATTCTTAGGCTCTGTAAGAATAGCCCTTAATGTTTTAGCATCTAAAGGATTCATATAGCTTAAAACTGGTAAACGTCCAATGATTTCAGGAATTAAACCAAAAGCTTTTAAATCTGACGGTATAATATATTGCAACAGGTTTTCTTCATCTATTTTGTCATCATCTAAAGACGCACCAAAACCTACGGCCTGCATGTTTAAACGCTTACTAATAAATCTTTCGATACCAGAAAAAGCACCACCAGCAATAAACAAAATCTCTTTGGTGTCTACCTCTATAAATTTTTGTTCCGGATGTTTTCTTCCACCCTTTGGCGCAACATTTACAACCGTTCCTTCTAGTAATTTTAACAAAGCTTGCTGCACTCCTTCTCCAGAAACATCTCTAGTTATTGAAGGATTGTCTCCTTTTCTAGCTATTTTATCAATCTCATCAATAAAAATAATACCTCTTTGTGCCTTTTCTACATCGTAATCTGCAGCTTGTAATAATTTACTTAAAATACTTTCCACATCCTCACCAACGTAACCTGCTTGGGTTAAAACAGTTGCATCTACAATAGCAAAAGGTATGTTTAGCATTCTTGCAATTGTTTTTGCTACTAAAGTTTTTCCTGTTCCGGTTTCACCTACTAAGACAATGTTAGATTTTTCTATCTCTACATCATCATCGTCATCATTTTTTGTCTGCAATAATCTCTTATAATGATTATAGACCGCAACGGACATTGCTCTTTTAGTTTCTGTTTGACCAATAATATATTGATCTAAAAACTCTTTTATCTCTTTTGGTTTTTTTAAAGTTAAATCTTTAGACAGACTACTCGTTTTTGTATCAGAAACTTCTTCTTCCACAATACCGTGCGCTTGCTCTATACATTTATCACAAATATGAGCATCTATTCCTGCAATTAGCAAGTCAGTTTCTGCTTTTTTTCGTCCACAAAATGAACATTCTAAATTTTCTTCTTTCGACATTTATTTCGCTTTTAGCTCTTAGTTATATTACTACTAGCTCATCAACATTATAAAAAGAATCTTTTTTTAAAAAATTACTTTTTACTCATTGTATTTAACTTTTTACTAATAGTTAAACACCAATGGGTTCTTAATTTATTACTTCTTTCTTGCTAAAACTTCATCAATCATTCCGTACGCTTTTGCTTCATCAGCTTTCATCCAATAATCTCTATCAGAATCGTCATGTACTTTTTCTATTGATTGCCCAGAATGATTTGCAATAATTTCATACAACTCACCTTTTAACTTCATTATTTCTCTTGCAGTAATCTCAATATCAGAAGCTTGACCCTGCGCACCTCCCAAAGGTTGGTGAATCATAATTCTAGAATGCGGTAACGCAGAACGTTTTCCTTTTTCTCCTGCACACATTAAAACAGCACCCATAGAAGCTGCCATTCCTGTACAAATTGTTGCAACATCTGGCTTAATAAACTGCATAGTATCATAAATACCTAAACCAGCATACACACCTCCACCTGGTGAGTTAATATAAATTGAAATATCTTTGTTAGCATCTACGCTCTCTAAAAACAGCAATTGTGCTTGAATAATATTAGCTACTTGATCATTAATTCCTGTTCCTAAAAAGATAATTCTATCCATCATTAAACGTGAAAAAACATCCATTTGAGTAATGTTCATTTGACGTTCTTCCATAATATATGGGGTTAAACTACTCGTTATTTTTGTATAATTAGTACTACTAATTCCGTGATGTTTTGTTGCATATTTTTCGAACTCTTTTCCGTAATCCATTTTCGTGATTCTTTTAGTATTTGTTTTGTAAATATAAGAACTATTATGGTAACTTTTTATTACCACCATTGGCTAAAAAAACCTGAACTTGCTGATTCAGGTTTATCTAATTGTAACATTCTAAAATAAATTTAGAATTGAGATTTGCTTATTTATAAACTTCTTTAGTAAACTCTTGATAAGAAAGTTCTTTCGTCTTGAAACTCATGTTCTCTTTATAAAAAGTTAATAATTTCTGACTAATTAACTGCGCTTGTAATTTTTGAGCTTCTTCTTTGTTTTGTAGAACTCTACCAGCAATTTCATTTAACTCTTTTTCTTCTGGATTCATATTCCCAAACTGTGCCATTTGAGTGCGAATAAATCCTTTTGCATACGTTCCTAACTCTGCATGGTCTATCTTAATATTGTTCTCCTTCATAATCTTTCCTTCGATTAATTGGTAACGTAAACTTTTTTCTGATTTATTAAATTCTTCAGTAGCTTCATCTGCCGTTAATGGTTTTTCACCAGCAGTTGCCAACCATTTCTTTAAAAACACTGCAGGTAAATCAAACTTTGTGTTTTCTACTAAATGCTCTGTTACCGCATTTAATAATTGTTGATCTCCTTGTTGCTTAAATTGATTTTCTGCGTCTTCTTTAATTTTGTTTCTTAATTCTGTTGCAGTAGATACACTCCCATCAGCAAATAACTTAGAAAATAACTCTTTATCTAAATCTGCAGGTGCCGTTTCTGTAATTTCCTCTACAGTAAAAGAAACCGTAATATCTAAATCATGAATTTCTTCATGGGTTACTCCTAAAAGGTGCTCTAATCTGTGTGCATCTTCAAATAGTTTCTTAGTATCTAAAGCAATAACATCACCTACTTTAGCACCAATAACTTTCTTTTCGTTCTTCTTTCCGTTTAAATCGCTAACTAAAAAGGTCCCTTTTTTATTAATTTCTTTAGCTTCATTAACAAAAGTACCAGTTACATTAGCATTTGCTACTGCCTCTTCTAAAGAAGAAACTTTACCATAACGTAATTGAATATTTTTCATTTCTTCGTCTAACAGCTCTTCTGTTGCAACAATCTTATATTCGTTTACTTTATTTTTAGATTTTAAAGCTACAGTAAATTCTGGAATTAAACCTAACTCAAACTCAAAAGACAACGTTTCTGCATCCCAATTAAAAGTCTCTTGAAGTCTTGGTAAAGGGTTTCCTAAAATCTCTAACTTCTGGGTTGCTAAATAATTATTTAAAGATTGTTGTAAAAGCTTGTTCACCTCATCCATAAGTATAGATCTACCGTGCTGCTTTTTTATCATACCCATAGGCACTTGTCCTTTTCTAAAACCAGGAACATCTGCTTTTTTACGATAATCCGTAAGCAATTTATTCACTTTTTCTTGATAGTCTTCTGCAACAATATCAATCTTTACAACTGCGTTTAACGCATCTATATTCTCTCTAGTAATATTCATTTATTTGTTCTTTTGTCTTAAAAAAATATACTGCAAAATTAATCAAAAATATTATATTTAACAAGCAATTAAGCGCTTCTCTTTAAGCGCAAAACAATACAAAGCTATATAAGTATTTGAAAAAAAAAGAGTTCATTTTTATTGTGTTATTGTATTAATTATTAATTTACTTTTTCTCTTTTAACAGCGAAAATAATACCGATCTAAAAATAGACAATAAGATACTAAAAAGTAGTGCTGCAAAAAATCCTGAAACTGCAAAACCATCTACTAGTTTATCTGCCAATAAAATTATAATTGCATTAATAACGAAGAGGAACAAACCAAACGTTACTATTGTTGCAGGCAATGTAAAGAAGATTAACAAGGGTTTTACAACCATGTTTAGCAATGCAATTACTACTGCTACTATAATTGCAGAGAGGTATCCAGATACAGATACTCCTGGAAGAACAGTTGCTAAAACAATTACAGCTAAAGCAGTTAACAAAATTTTTAAAAATGTTTTCATTTCAATTAAATTAATTACAACTACTTAAGTGCTAAAAGTGTACCAAAAAAAAAATGTGCTTTTTTGTCAGGTTATGCAATACCCGAGTTTGTATTTAAGCTCAAAAATAGTAATTTAGCTTAGCTCAATATAATCGCAGCAAACCATATCATTTACAATTCATATGTCTCACATCCTTAAAAATAAAAATCTAGAAATCCAAATAGATTTACCTGCTGAAAATTATAATTTTTCTAGATTCGATTGGACTGGGAATATTGTGAGTGTTAAATTTAAAAATATTCAATTAGCAAGCACTGAAACTAACACTTCTGAAAATGAAATACAGACTGGAAAAGGGTTTTATAATGAATTTGGCATTGATACGGCATTAGGTTTTAACGAAGCAGCTATTGGAGATTGGTTTCACAAAATAGGGGTAGGCTTATTAAAAAAAGACAATGAAGAATATGTTTTTAATAGAAATTACGAAATAAAACCAGCTGCCTTCGAAATTGAATACACATCAAACACAATTTTAATTACCTGTAAATCAGAATTTAACAATGGATATTCCTATGTGCTAAAAAAAGAAATTAAGTTAGAAGAACATGGTTTTACAATCAACTATGATTTAGAAAATACAGGAGAAAAAGAAATTATTACAGATGAATATGTACATAATTTTATAGCAATTAACAAAGAATTAATTGGACGTAATTATGTATTAAAATTTCCTTTTAAATTGATGCCCGCATTCTTTTTAGAGGCGGTTAACCCGGAACAAAAAGTTGCTATTGGACAAACTGATATTAAATTTAATGATTCGCCTAAAGAGCAATTCTTTTTTAGCAACCTTAATGGTTATAAAAATGTAAAGTCACAATGGGAATTAAAAAACTTAGAAAGTAAAATCAGTATTTCTGAAACGGGAAGTTTTAACACCAACAAAGTAAATCTTTGGGGTTGGAAACATGTAATTAGTCCAGAATTATTTATTGACGTTTCTATTAAACCAGCCCAAAATGCAAACTGGAAAAGGACTTATAAAATTTCTAACTTTCTATAGAAAAGTAAAAACTATGTACTACTCTGCAACGCTATTGCTTTGCGCTCTAATTCTAATTGAAACTCTTCCATTACAGGTTTTACTGTGCTTTCTGGTATGTCTGCAACTTTAATATACATCAAACCGTCTATTGCGTTATTAAATTTCGGATCTACATTAAAAGCGACTAAACGTGCATTTTGTTTTACATATTTTTTAATTAAAACAGGAATTCTTAAAATACCAGGCTCAATTTCATCAATAATTTTATCAAACTTTTGCATGTCCGCTTTGCTCGCATCAAATACAAAATCTTTATCGCCGTCTTTTAGTTTTACCTTATACTCTTTCTTTGGCCTAATATACTGTGCAATATATGGGTCGTAATAATGAGATTTCATAAACTCAATCATCAAAGACTTTGAGAAATCTGAAAACTGATTGCTAATAGAAACGCCGCCCATTAAATATTTATACTGAGGATAGCGCAATGTTATATGCACAATTCCTTTCCAAAGCAAAAATAAAGGCATTGGCTTTTGCTGATATTCATCAATAATAAAGGCTCTACCCATTTCTATAGTATTGTCCATCATTTGGTGTAATTCTGGCTCAATTCTAAATAAAGATTGTACGTAAAAACCCTTGATTCCGTGTTTTTTATAAATCTCTTTTCCCAGACCCATTCTGTATGCGCCTACTAATTTTTCTGCTACTGCATCCCATAATAATAAATGGTGATAATAATTATCAAACTTGTCTAAATCTGTCTCTTTATTAGTGCCTTCTCCAATAGCTCTAAAAGTAATTTCTCTCAATCTACCAATTTCATGAATTATATTAGGTATGTCTTTGGCACTTGCAAAAAATACTTCATAGTTTTTACTTTGCAACAACCTGCTGTTAGTTTCTCTTAAAGCGTCTACTTCTGCCCTAAATAAACCTAAGCTTCTTTGTGGTGAAATTTTCTTAGCTACTTTTTTTATTTTAATTTTTGGCGGAGAAATTAATCTATTAGATTTCTCAAAAGGATTAGCCAACATATATGTTTTTCTCCTTATAAATTTATAGAAATCAGGCAATGCTTTGAAGGTGTCTTGGTCTTTCACAGAAATAGGTTTTCCAATTCTTACTTTTATAACCCTACCACGTTGTTGTATTACTTCAGAGGGTAATTTGGCAGTTCTTAAAGTATCAGAGAATTTAGATAAAAAGTAAAACAACCTACTGTTTTTAGCGTGAAAATAAATAGGAATTACAGGAACATTTGCTTTTTTAATTAATTTAATTGCCCCTTCTTCCCAGGGTTTATCTACATTTAATTTTCCATCTTTGTGAGTAGAAACCTCTCCTGCTGGAAAAATACCTAATGGCTTACCTTTCCTTAAATGCAGTAATACACTTTTTAGTCCTGCAATACTAGATTTTGCTTCCTTTCTTGTTTCAAAAGGATTCACTGGCATTACGTATGGTTTTAAAGGCGCTACTCTCTGAAGTAAAAAATTAGCAACTATTTTATAATCTGCCCTTTTTTCAATCAAAAGTTTTAATAATAAAACACCATCAATTCCACCCAAAGGATGATTAGAAATGGTAATAAACGGACCCTCTTCTGGAATTCTTTTTAAATCTTCCTCAGGGATTTCAAATTTAACTTTACAATCATCTAAAATTCCATTTAAAAAATCTAAATCAGATTTATTTTTATTATTATCGTAGATTTTATTAACAGCAGATATACGAAGAATTCTTAAAATAATCCATCCAACAAAACTTCCTAAAAATTCGAATTTCTGCAAACCGATAACTTGTGAAATCTCTTTTGAGGTTACTAAAGACATGATTTATGCTTAAATAGGGGTGAAAATATAATATAAAAAGACAACTATTAATTTGTTCCTAAAACAATTTGAATTGTCTCTTTATTTACCTGTGTCAATAGTGACTTTCCTTTTACTTCAATACTGGCAATAGCTTTATTATCAAAATGGCGTACCGTATACAAATCTACTTCTTTTTGAACCTCTATTTTAAACTCCTTTTTTAACTCGTTATAAAACGCATCAAAATTATCGAATTTATTATCAATACAAACAGAAAAGCTTAATGCAGAGTTTTGTATTAAATTTACTTTTAGTTGATACTCATGTAATTTTTGAAAAATATAACTGATATTATTCTCTACCATAAACGAGAAGTCTAAAGCAGAAATTGATACCAATATTTGATTTTTCTTCACAATAAAACAAGGAATAAAAGGCACCAACCTTATACCTTTAGTCACATTGGTCCCAGCTTCTTTAGGGTTGATAAAAGAGCGTACCAACAAGGGGATTCCTTTTCTTTCTAAAGGTTGTAATGTTTTTGGATGAATTACAGAAGCACCATAAAAAGCCATTTCAATAGCCTCCTCATAAGAAATCTGTTCTAATAATGTAGTTTGTTCAAAAACTCTCGGGTCTGCATTTAAAACTCCCGGAACATCTTTCCAAATAGTTACGTTTTCTGCATCTAAACAATACGCAAAAATACTTGCTGTATAATCAGATCCTTCTCTACCTAAAGTGGTTGTATTTTCTGTATCATTTGCAGCAATAAAACCTTGTGTAATACTTAATTTTGATGCGTCTAATTTATTACTAATAATATCTTGTGTCAGATCCCAATCTACTTTTGCATCTCTATAGTTACTGTCAGTTTTTATATAATTTCGAACATCAAACCAATTATTTTCTATACCTATTTTAGTTAAATATGCACTTACTATCTTGGTTGACAAAAGCTCTCCAAAACAAATAATTTGGTCATAAACATAGTTAAATCTTTGCGATGTGTTTCTTGCCAAAAACCAACTTAATTCCCCTAAAAGAATATCTATTTCTTTATTAATAGTGTCATTTTTATCAAACAAGCCTTTCATTAAGTTTTTGTGGAAATCTTCAACAATACCTAATTTTTCTGATAATTTATCTGTCTTATAATAATAAGCATCAATTACATCTTCAAATGCATTTGTGTTTTTTCCCATTGCTGAAATCACAACTAATGTATTCTCTATTCCTTCGCTTTGTAAAATACGAGTTATATTCTTTACACCCTCAGCATCTTGAATAGAAGCACCACCAAATTTAAAAATCTTCATTTTTAATTATTTTGAATAAATTTCGCTAAATTTTCTTTGTCCATTTGTACTACAGACCAATCATTTAAATACGTTGCTCCTGTGCTTTTATAAAAATCAATGGCATTTGTATTCCAATCTATCACTTCCCAAGCAACTCTATTAAAATTGTTATCATATGCATGTTTTAAAACTGCAGTATACAATGCTTTTCCAGCTCCAATTTTCTGTTTACTTTTAGTTACAATTAAATCTTCTAAATGAATTGTACGTCCTTTCCAAGTAGAAAAACGCTCATAAAACAAGGCAATTCCTATAATATTGTGTTCTTGCTCTGCAACAAATACTTTAAATTTCGGAGTTTCAGAAAAACCATCTCGCACTAAATCTGTTACTGTAATTTCTACAGCATCTGGTTCTTTTTCAAAGACTGCCAATTCTGTAATTAAATTAAATACAGCTTGCATATCCTCTTTTTGTCCTAACCTAACTTTAAAGTCCATGTTCTTTCAATTTAAGTCAAAGATAGTTTTTTAGATTTCGCAGAAAAATATTTAGCTATTTTATACGGTAATTTATAAATTGTTTAAAATTTACCTAAAAAAGATAATTAAATAGTCTAAAATTGATCACGAAATCGTTGTAGTTAATTAAATAAAAGAGCATCTTTGTACCAGTTTTTAAATACAATATATGGGGAGTAAAAATCAAACATTAGGGGAATTTATTATTGAAAACCAGGACTCATTTAAATATACTTCTGGTGAACTTTCTAGATTAATCAACTCTATAAGATTGGCAGCAAAAGTTGTAAATCATGAAGTAAATAAGGCAGGTTTAGTCGATATTGTTGGAGCTGTTGGCGACAAAAACATTCAAGGTGAAGAGCAGCAAAAACTAGATATCTACGCGAATGATAAATTCATTCAGACATTAAGCAATAGAAATATTGTTTGCGGAATTGCAAGTGAAGAAGAAGATAGTTTTATTACGATTAATAGTCAAGATGAAAATAATCAGAATAAATATGTTGTTTTAATAGATCCTTTAGACGGTTCTTCTAATATTGATGTAAACGTTTCTGTAGGAACAATTTTTTCTATATACAGAAGAGTTACACCCGTTGGAACTCCAGTAAAGCTAGAAGATTTTCTACAAAAAGGTAGCGAACAAGTTGCAGCAGGTTATGTTGTTTACGGCACGTCTACAATGCTTGTTTACACCACAGGAGACGGTGTAAATGGTTTTACTTTAAACCCAGCAATTGGTACGTTTTATTTATCGCATCCAAATATGGTGTTTCCAGAAGATGGTACTATTTACTCTGTGAATGAAGGAAATTACATAGATTTCCCTTTAGGAATAAAAAAATACATAAAATATTGCCAAGAAGAGGAAGATGATCGGCCTTATACCAGTAGATATATTGGTTCTTTAGTCTCAGATTTCCATAGAAATATGATTAAAGGTGGCATCTATATGTATCCAAAAGGTTCTAGGAATCCGAACGGAAAATTACGCTTACTGTATGAATGTAATCCAATGGCTTTTCTTGCCGAACAGGCTAATGGAACATCTTCTGACGGCTATACAAGAACCCTGGATGTTACACCTACGGAATTGCATCAAAGGGTGCCTTTTATATGTGGAAGCAAGAATATGGTAGCTAAAGTAGAAGAATTTATGCTAAAATTTGGTGAATAAATCTTATTGATACTGTTATAAAATAACAAAAGAGGAATCTTTTGTGAAACTGCTTCTTATTAAGTAAGTTTGTAGTGTTAGATGTAATACGAATTTAAAAACAAAAAATATGGCTTTTCAATTACCAGAATTAGGATTTGCGTATGACGCTTTAGAACCTAATATTGATGCAAGAACTATGGAGATACACCATAGTAAACATCACAACGGATATACAACAAAATTAAACGGAGCAATTGCAGGAACAGAATTAGAAGGAAAATCTATTGAGGCTATTCTAGCTAATTTAGATATGAGCAATGGTGGTGTAAGAAATAATGGTGGTGGTTTTTACAACCATTCTTTATTTTGGCAAGTAATGAACCCAGAAGATAAAGGATCTTTATCTGGAGAATTAAAAGAGGCTATTGAGGCTGCTTATGGTTCTGAAGAAGCTTTTATGGAAGCTTTTTCGAAAGCTGCTGCAACTCAATTTGGTTCTGGTTGGGCATGGTTGTGTGTTCATAAAGGTGGTAAAGTAGAAGTTTGTTCTACACCAAATCAAGACAATCCTTTAATGCCAGGTGTTACCTGTCAAGGAACTCCTGTCCTAGGATTAGATGTTTGGGAACATGCTTACTATTTAAACTACCAAAACAGAAGACCAGATTATATTAATGCCTTCTTTAATGTAATTAACTGGAACGAAGTTTCAAAAAGATACGCAGAAGCGAAGTAATTTACTTCAGTCTATAAATAAAAAAAGCATCCAAATTATTGGATGCTTTTTTATTGGAATTTTTTATTTCTTATTTTAGTAAGATCTTTTATCGTTTCCTTCATAGAAATTAATAAAAGCTTCATTTACTACTCTATTTCCTCCAGGTGTTGGATAATTTCCTGTAAAATACCAATCCCCTAAATTATCAGGACATGCAATGTGTAGGTTTTCTACAGTTTGATAAATAACATCAACGTCTGCTTTAATATCTTTAGTTTTTAACATCTCAGCAATTTTAGCAGAAACTTCTTCTACTGCAAAAGGTGCATAGATTTCTTTTACAAAATTTATAATATCCTCATCCTTTTCACCTTGTTGTGCTTTTGATTTTTTGTAAACTGCCTCTATAATATTTTCTTGCTTTGTATCTTTTAGAAGTTCTATTGCTGCTTTAAAAGCAATAAATGCCTCAATTCTAGCCATATCTATTCCGTAACAATCTGGATATCTAATTTGTGGCGCAGAAGAAACAACTACTATTTTTTTAGGCTCTAATCTGTCTAAAATTTTAATAATACTTTTCTTTAGTGTAGTTCCACGAACGATACTATCATCTATAATTACAAGATTATCTGTAGGTTTTACAACACCATATGTAATATCATATACATGTTCTACCAAATCATTTCTACTACTATCGTCGGCAATAAATGTTCTTAGTTTCGCATCTTTAATCGCTATTTTTTCAAAACGAGCTCTTTCAGATAAAATTTCTGTTACTCTTTTAGCAGATAGTTTTGTGCCTCCAGCTAAAATTTTTGCTGTTTTTTGCTCATTTAATAAATCTTCAGCAGCCTCTGTCATTCCATAAAAAGACGTTTCTGCCGTATTTGGTATATATGAAAAAACAGAATTAGAAATATCAGAATTAATAGATTTTAAAATCTTCGGAAATACTAATTTCCCTAAATTTTTACGTTCTTCGTAGATAGAAGCATCACTTCCTCTAGAAAAATAAATCCGTTCAAAAGAACATGATTTCTTTTCTCTAGGCTCTAGTACTTTTTCTATAGAAGTTTTACCGTTCTTTTTTATAATTAAAGCATGCCCTCTTTCCAATTCTTGAACATCATCAATCTTTACATTAAATACAGTTTGTATTACTGGTCTTTCTGACGCAACCACAACAACCTCGTCATCTTCATAGAAGAATGTAGGTCTAATTCCGTTTGGATCTCTCAAAACAAAAGCATCTCCATGGCCAACTAAACCTGCTAATGCATATCCACCATCCCAATTTTTTGCAGACCTACTTAATACGTTTTGTAAATCTAAATTCTCTTCAATAAATGGTGAAGCATCTTTTTTGTTGAATCCTTTTATTTTTGCTTGTTGATATAAACTAGAAACCTCTTCTTCTAAAAAATGACCAATTTTCTCCATTACAGTTACTGTGTCTGTAAACTCCTTTGGATGCTGACCCAACTCTACCAATTCTTCTAATAATTGTTTAGAATTAGTCATGTTAAAATTACCAGCAACAATTAAATTTTGATGACGCCAATTGCTCTGACGTAAAAATGGATGCACGCTTTCGATACTATTTTTACCAAAAGTACCATACCTAACATGTCCTAAAAATAAGTTACCTATGTATGGCATATTTTCTTCTTGCCAAGCAACATCGTCTTTTTTCTCAGGGTTTTGCTCTAAAACACCATTTAAACGATCATTTATTTGCCCAAAAATATCTTGTATTGGCTGCGATTGGTTAGAACGAACTCTACTTACATACCTCGTACCAGGTGCTACGTTAAATTTTACACTTGCAAAACCAGCACCATCTTGACCACGATTGTGTTGTTTCTCCATTAATAAATACATCTTATTAATTCCGTAAAAAGCAGAACCGTATTTATCCTTGTAAAACTGTAAAGGTTTCTTTAATCGAACAAGTGCAATTCCGCATTCGTGTTTAATCGCGTCACTCATTTTGTGTTGTTTTTAATGTGTTGAGTTGTTGTTAATCTTGGGTTGTTTCAAAAAAAAATCCGCAGTCGAAACTGCGGATTAAATTTAAGATAATTTTATATCAAATTGTGTTAATTCTTTAAAAGCTTGTAAGCGCTCTTTAACTTCATCTTTCGTAAGCTCTTGCATACGCTCTGTGCCAAATTTTTCTACACAGAAAGATGCCAAATTAGAACCATAAATAATTCCGTTCTTCATATTCTCAAAAGAAACATCTTCTGTTTTTGCTAAATAACCACAAAAACCTCCAGCAAATGTATCTCCTGCTCCTGTAGGGTCAAAAACTTCTGCTAATGGTAAAGCTGGTGCATAAAACATTTTTCCTCCGCTAAACAACAAAGCACCATGTTCTCCTTTTTTAATTACTACATATTTTGGCCCCATTTTATGAATCTTTTTAGCCGCATTTACCAGAGAATACTCTCCAGATAATTGTCTTGCTTCTTCATCATTAATGGTAATTACATCTACCCTTTTTAAAACCGTATGTAAATCATCTAAAGCAATGTCCATCCAAAAATTCATAGTATCTAAAACTACTAATTTTGGTCTTTCTTTCATTTGATCTAAAACAGACGCTTGTGTTAAAGGATGTAAATTTCCTAACATTACAATACCTGCGTCTTTAAATTTTTCTGGAACAATTGGGGTAAATGTTTCTAGAACATTTAATTCCGTGATTAACGTATCGCGTGAATTCATATCATTATGATATTTTCCGCTCCAGAAAAATGTTTTGCCGTTCTTATCCACTTCAATTCCATCGGTATTAATACCTTTAGCATTCATCATTTCTAGATAAGAAGCTGGGAAATCTCCACCAACAACAGAAACAACACCTGTCTCTACTCCGAATTGAGAAGCTGCCAAACCTACAAAAGTTCCAGAGCCTCCTAATATTTTATCTGTTTTACCAAAAGGAGTTTCAATAGCATCAAAAGCTACAGTACCTACTGCTAATAATTTACTCATTTCTTAGATTTTATGCGTAATTTTGCGTTATACAAAAAAGCGCTTTTTTAAAGGGCAAAAATAAGTTTTAAAAATGACTATTACAGAAATACAAGAAGAAATTATTGATGAGTTTTCTATGTTTGATGATTGGATGGAACGCTATGAGTATATTATAGAGCTTGGAAAATCTTTGCCTATTATTTCAGACCAATATAAATTAGATGAAAATCTAATAAAAGGATGCCAATCTAAGGTTTGGTTGTACTCTGAATTAGATACTGATAAAATAAAATATACTGCAGACAGCGATGCTATCTTAACAAAGGGCATTGTGGCATTATTGTTGCGCGTTTTCTCTGAACAGAAACCAGCAGACATTTTAAGTGCAGAAACTACCTTTATAGATGCTATCGGTTTAAAAGAACATTTAAGTCCTACAAGAGCAAATGGTCTCGTTTCTATGGTAAAGCAAATAAAAATGTACGCCATTGCGCAACAAATAAAATTAGCTAATTAAGAACAAAAATCATGACAGATAAAGAACTAGAAGAAATTGGAGATAAAATTGTAAATGTTTTAAAAACTATTTACGATCCAGAAATACCTGTAGATATTTACGAATTAGGTTTAATTTATGATGTTTTTGTATCTGATGACAACAATGCAAAAATTTTAATGACATTAACATCACCTAATTGCCCAGTTGCAGAAAGTCTGCCTTTAGATATTGAAGAAAAAGTAAAATCTTTGAAGGAAATTCATAGTTGTGAAGTAGAAATTACATTCGATCCAACTTGGACTTCTGAAATGATGAGCGAAGAGGCAAAATTAGAGTTAGGAATGCTTTAGATTTTAGTAAAAATACTTTGAAACCAACTTAAAAAATGGCAGAAGAAATTATAAATAGAGTAGCAAGTAGCAAATTAAAAACATTTGATCTTGAGGAAATTTATCCTGAAGGCAACAGAGTTTTATTTGATATTAAAGACTGGTTGTTTCAAGAACTTATTTTAAAAGAAAAAGACTTTAGAGCATCTGTTAAACAACATGACTGGTCTCAGTATAAAAACTCTTTTGTTGCCATAACTTGTTCCGTAGAGGCAATTATTCCCTCTTGGGCCTTTATGCTAATTGCTTCAGAGGCTACACCTTTTGCAAAAAAAGTTGTCGTTGGAGATTTGGAATTGTTAGAAACCGTTTTATATCAAGAGCTATTAAGTTTTGTAGATCTAAAAGATTTTATAGGTTGCCCTGTCATAATTAAAGGGTGTGCAGAAAAACCAATCCCTAATTCTGCATTTGCATTCTTAATTGCTAAATTACAGCCTATTGTTAGGTCTATTCTTTTTGGAGAGGCTTGCTCTACAGTACCACTATACAAAGCTAAAAAATAATATTATCCTTTTTAATTTCTTTACATTGAACAGAATTCTCTTTATTTTATGCATACTCTTTGTATCAAATTCTTATTCACAAGACAAGGAAAAAGATACTGTATCAAAACCTAAATGGAAAGTGAACGGAAGACTTGCTTTTATATTTAATCAATCTTCTTTTTCTAATTGGACTTCTGGTGGACAAAACACGGTAGCAGGAAATATCAACTTAAACTACGATTTTAATTATAAGAAGGAAAGTATAAATTGGGATACCAGAGTAATTACGGGATATGGTATTAGTTATGTTAGTGAACAGGGCTATCGAAAAACAGATGATCGATTCGAATTAAATACACTATTAGGAATAAAAACTAGTACCAATTGGTTTTTATCCTTTATTGGGAACTTTAAAACACAGTACACAAAAGGTTTCGACTATAAACAAGAGCCAAAATCACCGGTTTCAGAATTTTTAGCACCTGCTTATTTAACTTTTGGACCAGGAATGTTATTTAAAAAATCTGATGAGTTAAGCGTAAACATTGCACCTGCGACCGCAAGATATACATTTGTAAATGATTTTTTTTCTGGAAAATTTGGTGTTGAAGAAGGTAAGAACACAGCATTTAGTTTAGGTTTTAACCTTTCTGGATATTATAAATTTAGTGTCATGAAAAATGTTGAAATGGAAAATATTATAACCATGTATTCAGATTACTTAGCCAATGTTGGTAATGTAGATTTAGATTATCAAACAAATATTCGTTTTAAAGTGAATAGTCATATTAAAATGCACATGACTTTTCATACAATAATAGATGATAATTCTTCTTCTAAAATTCAATTTAGACAATTATTTGGCATAGGTGTAAACTATAGTTTTCATGAAAAAGTAAGTTATTAATAACTTTTACCGAAATCATTTAAGTATGTCACAATAAAATTTAGCATAAACTTTATTAGCATACATTTAAAGAAACACCTGTTATTTAATATTTACTCTTCTTTATATTCATCATATAAAAAGTTGTTATAAGGAAAACGTTCGATGTGAATTTTCTTCACTTCATTATATGCTGTTTCCTTAAACTCTTCTAAATTTTCTTTATTTAAAGCAGAAATAAAAATAGAAGTTTCATTTTTATCATTCATCCAAGTTTTTTGCCAATCTTCTAGCGTATAATGTATTTTACTTCTTTCTGTAACAATATCATCTTCCTCTATGGTTTCGTGGGCATATGCGTCAATCTTATTAAAAACCATTACAGTTGTTTTATCTGCACATTTAATGTCAGCTAAAACTCCGTTTACAGAAGCAATATGATCTTCAAAATTTGGATGTGAAATATCTACAACGTGCAATAATAAATCTGCTTCTCTAACCTCATCTAGGGTAGATTTAAAAGATTCTACTAATTGTGTTGGTAGTTTTCTAATAAAACCTACAGTATCTGTCATTAAAAATGGAATGTTTTTAATAACTACTTTTCTAACCGTTGTATCTAAAGTTGCAAATAATTTGTTTTCAGCAAAAACATCACTTTTACTAATTACGTTCATCAAGGTAGATTTCCCAACATTGGTATAACCAACTAAGGCAACACGTACCATTTTACCGCGATTTTTTCGCTGAACAGCCATTTGTTTATCAATGGTCTTTAATTTCTTTTTTAGAAGGTCTATTTTATCACGAATAATACGTCTATCTGTTTCTATTTCTGTTTCACCAGGTCCGCGCATTCCAATACCCCCTTTTTGTTTGTCAAGGTGTGTCCAAAGTCTTGTTAAACGAGGCAATAGATATTGACATTGTGCCAGCTCTACTTGTGTTTTTGCTGAGCTAGTCTGTGCTCTTTGTGCAAAAATATCTAAGATTAAATTGGTTCTGTCTAAGATTTTACAATCTAAAACTTTTTCTATGTTTCTTATTTGAGCTGGTGATAACTCGTCATCAAAAATAGCGGTACCAACTCCGTTAGACTCTATATAAGCTCTTACTTCATCTAGCTTACCAACTCCTAAAAAAGTTTTAGGATTTGGTCTTTCCATCTTCTGAACAAAGCGTTTTACGGTAACTCCACCAGCGGTAGATGTTAAAAACTCTAACTCATCTAAATACTCATCAGACTGGGTTTCATTCTGTTGTTGCGTAATTACACCAATTAAAACTGCCTTTTCAGAAATTGCTTCTTTTGCGTCTATCATAGACTACAAAAGTACGAACTATTCTTCTCTTTGAGACATAAAACGGCGGTAACAAATACTAAAGGTAAAATGAATAATAACTACTTCTTGGCTTGCTGACTAAAAGCATCTCTTAACTTTTGATCATTTAAAATATATTTCTTGTATTTACCGTCTCTATATCTATAATAAATAAAGAAAGGCATAAATAAAAATGCGAGATATAAAATACCTAAACCCATTACAATCTGTGCTTTTTCATGCTCTGTATTTACTAAATACGCTCCTACTGCCATCCAAACTAAAAAGACAATAAACATTATTTTTAACGCTAATTTCATATTGCAAAACTACAAAAGTTATATCTTTAATTTTTTATAAATACTATGGAAAAAATAAATTATAAAATAGACCATTCTAACAATAATTTAAAGGCTTATAATAATTTAGATGCGCTGCAATATAAAGCAAGTTGGTTTTTAGAGTTTGGGAAAACTACTTCTGAAATTTATAATTTAGATAATGAAATTATATACACCATTGCTAAAAAATTTAAGTTTTGGAAATGGAGAATGTCTTATAATATTTCACCTAAAAATAAAGAAAGTCTTGTTTTGATTTCTAGTAATACTACAAATTCTGTTTTTAAATTGCAATTAGGTAACGATTTTTATGAGGTTCAAATTCATTATTTTCAAAAGCAATCGATTTTTAAAAACGGGATTAAAATAGCAGAAATAAATGATGCTTTTGCTGAATCTTTTGAAGAAAACACCAGCAACATTTTACTTTTAAATTCCGAGGATTTAGAAATTATTTTTTTACTTTACACCTGTTTAAAAACAGGCATTGTAAATCAAAAGCCTGCTATAAAGTCTCAGAAAGAATTAATTCCTCTTAAAGAAAAATGGGGTTCTTAATGGGTTTTAAATCTTTCTATTACCCTAAGGTACTATGTAAAATTGAAGAAGTACCAAAAGCACTAAAATTGCAAATGAAATAATTAATGGCTTAGAAATTTGCTTCTTTTGGTGCTGTAGCTCTTTCCCCAAATTTTTATTCCAAAAATATTCCACTAAAACAGCATACCCAACTAAGTTGAAAAGTATTGTTAGAAAAAATGTTTTTGGAAGGTAATCTAAAAGTATAATGGTTAGAAAGGTATAGGAAATCCCGAAAACAAGCACTTCAACTCTTGCCTTTGGTTTGTTCATTTTTTTTAAATTACTCATTAATAAAACAGCACCAAATAAGGTGCTAAAAAAGATAGTAAATCCCTGGATTGCTCTTTTTGAATATAAAATTGGGGAAACCGTTGCCTCAGATGAAGCCTCACGATGAGCTTTATCTAATTCTTTTTCTTCGATTAAAACATCTTTTTCAAAAATAATTGGATTTTGAGTAATGGAGCCTTTTTCAATGATATTTCTATTTTCTAACTCCCAAATTACTGCTTGTATCGCCTCATCTGTATACATCTTTTTATCTTCTAAAATATTTTCTAACTCGGCGTTAGACTTCTTTAACATGTTTTGAGTAAAATTGTTTGCTCTCATTTTAATTTATTTTCTTTAACTAGTAACTTCGATTAATTTATTTCTATAAGCTGTTAACAGCTTAGACTTAGAAATAAAACCAATGTATTTATTATTTTCAATAACTGGTAAATTCCATGCGCCACTTTTTTGAAACTTCTTCATAACATCTGTCATTCTGTCTTTTCCAACAACTATAACTTCTGGTGGTTTTTGCATTACTTCTCTTGCAATTACTTTATTATATAAGGTCTGGTCAAACATAATAGATCTAATATCATCTAACAAAATAATACCCAATAGCCTATTACTTTCTTGATCTACTACAGGAAAAATATTCCTATTCGATTTTACCACTGCTTCTTTTATCATTTCACCCAAGCTCATATTAGCGTAGACAGTGATAAAATTATTTTCTATAACTTTATCTATCTCCATTAAGGTTAAAACTGCATGGTCTTTATCATGGGTAATCAATTCTCCTTTTCTACCTAATTCCATTGCATACACAGAATAAGGATGCACATATTTTGCAAGAGAATAAGAAATTGCAGCCGTTATCATTAACGGAATAAAAAGGCCATAACCCCCAGTAACCTCTGCTATTAAAAATATTGCAGTTAGTGGTGCATGCAAAACAGCCGCCATTAAACCAGCCATACCAACTAAGGTAAAGTTACTTTCAGAAATAGTAGAAAGTCCGGTATTATTTATAATTTTTGCTACCACATTACCTAAAATACTTCCCATAAATAGAGTTGGTGCAAAAATACCTCCAACACCGCCAGCACCAAAGGTCAAGGCACTTGCTATAATTTTAAAAAAAACCAAACCCGTTAGTAAAAGGATCACAATCCAAACATTAGTTAAATCTAAATGCATAAAATTATTTTTTAAGGCTTCCTCAGGGTTTCCTGCTATTAAATTATTAATAACCTCAAAGCCTTCACCGTATAAAGGCGGAATAAAATAAATCAAAATACCTAAACCTGTTCCGCCAATTAGCATGCGTTTTATTGGCGAATCTATTTTATCGAAAAATTTCTGAATCCTATCATATACTTCTGTAAAATAGATAGAAGTTAAACCCGTAACCACTCCTAAAATAATATAAAAAGGAACCTCTTTTATTGAGAAAATAGCTACTGATTTAAAAGGAAGTAAGACATCTGACCCAAAGAAAAAATGTGAGGTAATTATAGCTGATAATGATGCTAAAAGCAACGGCAACATAGACGCAATTGTTAAGTCTAAACTAAATACTTCAATAGCAAAAATAATTGCAGCAATGGGCGCCTTAAAGATAGAAGATAATGCACCAGCAGCAGCACAACCAATTAATAAACTTCTAGTAGTTTGATTCAAGTGAAATAAGCGCGCAATGTTAGAACTTATTGCTGCACCTGTTGCCACGGTTGGGCCCTCTAAACCAACAGAACCACCAAAACCTACAGTTATGGGGGCCGTTAATATAGATGCAAACATTTTTTTACGTTTTATAATTCCTTTGCGCTTAGAAATAGCAAAAAGTGTAGATGGAATCCCATGATCTACTTTTTCTCTTATAATAAATTTTATAATAAAATAAACAATAGTAAGTCCTATTATAGGGAATACAAAGTAAAAGGCATTGTGATAATAGCGCACTAAATTACCTTCTAAAAGGTGTTGGAAAAAGTGTGTTAAATTTTTTAAAATAAGTGCTGCAACCCCAGATAAAAAACCAACCAGAATACTTAAAATATAAATAAACTGACGCTGAGAGATGTACTTATATCTCCAAATTAATATATTTTTATATATTTTTTTTGTTGTTGGCATTTATAATTATTTCTTTGATGACAATATATCTGTTCCTAAATAACCATCATCTTTATTATAATACCAAGCTCTATTTTTAGGCATCTTAATATTATTAATAGTTTCTAAACCTGATAGTAAAATATATTCTCCACTATTTTTTACTTCTTTAAAAAACTGATACACTTCCATAGCATATGTTTTTGGATCAAAATAAAAGTACCAAGTATCTTTACCTACTTCCTTAGAATAGTTCACTTTTAAAACCAAATATTCCTTTCCTTTAAAAGTTTTAGTTGTTACTGTTTGATCAACAATAGTGCCTTTATCCTTTAATTTCATTGGTAAGCCGTACAAATAGGTATAATAGTTTTTAAACATCTTTGCACGTTTACAATTCAAACTATATTTCTCTATTAATTCCTCAGATAGATTTGTGATTCCATTAATGGCAAAACTACAAACTTCTTTATGTACAATCTGTTTTGTCACGATACTGTCTCTTGCAGTTTCTACTGAAAAATACTGCTTCGGAAGATGTATTTCTATGCTACTTTTTCTTTGAGCTCCTTTTGGTGTTTGCATAGTAACAATAAGTTCGCCATGAAACGTATCCCAATTTCCAGTTGGGTCATGAAAGTTAATTGACTTTTCTAAAAGTTCGTCTCCTGTAATTTTTTGAGCAAATGCAGCAACTGAAATAAACAATACTAAAAGTAGGATGGTATTTTTCATAGTTTAAAAGTACTAAAAAAATTAGATAAAAAAAGACCTCACAAATTTTACAAACATGTGAAGTCTAAATGTTTAAAAAAGTAATTTCTATTCTTGAATATCTAATTTCAAGCTTAATTCTTTTAATTGCGTATCATCTATAAAGGCAGGCGCATCGATCATTACATCTCGTCCAGAATTATTTTTTGGAAACGCAATAAAATCTCTAATCGTTTCTTGTCCGCCTAAAATAGCAACCAATCTATCCAACCCAAAAGCCAAACCTCCATGCGGTGGTGCACCATATTCAAATGCATCCATTAAGAACCCAAATTGTGCTTTTGCATCTTCATCAGAAAAACCTAGATGGCGCAACATGGTTGCTTGCATTTGCTTATCATGTATTCTAATAGAACCGCCTCCAATTTCATTTCCATTTAAAACCAAATCATATGCGTTTGCTTTTACGGCTCCAGGATCTGTATCTAACAATTCCATCTGCCCTGGTTTTGGCGAAGTAAAAGGGTGATGCATTGCATGATAATGCCCTGTTTCTTCATCTAATTCCAATAATGGAAAATCGATTACCCATAAAGGTGCAAATACTTTCGGATCTCTTAAACCTAAACGCTCTGCAAACTCCATACGCAACGCAGATAATTGTGCTCTTACTTTATTCGTATCACCAGATAACACACAGATTAAATCTCCGGCTTTAGCTCCAGTTTTTTCAGCCCACTTTGCTAAATCTTCTTGATCATAGAATTTATCTACAGAAGATTTGAAGGTTCCATCTTCGTTTACACGACAATAAATCATTCCTAGAGCACCAACTTGTGGCCTCTTAACCCATTTTATAATATTGTCTATTTCTTTTCTTGTATGAGTATTTCCACCAGGAACAGCGAAACCAACTACCAATTCTGCGCTGTTAAAAACGCCAAAATCTTTGTGTTGTGTAATCTCATTCAACTCACCAAACTCCATACCGAATCGAATGTCTGGTTTGTCATTTCCGTACAAACGCATTGCATCGTCATATAACATTCTTGGGAATTTCTCCACTTCAACATTATTTACTTCTTTTAGTAAGTGACGCGTTAATCCTTCAAAAATATTTAAAATATCTTCTTGCTCAACAAATGCCATTTCACAGTCAATCTGTGTAAATTCTGGTTGTCTATCTGCACGTAAATCTTCATCTCTAAAGCATTTTACAATCTGAAAGTATTTGTCCATTCCACCAACCATCAACAATTGTTTAAAGGTTTGTGGAGATTGTGGTAATGCGTAAAACTGACCTTCATTCATTCTAGAAGGTACTACAAAATCTCTTGCACCTTCTGGCGTAGACTTTATTAAATACGGCGTTTCTACCTCTATAAATTCTTGATCAGACAAGTATTTTCTCACTTCCATAGATACTTTATGACGAAAAATTAAACTGTCTTTTACAGGGTTTCTTCGAATATCTAAGTATCTATATTTCATTCGAATATCTTCTCCTCCATCCGTTTTATCTTCAATTGTAAACGGTGGTGTAATAGAAGCATTTAAAATTTCTAACTTAGAAACCAAGACTTCAATGGCTCCTGTAGGCATTTTAGAATTCTTAGATTCTCTATCTATTACTGTTCCAGTTACCTGTATTACAAACTCTCTCCCTAAAGATTTTGCTTTCTCCATCATTTCTATTGGCGTGCGCTCTTCATCAAAAATTAACTGTGTAACTCCGTATCTGTCTCGCAAATCTACCCAAATCATAAAACCTTTATCACGCGTTTTTTGTACCCAACCCGCTAAAGTTATCTCTGTATTTATGTGCGATGCTCTTAACTCGCCACAAGAATGACTTCTATACATTTCTATTGAAAATTTAAGCTACAAAACTAAACATTTTCAAGTTAATATGAATCTTTTAGTCGTTCATTTCTATTCGGAAAATTCGGGAGAAATACCCCACTTTCAGCATGCGCTTTTTTAAAACAGAAAAGAGGGCAAACAATTGCTGCAATCAGCAACATAGAATTTGTTCAATTCTTTGTAAATTTGTCTTTATGAGTATAATTAATATTCAAGAGAAATTTAAATTATTTTCAGATTTCTGGTCTCCAAAAAAAATAGGGGAGTTAAACGGACAGCAGATTCTATTAGCCAAACTAAAAGGTGAGTTTGTGTTCCATAAACACGATGATGAAGATGAACTTTTTATGGTAATCAAAGGTTCTTTAGATATCGAATTACGCGATAAAACCATCACATTAAATGAAGGAGAGTTTTATATTGTACCCAAAGGAATAGAACACAAACCAATTGCAAAAGAAGAAGTACATATTGTATTATTTGAACCTTTAGGCATTAAACATACAGGAGATGTTATTGCAGCTATTACTCTAGAAACGTACGATACAATTTAACAAAAAACAACTATTATTTCTCATTTTTTTTGAGCATTGATAGCTGATAAATGATTATTAAAAATGAAACTATATTTAGTCCCAACACCCATTGGTAATTTAGAAGACATGACTTTTAGAGCCATTAGAATTCTAAAAGAAGTCGATTTTATTTTAGCAGAAGATACGCGCACAAGCGGCAAACTCTTAAAGCATTACGAGATTGCTACGCAAATGCACAGCCATCATATGCACAATGAACATAGATCTATACAAGGAGTTGTTAATAGAATAAAAAATGGAGAAACCTGTGCCTTAATTTCTGATGCCGGAACGCCTGCAATTTCAGATCCCGGTTTTTTATTGACAAGAGCTTGTGTAGAAAATAACATAGAAGTAGACTGTTTACCCGGAGCAACTGCTTTTGTACCTGCATTGGTAAACTCTGGTTTGCCAAATGATAAATTTATTTTTGAAGGTTTTTTACCTGTTAAAAAAGGAAGACAAACGCGTTTTTTACTATTAGCAGAAGAAACTAGGACCATGATTTTTTACGAATCGCCACATAAACTGGTGAAAACCTTAGGACATTTTATAGAATATTTTGGAGCAGACAGACAAGTTTCTGTTTCTAGAGAATTGACAAAAATGTTTGAAGAAACTATTAGAGGAACTGCTACAGAAGTTTTAGCGCATTACACAAATAAACCACCAAAAGGGGAGATTGTTGTTATTGTTGAAGGAAAGAAGTAAAGTTAAACTGATAATATGAGCATCCCAGAATTCAAAACCAAACTAAAAACAACTCCAACCGCAATTACTTTCAAAGAAACCATGCAAGTAATTGAGGACCATTATAATTTTAATCCAACAGCATTTACAAACGGAGACATTATAAATAATGTAGGAGAAAATAATGGTTCTTGCAAGTTGTTTGCATTTGCAAAGCATCAAAAGTTAAGAAAAGAAGAAACTTTATTATGTTTTGGCGAATATTATCAAACTGTTTTAGAAGATAAAAATGGTACCTCGCATCAAAATATTAGAAATTTTATGCAAACAGGTTTTAAAGGTTTGTCTTTTGAAAATGAAGCCTTAACATTAAAGAAATAACTTTAATATTTAGAGCCGTTGTGTTTCCCAACTTCAAAACCATTTTTTCCTAAAAACTGATTTCCACTTTCAATGGCATCTTCCTCTAAGCTTGTTCCCATAGAATCGTTCCATCTATTTAAATATCCAAAGAGTGAAATTACGCCTAGCATTTCTACGATTTCTCCTTCATTCCAATACGTATATAACGTTTCTTTAATTTTTGCATCAACTGCATTTGGCACCATAGAAGCTGCCAAAGAAAAATCTAAAGCCGCTCTTTCTGCTTCTGAGAAGGCAGCGTGTGTTTTATATTCCCAAATATTATCTAATTGTTCTTGCGCTGCACCGTAACGCTCTGCAGCCCTAATTGCATGTGCCTGGCAATATCTGCAACCTGTTGCATTGCTAGAAACCCAAGCAATCATTCTTTTTAATGCAGACGTAACGCGTCCTTCATTAGCCATTACTGCTTTATTCAAATTTATAAAAGCTTTAGAAATAGCGGGTCTGCGTTGCATGGTTAATACAGAATTCGGACAAAAACCTAAGGTCTCATTAAAAAATTCTGCCAATTCTTTAGTTTCTAAATCGTGTGCTGCTGAAAGTGGTGTTACTAAAGGCATTTTTTATATCTTTAAATTTATTATTGTACCTACATTTGTAGTAATCTACAATTTAATACTTCATTTCTAAAAAATAGAAAATATGGTCAAAAATATAATTAAAACAGTTTGGACAGAAAAATCACAGTTTAAAAGTGATAACCCTAGCGGGTACGAATTTACCATGTTTGATAAGTCTCAAGATAACGGAGATGTGGTTGGGTTTGCCCCTAAAGCATTAATGCTCTCTTCTTTAGCGGGTTGTTCTGGCTTAGATGTAGTTTCTTTGTTAGAAAAAATGCGTGCAGAAGTTGCTAATTTCAAAATTGAAGTAACTGCAGAGTTAACAGATGAGCATCCAAAATTTTATAATAAAGTAAAGGTTGATTATCATTTTACGGATAGCGAATTACAACCAGAAAAAATACAGAAAGCCGTAAACTTATCGGTAACAAAATACTGTGGCGTTATGGAAATGTTTCGTCAGTTTTCAGAGGTAGAAATTGAAATTTTTCTGCACGAAATTTAAAATAAAGTCAATAAAATGCTATGAGATGGACTTTAAAACCCGCACCAGATAAAGAAAAAATAGAAAAATTAGCCCAAGATTTACAGGTAGATTCAACTATTGCTAATGTATTATTTCAAAGAAATATTGAAACATTTGAGGATGCTAAAAATTTCTTTAGACCAAGTTTAGATGCTATTCATGATCCCTTTTTAATGAAAGACATGGATGCCGCGGTTGCAAGAATTGAAACCGCTATTGCAAACAACGAAAATATTTTAGTTTATGGGGATTATGATGTAGACGGAACAACTTCTGTTTCACTAGTTGCTTCGTATTTAAAAACGATAACTCCAAATATTGCAACCTACATCCCAGATAGATATGCGGAAGGATATGGAGTTTCTTATCTAGGTATAGACTTTGCGCATGACAATAATTTCTCTTTAATCATTGCCTTAGATTGTGGTATTAAAGCAATTGAAAAAGTGGCATATGCATCAGAAAAAAATATCGATTTTATTATTTGTGATCACCATAAACCAGGTGCAGAAATACCAAAAGCAGTGGCTGTTTTAAATGCAAAAAGAGAAGACTGTACCTATCCTTTTGATGAGCTTTGTGGCTGTGGCGTTGGTTTTAAACTGATACAAGCGCTTGGAGTTTCTAGAAATCAAACCATTGAAGATTTTGTGCCGTATTTAGATTTGGTGGCTACTGCTATTGCAGCAGATATTGTTCCTATGAATGGCGAAAACAGAGTTTTAGCATATTATGGATTGCAAGTAATTAATCAAAATCCTAGAAACGGAATTAAAGCCATTATTCATCAAACAAAAAAAACAGTGCTTACTATTACCGATGTTGTATTTATAATTGCACCTAGAATAAATGCCGCTGGCAGAATAAAACACGGTAATTATGCTGTAGAGCTTTTAACCGAAATGGATTTTGACGCCGCTATAGAGTTTGCTGCTTCCATAGAGATTTTTAATGCTGACAGAAAAGAATTAGACAAACGAATTACGAATGAAGCACTTATTCAGATTATTGATAACAAGGAAGAAGAGCAATTTTCTTCTGTTGTTTTTCAAGAAGATTGGCACAAAGGTGTTATTGGTATTGTTGCTTCTAGATTGATTGAAAAATACTACAGACCTACTATAGTCTTTACAAAAAGTGGCGATAAATTAGCTGCTTCTGCGCGTTCTGTAAAAGGTTTTGATGTCTACAATGCGTTAGAAGAATGTAGCGAGTTTATAGAACAATTTGGTGGTCATAAATATGCTGCCGGTTTAACGCTCTTACCAGAGAATTATCAAAATTTTAAAAACAAGTTTGAAGCGGTTGTTGAAAGAACCATCGATAAAAAATTATTAACTCCAGAAATTACTATAGATGCTGCAATAGATTTATCTGAAATTACGCCTAAATTTTTTAGAATTATTCAACAAATGGCACCTTTTGGTCCGATGAATATGAAACCTACTTTTACATCTACTTGTGTTCGGGATAATGGTTATGGCAAACAAGTTGGTGCAGATAAAACGCATTTAAAACTAAATGTTTTTCAAGGTGACAATCAAAAAACATACAATGCTATTGGTTTTAATTTAGGTGCTAAAATAGCACTTGTGAATGACGAGTTTAATATTGCGTATGCATTAGATGAAAACGAATGGAATGGACGAAAAACAGTGCAATTACTATTGAAGGATTTGAAGTAGAAAGCCTACACCTCCATAGACATTAAAACCATTTTCAACTCCATGTAAGTAACGCTACCGTCTACTTTTTCTTTCAGCGCCGTTAACCCTTTTACTTCGCCGGCTGTTTCAACCTGATTTCGAATGTTTTTATACCGTTTTAATGGAATCAATTCTAAAACATCTATATCACCAGAAGAAATATAATTAGCCAAATGGTTCTCTATGGTTCCAACGGTTAAACTGCGTTCTTTCGCAATTTCTTTTATTGACAAACCCGCTTTAAAGAGCTCAAAAGAAATTTGCTTCGTTGGCTTTTTATCTTCCTTTTTTTGTTCGTTTAATCTGTTAATTCCGTTGTCTTTGCAATATACTTCAATAGCTTCTAAAATTTCTTCTCCGTATTTTGAAACGCGCGTTTTGCCCATTCCAACAACCTTTAATAGTTCCTTTTCAGTTCTAGGTAAATCATCGCACAAGGCATACAAAGTCTCTTGTGTAAAGATTTGAAAATGTGCAATTTCTAAAGATTTTGCAATACCATCTCTTAATTCACGTAATTTTAAAGCTAAAATGGGATCTCGTTTAGAAGCAACCTTCTTCTTTTTAATAGGTTCTGTTTTTTGCAAAACGGCATTTGCTCTTACTTGCAAGTATTCTTGAACTTTAAAACCTTTGGTCATTTTTTGTAATGCAAATAACTTCTCTTCTAGCTTTTCTTGCAAAGAATCAAACTGTTTAGAAAAGTCTTTTTTTACGGCTTTATTATCTGTAGAAAAGGTAATTGTATCTAAAGGTTTTTGAATACTATTTTTAGTTGTATTTAGAAAATAAGTAATTGCTTTTATAAAACGTTCTTGAATTTGAGAACTATTTTGAGGAAGAACATTATCTTCAGAAAGTGTATTTAACTGATTTTTAAATCCGTTAGAAATCTTCATTAAAGCTACTATTCCGTCATCTTTTATGGTTTGTAAATGATCTATAACATCTCCTTTGATACTTGTTCTATTGTTGTAAAAAATATCTATTAACCTTGTTATTGGGTATAACAATGGCTGATAATCTAATATTTCTGAAATTAAATTTAACTGAAAATGTTTCTCAGATTCGTTTAAAACACTTTCGTCAGGATGATTCTCCTCAACACCTTCATTAAAAACACTTACAGTACTATCATTAATAATGGCGCTACTAGTAATTGGCGTTTTCAATACCAAACCTTCTAAAGAGGTACACCTACTTAGTGCCACATATGTTTGCCCGTGCGCAAAGGAAGCTTCTGCATCTATAATCGCTTTTTCAAAGGTTAAACCCTGACTTTTATGAATGGTTATTGCCCAAGCCAACCTTAATGGAATTTGAGAAAAAGCACCTATCATCTCTTCCTTTATAGCTTTAGTTTCTTCGTTGATCGAATAATTAATATTCGACCAAGTTTCTTTTTCGGTAACAATTTCATCAATCTCATTTGCACATTTTACCGTAACAGATTCCTTAGAAATTGCCGTAATGATTCCTATTTTTCCGTTGTAATATCTTTTGTCTGTAGAAGAGTCATTTTTAATAAACATTACCTGTGCACCCACCTTTAATTCTAATCTTTCTGCATTTGGATAGGCGTTCTCATTAAACTTCCCAGAAACTTCAGCATTAAAAAAAGAACTTTTAATTTTAAGTTTGTTTAGTTCAGATTCGTTAATTAAATTGGCTCTATTATTGTGTGTTGTTAGTGTAATGTACCCTTCTTCTTTGGTTGGTGAAAAAGAAGGATTGTAATTTTTATTTAAAATTTTAGCAGACATATCAGATAGCGTGTCAGTTCTAATTTCATTTAAAATTTTAATAAAATCTTCATTTTTCTGACGGTAAATATGTTTTAATTCTATGGAGACAACATTTGCTTCTTGATATGCTTTAGAACTAAAAAAGTATACTGTATTGTAATGTGACTGCAATAAACTCCATTCATTGGGCCTTACAACTGGTGCTAATTGCTGTAAATCTCCTATCATTAAAATTTGTGCACCACCAAAAACTTTATTTCTGTTTTTGTAGCGTCTCATTACTTGATCTATGCCATCTAGTAAATCTGCTCTAACCATCGAAATTTCATCAATAATTACTAAATCCAACGATTTTATAATGTCAATTTTTGTCTTCGAAAACTTACGTTGCGCATTCGAAGTATTTGCAATTTGGTTGGGTAAAATAGGACCGAAAGGCATTTGAAAAAAAGAGTGAATCGTAACTCCTTTTGCGTTAATTGCCGCAACACCAGTTGGCGCCACAATAACCATTCTTTTTAAAGATTTCTTTTTAATTTGATGTAAAAAAGTTGTTTTTCCTGTACCTGCTTTTCCTGTGATAAAAAGATTTCTATCCGTTTTTTCTATGAAGTCTAAGGCAAGTTCTAATTCAGGGTTCTTTGGCATTGAAGCATTTTTACTGCAAGGTAAACAATCAGAAATAGTTTCGTAAAAAATAATACTAAAAATGATTAAAGTTATTTAATGTTTCTCTTTTTACTAAGTTCGTTTGTGTGACAGGTTGCTGTCGTTTACGTGTCGTATGCATTACTTATTACCTGCAAGGCTATAGAAAAGTGAATCCCTATCTTTGTCCAATAAATAATATTGAAAATAATATGAAGCCAACTACAATTAACTTAAGAGATCTTAAAGAAATGCGATTGCAACGCCACTGGTCTCAAGACCAATTGGCAGAAATGAGCGGATTGAGTATTCGAACGATACAACGGATAGAAAACGGGGAAAATGCAGGATTCGAATCTATAAAATCTTTGGCTGCAGTTTTTGAAATCGATATTATTGATTCTGATAAAAAGAAAGAAATAACACAAATTAGAAAAGAAGAAGCTTATATTGAAAATATAAAAGGACTTTACAAACTTCTTGCCGTTGCAATTTTAAGTTTAATAGCGCCTGTTATTCTTGCAATTACTGATGCCTCGAATTGGAGTGTTTTTTTATGGCTTCTATTATCTTGGACCGTAATCATAGGAATCTATTCTCTGAATGTTTTTGATTTTTTTGGAGATGAATGGAAACAAAAAATAATAAAAAAGAGATTCAAAAAAGAGTAACAAAAAAATCCCAAGCAAAAGCTTGGGATTTAATTTTATAAAATTAAAAAATTATTTATTATCTCTCTGATAATAACTTACAATACTTGCTTTTGCTAATGTATTATTCCATAAACAAAAACCAAAAATGGCAGCATTTGTGTTTTTATCTAAGCCCAGCGTATCTGTCTTTAATGCGTACACTGTTATTTCATATTTATGCAAACCATGACCTTCTGGTGGACAAGGGCCTCCAAAACCTTTAATACCATAATCTGTAATACTTTATATAACTCCTTTTGGTACTAAATTTAAGTTTATGTTACCTGCGTTTGTAACTAATTCATTCATATTTGCTGGAATATCAAAAACTACCCAATGCCACCATCCACTTCCTGTTGGTGCATCTGGATCGTACATTGTTATTGCAAATATTTTGGTTCCCTCTGGTGCATTTTCCCAAGAAAGTTGTGGTGATTTATTTTCACCTTCACGTCCAAAACCGCTAAATTCTTCTGTTTTCGTAGCCTGACCTCCTAAGTCTGTACTCGATAAAGTAAATGTATTCTGACTAAATGAGGCACCCGAAAATGCTATTAGGGTAATAATTAGTAAACTTATTTTTTTTAGGATATAATTGGTTTTAAATCTTTCGTAAAAATAATCTATTCGATTACTTTTTGTGTCCTGTAAAGTGTTCCATTGTTTTATAAATACCCAATACAGTTCCTGCAAACCAATCTAATACATTAATAGACATTAAGCCTTGCCCTAATTTTATAAGTCTATAGATGTAACCCGGAATAGTAACCATTCTTTTATTTTTTTCTATGGCTTTTATAATTGTAAGTGCGGCAACTTCTGGATTCAAAATTGGTATTTTAGATCTTACGCCATCAAACATTCCCGTATTAATAAAATAAGGCATAATCGTGGTTACATGAATATTCTTTTTTAACTGCTGCATCTCAAGTCGTAAACTATCAGACCAACCAACTACAGACCATTTACTTGCTGCGTAAACAGACATTTTAGGATTTGAAATTAAACCACCAGAAGACGCAATATTACAAATATGACCAGAATTTTGAGCTAACATTTCCTTCAAAAATTCTTTGGTTATATGCATAGGAGCATTGGCATTAATCTCCATTGTTTTTAAGATATCTAAAGTGGTATGTTCATGAAAATATTTTCCTGCAACAATACCTGCGTTATTTATTAGTAGATCAACTGCACCTATTTCTTCTTTTACTTTAAGAGCGGTCTCTTTAATTTGATTGACATTAGAAACATCAATAGTAAAACCTGAAATAGTTCCTTTATTTGAAAATTCTGAAATAGTTTCAGCGATCTTTAATTCATTGATATCCCAAATAATTACTTTAGCTGCTCGCTCTAATAGTAAACGAACCATTATTTTACCAATGCCAGAAGCACCACCTGTTACTAAAGCTATTTTACCCTTTAATTGTTTCATACAATAGTGTTTTATGAAGAAATACATTTCAATTTGGATACCTCCCTTCAATAGCGAAGTTATCTTTTTCAAACCATAGAAACAAATGAAAAAAAAATCCTGAGCAAAAGCACAGGATTTTTATATTTATAAACTTAAATTTTGAGTTACATTTCTAATGCTTTTGTAGGATTGTTATCCATTAAAAATTCTACAGGATTTTCTAATGCTTCTTTTACTGCAACTAAAAAACCAACAGACTCTCTGCCATCTACAATTCTATGATCATAAGACAAAGCAACATACATAATTGGTTGAATTACCACTTGCCCATCTACTGCCATTGGTCTGTTTACAATATTGTGCATTCCTAAAATTCCACTTTGTGGAGGATTTATAATTGGCGTAGAAAGCATAGAACCAAATACACCACCGTTGGTAATTGTAAATGTTCCACCTGTCATTTCATCAATTGTAATTTGCCCGTCTCTTGCTCTAATTGCCAAACGTTTTACTTCAGATTCTACACCTCTAAAAGATAAATTTTCTGCATTTCTAATTACAGGCACCATTAATCCTTTTGGTCCAGAGACTGCTATAGAAATATCTTGAAAATCTTGTTTTATTTGAAAGTCTCCATCAATCATAGAGTTTACATCAGGATACATTCTTAAAGCTCTTACTACTGCCAAAGTAAAGAAAGACATAAAACCTAAACCAACACTGTGTTTTGCTTTAAAGTCCTCTTTGTATTGTTTACGTAAATCAAAAATTGGCTGCATGTTTACCTCGTTAAAGGTAGTTAACATTGCTGTTTCATTTTTAACAGTAACCAAACGTTCTGCCACTTTTCTGCGCAACATAGACATTTTCTTGCGTTCTGTTCCTCTAGAACCATTTGCTGGCTGTGTGCCCATGGATGGTACTGCTTTTACGGCATCATCTTTGGTAATTCTACCATCTTTTCCTGTTCCTTTTATGGCCGAAGTAGCTATGCCTTTTTCTGCTAAAACTTTCTTAGCAGCAGGTGAAGCGGTTCCTGTTGCATACGTTGCAGCTGGCCCAGCTTTTGAAGTTTCAACTTTATTTTCCTCTTTTGGAGCTTCTGATTTCACAGGTGCATCACCGGTTGGTTTTGCAGCACTTGTATCTATTAAACATACAACTGCACCAACTTCTACAGCATCACCTTCTTCTGCTTTTAAAGTGATAATTCCACTTTCTTCTGCAGGTAATTCTAAAGTAGCTTTGTCTGAATCTACCTCTGCAATTGGTTGATCTTTTTCAACATAATCTCCATCTTCAACTAACCAAGTTGCAATTTCTACTTCTGTAATTGATTCTCCCGGAGAAGGAACTTTCATTTCTAAAACACTCATGGTTTCTTATTTTACTTTTGCTAAAAAAATATTAGCTTTTATTAGTATGTTCTTTTCCAAAACTTCAGAACAGAACTTTTACTTACTTATTATCATTAAAAACACTATCAATAACGGCTTTATGACGTTTTTTGAAACGTGTACTAGAACCTGCTGCTGGCACTGCGTAGTATTTACGAGAACGTACATTTAATTTTACCAAATTAAAACGCTCTAACATAAAACTCCAAGCACCCATATTTCTTGGTTCTTCTTGCGCCCAAACATAGTTTACTACATTCGGATACCTATCTATTACTTTCTGTAATTTTTCTAAATGTAAAGGAAATAATTGCTCAATTCTAACTAAAGCAACATCATCTCTTTCTAAAATTTCTCTTTCTTCTAACAAATCATAATAAAATTTACCCATACAGAAAACTAGTTTCTTTACTTTATCTGGGTTAATAGTATCATCTATTACTTCTTGAAATTCTCCAGTTGCTAAATCTTCTACAGTACTTATTACTTTCGAGTGACGTAACAGACTCTTCGGTGTAAATATAATCAAAGGTTTTCTATACTCACGCTTCATTTGTCTGCGCAATAAGTGATAGAAATTTGCTGGTGTTGTACAATTTGCAACGGTCATATTGTCTATTGCACACAATTGCAAATAACGCTCTATTCTTGCAGATGAATGCTCAGAACCTTGCCCTTCATAACCGTGAGGCAATAAAATTACGATTCCGTTTTGCAGCTTCCACTTGTCCTCAGCTGCAGAAATATATTGATCAAACATTATTTGTGCTCCGTTAGAAAAATCTCCAAACTGTGCCTCCCAAATTGTTAATGTATTCGGATTTCCCATGGCATAACCATAGTCAAAACCTAAAACACCATATTCTGATAATAGAGAATTGTAAATAGACATCTCTCCTTTACTATCAGGATTTTTATTTAATAAATTAATACGCTCTTCTGTAACCTCGTCACGTAAAACAGCATGTCTATGAGAAAAAGTTCCTCTTTCTACATCTTGCCCAGAAATTCGAACATTAAAACCTTCTTCCATTAAAGAACCATACGCTAGATTCTCTGCCATTCCCCAATCTAACTTATTGGTTTCAAATGCCATCTTAGCTCTACCTTCTAAAATTCGCTCTGCTTTTCTCAAGAACGTTACACCTTCAGGAACGGTAGAAACTACCTTGGCTATATGTTTTAATTTCGTTGCTTCGTATGAGGTATCTACTGGTTCTAGCATTGTAGAAAGGTCTTCTCTATCAAAAGCTTCCCAAGTAGATTTCATAAATTCTTTTACTTTAGACTTTTTATCTTTCTTAGATAAATCGAATTCTTTCTCTAACATTCCTTTAAATTCTGCAGTGATTTCAGATAAATGAGATGCACCTATAGAACCCTCTTGCAATAATTTTTCAGCGTAAATATCTTTTACGTTTTTATGTTTTGAGATTGCTTTGTATAATTTTGGTTGTGTAAAACGAGGTTCATCACCTTCGTTATGTCCGTATTTTCTGTATCCTAAAAGATCTATAAAAATATCAGATTTAAAACGCATCCTAAACTCTAATGCCATTTGCATTGCATGACAAACCGCTTCTGTATCATCCGCATTTATGTGCAAAACAGGCGATAAAGTAACTTTACCCACATCTGTACAGTAGGTACTCGATCGTGCATCTAAGTAATTGGTGGTAAAACCAACTTGATTGTTTACTACAATATGAATGGTTCCTCCAGTTTTATACCCATTTAGTTTTGCCATTTGAACTATTTCATAGGCAATACCTTGCCCAGCAATAGCTGCATCTCCATGGATTATAATTGGTAAAATTTTACTTGAATCTCCATTGTATTTTCTATCTATCTTAGCCCTTGTTATTCCCTCTGCAACTGCGGCAACAGTTTCTAAATGAGATGGATTTGGAACTAAGTTCATCTTAATAGAGTTACCATCTCTGTAGGTTTTACTTAACGTTAAACCTAAATGGTATTTCACATCTCCATCAATATCATCATCTTCAAAATCTTTTCCTTCAAACTCGCTAAATAAATCTCTTACCGGTTTTTTAAAAATATTAACCAGGGTATTTAGACGCCCTCTGTGGGCCATTCCTAAAACACATTCTTTAACGCCAAAATTTTCAGCGGCATCTCTAAGAGCCACACTTATTCCTGGAATTAAAGCTTCCCCTCCTTCTAAAGAAAAACGCTTCTGACCAACATATTTTGTTTGCAAGAAACTTTCAAAAGTTACTGCATGATTTATTTTAGAAAGAATATATTTTTTTGCATCAACAGAGTACTTAGGATGATTTTCATTCTCATTTAAACGCTGTTGCCACCACTTTAATTTCTCTGGGCTTCGCATATACATGTATTCTACACCAATAGAATCGCAGTAAACGTTTTTTAAATGATTTACAATTACAGAAAGTTTCACTCTTCCTAAACCTAAAATATCACCCGCTGAAAATTCTTTATCAAGATCATTCTCAGATAAACCAAAATTATCAAGCTCTAAAGTTGGCGCATATTGCCTTCTATCTCTAACAGGATTTGTTTCAGTGAACAAATGACCCCGTGTTCTATAACCATTTATTAAATCTGCTACCAAAAACTCTTTTCTAACTTCTTGGGGAATTCCTACAGGAGTCTCTTCCTCTGAAAAAGAATAATCTTCATTGGCTAAGTCATACCCCTGAAAAAAGCTTCTCCAGCTAGGTTCAACGGCATCCGGATTAACTAAATATTGATCGTATAAATCGGCTATAAAGCCTGTATGTGCTGCGTTTAAGAACGAAAATTTGTCCATATAATAGTTTGCGCTTATGGAATAAGCATATTATCAAGGCAAAAATACACAATTTTGAAAATTAAAGAAGCGTTTATCTTTAATTTCTTAGACTGAAAAAAAAACATTTTTTTTTCGCAAAACGTTTGGAGATGTCTTAAAAAGATATATATTTGCACTCGCTAAACACAAAACGTGTAGCAAACTCCTCTTTAGCTCAGTTGGTTAGAGCATCTGACTGTTAATCAGAGGGTCCAAGGTTCGAGTCCTTGAAGAGGAGCTAAGTTCATTTACATTGACTGCGAAAGTAGCTCAGGGGTAGAGCATCACCTTGCCAAGGTGGGGGTCGCGGGTTCAAATCCCGTCTTTCGCTCTATTTAGTAAAAAGTACCAATGCTGAAGTGGTGGAATTGGTAGACACGCTGGACTTAAAATCCAGTGGTCAGTAATGGCCGTGCGGGTTCAAGTCCCGCCTTCAGTACAATAACCGTTGTTAATCTTTTGATTTTCAACGGTTTTTTGCATTTATAGAGTACAATTTGTACGATTATTGCACGATAAAATTTCTTTACCATCATTAGAAAACTTGAAACAACTTGATTCATGAAGTTTATTTGAAATCATTGAAGACCTCTTCTGATAAAAATAATTATTCATCCTACCTCAAATACTTACACAATAACTGCAGTCTTAATCGACTTAATTGGGCATAAAAAAAACCTCACATCAAGGTGAGATCTTATTTTAAGATGTACAACTATTTAATTTAAGTTTTCTAAGGCTGATTGCACAAGTTCCTTTTTTAAATTAGTAAGTGTTGCAGCAGACATATCCTCTACCTCGTGTTTTATATTATTAATCTAAATGTATTTTTTGTTTTTACCTATCATAAGCGAACAAATACATTTAGTATGCTTACCATCAAATAATATTTCAAAAGAGCCTTTAAAACCTATCCTATCTAAATCAGCATTTTTGAATTTTGAACTCATAGCCATAATCGTTTTTATTACATTTCAGAAGCTTCTTTTAAAACAATTTTATCTAAAGTATTTCTAACGGAAATCGAATTCACTAAGTCTCTTATTTGAGATTCTAAAGAGTCAGAAATTCTCTTACCTCCCATATTTTTAATGATTACTTATGAAACTCAATTTGATGAGGAGTTTGATTATTTTTATTGAATTTAATAATGAAAGGAGTTGTGATAAAAAATAAAAAAAACAGATATTTTATAAAAAATTTAATTTTTATCCCAACAGTAAATAAATAGTATTATTGGAGTCATTCAAAGATTAGTCCTGTGCTTATAAATGAACTTGAAGAACAAAATGACAAAATAGGTAAGCAACAAACAGAAATTGATATTTATAGAAAAGAAGTTTCAGAACTAAAACAAATGGTTAAACAATTAATAATTATGAAAAAATTATTTACTCTTTTAGTAGTAACTATTGCATTTAGCATGAATGCACAAGTAGCTACAAACGGAACAAATAATAGTGGAACCAATGCTTCTGCAATAGGTTATCAATCCTCTGCAACAAATACTGTATCTACAGCAATTGGAAGAGAAACATTAGCAAGTGGAGTAACATCCACTGCAATGGGTTATCAAACATCTGCAACAAATACCGCCTCTACTGCAATGGGAAATAGTAGTACAGCAAGTGGAGTAACATCAACTGCAATAGGAAATAACAGTACAGCAAGTGGAGAAACATCTATAGCAATGGGTTTTGAAACAGAAGCTACTGATAGCGCATCAATAGCAATGGGATATCAAACTACATCTACCGGGGGTGCCTCTACTGCAATGGGTTTTATAACAACTGCAAGCGGTTTTGGTTCTACATCCATTGGATATAAAACAACAGCAAGCGGTTATGGTTCTACATCCATTGGATATCAAACAACAGCAAGCGGAAATTCTTCTACAGCAATAGGGAAAAACACAATAGCTAGTGATTTTGGTTCTTTAGTAATTGGACAATACAATTTAATCGGCTCAACGGTTACCAATAGCGCAACGGAAACTAACTATGCAAATACTGCCTTTGTAATTGGTAATGGCACTGCTTCTAATGCAAAA
>Ga0308011_10000107_pt1 | contig 46729 bp, 39 predicted proteins | sample Neamet177_FD_203144 | JGI IMG/M metagenome (GOLD analysis project Ga0308011, IMG submission 203144) | Marine microbial communities from water near the shore, Antarctic Ocean - #177 | ecosystem: Environmental > Aquatic > Marine > Unclassified | place: Southern Ocean | collected 2014-07-25 | reverse complement strand
ATAGCAATAATTTTGCCGTTAAAATTATGTGACAAAACGTCTTAAAAATTTCTAATCTCAATTTCTAAATCATCTAAAAATATAACTGATTTTTCAGAATTAAAAAGATAAGCCTTTAAACTATCTACTTTCCCTTTTTCAATCCAATATGCTAATTCAACACGCTTCCAACCTTTTTTTTCTGTTGACTTTAAGTAATCGCTATTTTTCTTTAAGTGAAATACCTTATCACTTAACTCACTATTTTCATGAGAAATAATTACTTGTGGTAAATTACCATGAGGTGAAAACAAATTAAACTTAATAACAACACGAACTCTGGTTGATAAATCTACAGGCTGATTACTTAATAAAGGAATAAATTTTTTATTTAAAATTTCCACCGATTTTGGTTTAGAATAATAAGTCACGTTAGAAAAATTATCATTTTTGAAATGTTCTAATTTAGTAATAGTAAAATCATTAAAAAACTGCAATTGATAAACTAACGGAGAATACAGATTTAAAATAGCTTCAGGCAATACCTTGTTTTTTACACATACATAATTAGAAGTTCGCATGTATAATAATAACTTTGATTGCAACTCTTTTAATTTTACTTCATCTTCAATAGTAGTAATACTTAAATTTTCTCCAATCTGAAACAGCATATTATCTGACAACAGTACATCATTGTCAATATAGTTTGTCATTCTTTTATTAGTTGACATCATAACGAATTCGTTATTAAAAGACAAAGTAGATAGCGTGTCCAATTTATTACTTTGCGATATTGAAAATGATGGTAACAGTAAATTAAATTTATTTTTTAAAAGCGCTTGTAAAGCAGAAGGGAAATCCTTTTGAGTGACCACACTCTTTATAGATTTTGATCTAGTCAATAAAGGAGAATATATTAACAATGGAACATGAAACTTATCCAAACGTGGGTTGTCATTCATAAATTTTAAAGAATGATCACCACAGATAATAAATATGGTATTCTCAAATAACCCCGCCTTTTTATACATTTCAAACACCTGTTCCATACTGTAATCAGCATACAGAATTGCGCCAAAATCAGTTAAGTGTTTTACATACTCATCTTGTTTTGACTTGTCAACATTTGATTTAATAATGGCTAAAGCTGCTTTATCAAATTTAGATTGATTGGTATAAGCATAAGGTTTATGAAATGAGGTAGATAAATATAAATTAAAGAACGGTTTTAATGTGTCAAAATTTTTAGACATAAAATCAACAGACTGTTTAAATACTTGATAATCTTCAGCTCCCCAATTTTGCATAGCATATTGCTTTTCACCTGGCACATCTATATGATTAATAAGGTTTGGTTCAAAATCAACTTTACCTAACACATAATCAAACTTTTGAAACATTACATAATCAGCCATATTGTCAAAATTCTTCCACGCTCCACAATAAAAAGCAGTTTGATAATTGTTTTTCTCTTTCAGAAGCAAAGGCAAAGACAGATGATCTGGCATATTCCAAAGTAAATTCATAAACCCTCTTTCACCTTCTGGAAGGCCAGTCATTAAATTAGGAATAGCTCCAAAAGTACGCTCTGCATTAGCAACTACATTCTGCCAATACAAACTGTGTTCAGCTAAGGAGTCTAAAAAAGGGGTAAAACTTCCTAACCGAGCGTCTTTCCCTGAATATTGTTTACCTAATGATTCAGAAATAATAAAAACGATATTTGGTGGCGTTTCACTGTCACTAAAAAATGGACTTAATACATCTTTAACTTCTGAATCATTATAAAATGGGAATTCAGAAGTAGGGCTAAATTCATCAGAATTAATTAATAAATCGTTTTGATACGTAAACCAACTCGTCACAAAAAAGTGTAACTTATTACTGACTATATGATAATTCAATTCACTTTCGAACACTTTTTCTTTAACCGGAAGCAGTACTTGTTTACCAATACTTAAACTCAACAATATAATTGTAATCCATTTAATTACCTTAAAATTAACACATAAGCTAAGTAGGTTAAACACAAAAATAAAGAACAATACAATGGGAATTAAACCAAATAAATAGATGAATTTGAAGTTGTAAATTTCTGAAATAAATTCAACTTGACTTTGACTCATACCATAAATATCACTAACAGATAAAGGTGTTAATGATTCTTTGAAATATAAGACTAACAAAAGATTAAAAAGTAAAAATGATAACAAAATTGAAAGACTCAAAAAACGAGCAACTTTAATATTTACAAATGAAATTAAATTAAATATAACGCCAATTATGCAAAGCAAGCTTGTAACGGTAAAAAAGTCATGAAAAAGACCTGATATAGTCCAGAAATGAAATGAGCCAGAAATAGAATGGCTTGAAAGAATTAAACTCCATTCTATTAACCGAATTATTGTAATTAATAAAAAGGAAACGCTCAACATATTTATCCACTGATTCAGCTTTGATGGGTGATAAATAGAGGTAAACATTTTTAACATTTTACAATATTAATATAAAATAGAAGGTTCTAAGGTTCTAATAGTGAAATTTTCAGCATCCATTTCAACATTTACGCCAATAGGTAACGTAAATTTCGGAATGATATGACCAATAACGGCACCTTTGTAAACTGGAAAAGTAGTGTTTTTAAAATGCTGATTTAAAACTTCAGCTAGTGAAAATGATTCCTTTGGCTCTTCTGGATTACATTTAGTAAATGCGCCAATAACTAACCCGTTAATTTGATTAAAAACTTTAGCTTGTTTTAATTGCCATAGCATTCTGTCGATTCTATAAGGCTCCTCACCTGTTTCTTCTAAAAATAATATTTTATTTTTCAAATTAGGTTCATGATTTGTACCAATCATAGAGGTTAATACAGTTAAATTTCCACCTATCAATTGTCCACTTGCCTTTCCTTTTGTTAACGTTTCTAAATCCTTTTTATGACTTAATGGATTCTTCATTACAAACGGCTTACCTTCAATAATTGTTTTAAAAACATTAATTGTAGAAAAAGTTTTCCATGATGAATAACCAACAGGTCCATGATAAGTTATTAAACCCGTTTTTTGTTGAATCGCAATTAATAAAGAAGTAATGTCAGAATATCCCATTAAAATTTTTGGATTTTCTTTAATTAAATTATAATCTAATTTATCCAAAATTCTTGCACAACCCCAGCCACCACGCATAGCAATAATTGCTTTTACCGATTTATTTTTGAACAACTCATGTAATTCTTGTGTTCTAAAATCATCACTCCCAGCTAAAAAACCATCTTGTTGTAATAATGTTTTCCCTTTTAATACTTTAAAGCCCAATGCAATTAATCGTACTTCAATTTTTGAGATTTGATTTAAATTAAAAACAGCTCCAGCTGGCGCAGTTAATGCAATAATATCACCTTTTTTTAATGATTTTGGAAAAACTCTTGATTCAACCTCATCATAATTAAATGAAGATAGCGCTACTGAACCAACAGCTAATAATCCTGATTTTTGAATAAATTGTCTCCTTTTCATTTCGTCCTATTTAATCATTCACTCTAACACATTTAACAGAATCAACTGCACGCCTCAAAAACCTTAATAAGTGTAGCATTTGCGTATGTGCTTTACGTTTTCCAAATTTAACAGTTGAAAAAATAGAACCAAAAATAAAGAGGCACAATGGTATAACAAAAAGCCAAGTTGAATCATCATGAATTTGCCATTTAACTAATGAAAAAACACCCCCAAACATACCAATCATAATTATACCTATGTAGAAGAAAGTAAACATAGTCCAAACCTTGTCATTTGGTCCAATTACACCTCTTATATATGTTTTTTTGTCATAGTCATCCCACTCACAAGTCAAGTTCATTACGGGACTCCAATAGTGTCTTTCAGTAAAAGGTAGCATTAGCTTTATTTGATTAGTATGACTTGAAACTTTTACCGAGTCATCAGCATTGGCATGAGTAAGAATTAAGTCTAACATAGAATTTTTACCTTCTTGTGTTTGTAATTTAAAACGTGGTTTTATTTTACCTACTGCAGTATGATCAAGTTTATTAAATGGCATTTGAATATTATTAGGTACTATGGCAAGATATAAATTTTAAAAGATTTAAACAATTATTCTCAATTGTTTGTTCATTAAAAGATGTTCTAACCTATCTTAATAAATATATAAAATATATTTTTGCATTATGAAATTATATCTAGTTATTTTTATTCTCTTTATTACGAATTTTAGCTTTTCTCAAATGCTTGACAACTCTAAGGGAGAGACATTTAGCAATACACCTTTTTTTAATACCGCCTTTGTTAAATTAAATAAAGTAAAAAGTATTAAAGGTTATTATTCAAGTAAAGCAGAATTAGCTCCTATAGAAAAGTCTAAGAACATATATGTTTATCAATTCAATCAAAAAGGTGAACTAATAAAGGAATTCAAAACAAAAAATAATGACACAATTGTCAGTCAATATAATTATGACAATACTGGTAATCTAAGTCAAATTAGAAAATCGGATAAATATGGTTTTCATTCATATCATTATGCCTATGATTCAAAACACAGAATGATTAGTAATGAATACCGTAGAGATATAAATAAATCAAGAGATAAAACAAATTTTGAACTCGATAAAAGCTTTTATATTTCTAGTGAATTTTACACTTACGAAAACACAAGTGTTGGGCTAAAGAAAACATATTATAATAGTAAAAATAGAGCCTTTAAAACTGAGTTTTTTCACCGAGATAAGGATGACTATTTATTAAAAAAAGACTACCAATTAAAAACTAGTTCTGGTCGTGGGTTAACCACTTATAAATATGGAAACAAAGGGTTAGTAACCGAAAAAGTTACAGAAACTCATATTATTGAAAAATCAACAACAAAAATGAGATTTGAATATGATGAGTTTGAAAATGTTTTAGCACAGCATTATTACAGAAATGGAAAATATTTAACAGAATATCAAATCATTTATAATGAAAAAACTATGCTTTTATCAGCAATTTTAACAAGAGACGTAAAGCTAAACATAATAACTATTTTAAAGCTTACTGATTATTCATTTTTTGGTGATACCAATAAAGAAGAAATAGAAATTAAATAGTGAATTTTTAGAAGCAATATTAACAAAAAAACTAATAATTAACTGTCTACCCTTCAAACTCTACTACATTTCTTTCAGTTTCGTATAATCTTATTTTTAATTCAAAATCTGGATTTAATTTTGCTTTAATCAATTTCCAAATGACTACTGAAATATTTTCAGCAGTTGGAATTAAGTTTTTAAATTCAACTGTGTCTTCATTCAAGTTCTTATGATCAAACTTGTCTTCTACTTCAGTTTCAATTATATCCTTTAAAATTTTTAAATCAATCACATAACCAGTCTCAGGATCTATTTCTCCTTTCACCCACACTTCTAAGTTATAATTGTGACCATGAAAATTAGGATTATTACACTTACCAAATACCGTTTGATTTTTATCAAAAGACCAATTCGGGTTATATAACCTATGAGCTGCATTAAAATGCGCTTTTCTACAAACACTTACTTTCATAATAAATAATTATGATGTAAAAATATAAATAATTATCCTGATAGCTATGAAAATCAGTTAGTTTTAGATATAACTTGTGTTAAGTTAAAAAATTTTTGTTAAATTGCATTCTAAGCTGTATTTATATTTGGTTAATACTCAAATCATGAAAAAAATATTTTTATCTTTATTGGTATTCTCCTTACTTTTTATCTCTTGTAATGATTGTTCAGAGTCAGTTTCAAAAGAAGATCAAAATAAGAATATTGGCTTAGCTAATTTAGCAGCTTTAGATATGAATGAGTTTTCATTAGTACCTTATGGATTAAATCTTACTATTTTATTGCCAGAAGTTGAATCATCAGCAGGAACATCAATTCTACCAGAAGTTATTCATGAAGACGGGCATTACTTATGGCAGCTAAATATTGGCAAGCAGTTTAATTTGGTAATTGAAGACTTTGGGAAAGAAAAAAACAAAGTAACCAAAGAAAAAGAATATCTAATTGGTAAGAGTGATATTTTTAAATATGAATACATCATTGACGAGCCTGAAATTATTATGTATAAACGTGAATTACATAAAGATCAGGGTGGAGAAAAATCGTACCATTGTTATGGAGAAATGGAAGTTGAAGGCTATACTATTATTTTAAGAACAACTGAAAGTGGTGGATTTAGAGCTGTTGTATTAGATATGATATCATCAATAAAATCTGCAAAAGCAATCGTTACACCATAGCTCTATTTAAGGAGAATGAATTTCTAATTATGGATTTAATTTTAGTTCAAAAATTAATGTTAATAAAAAAGGAAAACTCCTTAACAAATCAGCCAAAATTAGACTTATATTTGTTAATTATATTTTAAAAACTTACACTATTATGAACTTTATTATTTCAAGTTCTACCTTATTAAAAAACCTACAAAGTATTAGTGGGGTTTTAAATTCAAGTAATTCATTACCTATTTTAGATAATTTTTTATTCGAATTAAATGATGGTACACTTACAATTTCTGCATCTGATTTAGAGAACACAATGAAAACTGTTGTGCAAACAGATGAATCTAAAGAAGATGGAAGAATCGCAATTCCTGCTAAATTATTATTAGACATCTTGAAGAATTTTTCTGATCAACCACTTTCTTTCCACATTAACAAGGAAAATTTTGGAATTGAATTATCTTCAGATTATGGTAAATATAAATTAGTTGGTCAACAAGCTGATGATTTTCCTAAATCTCCAGAAATGTCAGATGTTGAAGTCATAAAAATTTCAGGGAATATTGTTGCTAACGCCATAGAAAAAACAATTTTCGCTACAGGAAATGATGACTTAAGACCTGTAATGAGTGGTGTATTTTGTCAGTTTTCAACAGAAGAATTAATTTTTGTTGCTACTGATGCTCATAAATTAGTGAAATATACAAGAACAGATTCTTCTGCAAGTAAATCATCTGATTTTATTTTACCAAAAAAGCCTTTAAATTTATTAAAGCAAAATTTAACTGGTGAAGAAGAGGTTGAAGTATCTTACAATGAATCTACTGCTAGATTTGTATTTAACGATTTAGAATTAACATGTAGATTAATTGATGGAAAATATCCTAATTATGAAGCTGTAATCCCTAATGTTAACCCAAATGTTTTAACTGTAGATCGCGTTTCATTTTTAAACTCAATTAAAAGGGTTGCTATTTTCTCTAACAAAACAACACATCAAGTAAAATTAAAAATTGCTGGTTCTGAATTAGCAATATCTGCTGAAGATTTAGATTTTTCTAATGAAGCAAAAGAACGTTTAACTTGTAACTATGTTGGTGACGATTTAGAAATAGGATTTAACTCAAAGTTTTTATTAGAAATGTTGAATCATATTAAAACTGATGAAGTAACTTTAGAAATGAGTGAACCAAATAAAGCTGGTATTTTAACACCAAGCGGGAATGACAATGAAGACGAGCAAATTTTAATGCTTGTTATGCCTGTTATGATTAGATAATCAAACTACAAAACAAAATATTAACCTCAACTAACATTATTTTAGTTGAGGTTTTTTTGTGCACAAAAAAACCTATATCAAATTAATGATATAGGTTTTAAATTGAATAGGTTTAGTTTTAGAATTTAAAACAAACACCTAAATTAATACCCATACTGTTGTAGTTAGCAGTTGTTCCTAACACTTCAGTTGGTTTAGTAGAGTCCGTATTTGAAGTTTCAATTAATTCATCAACAGAAGTAGTTTCTTTATCAGAAACAGTCATAGCTGAAATTTGTTCAACTCCTCCAACCATATAAGATGTAATTGTTTGAGATTTACTTAGTGCTCTTAAACCAGTATACTGTAATTCACCAAAAATTGAAAGGTTATCACTGATTCCGTAAGCAGCACCTACAGTACCTGTATATCCATAAGAAAAATTACCAGTTGCATTTCCTACAGCAACTACTGGTACTTGAGCAAATACATCTGGTGCAACTTGCATTGTACTAATTGCATCTACCTTAAAGTTTGTACTTCCGCCAACAGGCATAACAACACCTGCTTTAGCAAAAATCTCTATAGGAAAATCAGAACCTGTAGATAATACTAATTGAGGTAAAACTCTTATTTGATCACCTTGTGAAGTAGTTGTACTTCCATCACCATAAAAAGTAGTCGTAACATCTGTAGTTACTTCTGCTCCCATAAAATAATTCACACCTAATTCTAAACCAAAATGTTCAGAAATCATATAACCTCCTGCTAAAGCCATTGGTATTCCTCCTCCATAAGTTCCTATTACATTACTTTGTGTAAAAGTTGTTGCAGTAGGATAATCAGTTTTTACTCCGATTGCTTCAGCTGAAGTTCCTGCTGCATAACCAACACTTAATGAAGCATAACCACCTTGGGCTGTTGCTACTGATAGAGCCAAAAATGCTCCCATTGTCAATACTACTTTTTTCATAATATATTGTTTTTATTTAACACAATATAACAATAATTTAACATTTATGAGATTTAATTAACAGCATTAATAAAAAATAAAGGGTTGGAATGGTATTTATTCGAACTATCTAGGCGATTATTCTTTTCAGTATTTTATAAATTCGGAAAACAATCTATGCCAAAAGCTAAAAGAAAAGGTGGTGGTGGTGGAATGGATAGGTAATATTGAAAAAGACACAAGACTAAAGTACTAATTTGTTGTAAATACTCTGGTTACTTTATCGTTCTGAATAATACGAAATCTATTTATAACAAAAAAGCACTTTGAAATTAATCAAAGTGCTTTTTTTATATGTTAAATATTTAATTTTACTTGAATATTTTTACTCTTACAGCAGTAGGTCCTTTTTGTCCCATTTCTACTTCAAAATTAACTTTGTTTCCTTCTTTTATTTCTCCTTCACAATTGTTAATGTGAACAAATAAACTTTCTGAAGTTTCAGAATCTTTAATAAATCCGTATCCTTTCTCATCATTAAAGAAAGTAACGTTTCCTATTCTAATCGGATCCATTTCTGGTAAATCTTCTCTTTTAGGAACACCAATCTGAATGTTTTCAGCTTTAATGATTTTTTTCTTAGCTAATGGGTCTGGAGCAGTATCAACGATTTGTCCATTTTCATCAACGTAAGCCATCATTGCTTCTAAACCTCCGCCTTTTGAATCAGAATCTTTTCTAGCTAATTTTTTAGCTTCTTTATCCTTACGTTTTTTGTCCTTCTTATTTCTTACTTCCTTTTTCCCAAAAGTTTCTTGCGATCTAGCCATAAAATATATTATCTCTTTTTTTACAAAAGTAATCAATTTTTATCAATCTACACTTAAAACCTCTAATCCATAACATATAACATGAGTATATATTATTTTTTGAGACTAATTTATAGGAATATCAAGTAAACTTTTCCACTTTTGTACTCAGATGAGTGAACTATTTAAAAAAACAAAACACTTTTTACGAATAATGAAAGCGATCTATTTTAGAAAGCTAATTCATTTAACAAGAAAAATTAAACTACCTGGTTTTGAAGGTATTTCTGTTTGGGAAATTCTTGTGTTTTTTATTTGGACTGTTAGAAAAGGTTTAGTAGGAACTCGTGCTTCATCATTAGCTTTTCATTTTTTCTTAGCTATGATTCCTTTTGGACTAGCATTAGTAATTTCCAGTGCTTACATACCATTTTTTGATTTAAGAGAAGACATTATCCCCATTTTATCAGGATTTGTACCTGAATTATTAATTGGTAATTTTATTGATGGTTTAGCCGATTTAGAAAACTCTACTGTCAATTCAATGATATCTGTTGGTTTTGTAATGGCTCTTTATTTTATTTCTAATGGATTTTTAGTTATGATTACTGCGTTCAATAGTTCTAAAATAGATTTCAAAAAAAGATCTTGGCTATCTACCCGAATCATTTCTTTAGTTTTAGTTATTGGTTTTTTATTTTCAATCATTGCAACCTTATTTTTTATTGTTTGGGAAAGAAAATTATTATTAATGTTAGGTGAAAATATTAATTTCATTGCTACAAATTTTAACTACTTTTATTACAGTATTACATTTTCAATTATCGGAAGTTTACTCTATTTCTCAATTTCATTTTTGTATTATATTGCGCCTTCAGACCGTTCAACATTCAAATTTATGTCTGCCGGTTCTACATTAAGCACATCATTAATTATTCTTATCTTTTTAGTATATTCTTATTATATCACACATTTTTCAAACTACAACGCATTGTACGGCTCAGTTGGAACAATTATCATTATTCTTTTATGGATATACTTTAATTCCTATGCTTTAATGATTGGATTTGAATTAAACGCAAGTATTCATGGTGCCATTATGAAGAAAAAAATGGAAGAAATTGAAACTGTTTTAACAGAGGAATAACTAACAATATCAACTGAATCAACAGATTGTACAGTTAAAATGAAACGCTTCAATACTTAAACATTTTAGGAAATCAACATTGACTACTATTCTGATTTTTTATTACTTTATTACATTCATATCTTTGTGACGAACAATAATTGTTCATATGGGTTTTTATTTATCCTCATTCTTTATTAGAATGAGGATTTTTTTATTTCTATAATTATAATGACTAATTCAATTAAATAAATGTAATTTTACTATCAACTAATTAAACTAACTAAAATGAAAAAAACAATTCTTAGTATTGGATTATTATCTACACTATTACTGTCATGTAACTGTTCTGAAACTACGACATTAGAAGTAGTAGAAACTACAGAAGTTTGTACATTCAATTATAATGCAGATTCAACAGTAATTGGTTGGACAGCATTTAAATTTACTAATAAAAAAGGGGTAAGTGGTGTATTTGACCAATCTGAAGTATTAATTGCAAATCCGTCAGAGGATATGTTACAAACTTTAGCTGGTGCAAGTTTTACAATTCCTGTAGCCTCTATAAATTCAACTAATCCTGCAAGAGATGAAAAATTAAAGAATTCATTTTTTGGTACAATGGAATCTACTGAAATAATATCAGGACTAATAAAATCAATTTCTGATTCAAAAGCTGATGTTGAAATTACAATGAACGGTCAATCTAAAGATTATACTGGAAAAGTTACTGTTGATGGAATGAAAGTTGCTTTTTCAACTACAATTAATATGACTGATTTTGAGGCTCAACATGCTATCGATTCTTTAAATACTGTTTGTTATGATGTTCACAAAGGTGCAGATGGTATTAGTAAATTATGGTCTGAAGTTGACATTAATGTTGAAACTATATTAGTTAAGACTTGTAAATAAGGCTTTCACTTCTTATAAAATAATTGATAGCCTTGAGTAATACTCAAGGCTATTTTTATTTTGTATCGTATTTATATTCACTAACTCAATCGACTTGTTTCTTTAACCTTTATTATATTTGTGTTTTACACAATAATAATCGCATGAAAAATAGAAAACTAAAACTTCAAGAACTAGGTAGAATTTCAGTTGATGAATATAAAACTTCTGAAAAAACGCCCATTATTATTGTACTAGATAATATTAGAAGTTTAAATAACATTGGTTCTGTATTTAGAAGTTCTGATGCGTTTAGAATTGAGAAGATCTATTTATGTGGAATTACAGCTCAACCACCTCACCGTGACATTCATAAAACAGCATTAGGTTCAACAGAATCTGTAGCATGGGAATATATTGAAGACACTGTTGAATTGGTAGAAAAATTAAAAACTGATAATGTGATCACACTTTCTATTGAACAAGCAGAAGGCAGCATTAAATTAGATGAGTTTATACCTATTAAAAACCAAAAATATGCCATAGTTATGGGTAACGAAGTAGATGGCGTACAACAGTCTGTTATTAATGCTACTCATCATGTCTTAGAAATCCCTCAAATAGGAACAAAGCATTCTTTAAATATTTCTGTTTGTACCGGGGTTGTACTTTGGGATTTATTTAGTAAAATGAAGGGGTTGTAAATTATATTTAAAATTGGATAGACTTCTTAAGTACTGTTCAATTAATTATTACCCATTATTTTAAAACACAAAGCTAATCGTCATTAATAAAAAACTCCCTTAACATTAATGCTAAGGGAGTTTTTTATATAATCGAATTGATTATTGGTTTTTTTGGTTTGTTATTGAAAAGGTCGGCATATATTACCAATATAATTTGGTAATTAAGCATGATACAAAAGTGTCTTTTTTTTATCACTTTCGCAACAAAAACAATTCACAATTACACCATAGTTTTCAACAATTTACAACACAAAATAGGTTAATTACTTAATATACTATCTGTTACTAAATTATTAATTTGTTGTATTTATTATCCAATTAACTAAATAAATTTAAAGTCTTAAAACTTTTTCACAATTGTATAAATAAACCTTAAGGACTGATAATTCAAGTAAAAATAGTTGTAACTTTATTACAAAATGTTAGCTCATCACCTATGAAAATTACAAATAAAATTAACCTAACCTTAAGTTCTTTAATCGATTTGATATATCCTAAGCATTGCGAAATATGTACTATTGATTTAAATACTAAAGAACAATTTATCTGTTTAGGTTGTAAATATGACCTGCCATATATCAATCAATCTAAACAAACTTTAGAAACCCTAGGGAAATTATTTTGGGGTAGAGTTGAAGTTGAAAATGTTCTAGCTTTATTAAATTATCAAAAAGGAAATCAAACTCAAAAAATACTACACCAACTTAAATACCACAACAAAAAAAAATTAGCCACTTACTTTGGTGAAATGATAGGTGAGTTAGTTCATAACCCAAAAGAGATTGATTATTTAATACCAGTACCATTGCATCCTAAAAAAAAACGAATTAGAGGATTCAATCAATCTACAGTTATTGCTAATGGTATATATACCACTACAAACATTCCAATTCTTGAGCATGCTATGATTAGAAATACATTTAACACTTCTCAAACCAAATTTTCTAAATTTGACCGCTGGGACAATGTTAAACGAATTTTTACAGTGACGAAACCTGAATTATTAAGAAATAAACACATTATTTTAATAGATGATGTATTAACCACAGGAGCAACTATTGAGGCTTGTGTTCAAGAGTTAATTAAAGTGGAAGGTTGTAAAGTAACAATTGCTGTTATGGCGGCGAGAATTTAATCTTTTATATCTATATTTGAATTAAACCTATAATGCCGGTATAGTTAACATTAACTTTATTCGGTAAAACAAATAATTAATTTAAGTTATCTAAAAAGTGAAGAAAAATAATACTTCAAAACGGAATCACTAACAATTGATTTTCAAAACAATAAAAAAACGTTAATCAAAATTGAACTAATGAAAAAAACAATAATTCTAATACTCAGTTTCACTCCTCTTTTTACTTTCGCGGAAGGTCAATATGGGCTTGGAATTTTTCTAGATGTATTTGATTTTATTAAAGTGTTTAGTATTTGGGGAATTACAGTTTTCGTTTTAATTCGAATATTTAATTCAGTAAACTCAAACAAATTAGGAAAACAATATAAAAAATTTATTTGGCTCGGGACAGGACTTATCGCTCTATTTATTTGGTCAATGATTAAACATGACTCTAATCCATATAGTGGTCCAATTGACTCTCTATTCAACAAAAACCTGACTATTGATGACAATGAAAGTCATACAGCTGGAGTAATTGAATATGTATTTGATTCGGAAGCTGACAGTTCTGGTGTATATGTCTGGAAAGATGATATTAAAGTTTTTGTTAGAAAATTAACCAATGAAGAGCAAAGTACTAAATCAATTAATATACTGCTGACAAAAGATATATTAAGAAATAATGAAAAACTACAACACTAATTATAGTTAATACGGTTTCAGCTATAAATTGAAAGTACAGAGCTTTTAAATCCGTACGTAAACATAGTGTAAACGTTAGTATGCATAAAAAAATGAACACAAGTAAGAAAATAGGACGATTGACATTACTGAAGCATTGTATCATTTTTGTAGGAGTAGTTCTGTCTATACCAGTAATTATTGAGCTGGTTGATAATAAATCACCAAATATTATAAGAGCTGTTAAGGAAGCTTTTAAATTGAACACTCTAGATAGCAGTGACGCAATCTTTATACTAATTCATTTAACGGTTCTTTTAATAGGGGTTTGGTTCTTTGGAGGAAAAGCAGGACAGCTAATAATTGACCAAGAAAAATCTAAATTCATAATAGGTTTTATGTCAATTTTTAAGTTGTGGATTTTACACTTTATAAGTGGAACAGTCCTCCAGTTGATTGAAAATGACTTACCTTTAACCGGATGGTTTATGAGTGGTCTTTTATTGATTCTATTAGTTGGATTGATTCATGGTTTAATTGCCGGCTATTTTCTTACCAAAGAGATTAAAAGAAAAGGACAAATAATAAAGAAAACGCTTGCTAAAACAGAAAATTAAATAAACCTTTACCAACAATGAATACAGAAAATAATAACGATAACAAGTCGACTGATAAACTGAAGCAAGCGGATGAATTTTCGGATGCGGCATTTAATGCTAAGACGAATGAAGAAAAACCTGCTAAAAAAATTAAACGAAAAGCTACTAATAAACAATTAAACCATCCATTACATGGGGTAAAACTTGCCTATATTTTAGAAAGCTTGGTTGAATATTATGGTTGGAAATACCTAGAAAGAGAAGTTAACATACTTTGTTTCAAACACAATCCTACAATAAAAGTAAGCCTGAAATTTTTAAGAAAAATGGATTGGGCTCGAGAGCATGTTGAGGATATCTATATGGGTATGCTGAAAGAAGAAACCTATCAAAAAGGATTGGTGAAATAAATAACAGAAGCAATGAACATAAACGATACTTCCGAATTATTAAACACCTTACTATCTGAAACCGATAAAAAGTCAGAAAAAAAAGTTTACACCTGTTTTATCCAAACATTATCGTCTTTAGAAAAGAGAGGTTTAACTGAAAATCAATCACAATTAATACAAGAAAAACTTTCTTTATTAAATTTAAAGGCAACAAAAAAAACAGAAAAAAATACTACACAAAAAAACTTTCTGAATTTAAAGCGTTTCTAAAAAATGAATTTTCTTTCACGACTAAAAAACATTATACAGAATTAGGAGTGGTTTATGGAATGATTTTCGGTATGGGAATTGGACTACCTATAGGAATTGCTATTAACCCAATTTATGGAACTAGTTTTGGTTTGTCAATTGGAACAGGTATTGGTATGGTATTAGGAAGTTTATATGGCGCAAGAGCTCCTTTCTAAAAATGAACAGCGATAAGGTCATCCATAAACTATATAGGAGTAACACTTCTAGAAAAAATTGTGAAAATAGCCGTATCGTTACAGTCCATTGTATCTCGTTCTGAAATATGTATATACTAAGCACAACATAACTATTGACTTATTCAAGGAGAGAATTTAACAATTATGTTTTAGTTCATGACATACACTAGATAATTAGCGTACTTTTGAAAAAAATTAAAACATGGCAGCTAAAGAATTTGGAATTGTAGGTTGGGGATTAGCAGGGGCGACATTAGCTTGGCAATTATATTTTGAAAAAAAGGAATTTTTAGTCTTTGACAGTAACAAAAATTATTCGACAAGAGCGGCAGCTGGAATGGTAAATCCCATTGTATTTAGACGCTTAACAAAAAGTTGGAATGCTGATTTGTTAATGCCCTATGCAGCTGATTTTTATAAAAGAATTGAAGCCGTTCTAGGTCAATCAGTTGTAGATGCTAAAAATGTATATAAATTATTTTCGTCATTTGAAGATGAAAATAATTGGATGGTCAAACAACAAGATGATAGATTTAGTCACTTTTTACAACCCTTGTCTCAAAACGAAAAAATTGAAAATGTTAAAAATGAATTTGGCTATGGTGTGGTGAACACATTTGGAAATTTAAGGACTAACGATTTTTTAGATTTATCAAAAGCCTTTTTTAAAGCTAATTCTGTTGAATTTATTGATGAAATTTTTAATTACGAGACGTTAAATCTTGAAAATAATACAAATGGAGCTACCCAATGTGAGCATCTAATTTTTTGTGAAGGATTTGATGTTTTAAAAAGTCCATTGTTTGGCTATTTACCTTTAAGACCAACTCACGGAGATACTTTAATTATTAAGTCGGACAATTTTAAGTTTAAACACATTCTAAACAAAAATATGTTTATTTTACATGTGAAAGATAATTTATTTAAGGTTGGCGCAACTTATAATTGGAAAATAACCGAACCAATTAAAACAGAAGAGGGTAAAAACGAATTGATTGAGAAATTAAATAAATTTGCCGAATTTGATTATGAAGTCGTAGAACAACAAGCAGGAATTAGACCTACCGTAATGGATAGACGTCCATTAATTGGAACACATCCTAATTATCCTAAAATTCATATCTTTAATGGATTAGGAACTAAAGGTGTTATGATTGCACCTTTTTATTCAAATACTTTAATTCAAAACTTAATTAATGGTCAGGTATTAGACAAAGAAACTAATATCACTAGATATACTAAATTTTTAGCTTAAATTTGTACCAATTATTAATAACAATATAAAAAACATATAATATGTATCCACCAGAATTAACAGCACCAATGGCTGCTGAATTAAATAACGCAGGTTTTGAAAGTTTATCTACTCCTGATCAAGTTGACGCTATTTTAAATAGTGGAGCTGAAGAAACTGTTTTAGTTGTAATCAACTCTGTTTGTGGTTGTGCAGCTGGTAGTTTAAGACCAGGTGTAATCAAATCATCTTCTCATTCAAAAACACCAACTAAATTAGTTACTGTTTTTGCAGGTGTTGACGGTGAAGCGGTTAACCAAGCAAGAAAATACACATTACCTTACCCAGCATCTTCTCCATCTGTTGGTTTATTTAAAAATGGAACTTTAGTTCACTTTTTAGAAAGACACCACATTGAAGGAAGATCAGCTGATATGATTGCTGAAAATTTAGCAGATGCTTTTGACGAGTATTGTTAATTAGTAAATTTTAAAACATTAAAAAGGAGGGAATTCTATTTCCTCCTTTTTTTAGGTTTTAAAATTAGATACTAGATCGCTTCGCTTCTAGATACAAGAACGCTTCGCTTTTAGTCCCGATAGCTATCGGGACAAGACAAAAAAGAAACAAAAACGCTGCGCTTTTAGAAACAAGACAAAAAAGATGCAAGATTCAAGACAAAAAACAAAACAAAAAAGTCACGGCCTCTCCCTTTAAAATGGAGAAAGAGCGGTGCGCTGAGCCTGTCGAAGTGAGGGATTAAATACGACACGTTAACACAAAACAACAAATTAAAAGATAATAGTTAATGTCAGTTCGTCCCTATTACTATCACGAGATTTTAAAAGGTGATTGAGGCGCGTAGCGGGACTCGAAATTAACTTTTAAAATGTATCGAGAACAGAATATCAGAAACAAACTAATTTTTAAGATTATGAAAAAAGTATATTTAATTTTTATTGGCGTTTCTGTTGTAATGGGACTGTTATTATATTTTTATCCTGCTGATGTTTTTGAAGCTACTACAACTTATACTGATGGTGAATTAACTAAAGAGGTTACACTAAAACAACTTATTTCTCAAAACACTTGGCCGGACAGTTTAGATACTATTCAAGACCAATCTGTTGACCCTACACTTAAAGGTTGGGCTATGCTTTTAATTTGTTTTATTGGACTACCTGGTTTAATGGCTTGGCGTAGTACATTAACAAAATACAATCGTAAAACAGGTGAACAAGAAAAAAGTGTTTACGATAAGTTAAAAGATTAACGTCAGACGCTCAACATATTTTTAGCGATAGTGATTGCAGTGATAGCTTTAATTTTAAACTTTTAGAATTTGTGGTTTGGCATTGGCGACCCAAGAAGCCATTGATCAAATCCTTTACAAATTGTTAACGTTTTAGATTACACTTTAACGAAAAGCACGGTTTTATATTTATCAATTTTTGTAAATATAAAAATTGCCCAAATTATGATTTTTATCATTTTTTTTAAAAAAACCACATTTCTTATTTAGATTAATTATAAATAGTATATCTTTGCACTCGCGAAACGTTATTTATAATTAATCTAAATAAAAATAAGAGAATGAAACTAATAAAAACAACAGCACTAATTTTAAGTGCAACAGCATTAATAGCTGTATCTTGTAAGAAAAAAGGATGTACTGATCCTACAGCAATAAACTACTCAGAAGAAGCTAAAAAAGATGACGGAAGTTGTTCTTTTGCTGAACCTAGTGATGATTTAAGTGTACCAACAACATATACTTTTACTAGAAACGGAAACAGTACAGTAAGTTTTGGAGGTCAAACTATTCGTATGAATATGTTAAGCGAAATGGTTACTAAAATGAAAACTACAAATACTGCTGGTACTGAAGTAACAGAAGCTGATTTACATAATATGTATTCAAATAATGGTTTCACTTGGACTGATGCTGATGCTTTAGGATTAACTGGTTCGACAAAACAATTAAAAAACAAAACAGGATACGCAACATCAGGTGGTTCTGCAGATACAGGAATTCAAGCTATGTTTGAAGGGTATATGACATCTTTAGCAACTATTAGTGCTTCAACTGTTACTGGAACTGAAAATGGAATGGCTGGTACTGCAGGAGTATGGGCTAATGACGGAGTTAAAGGTCCTTATTTAATGGGTGCTGACGGAAAAGAATATACACAGTTAATTGAAAAAGGATTAATGTGTGCTGTTTTAATGAGTCAAGTAACTGTTAACTATTTAGGTGGAATTGCAGGTGATGATAATACTGAAATTGAATCAGGAAAAGATTATACTGTTATGGAACACCATTGGGATGAAGCTTATGGTTATTTTACAGATGCAATTGATTATCCAATTAACGGAGCTAACAGATTTTGGGGTAAATATTCAAACAGTAGAGAATCAATTATTGAATCTGCATCAAAAATTAATTTAGCTTTTAGAACTGGTAGAACTGCCATTGTAAATAAAAACTACACATTAAGAGATGCTCAAATTGTAATTATTAGAAATGAATTAGAAAGAGTTTCAGCTGGAACAGCAATTCACTATTTAAATTCTGCAAAATCTAACATTGCAAATAATGTAGCAAGAAATCATTCTTTGTCTGAAGCTTATGCATTCGTTGAAGGTTTAAAATATGGTTACAATGCAATTAATAGTGCTGGAATGACAAGTGCTGAAATTGACACTGCATTAGGATATTTTGGAAACGACTTTAATGTTGTAACATTAGCAGACTTAAATAATGCTATAGATTTGATTGCTGCTAAAACAGGTTTAAGTTCAGTAGCTTCTAGTTTATAAAAATCAATTATTTAATATATATTTTACCCAAAACTACTATTATATGTAGTTTTGGGTTTTATTAAAAAATACCATGAAAGTAAATAAGATAATAGTAATTTCTATACTTGTTTTTTTAATTTTAGCTGTTCAATGTAAAGAAAAGCCGACTGAAAATTCACCAGAAAAATACGATACTAAAGCAATGGTTACTAATGTTGCTACTAATTATATTATTCCAGCATACAGTAACTATAAAGACGAAACGGTAACGTTATTGGATTTAATGAATGCATTTACATCATCACCTAGTGAATTAAATTTAACCAATTGCCAAAACCAATGGAAAGAAACTGCTTTAGCTTGGCAAAATGTAGCTATGTTAGAGTTTGGTCCTGCAGAAGGAATGAGTTTAAAAGCTCAAACAAATATTTTTCCTGTTGATACTACATTGATTAAATCTAATATAGCTTCTAACACGTATAATTTACAATTACCTTCTAATTTTGATGCAAAGGGATTACAAAGTTTAGATTACCTACTCTTTTTACCCGCAATGACTCATGCTGAAATTGTGACTTATTATATAAACACAACTAACGCAAAGATTTATTTAACTTCTGTTGCAACAGAATTAAATACAAACGCAACATCAGTATTTAATGATTGGAATACAACTTACAAAACTTCATTTATTAATACGATTGAAAGTAATGCGGTAGGAACATCTGTAAGTAATATGATTAACGCCTTAAGTTTACATTTTGAAGCATTTGTTAGAAAGGGAAAAGTTGGAATTCCTTTAGGAATTTTTAATGGCATATCTCAACAAACAATGCCTGGACATGTGGAAGGTTTATACTCTGGTAATTCTATTGATTTAGCTGTGCAAACTATGCAATCAATAAAAGACTATCTGAATGGGAAAACATTTAACTCTTCTACAAATGGTGAAGGATTATCTGATTATTTAGATTTCGTAAAAGCGCAAAACAATGGGCAAAATTTATCCGTGGTTATTGATGATAAAATTGATCTTATTTCAACTAACTTAAATGCTTTAAGTCCAACAATAAATGATGCAATTATTAATAATAACACTGCTGTTCATACTGTTTATCAATCAATGCAACAACTTGTGCCATTAATTAAAATTGACATGACTTCTAATTTAGGTGTATTAATTTCTTACCAAGATAGTGACGGGGATTAATGACTAAACTAATTTTAATAGCATCAATTTTCTTTTCAACTTTACTATTTGGGCAAAGTAAGGGAAACATTACGCTTATTTTTAAAAATAAAGAATCTAAAATTGAAGCTTCTTTTATTAAACTAAAATTAATTGAAGTTAACACAGCATTTGTTGCAAATATTAACGGAGTTGTCAATATTAAGAATTTAAATTATGGTAATTATTCTATAAAATTAGACAGCCATTTATATAAGCCATATCAATATTTCTTTGAAGTAAAAAAATCAAATCAAACCATATTATTTAAAACCACTACTAAAATTAAACAACTTAAAACTGTTGAGGTTGTTGAAAAAGGAGATGGTAGTATCAGGAAAATGCGTGCTATTGAAGGTGTTCTAATTAGTCAGGGTAAAAAAACGGAAGTAATTACAGTTGATAAAATAGCAGGAAATAAAGCAGTTGGTTTAGGCCGTCAAATTTATTCAAGAATTCCGGGATTAAATATATGGGAAAGTGATGGTGCAGGAATTCAATTAGGAATTGGTGGACGTGGATTAAGCCCAACAAGAACCTCAAATTACAACACAAGGCAAAATGGATATGATATTAGTGCAGACGCCTTAGGTTACCCTGAAAGTTATTACACACCTCCCACTGAAGCAATTGAAGAAATTCAACTCATAAGAGGAGCAGCTTCATTACAATTTGGACCTCAATTTGGTGGTTTAATTAATTTTAAACTAAAAAAAGGCCCTAAACACAAAAAAATTGAAGTAGTTGCACGCCACACTATAGGTTCATTTGGTTTGAATAGTTCATTTTTAAGTATTGGCGGAAGTACACCTACTTTTAATTATTATGCCTATTATCAATATAAATTCGGGAATGATTGGCGACCTAATTCTAAATTTAATGTACATGCTGGCGGGATCTATTTATATAAATATATTACCGAAAAATTTAAAATTAGTTTAGATTTAACAAAACAGTATTACCTAACACAACAAGCTGGTGGATTAACCGACTTACAATTTACATCAGACCCAACACAGTCAAACAGAGACAGAAATTGGTTTGAAGTGGATTGGAATTTAGCCGCTATTCAATTTGATTATGAATTTAACTCACGTAGAAAAATAAATTCACGATTTTTTGGATTATTAGCCTCTAGAAAAGCTTTAGGATTTTTAGGTCAAATTACAAGAGTAGATCACTTAGAAGAACGTGATTTAATCAGTGGTCAATTTAAAAACTTTGGAAATGAAACTCGATTTTTGAATGTTTACAATTTTAAAAAACAAACATGGGCTTATGTAGTTGGTTTTAGATATTATCAAGGTTATAATAAAGGGGAACAAGGTTTAGGAACGGATAGTAATTTACCCGAATTTGACTATAATAACCCTAACAATTTAGAAGGGTCGTCTTATGAATTTCCTAGTCAGAACATATCATTATTTGCTGAACATATTTTTAATATTAATTCCAAATTTAGCATCACACCAGGGGTGAGATTTGAACACATTAAGACAACTGCGGATGGTAGTTATAGAACTCAAATTGAAGACTTAGCTGGGAATATAATTTTTGACAGTACCTACTTAGACCAAAAAGAAAACCAACGTGCTTTTCTTATTAGCGGTATTGGTGGTATGTTTAAAGTAAATGATAGCTTAGAGTTTTACGCTAATGTATCTCAAAATTATAGAAGTATTAATTTTACTGATATGCAAATTCAAAACCCGAATTTTAAAATTGACCCAAACCTAAAAGATGAAAAAGGATATAACTCAGATTTAGGATTTAGAGGGGGAATTAAAAATAAAATAACGTATGACGTCTCTTTATTTGGATTGTACTATAGTAACAGAATTGGTACAACCATAGAAACAGATTCTGTTTTGTACAATACATACCAATACCGAACAAATATTTCGGCATCTATCACGACAGGGATTGAAGCCATGGCAGAACTTAATTTATGGAAGTGGTTTGTGAATGATAGTTCAAATTTTGATTTAAGCTATTTTGTAAATGCTTCTTATGTCAATTCAAAATATATTAAGTCGAAAGAATCTGCTTTTAAAAATAAGCATGTTGAACTAGTGCCTCCATTTAATTTAAAAACAGGATTTACGTTTGGCTATAAAAACTTTTCTACCAGTATTCAATATTCTTACACTCACCAACATTTTTCTGATGCTACAAATTCAATCCAACAAGCAAATGCAGTAAATGGAATCATACCGACTTACCAAATTATTGATTTTTCATTAAAATATAACTACAAATGGCTGTCTGTAGAAAGTGGAATTAACAACTTAACTAATTCAAGTTATTTTACTAGACGTGCTACTGGTTATCCTGGCCCTGGAATTATTCCATCATCACCACGAAATTTATACTTAACTTTACAATTAAAATTGTAAATGAGCTTTGATGATATTTATATCAATTCGTATAATTCAATTATAAAAGTAATTAACTATGTAGTAGATTCTGATAAAAGAATTTTCTATTTATATTTAATTTCTTCTAGTATTTTAGCGTACTACGTTTATTATAAAACCAAAGAAAAAGTATCCTTCATCAACTACTTATTTAATAAAAAAGTATGGCTCAGTCAATCTTCAAAAGTTGATTACAGCTTAATTTTTTTAAACAGTTTTGTTAAAGTCTTTTTATTGGGTTCATTTGTGTATTATGGTTTAAAATTGGCTTTTATAACTGACGAATATCTAGCACATACTTTTGGATTATCAACCAACACATGGTCTAAATTTGAGGTTATGCTATACTTTACAATAAGTATAACTATCATAAAAGATTTTACATCTTACCTAACACATTTATTACAACACAAAATAACTTTCCTTTGGGAATTTCATAAAATTCACCATTCTGCAACAGTGTTAAATCCAATTACACAATATAGAATTCATCCAGTTGAATTAGTGATAAATAATATTACTGCTATTTTAGCTTTTGGATTGACAACTGGTTGTTTTGATTATTTTAGCTTACATCAAATCAGTGAAATTGAATTTTTAGGTGCCAATGTGTTTAGTTTTGTCTTTTTATTTTTTGGTGCAAACTTACGTCATTCTCATGTTAAGCTAAAATACTTTAATTGGGTTGAGAACATCTTTATAAGCCCTTTACAGCACCAAATACACCACAGTAGTAATCCAATCCATTTCGACAAGAATTTGGGCGCTAAGCTAGCTATTTGGGATTGGATCTTTGGGACTTTAATAAAGTCTAAATCAGTCAAGCAGTTAAATTTTGGTTTAGGTAAAAATGAGACCATTAAATATAAGTCATTATTACAAAATTTATATATGCCTTTTCTAACTATTTTTAGAAAATAAAAAACAAGAAATAAGAACGCTGTGCTTATAGATACTAGACCGCTGCGCTATTAGTACGCTTCGCTTCTAGACAACAAAAAAGAAACAAGAGCGCTGCGCTTTTAATACCGTTTTTAAATTTAACATCTAAATCACCTTACATAGAGTTGTCCAGGAATTTTTAAGATTGCACCATCATTTCCTTTTGCAAAAATATAATATGTATAAATTGCTTTTTCAACAACATTTCCATTCATATCTGTACCGTCCCAAATAAAATTTTTGTCATTCGATTTAAAAACAGTTTTACCTAACGAATTTGTAATCGTAATTTCAAACTCATTTATTTCAGTGGATTGGATTATAAAATCATCATTAATTCTATCTCCATTTGGCGTAATTACATTTGGAATATTATCAATTGATGCTGTGGTTTTTATTTCAATCGTTTTTGTTTCAGAATACACAATATTATCTTTTGAAACAACAGACAATTCAATGTTATAAATACCTATTGAGTTAAAAACATGCGTTGGATTCTCATCAAATGAAGTACTTCCATCATTAAAGTTCCAACTAATCGTTTCATAATCTTGAGCATTAGCCTTAAAGTCAAATTTAAAGACCTCTGTACTTTGAATGTATTCAATTTTTCCTTTTGGTGTTATTGGCTCAGAAAATTCTTTAACATCAACATTCGAAACTACTTCAGTTGTTGTTTTAATTTCAGAATTAGTATTTTCTGTACCACTTTTAGTTGGTTCTGTCTGTGTTGTTTTAGCTTGTTCAATAAGCGAACTTGAAGCTTCAGTATTTTTAACAGATTCAGTTAGACCATTAGAACTATTTAAAACTTCTGTATCTGATAAAACAGGACTAATTTCTGCTTTATTTTCAGAACTATTAGGTTCATTTTCATTAGCTATAATTATAGCTTCTGTAATATTATTTTCAACCAACTTATTAGTCTTAACGACTTCAGTTGAAACGGAAACTTCTGCTACAATGTTGTTTTCACTAACTTTATTTGATGGTTGATTAAAATCAACTACAAAATAAGCTGTTACAGCAACTGTTATGGCAGAAACACCAACAATCAAAGCTTTAACGCCGAGTCCAATTCCTGAACTTACAGCTGCATTTGAAGACATTCCTTTAGAAATATTAGCCCATAAATCTGGGTTCACATTTCCTTCAAAATGTTCAAATTTATCTTTGAAGAGTTTCTCTATGTTTAAATTATCTTTCACCTTCTTCTACTATATTTTTTTTCACTAATAATTCACGCAGTAATTTTCTAGCGCGTGAGTATTGTGACTTTGATGTACTTTCTGTTATATTTAATTGTTCAGCAATTTCTCTATGAGAATAACCTTCTATTGCAAAAAGATTAAACACCATTTGATAGCCTGCTGGTATTGTTTTTATGACTCCTAATAAATCATTAGCATTCAATTCCTCAATAATAAATGTTTTGGTTTCAAGCAAATAATCAACAGTGTCAACGGCAACATTTTTCTCATGTTTCTTGTTTTTTCTGTAACTATCTAAAGCTGTATTAACTACAATACGCCTCACCCAACCTTCCAATGAACCTTTTTTTTCATAGTCGGCGAGTTTACCAAAAATTTTAATAAAAGCATCTTGCATTACATCTTGAGCCTCTACATAATCTTTAGTATAACGTAGGCATATACCCATCATTTTACCAGCAAATTTTTCATAGAACGTTTTCTGAGCAAGTGAATTTCCAGAAGCACACTTTTTAATTAAGTTATCTTCAGTCATTTTACCTTTTCAATATTAAGACTTAAAAGTACGCATAAAAGTTGCATTTGATATTAAATTAATATAAATTAGAACTCTTATTTAGTATTAATTAAACACAGGATTTATAATCGTACCCATGAAACACCTATTATTATTATTTGCAATTTTAACCTTAAACAGTTCTATTTCAGTTGCAAAAAACAAAAAATTAAAGTCAGGAACTTGGAGAACTGAATTTAAATTAAACGCTAAATCTGTTCTACCTTTTACCATAGAGTATAATAAAAAGACAAATAGTATCATCTTAATTAATGCTTCAGAAAGAATTCTATTAAAAAATGTCCAAATTACCAATGATATAATTTCTATTAAATTTCCAATATTCAATTCAGAATTTAAAGGAAAAATTATATCTAAAAAAAGAATTGAAGGGTTTTGGTATAATTATTCAAAAGGTAAAGATTATAAAATCCCATTTATTTCTATTTGTAATTCTAAGTCTAGATTTGATAAACCACAAACTAACGCAAAACAATTTGAAGGTAAATGGGAAGTTACATTTGATTATAATAAAAGTAAAGAAAAAGCGATTGGGTTATTCGAAAATATAAAAGGAAGCATGCATGGTACCTTTTTAACTGAAACTGGTGATTACAGATTTTTAGAAGGGGTAAGTAACGGTAATTCATTAGAATTATCATGTTTTGATGGTAGTCATGCCTTTTTATTCACTTCAGAATTAAAAAATGATACCTTATGGGGGGAGTTCTTATCAGGTACCCATTATAAAACAAATTGGTTTGCTGTTAAAAACGAAAATTTTGAATTACGCGATCCTGAAAAGTTAACATATTTAGTAAATGATGATCCTATTACATTTGATTTAACACAGCTAGATGGAAAGACATTTTCATACCCTAACACATCAACTAAAAACAAAGTAGTTTTAATTCAAATAATGGGAACTTGGTGTCCTAATTGTATGGATGAAACAAATTATTTAACTGATTTATATTCTAAATATAAAAATGACATTGAAATTATTGGTATCGGTTTTGAAGTTGGAAAAACTGAGCAAGATAAAATTAATACAATTTTGAAATACAAAAACCATATGGGAATAGACTATCCACTATTAGTTGGTGGAGACGCCTGTAAACCTTGTGCGATTGATGTTTTTCCAATGTTAAATAATATCATGTCTTTTCCTACTTTAATCATTATTGATAAAAAAGGTGAAGTCCGAAAAATACATACTGGCTTTTCTGGTCCAAGTACAGGTACATATTATACTGACTACGTAACTAATATGAATCAATTTGTTAAGGAATTGATAAAAGAATAGTCTGTACTTCTAAAGGTAATCTATTAAAAAAATTGAAGTCTTAATCTTTGATTAAGTAATTTAGAATACTTGAAAATTTAAAAAATATAAGGCATAAAAAAAGCTTCACATTAAGTGAAGCTTTTTTCTTTTTATAGAATTAAATACTATTTTATAAAGACTTTTATACCGATAAAAAATGAAGAATAAGTTAATATTTACCAAAGATAACTATTTATAACGAGTTTTTATATCAGCCAAACTTAGGTTTTTAATCAATACGTAAAACTCCTCTACGGTTCTTCCTTCTTCCTTCATTAGTTTTGTTACTTGCAATAGGATCGGACTCTCCTTTGGCAACTATTACAATATTTTCTGATGGAAAACCTTCTAATATTAATAAGTCAGCAACAAATTGAGCACGCTTTCGTGAAAGCTTAAAGTTATACTTCTCTGAACCTGTATTATCTGTATACCCTTCAATTTTAACTTTGCCATTATACCCTTTAGCAGTTGTTATGAATTTACGTAAGGTTAACATTTCTTTTTCATCCAATTCAAAATGGTCGAAATCAAAATAGAATTCTAATGGATATCTATTTGCCATTATCAATGACATCATCTCATCTGACATTTCATAGTGAGATACTAATTCATTTATTGTTCCTATTGGTTCGCTTTGTTTATCAAGAATAAATGGTATCAACTTATTATTAATCATATCAGTTTCAGTTGAAACTATTGCATCTATATTCGATTCAATGATTTGTCTATTACTCAGAATATCTTGTGTATTCTCAGGTAAATCATTGTATAAATGCTTATCTACAAGTACTGATTCTTCAATAAATTGCTGATAAAGATTTACCCTTTGATCAAATGTCAAGAAAGAAGATGTATCCAACGTATTCATAACTCTTTCTTGGTTGGCATAAATATCTTGTTGTAGCTTTTGAATAAGTAGTTCCTGTAATTTCAGTTTATCAATTACCGAACGCAGAATAAACCCATCAGTTGAATTGGAATCTACCTCCTTTAACATACCTTTTAAATCTCTAACCAATGATGTGATTCCTTCATTTACTATTACTTTCTTATTGATATTTACAACATAGAATTCAAAAATATCATCATTGTATTCTATTCCATTTCTATCTGAAGAAAAATAACCTCTATTCTTTTCAATGAAAGAAATTGCTAAATCATCATAAGGACTATTAAAAGGTGCTGGTAAAGGTTTGAGTTCCGAACCCAATTCTGCAGAATAAATATCCAAGCCACCCTGACCTGATTCTCTATCAGATGACAAATATAGTTGTCCATTATAAAAGTAAGGAAACAATTCATTGGCAACAGAATTTACAGCTTTTAACGTGTCTAAAGCACCAAAGTGAGTACCATCAAAATTTACCCTATACAAATCAAAATCAATTGAATCTTTACCCATATCACTCGAAAAATACAGTTGTGAATTTGCCTCATCATAATATGGATGTATACAACTGTAATCAACTGAATTATAGGGAAATAAAAATGGATCTGTATATGAATTATCACCTAATTGTTTTGAGTAATAAATCCCCATCTTACCATGCTGAAAACCTTCACTGGTATTTGAAAAAAACAGAACAGAATCCTTTTTTGATTGTGTTAACGGACCATCATACCATTCTGAATTTATAGTAACCATCTCGTCTATACCATTTTTCAACAATTTTGCTTCCTTACGTTCACAACCATTTGATTCATAGATATTTGTAAACCAATCCCCACTCTTTATATCCCTTTTCCAACCCAAAGTACTGTCTGGAAAATCAGAAACGAAATAAAGTTTTTCTCCAACTTTTCGAACACCAAAATCATTCCCTGTTGAATTAAAACAAACAGGATTGATTACTATGCGTTGCGAATTAGAAAAATAGCAAGTAAATACGAAAAATATAAAAGTAAAATATTTCATTTTCTATCTAATCAATTAAAAAACCTTGGGTTTTGGAAACCACGAGAACGTTTAGCTTTCCCAAATTTCATTCTAATACAAACCTCATGTGACTCAGTAGAAACTGTGTTCAATCGTGTAGTTGGGTATGTATAAGTATAACCAACATATAAGCCTCTATTAAATTCTAGACCAACAAGAGCGCCAAAAGCACTATTCACTTGATACGTTAATCCAAAGTCTAACTTCTTGTTATATGTAAACATTGCAGTTGCATCTAAATAAAGAGGAAATGCTTTTACATATCTGTAAGCTACATTCGGTCTAAAATCCCATGCTTTATTCATTTTTACACTTCCTCCTGTATAAGCAACAATACTAGGAGTAGGAATAAATTGACTCATATTCGCATATGTGAAACTAACCCTCCCTAATAAAGGCTTTGAAACTCCAATGTAAAAATTCTTTCGATAAAGTAATCCACCAAACCCAACACGTAATTGAGTTCCTGAATTAAGGATTACTTGCATATGAGGATCATTTAAAACAGCTGTTGAAAGTGATGGAAGATCTATCAAAACATTCGAAACCATTCCTGATAATCCCATTGACACAAACCATTTTTTGCTTAATTGTAAATGATAAGCACTAGAAAGCGAAACTCTATTTAACTTAACAGGACCAATTTCATCATTCATAACAATGATTCCCAAACCAAGTTGATCAGTAACATTAAAGTTCCCAGTTGCATTGATTGTCTTAGGTGAACCCGAAACACCTACCCATGATTTTTGAACATCAAGAGATATTTGGTGTTGCTTATTCGCGCCAGCTTGAGCTGGATTTAAAACCAATGCATTGAATTGATTTTGACGAAATGAAGGATCCAATTGAGCATGTAAACTTGTCCCCACTAGAGAAAAGATTACTTGTAATACTACTATTTTAATTATTTTCATTATTTTCTAGTTTAATAGATTCTATTTATATATACATATCCAGTTTTCGAAGCAGCTCCATCTATTTCTAAAACATAGAAGTAAGTACCATCTGGTAATTCCATATCATTTTCAGATGAAGTACCATCCCACGTATTATCATACGCTTGGTTTTGGTATACTAAGTTACCATAACGATTGTAAACATGTAATTTTGCTTGAGATGCGGTAATATCTGTAATAACAAATTTATCATTGAAACCGTCACTGTCAGGTGTAAATCCACTTGGTACATCTACATAATCTTTAATAAAGTCATCACATGAATCATCTATCCCATCAAAATCACTATCAATACCACTTAATACCACTGTAACAAATACTATTGAAACAGTAGAATTTCCAGCTTCATCTGTAATGACAACTGTAATCTCATTTATTCCAAGGTCACTACAACTAAAAGTAGTTTGTGATAAATCAAATGTGATTGAACTACAGTTATCTGTTGAACCTAAGTCAATCATTGATGAATCGATTATAGCATTATCTCCTATTGGTAAAGTAATCGTAATATTAGTCAATAAAGCAGTAGGTGAAGTCATATCACTCACGGTTATCAATTGAACACCTGTTACCTCATTACCTGAATTATCTGTCACTGTCCAAGTTACTGCTGTTGTTCCTAATAAGAATGTTACTGGTGCATCATTCACAACTGAAGCTACACCACAGTTATCATCAGTAATCGGCATATCCAAAATAACATCTATTGCATCACAACCTGAATTAGATATCACTTGAAGATCAGATGGTAAAACCAAAGTTGGAGCTTCATTATCTACAACTGTTACTAATTGTGTTACTGTTGTTGTGTTACCTGAGTTATCCGTTACAACCCATGTTACTGTTGTTGTTCCTAAAGGATAAAGCGTTAAAGCATCATTACTGATTTGTGCTATACCACAGTTATCACTAACTACTGGTGTAACTAATACAACCCCTATTGACTCACATAACAAATTAGTATTTACAATTACATCTACAGGAGCAATTACTACTGGTGCTTCTATATCACTTACCATTAAAGTTAAAATTGCAGTACTGTCACATCCGTTTGCATTCGTTGCAGTATAAAGATATATACCACTGTTTGAATACGTAGTACCATTCCATGAGTAACTATCACATACTGTAATATTGACATTTGAAGTAGTTGAATTATTAATAGTTAACACTAATGTCTCAGTTAATGTACAACCAGCAGGCGTAGTAGCAATATTAATATATGTTCCACTTGCTGTATAAGTAGTACCATTTGCTGACCAAGTATAAGTATCACAAACCGTAATTGACATACTTGTTGATGTACTATTATTAAGCGTTAAGTTAAGTGTTGCTGTACTATCACATCCGTTTGAATTAGTAGTAGCATAAGTATAAACGCCACTTACTGTATAAGCAGTACCATTCCATAAGTAACTATCACATGATGTAATATTGATACTTGAAGTAGATGCATAATTAATTGTTAAGTTAAGTGTTGCTGTACTATCACACCCTACTGTATTAGTAGTAACATAAGTATAAACGCCATCAGTAGTATAAGTAGTACCATTCCATAAGTAACTATCACATGATGATGTTGTAGTACTTGAAGTAGTTGAATTATTAATAGTTAATACTAATGTCTCTGTAGCTATACAACCTGCAGGTGTAGTACCTGTTACTATGTACGTTCCACTTGTTGTATAAGTAGTACCATTTGCTGACCAAGTATAAGTATCACAAGCCGTAATTGATGTACTTGTTGATGTATTATTATTAAGCGTTAAGTTAAGTGTTGCTGTACTATCACATCCGTTTGAATTAGTAGTAGCATAAGTATAAATGCCACTTACTGTATAAGCAGTACCATTCCATAAGTAACTATCACATGATGTAATATTGATACTTGATGTAGTAACACTATTAATTGTTAAATTAAGTGTTGCAGTACTATCACATCCGTTTGAATTAGTAGTAGCATAAGTATAAATACCACTATTTGAATAAGTAGTACCATTCCATAAGTAACTATCACATGATGTAATATTGATACTTGAAGTAGTTGCACTATTAATTGTTAAATTAAGTGTTGCAGTACTATCACATCCGTTAGAATTAGAAGTAGTATAAGTATAAACCCCACTGTTTAAATAAGAAGTACCATTCCATATGTAACTATCACATGATGATGCTGTAATACTTGAAGTAGTTGAATTATTAATAGTTAATACTAAAGTTTCAATAATAGTACAACCTCCAGTTAGAGTTGTTGTATTTATATAAGTTCCACTAGTTGTATACGTAGTACTATTAGAAGACCAAGTATAAGTATCACAAGAAGTAATTGATGTACTTGGAGGATTAGCAACAGGATTCACAGTAACAACTTGTGTCGCCGTTTCTATATTTCCTGAACCATCTATTACTGTCCAAGTTACAGTTGTATTTCCAACTGGGAAAGGATCAAATGAAGCTGCATCATTAGTAATTGAAGCAACTGAACAATTATCAGAATTTATAGAAGAACCTAAATCAATATTCCCTAAGGCAGCAAAACATGTATTTGCATCTGCATTAACAGTTACATCTGCGGGTGCAGAAATTGAAGGAGAAATGTTATCTTCTACTGTAACTAAAGCTGTTAGAAATGCTTGATTTCCACTATTATCTGTTGCTATAAGTATTACAGTATTTACTCCAATATTAGAACATCCTAAAATATTTGGTGTTACCGTTAAAGTAAATGAACAGTTATCAGTAGTTCCATTATCTATCATAGTAGAAGAAATTACTGCTTGACCAAACGCATCTAATTGTACTGTTGCATTTTGTGTTAATACTATTGGTAATTCATTATCTACAACCGTTACCACTTGTGTAGCTGTTGCTGTATTTCCAGAACCATCAGTTACTATCCATGTTACTGTTGTTGTTCCTAATGGGAATGTTATTGGGGCATCATTTGTAGTACTTGCTACTGAACAATTATCTGCTGTTGTAGCTGTTCCTAAAGTAAATCCTGTTGCTAATGCGCCACATGTTCCTGCATTTACATTTACTGATACTGCAATTGGTGCAGTTATCGTTGGATTGATATTATCTACAACTGTTACTATTTGAGTAGCTGTTGCTGTATTTCCTGAACCATCAGTTACTGTATAAGTTACTGTTGTTGTTCCTAATGGGAATGTTATTGGGGCATCATTTGTAGTACTTGCTACTGAACAATTATCTGCCGTTGTAGCTGTTCCTAAAGTAAATCCTGTTGCTAATGCGCCACATGTTCCTGCATTTACATTTACTGATACTGCAATTGGTGTAGTTATCGTTGGATTGATATTATCTACAACTGTTACTATTTGAGTAGCTGTTGCTGTATTTCCTGAACCATCAGTTACTATATAAGTTACTGTTGTTGTTCCTAATGGGAATATTGTTGGGGCATCATTTGTAGTACTTGCTACTGAACAATTATCTGCCGTTGTAGCTGTTCCTAAAGTAAATCCCGTTGCTAATGCGCCACATGTTCCAGCGTCTACATTTACTGATACTGCAATTGGCGCAGTTATCGTTGGATTAATATTATCTACAACTGTTACTATTTGAGTAGCTGTTGCTGTATTTCCTGAACCATCAGTTACTGTATAAGTTACTGTTGTTGTTCCTAATGGGAATGTTGTTGGGGCATCATTTGTAGTACTTGCTACTGAACAATTATCTGCCGTTGTAGCTGTTCCTAAAGTAAATCCTGTTGCTAATGCGCCACATGTTCCTGCATTTACATTTACTGATACTGCAATTGGTGCAGTTATCGTTGGATTGATATTATCTACAACTGTTACTATTTGAGTAGCTGTTGCTGTATTTCCTGAACCATCAGTTACTGTATAAGTTACTGTTGTTGTTCCTAATGGGAATGTTGTTGGGGCATCATTTGTAGTACTTACTACTGAACAATTATCTGCTGTTGTAGCTGTTCCTAAAGTAACTCCTGTTGCAGTACATATTCCTGTATCTACATTTACTGATACTGCAGCTGGTGCAGTTATCGTTGGATTGATATTATCTACAACCGTTACTACTTGTGTGGCTGTTGCTGTATTACCTGCAGCATCTGTTACTGTCCATATTACTGTTGTTGTCCCTATCAAGAATGTTGCTGGTGCATTATTAGTAGTACTTGCTACTGAACAGTCATCTGCAGTTGTAGGTGAACCAAAAGTAACATTCGCAAATGCTGTTGTACATGAACTTGCATCTACATTAACTGTTACATCTGCTGGTGCTGTAATTGTTGGTGCAGTTACATCTGCAGTCAAAGTAATATTTGTTGTTGTTGAACAATTGTTAGCATCCGTTATTGTACAAGTGTATAAAGTACCTGCCGATAAACCAGTTGCTGTTGCCGTATTTTGTGTTGAAGCATCATCCCATAAGTATGTATATGTTCCAGTTCCTCCAGTTGGAGTTACTGTTGCTGTACCATTATTACCTACTAAACAACCTGTATTACTTGCAGAAATAGAAGCACTTAACACCACTGGTTCAGTTACTATAACTGATTCTGTAGCAATACACCCATTTCCATCAGTTGCTGTAATAGTGTATGTTCCTGCTAATAAACTTGTAGCCGTTAATGACGTTTGTACTGGTGAAGTATTCCAAGAAATAGTTGGCGCTCCTGTTCCCCCTATAGTAGTTACTGTTGCAGTACCGTCAGAACCTCCATTACAACTTACAACTGTTACTGCTGTAGTTACTGAAAATAATGATGGTTTCTTTATTAAAGCTATTGCTGTAGTAGTACATCCATTTACATCTGTTACTGTTACAGTATATGTTGTCCCCGGGAAACCTTGTGTCCCTGGCAAACCTGTAGCTATTGCTGTAGTCTGTATAGGAGTTGAATCCCATGAGTACGTATAACTTCCGCTACCGCCTAAGGCTGTAACTGTTGCTGTACCATCTGAATCTCCATTACAACTTACATTTGTTTTTACTGTAGTAGCACTTAACACAGTAGGTTCAGTTATTATTACTGATGATGTTGTTGTTACACAACCATTTGCATCAGTTACTGTACAAGTATAACTTCCTACTGACAAACCTGTAGCTATTACTGTAGTCTGAACAGGAGTAGAATCCCATGAGTACGTATAACTTCCGTTACCGCCTAAACCTGTAACTGTTGCTGTACCATCTGAACCTCCATTACAACTTACATTTGTTTTTACTGTAGTAGCACTTAACGCTGAAGTAGGTTGAGTTATCGTTGCTAATGATGTTGTTGTTGTACACCCATTAGCATCTGTTATGGTACAGGTATATGTTCCTGCTGACAAACCTGAAATTGAGGCTGTTGTTTGTGTTGGTGTAGTATCCCATGAATACGTATAACTTCCGCCACCGCCCGAGGCAGTAACAGTTGCTGTACCGTCTGATCCTGTATAACAAGACACATTTGTTTTTGCTATACTTGCAGTAGGTAACGTGTTTACCGTACCTGATACCGCAATAGTTTCTGTTGTTACTCCTGTAGAAGTTAAAGAAATATTTCCTGAGATTGATGCATTAGCAGCAGCAGTCATACGTACATATACAGTAGTAGTACTGACTGTTCCACTTGTTTGTGCTAGCGTTAACGTAGATGAAAACGTAGCATTATCTAATGAATATTCTATTCCTGTTAAAGCTGCAATAGTAATATTTGCAGTAAGACCAGAAGCAGAAGCATCAAAACTTTGTATTGAAGAAGCCGCGTCTGTACATTTTGTAAATCCCGATAAAGTTCCTGCAACTGTAATCCCAGGTGGCATTAATCCTGCTACATCATCAGCTACAGCAAATTGAGTATTAGATAGTACTCCTGTATATGCCGCAATTGTAATACTAGTACCAGTTACAGTTACTCCTGTAGTTTGCTTAACCCAGTCAGTTCCATCAAATATAAATAATGCCGGAGTATTTATAGTACCTTCTATATCATCAGAAGTATTCCAGTTAAATGTGATATCAGTTCCTGATGTAGCATTAGATGCATCTTTAGAGATAACCCATTGTCTTTGTAAACTATTTAAACCTAAACTAACCCACGAAGATGTAGATGAACTACCATCTTGGTTTACTCTATCAGAAACTCTTACCGAATAAACATCATCTGTACCCGTATTATTTGTAATAGAAACTGGATTGTAAGTTGAATTACCAATACCAAAATTTACAACTGTAGATGACACATCTCTTTTGTAGTTACCCGTAGTAATTGTTTTAAAATAAGCGTTTGCTGTAATACCATCAGCAATACCAGTATGATATAAATCAGCATTCATTTGTAAGGTCGCATCAGAAAAAATAATCTTATTTGAAACGGTTAGATTTGAATATAGACCTGTGAAATTATTTGCCCCAGTTAAAGTAAGGTTGAGTATATAATCTGATTGTGTAAATAAATCAGTAGGAGCCTGATTATTGTAGCTAAAATCACTATTTAAGTACCAATAATTAGTGGCATAAAAGACAGAATTATATTGTGGGTAAAAATTTAAAGGCTCTCCAATTATATTTTTATAAATATTAAATTTTGACTGACTAGATTCTGCAGAAAAAATATCTTGCTTTCCATCTCCATCAAAATCACAAATAAGAGTATTTCCTTCATATGCACTAAATGCAGTAGCAGTTGTAAATGAAGTACTAGATGGAGAACTAGTATAATCATTAAGCCAAAATCTAATATAAGAATTATCTGCTGCTGCAATATCAATTTTACCATCTCCATTGAAATCACCCGAACTAATATATTTTAATGACCCAGGGAAGCTACCGACCGTTGCTGATGAAAAAGAAGCTGCAGTTACAGTCCCTGAAATATTATTAATCCTTAAGCTTCCTCCATTACTCATAAAATCATTATCACCATCACCATCATAATCGGCAATTGTAAATTGATTCCCAGAAGTTGATGTGCTTATTGGAGTATCAAAACTAGGTGATCCAACTGCTGTAGTAGTGTTTAATAACAACTGTCCACCATTATCAGCTCCCCAAATAACATCTGATTTTCCATCCATGTTTATATCTCCAACCTGAAAAGATCTACAGCCACTATTTAAACCAGAAATAGTAATATAAGTGGGATTAAAACTGACACTACCTATACTACTGGTATTTAACCAAATATTAAACGAATTTGAATATAAATAACTTACAGCTATATCCAATTTTCCATCACCATCAAAATCAGCAACTCTTACCCTACGACCAGCATATACACTTGAAACGTCAATATTAACTACTGCATCAAAAGCTATATTTCCAATACCAGACGAACTATTTCTCAAAATTGCCATAGTATTAGAAGTGGTTTCAAATATCAAATCAATTTTTCCATCACCATCAAAATCACCACTTGCAACTGTAGAACCGTAACAAGTACTACCTGCTATATCAATTCCTGTAGCAAAAGTATTTGCACTTATGTCACCAATAGTAGCCGTATTTAAATGTATTTTAACATTTCCATCATTTTTAATTTTAGCTACATCAGGCTTTCCATCTCCATCAAAATCAACAATAACAGCCGTACGGTCTTTCATATGCCAAGATCCAACACCACTAGATGACACATAACTTTGTGCTTCAGAAAAAGACCATTTGTTTATGGGTTCACTAGAAATAGCACTATTAGTAACGTTAAAAACTAATGAAGATTGAGCTACAAACCCACCAGTAGTAACGGTAATAGGTTCATATGTACTCCCCGAAGGTACCGTAACGGTTAAACTTGTAGTTGTAGATGCCGTAACTGTCGCTTTTACCGCACCAAAGTAAACCGTATTATTTGATGCAGTAGCATCAAAATCTGTTCCTGTAATAGTTACTGAAGTTCCTACCTCTCCTGAAGTTGGAGAGAAACTTGTTATTGCTGGCGGTGGACTTGCTATTGTTACCAAAGCAGAAAAATTTTCAACAACACCACCACTATACGTTTTAGTTCCCCAATTAAATGTATATGTTCCTCCAGCTGTTGGATTATTAAATATTCCTATAAATTTAATTTTAATGACATCACCATTATTAACAGCTGGAGAAGTAGGCATTTGTACTTGAGCCGAATAAGTCCCCCATCCCTGAAATGATTGTATAATACCTCCCCAGTTTGAAGAAGGTACTAACACATTATTTATATAAATCTCCATTTCATTAGAAGTAAACGGATTTACAATTACGCCATTTGTGATATTAGAATTAATAACTCCTCCATAAAATAGATTACCTAATGATGTAATTGACCCTAAGGTATACTCAAAAGTATAATCCGTTAAAACACCAGGCGTGTTATCTGCCACAGTTATTGTTTGTGCATTTACACTTAAAAAAGAGGCTATTAATAACCCTAATAGAAGTACTGATTTTTTCATAATTTGTTAATTTATATTACTTGTTTTTTATTACACCTACTCTCTTTCAACCAGGTACACATAAAAAAAAGCTTCACATAAGTGAAGCTTTTTTCTTTTTAAGCGGTCCGGACGAGACTCGAACTCGCGACCTTCGCCGTGACAGGGCGACATTCTAACCAACTGAACTACCGGACCGTGATTATTTAAAATCAATCCCTAATTACTTAGGTGGGACAAAATTAAGTATTCTATTTGGTTAAACAATACTTTTTTTAATTTTAATTTTTAAAACTGATCTAATCAAAATATGAACGCATAAAAAAAGCCTCACATTAAGTGAAGCTTTTTTTCTTTAAGCGGTCCGGACGAGACTCGAACTCGCGACCTTCGCCGTGACAGGGCGACATTCTAACCAACTGAACTACCGGACCGTGATTATTTAAAATCAATCCCTAATTACTTAGGTGAGGCAAAATTAGCTATTCTAATTGGGTAAACAATACTTTTTTTTTAAAAAAACTGAATTATTTTTAAAGTTTTTTCTAATCTACTCGTTATCAGTTAATTTTAGAACGCTTTATTAAGTACTGTTGAAGTATAAACTCTATGGGTTCATTCACATCTACATCAATAAAGTCAATTTTGAATTGAGAACATCTTAATTTCAATTCAGAAATATATGTTTTCATTTTAGTTTTATACTCATGCTTTACCTCAGATGGCTGTAACTTTAATTTTTGTCCTGTTTCTAAATCAACAAAAGCAGTTGGTTTATTTGGGAAATTAAAGTCTAACTCTTTATTTTTATCTAAAACATTAAACAAAATAACCTCATGCTTGTTGTGACGTAAATGTAAAAATGCATCAGACAAATCTTCTATTGAGTGTTTTGTGAAAAAATCAGAAAATAAAATAACTAGCGATCTTTTATGTGAATTTTCGGCTACTTCATGTAACACATCCGTAAAATCAGTTTCTCTGTTTAAATTGTCAGTTTGACCATTCATTAAATGTTCTAGTTCAACATACATTTGTTTAATGTGTGTTGCAGAAGTTTTAATTGCCGTTTCTGTTATAATTTTATCGTCAAAAATTGTCAAACCAACACCTTCTCTTTGTTTTTTCAATAACTCAATTAATGAAGCAATGGCGTAAACACTATAGCCAAGTTTGTTTAAACTATTAGTATTATCAATTTTTGGAAAATACATAGATGAGGAGGCATCTAAAACAAATCTACACCTTAAGTTAGTCTCCTCTTCAAACCTTTTAACAAATAATTTATCTGTTCTGGCAAATAACTTCCAATCAATATATTTAGTACTCTCTCCTTTATTATATAACCTATGCTCCGCAAACTCAACAGAAAAACCATGATAAGGTGATTTATGAAGACCTGTGATAAAGCCTTCAACAACTTGTTTTGCTAAAAATTCAAGATTCCCAAACTTAGCTAACTCTTGTATGTTTATTTTTCCGTACAACTTTAGTTTTTTTGACAAGGTAAGGGCTAAATTTCAAATATCAAAAAAACATGAATCAAAACTTTGAATCAATAATTGTAATTACAACTAAAAACAAATGACTAACTTAGTTGTGTAAAATGAAAAAAGAGAAGGAAAAACGTCACTGTTTATCTTGTGAAACTGAAATATTTGGTAGAATAGATAAAAAATATTGTTCAGATTATTGTAGAAATGATCAGCACAATAAAAATAACCGTGATGTGACAAGTTACATGCGTAATGTAAATAATATATTGCGTAAAAACCGTAGAATTCTAGACCGCCTAAATCCTAATGGGAAAGCAAAAATAAAAGAAACAACCTTAATGGAAGAAGGATTTAACTTTGCATACCATACAAATGTTTATAAAACTCAAAAAGGAGGAACCTATTATTTTTGCTACGACCAGGGTTATATTAAATATGATGATGGTTGGTTAGCATTAGTTATAAAACAAGATTACGTTAAATAATGATTCGTAAATTTATCAATAGCATATTTATTTTTCCAGTCAAGGTTTACCAATGGATAATCTCACCTATTTTGCCAAGTGCATGTAGATACACACCGACTTGTTCAAATTACACAATTGAAGCGATTAAAGAATGGGGACCGCTAAAAGGTGGCTGGTTAGGAATAAAAAGAATCTCATCTTGTAATCCTTGGGGAGGCACAGGGGAAGACCCAGTACCTAGAAAACAACACACTTGTAGTAATTCACTACACAAACACTGATTTAGCTTTATACTGCTTTAAACTTAGAAAAGTAAGCTACATTACAAAACATTGGTTTGTGATAACAATTACCATAAATAAATCCCTTTGCTTTATCTTTGTACAAAAATTAATAAAATGCCAACAATACAATTAACTACAGAATTATTTAAATCGGAGGTTTTTGATTACACTACAGAAAAAGAGTGGAAATTTAAAGGTAAACTTCCAGCTATAATTGACTTTTATGCTGATTGGTGTGGACCTTGTAAAATGGTTGCTCCAATTTTAGAAGATCTATCAGAAGAATATAAAGATAAAATTGTAATCTATAAAGTAGATACTGAAGTGGAACAAGAATTATCGGCTGCTTTCCAAATTAGAAGTATTCCTTCAATGTTATTTATTCCAATGGATAAAAAACCAATAATGCAAGCTGGTGCTTTACCAAAAGAAAACTTAAAAGAGGTTATTGAAAAAGAATTAATGAAATAACTAAATACCCGATTATAAAAAAACCCTTGTCGTTTGTTTTAAACTTCAAGGGTTTTTTAATTTCACAACACGCTCGCGTATTTTTTTTATACTACTTATTTCTCTAATTCTAGGTCTAATTTTTTACCCTTATCAATTGCTTTTACACCATTTTTCATCCATAAAGGCATTGGTTCACTCAATAAGTAATAATCAAAGAATTGACGCATTCTTATACTTAAATCTCTACGGTTTGCATCTTTCATTAAATTATGTTGGTCGCCATTATAGTTTAACATCCAAACAGGTTTATTTAAACGTCTTAAACCCATAAACATTTCTATACCTTGATACCATGGCACTGCTCCGTCTCCATCATTATGCATAATTAACAGCGGTGTATTAACATTTGGTAAACCAAAAATAGGTGAGTTTTCAATATACAATTCTGGGCATTCCCAAATAGTACACCCTATTCTACTTTGTGTACGTTCATATTGAAATTGACGACTCATTCCACTTCCCCATCTTATTCCGCCATAAGCAGAAAACATGTTACTAACTGGAGCACCTGCCATACCACATGCATACTTATTAGTCATTGTAATTAATTGTGCAGTTTGATACCCTCCCCAACTTTGACCTTGTAATGCCATTTTTGTGGTGTCAATCCAATCATATTTTTGAGTTAAATGATCTGTACCACTCAAAATACAATCATAAGCAGATTTTGCTGGATGACCTTCCGTATACAAAACATCTGGAATAAATACAATGTATCCATTACTTACATATTCTGTAGCGTAAATTATAGACGCCGTTGGTTTTGGAATGTAATGTCTATGAATATCATCAGCATATTTTTCATAAAAATATACAATCATAGGGTAGGTTTTTGTCGAATCAAAATTTTCTGGTTTATACAAAAGTCCATCTAAATCTAATCCTTTATACGATTTCCAGTTTACTTGTTCAACTGTTCCCCAATTATAATCCTTCTGCTGTGGATTGGATTCTGTAAGTGTTATGGTTTCTGTTAATTCCATATTTGACACAGTCAATTCTGGATAATCTATAAAATTCATTCTACGGAATAATACTTTCTCAGCATGTTTCGCTTTTAAAAGGTAGTAATACGTATGATTTGACTGTAAGTATCGCTTAGATAAGTCAGTTGGTTTTACATAAAATTCATCTTTAGTTTTTTTATCTACACCATGAAAAAGGTTGTTATTTATTGTAATATAAGTTGAATCTCTCTCTAAATTATTTAATCTATAGACTGTATTTGTAGCTTTTCCTAATCGGTTTGTGATTGATTTTATGTCTTCAATTCCACTTGGGTCAACTAACCAAATATCAAATTCTGAGTAAATTAGTAATTTTTCTTTACCGTTCTCTTTTACCCAAGACGATTTACCTTCTGGATAAGCTATAAAAGGATTTCCATTGTTATCTGACGCAAAATTTGCGTTTGCCGACTCTGTTAAATTGTAATTTTCATTTGTCTTTATTTCTTTAGAATGCCATGTAGAATCTGATCCATTATACCATATAAAATATTTTCCTGAAGGAGATAACGTTCCCCCATAAGCTAAACCATTGTCGATTTCAGTCTGATTACCATTTTCAACATTAATCAAATAATAATCTGACTTCCATGGAAATGCCCACGATTGTTCTCTTTGATGATTTTCATTTGCTATTCCTAACGCAAAGTTACTATTGTAGTGGTCAAAAAGCCTAACATTAGGTACTTCTGATTTTGCTAGCTGAACAAATTGTTTTGTAGAGATGTGGTAAACAGCTAAATAATTTTTTCTTTGTTCTTGTTTTAGTCTTTTTAACTGCATTGGTTGTAATTGCTTGTCATGCCATGACCAAACATCAACCTTTGACTTTTCATTTACTAATAAAGAATCTTCTGGAAGTTGTGTTACAATTTGATTAGTCCCAAAAAACAGTTTTTTTCCATCTCTTGAAAATGAAGGTTTGTTAAACTCTGACACAGTCCAGCCCTTTTTCATGTTTTGAATTGTAGAATCTATATAAATTAATTCTGTAGCTAAATCTTGATTCCAATACCCTAATTCAAATACTTTTCTCTTGTTGGTGTCATTAGATTCTAAAAATGCTAATTGAGTGCCTGACTTATCAAACATAATAGATTTAATTACTAAACTATTAGTTGTAATTGAGTCAATTCTATAGTCAGATTCTAGATCCATTATTGATAAACTTAATGAATCAGCCTTTCCTTTAAAGCTAGTAACAAAGGCTAATTTTGTTCCTTTTTCATTGAAGTGATATTCTTTAACTTGAACTATTTCTTTTTTTAGTTTAGTGAGTGGATTATATATCACTAATGTTGTACCTGATGTCTTCTCTTTTGTACATTTATTACGTTTTTGTCTAAATTTACATTTGTAAACTTTACACTCAGGACGCGTATCTTTCGTCAATAAATAAGCAATCCAATCCCCTTCTTTTGCTAATTTATAAGACTTAACATTAGGAATTAATTCCGTAGAATCTCCATCTACCAAATAAATACCTAATGTATCTTTTGGAAATTTATTTTTTTTAACTTTATCTAATTTTAATTGTCTTAAACTGTCAAATTGAGCACCGATTTGAAACGTTACAAACTTTTCGTTATAATTAATTTTCGCACCTTTTCCTCTTTCAATAGATTGTAATACGGTTTTATCAGTATTCTGAATAAATAGTGTTCCATCTCCTTTATGAGGGTTAATCGTGTAAACTACAAATGTACCTTTAGGCGATAAAATATTTGATTTTATCGATTTCCAATTGTCATAAGCTTCATGATTAATTTTTAATTTATCTTGCGCAAAATTCGTATTAGGAAAAAACAGTATTACTAATGCTATTTTAGTATAAAGTGAGGTGAAGTCTATTTTCATAAGTTTCAAATCTATGAAATAACTTGGAATTTAATGCATTAACTTATTAAAAAATAACGGAAGTATCTACTCACGTTAATATCAAATAAAAACGATCAACTTTAAATCCTGGCTAAAACTTTATGTATTACTAATACTTTTTTCCCATTCCCAAGAATGTTTAAGAGAATCTCCTAGAGTAAACTGACATTGCCAACCTAAAATGTTTTTCGCTTTAGAAGCATCTGCGTAAATCTGCTCTACGTCACCCTCACGTTTTGGTCCAACGCTATAGTTCACTTTTACATTATTTACTTTTTCAAAAGTAGTAATCACTTCTAAAACTGAACTTCCACTTCCTGTTCCTATATTAAACGTATCAACAATCGACTCCGTTTTCTTATTCAACCACTCTAATGCTTTAACATGTGCTTTTGCTAAATCTACTACATGAATATAATCTCTAACACATGTGCCATCTACAGTGTTTTTATAATCATCTCCATACACAGTTAAAACGTCTCTAATCCCATTAACCGTTTGTGTTAAATATGGTAATAAATTATTTGGTATACCTTGTGGTAACTCTCCTAAAGTTGCAGATGGATGTGCACCAATCGGATTAAAATATCTAAGTAAAACGGCTTTTAAATTATCAGATGTTGCATGTGTATGATTGATAATTTTTTCACAAACGAGTTTCGTTTCTCCATAAGGAGAAGACGCAGGTTGTAATTCAGTTTCTTCAGTTACAACAGGTACATTTGGCTCACCATAAACTGTACAAGATGATGAAAACACTAAGTTTTTCACTTTATGCTTTTCCATTAATTCGAGTAACACAACAAGTGAACCTACATTGTTTTTGTAATACATTAATGGATTACTTACAGATTCGCCCACCGCTTTATGAGCTGCAAAATGGATTACACCATTTAAATCTGGATGGTCAGTAAATACTTTTTCCATTTGAATAGAATCATTACAATCAATTTCATAAAAAGGAATAGCATATTTTGTTAAGGTATTAATTCTATCTAAAATAAATGGTTTAGAATTTCTAAAATCATCTACAATAATTGGAGAAAAACCAGCCTCTACTAATTCAACCACTGTGTGTGAACCAATATAACCTGCACCACCTGTAACTAATATTTTTTTATTCATTATTTGTAATATATAACTACAATATTACAATTTATTTTGAGTGGTTTTGTAAGATGGCGTAATTATATTTTTAGGCACAAAAATGTACTTAATAAAATCTCAAATAAATGCTTAAATTTGTTAACATTAAGAATGTAACTAAGCGTACCTTTAAAATATTTGGATTGAGATGATGAAAAGAACGCTACGCTAATAGATATTAGACCGCTTCGCTGTTAGTACGCTGCGCTTCTAGACACAAGATTGAAGAATTTTTGATTAGCATAACTGAAAACATTAAACGACAACAAAACTATGAAATCAAAATTACCAAAAATAGAAACAAGTATTTTCACAGTGATGTCACAATTAGCAAATAAATGTGGTGCAATAAATTTGTCTCAAGGGTTTCCTAATTTTAAAATTAGTGAACAATTAAAAGACTTTGTAAAAGAAGGATTAGATAAAGAAGAAGTACAATATGCGCCTATGGCTGGACGTCAAGATTTAAGAGACGCTATTGCTACTAAAATCAAAGAACAGCATCACATTACTGTGAACTCTAATTCTGAAATTACAATTACTGCTGGCGCTACTCAAGCTATTTACACCATATTTTCAGCTATGCTACATCCTGATGATGAAGTTATTTTGTTTGACCCTGCTTATGATTGCTATGATCCTTCAATAAGATTACAAGGTGCTGTACCGGTTCATTTAGAATTACAACATCCTTCTTATTCAATTAATTGGGGTGAAGTAAAAGCAAATATTACTTCAAAAACTAAAATGATTGTGATTAATAATCCTCATAATCCTGCTGGTTCAGTATTAAGCCCTTCAGACCTTGTTCAATTAGAAAACATTATAGAATCACACCCAAATATATATGTTCTGAGTGATGAAGTGTATGAACACATTCAATTTGAAGGCGAACATCAATCCGTCTTAAAAAGTACTATTTTAAGACAAAAAAGTTTTGTGACATACAGTTTTGGTAAAACTTTTCATGTGACAGGATGGAAGTTAGGATATTGTGTAGCACCTGAAGAATTAACAGAAGAATTTAGAAAAGTACATCAGTTTAATGTCTTTTGTGTGAACAATACCATGCAATATGCAGTGGCAAAATTTATGACTGAAACAAATTCTTGGCGTGATGTCATGCCGTTTTATAAACAGAAAAGAGATTTGTTTTTAGAACTCATGAAAACATCTAAACTAAAGCCATTGGCTTGTGATGGGACTTACTTTGCCTTATTTGATTATTCAGATATATCAAACGAAAATGATGTTGACTTTGCCAAAAGAATAACAAAAGAAATAGGCGTTGCAACCATTCCAACTTCTGTTTTTTATCAAAACAAAACGGATCATAAAGTGGTAAGAATTTGCTTTGCTAAAACAGAAGAAACTTTAAGAAAAGCAGCTAAATTGTTGTGTGAGATTTAAAATAGATACAAGAGCGCTTCGCTACTAGATACTAGACACAAGACTGACGTATTTTGTTTTAGACAATATTTCGACAGGCTCAATGCAACGCAAGACTGATGTATTTTATTTAGTTAGCTAAGAATATGTATTGTACAATAGGAAGTATTATAACTTCAGCCATCTCATTTGCCAAACACCAAAAACAGCTTCCTTAAAAATACTCGAACTCATTTTTGAGGTTC
>Ga0308011_10000106_pt1 | contig 46734 bp, 38 predicted proteins | sample Neamet177_FD_203144 | JGI IMG/M metagenome (GOLD analysis project Ga0308011, IMG submission 203144) | Marine microbial communities from water near the shore, Antarctic Ocean - #177 | ecosystem: Environmental > Aquatic > Marine > Unclassified | place: Southern Ocean | collected 2014-07-25 | reverse complement strand
CCTCACATCCACACTCGTAAACATCTCCCGGTCCGTTACACACTCCACATGAGTCGTATGCTCCCACACAAGGATCTACGTCATCACAAATCCCGTCTGAATCGATATCCGCTTCACACGATCCTCCACATATGTCTAGTGCGTCAAGCTGGTTGCCATTACAATCGCAATCCCCCTCCGGCATATCCTCACATCCACATTCGTAAACCTCTCCCGGTCCATTACACACTCCACATGAGTCGTACTGACCCACACAAGGATCTACGTCATCACAAATCTCGTCTGAATCGATATCCGCTTCGCACGAACCACCACATATGTCTAGTGCGTCAAGCTGATTGCCATTACAATCACAATCCCCCTCTGGAATATCCTCACATCCACATTCATAAACCTCTCCCGGTCCGTTACAAACTCCACATGAGTCGTAGGCTCCAACGCATGGATCGATGTCATCACATATTCCGTCGATGTCGATATCCGCTTCACACAATCCGCCACAAACTCCCAAAGCATCCAACTGGTTGCCTGAGCAGTCACAGTCTCCATCCGGAATATCCTCACATCCACATTCATAAACCTCTCCCGGTCCGTTACATACTCCACATGAGTCGTAGGCTCCAACGCATGGATCGATGTCATCACAAATTCCGTCAGAGTCGATATCAGCTTCGCAATCCCCACCACAAACTCCAAAAACGTCAAGCTGGTTGCCGTTACAATCGCAGTCGTCTTCTGGAATATCGAAGCAACCACATTCGTAAATGGGTCCGGGTCCGTCGCAGATTCCACATTGGTCGTTGTACTCGCAACTCCCATCATCATACAGTGCGGCTGCATTATAGTTACATGCATTAACCGATGTACATCCACATAGCTCAGTTCCACCGCCGCCGAATTCTCCGGCACCGTTGAATGATATTGTGCGTTGGATTTGGTCTGCACCTATCCCAAAAGGAAATACTTGGTAATTCAGAATACCACTGATACTGCCTGTCGTAGTTATTTGTAGGATGAGAACTCGCATATCTGCATCCGGCTTTCCGTTGCTTGCAGAGTTGAGCACGAAATATGTAGATCCAGTAAGTGTGTTTGCTAAAAGCTGTTCGGCTCCGTTTGTCACAAAGTATGGTGTGATGGGCTGTGTGCTGTCTTCGACAAGAGATGGGTCTTCTGCATTGGCCATTCCTGAGGCTAACGCTGGGACATCAAGTCCTACGGTTGCGAAAGTGTCGTCAGCTAGCTCTGGGAAGAAAGAGAAAAATGCGGGGTTGATTCCGGACGCACTCCAACTTGAATTGTAAATAGAATTAAATGCTCCTGCGGGAGTGTTTAATTCTATAGGGGCGGAGGAGTCGCCGAAAACGGCGCTCAGGTGGTCAGTTGTATTCGTCATGTTGACGTAGAACCTATACGTGGTTCCTTCAACTGCCACTGGCGCCGTGGCTTCAATGGTAAGTGAGTACTCTTCGACAGTTACGCAAGAACAGTATTCACATGTGCCGTCATCTACAGTTGCCCAGCTAGCGTAGTTACAGGCAGTAGTGTCTATACATCCAGGGATTTCGTAATTATCACAAACGCCGTTGTTATTTAAGTCGAACTGACATGATCCACCACATACGCCTATAGCATCTAGTTGATTTCCGAAACAATCACAATCCCCTTCGGGCATATCCTCACAACCGCATTCAAAGATGGCACCCATGCCGTTGCAGGTTCCGCATTCGTCAACTGTGCCAGGACAGTCATCACAAATACCGTCGTTATCGTAGTCTACAAGGCAGTCGCCCCCACATTCTCCGACAGCATCGACCGTGTTGCCTATGCAGTCACAGTATCCATCAGGGATGCCCGATCCGTCACAGATTCCACAGGCGTCAAAGTACAGACACGATCCGTCATCAGATCCGGCGTTAGAATTGTAGTTACACGCGATATCATCGGTACACCCCGGAAGATCAGGATCACACGAAAGTGTGATCTCACCTGTGGTATAAAAGCCAGATGTGAAATCTATGTGGTAAATGATATTACCTGTAATGGTGAGAGCATCGACACCGCCAGTTGCGTTATCGCTCCATCCGTCACCGTAACCATCGTGCATCTCTATGGTGTAGTCGCCTTCAGGGAGAGAGATGGTTTGGGTAATAATGTAAGTGCCGTTTTCTAGGGTGGCGTTCATGGACTGTCCGGTCCAACCGTAGAGGTCGTTGATGTCGCAAGCGGAACAGCCTTGGTTTTGGCATGCAGAAAAATACCCAGCAACTTGATTCATTGTAGAATTGCTCACCTTGCACCAAGACTCGCACCAGTCGCTATCCAAATTCCAAGTGAATGTGACTTCGACGTTGCAGTCGGTTTGGGCTAGAGAATTGGAAAACGAAATGACACTCAAAAGCGCGATGAGGCAAATAGAGGGGAGGCAAATAGAGAGTCGGCTGGCCAAATTTTTAAAGTGCATTCTTATCAGTTGCTCATGTTTATTCTTCTTAAAGGTTTACAATATAGCTTGCGGCTGAAATATAAACGTTCGAAACAAAGATTGGTTGCACGTCTTTAAATAACAAGTGCGACATTTGCAACATGTTAACTAGAATCAATAAGTTTTTAAGTGAAGCGGGATTTTGTTCTCGTCGAGCAGCGGATAAATTAATTGATGCGGGGAGGGTGACGCTTAATGGTAAGGTGCCGGAGATGGGTACGAAGGTGGCCGAAGGAGATGAGGTGAGGGTAGATGGAAAGCTGGTGAAGAACGGGCAGGATGAGTTGGTTTATATCGCCTTTCATAAACCCGTAGGAATTGTTTGTACCACCGATAGTCAGAGGGAGGAGAGGAATATTATCGATTATATCGGATATCCTACTCGTATTTTTCCTATCGGGAGGCTGGATAAACCTAGTGAGGGCTTGATTTTTCTCACTAACGATGGCGATATAGTCAATAAAATACTACGTGCTAAGAACCAGCATGAGAAGGAATATATCGTGACTGTGGATAGGATTATCATGGGCAATTTCATCCGCGATATGGGTAATGGCGTGCCTATCCTTGATACAGTTACAAGTAAGTGTTTTGTAGAACAAACAGGAGACCGCCAGTTCCGAATCATCCTAACACAGGGCCTTAATCGTCAGATCCGCCGCATGTGTGAGCACTTCGGTTACAGGGTGGGGAGGTTGAAGAGAGTGCGTATAATGAATATGTTCCTCGATATGCCGGAAGGAACTTGGCGCGATTTCTCTAAAGCAGAATTAGCAGAGATGAGAATGCTTATAGGCGATTCGTTTAAGACGCAATAATAGGCGCGATCTCAGCCGATCTTCTTCAAGTACTCGGTTTTAATAACCATCTGCGTCTTGTTGATTCTGCAATTCACCTCGTAGTCGTTATTAGTTAGGCGAATATTCTTAATTTTCGTGCCTTGCTTCATAGGCTTCGGAACTCCTTTAGCTTTGAGAGTTCTTGTGAGCATAACGGTATCTCCGTCTAAGAGGATTTTTCCTGAGTTGTCTTTTACGTCCATAAAGCTAAAGTAATGAATAGAAAATTATTTGCAGAGGTTAACGCAGAAACAATACATGAGTTCGCGGCTTCTTTGCCAGGTGTGACGCAAGGGTTTCCTTTTGACAACAATACTTTGGTGTTCAAAGTTGGGGTGGAGGGTAGTAGAAAGCTGTTCGCTCTTCTCAACCTCGAAGATTTCAAAGGAGTCAACTTAAAGTGCGATCCAGAACGAGCGGTAGAGTTACGTGAACAGTATGAGGGCGTAAAGCCAGGCTGGCACATGAATAAAGTGCATTGGAATACTGTGATGCCTGAGCCTGAGTCAGATGTTGCGGCCAGACTGTTTTGGGAGTTGTTCCTGCACAGCTACGATCTAGTTAGAAGTTCACTTACGAAAAAGACACAAGCAGAGCTTTTGCCGAGGTAGAAATTACCGATTCTACATAAATATTTTATTTTTTGTCGGATGTGACATAAAAAAGAGTAAATTTGCCGTTCAATTAAATTATATAGATATGAGTAACGGTACAGTAAAGTTTTTTAATGATTCAAAAGGATTTGGATTCATTACTCCTGAAGAAGGTGGAAAAGATGTTTTTGTTCACGCAAATGCACTTAGCGAGGATATCAGAGAAGGAGACAATGTTAGTTTTGATATTGAGGAAGGACCTAAAGGTCTTAACGCAGTAAATGTCAAGGTAGTATAGTTATTGCCTTCGCATTAATACTTTAAAAGCCTCTCTTAATTGAGGGGCTTTTTTTATGCCCTATAAATCGCGAAACCTCTATTAGGATGTGTTACTTTTGCAAAGTCTTTCGGAGCAATCCGAAAGTCAAGTTGCAAAACACGCTGACAAAGAAGGCTTCCACCTCTTTTAAGCATTAATCCTACTTTCTTCGGAGAGTAGGATTTTTCTTTTACTTTCTTTTAGACCTTAATCTATACAAGGCTGCCCGTACATAGCTAGTAGAGCTAGAAGGTCTGCGTAGGTAACACTTCCGTCACCCGTAATGTCGGCAGTGCAGTTACCTGTGGTGCATCCGTACTGGCTCAGGAGTAATAACACATCCATAGTGTCGATAATGCCGTTCACCACGATGTCCTCATCGCAAGTGATGATGATAGGTGGTGTGCCGGCAAGAATGGAGTCTGTGGGGAAGCTCTGAATGGAGCGAGCGAACGTTCCTGCAACTAAGCGGTTTTGTACTGGGTCTACAACGAGGTCGTAAACAGGAATCCAGGGCATTTCGCCAAGGCGCTCCCAGTTAGTTCCCGAATTTACAGTAGCGTAAACTCCCGCATCAGAAGCCACAACCCAAACCTCCTCACTCAGTGCCACCACGGAATTCATAGGGTGCTCCGGAAGATCTCCGGATATTGAATGCCATGGTCCGCCAAGTTCAGCTTTGAGAATGTGTGGCGTGTAAGCGTAATCACGGTAACCACTGACCGTGCAGAAAATAGAATCCGCGTGGAACGGGTCGAAGTATACATCTGTGACATATCTGTCCGGTAGTCCAGCATTCATCTCATTCCATGAAACACCTCCGTCATCCGTATACCAAACCCTTCCGTCGGCAGTTCCCGCAGCAACTTTGTTCTCGTCGAAGGGAGATCCCGCGATGGATGTTATTACTCGGTAGCTCAACGCAGGCTCTATATTATAGGTAAGATCATCACTCATGTTTTCCCAAGCTCCCCACGGTCCGCCTTCCATTTTCCACATGCGTTGAGTGCCTGTCCAAAGGTGGTCTGGATTAGCTGGGTGAATGATAATGGGAGAGTCCCACCCATTGCGGTCGTCATAATCCGTGTCGGCTATAGAGGTCCAGTCGTAGTAAATATCAGTAGGTGGGTCTAGAGAGTAAGCAAAGACAGCGTTTTGGACTGTAGCTATGCGGTAGTTAGGCTCGTTAGGGTGGAAAAGTGGAGTGAACCCGTCGCCACCTCTATCTCTATTCCATCCCGTTAAATTCTCGTACGAGCCAGTCGTTGTGCCATTGTCTTGGGCACCCCCAGTATATAGCCCCGGCGCGTGAGGATTCCATTCAACCCTGTAGAACTGAGAGTTAGGGAGGTCTTCTATATCAGTCCATGTAATACCGTGGTCGTCAGTTCGGTACGCTCCGCCGTCCGTTGCGAGTATGCAGCTATTAGGACCCGTCCATTGTAGGTCATGCTTATCTGCATGAACTGTGTATTCCCACCATATAGGGGCCATTGGGTCCCAAGTAAGCCCCCCGTCTAATGAATTCCAAACATCCACACCTAAGAAAGTAATGTCATCCTGGTTCCATGGGTTCACCCGGATCTTAGAGAAATACCATCCAAATCCACCAAGGGCATTGTTAGGTTGTTCTCCTTCGGGAATAATAGGAGTCCACGTAACTCCCCCGTCACCACTTCGATAAATATTGTCTAGTTGCATATTCAGGCCCACTACTAAAGCGTAGAACCTACCGTCTATTTCTGAAAGACCTATACGGCATCTCTCTTCGTCACCCCATGGATTCTCGACGGGTTCCCAGTTAATTCCCTGGTCGGTGGATCTGTATAATATTGATTCCGAACCGAAAACCAGACTTCTCGTAGAGTTACGAAGTCTATTCCACCCAGCCGCTATCATAATTCCTGTTGAGGGGTCGTATGCTATGTCATTGACTCCAGCCGAGTCAGAAGGCAGGAGCACCTGTGTCCACGAGTCGCCGGAATTCACGCTCCTGTACAGACCTCTGTCGGGGCCGCTAACTGCAGGGTTACCCATGGTGGCTGCCATTATAATTGACGGGTTGTTTTCGAGCACCATCAATTGACTGATAATTCTAGCGCTATCAAGTCCGAGGTGTTCCCAATTCTGCCCGTAGTCTGTCGACTTCCAAACTCCATTTCCTATCCTTGGATGGCTACTAATTTGGGGGTCGCCTGTGCCTATATAAACGGTGCCTTCCACAGTAGGGTGGAATTCTATCGACCCCATCGCCATCCATGCGAAATCATCAGTTGCCGAAACCCAGTTTTCACCTCCGTCTTCTGTAATAAATAATCCACCGGCTGCACTCCCCGCGAAAATCCTATCGGGATTAAATGGGTCCGTTTTCAGAGCGTTAATTCTACCTCCTATATTCTGAGGCCCTTCCATTCGCCATGATCCGCCAATATTTCGAGACCCTCCCTCAGCCTCGTCATCCTCAAAATGTCTTCGTACTGTTTCTAATGCAGCATCTGCATCGTACACATTCCAATCTTCGCCTGGGTACGACCATTTAAAGGAGGCAGCTTCCCATGGTAGGAGTTTGGCGTAAGCTGACTTCTTACTCTTCTCAGAAACAGTATTCATCACTAAAACACAAGAAATTGCGATAAGCGTCATCAAAGTCACGCTCGCTAGAATTTTATTGTTTAAAAAAAGCTGCTTCATTACTCGAAAGATACTGACTTAATCTGCCCTATTTGCTGAGTTTATCTGTAAGTTTGGATTCAATAATAACTTAAGCCATCAATATGCGCAAATCTTTACTTTCAATTTCTGTCTTAACTCTTCTGTTCGCGGTTAATAATATTAACGCACAAATAGTAGGATGTACCGATTTGTTTATCTCTGAATATGTTGAGGGAACGGGTAATAATAAATGCTTAGAGTTCTTCAATCCTACGAGTGAGACTATTGATTTGCAATTTTATCAATTGCAACGTTGGAGTAATGGTGAGGCTGGGATGACTGATGAAACTCAATTATATGGGACGCTTGCACCTTTAACTACTTGGGTTCTTGTTAATGGCCAAACAGAAGACGTCGATCTCGGAGGTGGCGCAATGTCACCAGCATGTGACCCTGCACTTCAACTCTTAGCTGACCAGCTAGACAATCCATATCCAGCTCCTACATATTTCAATGGGAACGACGCTCTAGTTTTAGTAAAATTGGACACCATCGTTATTGATATTTTCGGTAAGCCCGGAGAGGATCCAGGCATAGCTTGGACTAATGACGCAGCTAACGGATTCACTGACGTTGGAGATGGAGCTGCTTGGCTGACATCTAACCACACACTTCGACGAAAATACGAGGTTGTTCAAGGTGTCACCATTCCACCAGTTGTTTTCGACACATTCCTTGAGTATGACACACTTGTCGTTAATACATGGGATGGTTTAGGTTCTCATAGCTGCCTTTGCGGTACTTCGGGGATTCATAACATCATCCAAGAGCCATCAACAAATGTTTACCCTAACCCTACTGTAAATGGAGTGTTCACCATAGAGAGTGGCGTTTCAATTATGAAGATAGAAGTTTATAGCCCTGAGGGTCGCATAGTACTCGAGCAATTCCCATCATCAGACATGCGCAACTGGCAAGTTGCCTGTGAAGATTGGGATGCTGGAATTTACTTCGTGAATATGATTTATGTAAGCGGAACCACTTTTGCCCATCGCATTGTTATTAGATAATCTCACGCTTACTGCTCAACGTCTTCCATGAAATTATTTAAGCCTCTAGGTCTTACGATTTTTGTGACCCTCCTTTCTGTCTCGTTTAATTTAGCTATAGCCCAAACAGGACTCGTACGCGGTCTGGTCTCTGATGTGATAACAGGTGAGGCGCTAATTCAAGCTGCTGTTATTTACGAAGCGGCAGGTGCTAAACAGGGAGTGCTGACTGATTTCGACGGTCTGTACACTTTAACCCTAACCCCGGGGACTTATAGTTTGAAGATTTCATATGTGGGTTATGAGATGATGACGAAGGAAGTCTTCGTTACTCCTAATTCAACACATGTCGTCGACTTCAAACTCCAAACAATCCTCCTTCAAGAGGCTAGAATTGTCGCTGATATCGCGATTGAAAGGGAAACACCAGTTGCCTTCTCTAACATTAAACCCCTTCAAATCCAGGAGGAACTAGGCTCTCAGCCCATACCCATGATCTTAAACTCCACTCCCGGAGTTTACGCCACTCAGGCAGGATCCGATGATAACGGCCCCAGCATAAGTATTCGCGGATTCAAGCAACGCAACGTCAGCGTTCTAATTGACGGAATCCCAGTTAATGACATGGAGTCCGGTGGCGTGTATTGGAATAACTGGTTCGGGTTAGACCTCGTAACCCAGACCATGCAGGTTCAACGCGGCCTTGGCGCATCTAAACTCGCCCTCCCCGCTATCGGAGGAACAGTGAACATCATCACCCAAGGGATTGAGAATAAGAAAAAAACCAGTGTTAAGCAGGAGCTAGGTAGCTTCGGAATGACACGAACCACCCTAGGGCACACGAGTGGCCGATTAGATGGCGGCTGGGGTTACACAGTAGCTGGTAGCTACAAGCACGGCGGTGGATACACAGATCAGACCTACACTAACTCATGGTTCTACTACGGTAAAGTTCAGAAGGAGCTAGGTAACCATATTATTTCCTTCAGTGCTACTGGCGCTCCCTCAGAAAATTCAGCTCGAGGATATCAGCAACGCATAGGAACACATAGTCCTGAATATGCTCGCAGCCTTTTCACGGGATCTGATGAAGAGTACAATAACATGACTCAGTACAGCCAGGCTTACGATGCAATCTTTAATGACGGAACACTTTCATTAGCAGAGGAGCAAGCCGCTTTTGCCACATTGAATAACCAGTATGGATACGATTCTGGTTCAGGGGCAGCTCAATTTGAAGATGAGATGACGAATACGAACTTTATCGACACCACTCGTCTACGAGATATGGGGTTGACGTATAACGTGCATTGGGGCGAGTTGAATGGAGATGTTCTTTACGAACGCCAAAACAAATACCACAAACCTCTACTCTCTTTCCGTCATAGCTGGAAAGCATCAGATAAACTATATGTTTCCACAACAGCGTATGCCTCGTATGGTTTTGGCGGTGGAACTCGATTAGAGAATTCCCTCGGATCAGGTGATTACACGTCTGATGGTCAAGTGGATTTTCAGAAGTTCTGGGTTAACAACACTATTGGAGGTTTTTTTGGGCCACCTATAGACCCAACGTTTTCAGACTCACTATTAAAGAGTTCACGGGTGTTGCGCAAGCTTTATAATAATCATTACTGGTACGGTGCACTTTCTACTTTTAGATATGAGAGCAGTGAAAAACTCACATTCTCTGGAGGTGTAGATGTAAGAACATATCAAGGAGAACATTATAGCACTGTGCATGATTTAATCGGAGGAGATTACTTTGTTAATCAAGACGACTCTAATGATTCTCAGCCCATGCACGTGGTGGGCGACACTATTGGATATCATAACGATGCCTTTGTGCGTTGGTTAGGTGTTTTCGCTCTTGCAGAATACAAAGGTCCATGGTATAATTATTTTTTTAATGTTAGTTCAGTTAGTCAGAGCTATAAAAGGGTTGACTACTTCAGACCGATGGAGCAGGATTCAGTTTCTGGCGAGATGGTACACAACAGTTCTGGTTGGAAATCTATTCCAGGATTTACTGTTAAGTTTGGAGGAAGTATCAATGTTAACGAGTGGACGAACGTATTCATGAACATAGGGCACTTAAACAGGACGCCAGTCTTTTCTAACGTGATAGGGTATGATAACGTGTTTGTAGAGAACACTCAGAATGAAATAATCAATTCATTGGAGGTCGGAGTGAAGTGGAGTAAAGATCCATGGACATTTAATTTGAATGGATATTATACGGACTGGCAGAATAGGCCTCTTCAGAGCCTTCTTTCCTTTGAAACAATTGATGGCGATTTCGTTAGAGCGAATATAAATTCCATGAGCGCTCTTCATAAAGGAGCTGAGTTCGACTTCGGATATCGCGTGAGTCGAGAGCTCACTCTTGAGGGATATGCAAGTGTTGGAGATTGGAGATGGACTAGTTCTGAGGATAGCCTAGTGTTATTAGATGAGGCAACGCTTTTACCCTACGTCGATCAATACGGAGATAATATTGTAGTTCAATACAATGCTGCTGGGGTTAGTGTAGGTGATGCACCCCAAACCCAAATTGGATTTGCTCTCCGCTACAGCAAGAACGGTTTTTACGTAAAACCACGTTACACTTTCTTTGACAGATTCTACGCTGATTTCGATCCGTTCTCACTTAATGGCGAGAACGAAGGCCGTCAATCTTGGCAGCTACCCTCGTACGGTTTGCTAGATCTTCACTTAGGCTACACTCTGGATTTAAAAGAATCACAGGTGGATTTCAGGTTCAGTGCATTCAACGTGCTTAATAAGGTTTATCTCGTTAACGCCCAAAACAACGACCCATACGGCGAGTGGTATTTCAACAACCCTGCAGGCGACCCTGACCCTGACCGTAAATACGCATTTACAGAAAATAATTTCGACGCAGCTTCAGCAAGCGTTTATATGGGCTACGGATCTCGCTCTAACTTCTCAGTCCGCGTCAGATTTTAAACACACATTATGAATATATTTAATCATTCAACCCTCACTGCAGTAATTGTCTCGGCAGTACTTTTTTCTTCCACGGAAATCTCTGCTCAGTCAGACATACTCGACGCACGCACGAACTACAACGTAGGCCAAACAGTCACTGTCACAGGTGTTGTCACCAGCGGAGACGATCTCGGCTCTGTTCGTTATTTACAAGATGCCTCAGCCGGAATTGCACTGTATCCCGGAGCGGATTGGAGCGACTGGGCGGCAGAACCTAACCCAGGTGACGAGGTAACGGTTACAGGAGAGATAACCGAGTACAACGGACTTCTAGAGATAGGACCTGACCTCACCCAGGTTGATGTCCTAAGTTCTGGCAATCCTCTTCCCGAGGCTCAAGTGGTGACTCCAAGTCAGCTTAACGAAAGCCTGGAAGGAGAGATAGTGATTATCCCTAATTCTTCTTTCGATGCTGGAGGCCAAATCATAGAAAGCAACGCCACCTACACATTCACTTCGGGTGGACAGACGGGAATTATCTATGTCCGTTCTTCTAACTCACTTGTAGGAACCACTTTGAATGGATGTGAGATGGACCTCGTGGGTATAGTTTCTCAGTTCTCATTCGACGGTTACGGTGGCTACCAACTACTTCCTCGCGGAACAGCTGACATGACATCGACTTCTGGGATATGCCTTACGAGCGAAGTCATTCAGGAAAATATCACCACATCATCCTTCGATCTCATTTGGTCCACTGACGTGGCAGGTGATTCCCAAGTAAACTGGGGACTAACGGAAGCACTAGGAAATACAACATCAAATGCAGCTGAATCAATAAATCACCTCGTTTCTTTGACAGGTCTTGAATCAGGACAGGTGTACTTCGCAAGTGTGACTTCAACTTCAGCAGGAGAGACTGTTGTTTCACCTATTCGTGCATACGCTACTGTCTCAAATTCATCGGGTAACATCCACGTTTACTTCACCGGTGCTGTAGATCATTCTGTAGCTACTGACGAGTTAGCCATGTCGTTAGGAACGAGCACGAACGACACCATAGCCGCATGGATTACATCTGCACAGTACACCCTGGATATCGCTGTTTACAACACGAATAACGTAGCAATAGAAAACGCGATAAATACAGCCGCAGCTAACGGAGTAGCGATCAGGTATATAGCTGAGGGTTCAAATGCGAACCTCGGTATAGACGGCTTCGACCCTTCAATACCCGTTCACTATCGCACAGATAATGAAGGGTCTGGGATGCATAATAAATTCATAATAGGCGATGCAGATTACCCAGCAACGGCTTTCGTTCTCACCGGCTCGACGAACATGACTACGAACAATCTAAATACAGATAAGAATAATGTTATCGTGTTTCAAGACCAAAGCATAGCCCGCGGATATCGCCTCGAGTTTAACGAGATGTGGGGAAGTGATGGCATGGTGCCGGATGCCGCGGAGTCTAAATTTGGCCCTGCCAAATCCATAAACACCCCTAAGAAATTCATAGTGGGAGGCTCGCCAGTCGAAGTTTATTTCTCACCGACAGACGGAACCACATCGGCTATCAGAAACGCCATCACTACAACAGATTACGATATGGTTTTCGCACTTCTTTCGTTCACACGAGACGATTTGGCGGAAGCGATTATCGATGAAACTAGCTTTTTCGTTACCCCTGTAGGAGCGATAGAACAAATCTCTGGCACCGGCGCAGAATACGAAGTCCTTCTCGAGGCCGGCGTAGAAGTATATTCTCACCAGGGTATACCCGATCAGCTCCACCATAAGTACGCGGTGATAGACCAAAGTCAGCCGCTATCTGACCCTACTGTCGTAACCGGTTCTCATAACTGGTCCTCTACTGCAGAGAACACTAATGATGAGAACACCGTTATCGTGCACGACGCGAGAGTAGCAAATCTATACTATCAAGAGTTTAGAGGGCTTTTGATTTCAATGGGCGTGATAGGAATAGAAGACGTAGATGGTGAATTAGCTCTGGCTATTTTCCCTAACCCAGCGAGTGATATCATTCATGTAGGAGTGTCAAAAACACTCTTAGGTGAGCCCTTAACATTAGTTGACATTCAAGGCAGAAGTGTGATGCAACTAAATATAAATGAGCTGCGTTCTACGATTGATGTAAGTAACCTAGAAAGTGGAGTGTACTTCCTTTCAACCCCTTCAATTAACAGCACGTTACGTGTAGTAATTCAATGAGAGTAAGTCAATGACTAACCTAGTACAGAAGCTAGATAATTACACCCACGAGCAGCATGGCACTTGGGAGTTTCTGTACGAAAGGCAATCTTCTCATCTTCGGGATAAGGCAAGTAGTATTTATCTGCAAAACCTCGACGAAATGGCTCAGAGTTTAACCTCTGAGAAAATCCCCGTGGTGAAGTCCATGGCCGCTCAGTTGTCACTGACTACTGGCTGGTCGATAGAAATAGTTCCGGGACTTATTCCTGTTGAAGATTTCTTTAATCTATTAGCTGAGAAAAAGTTCTGCACGTCGGTGTGGGTTAGAGGGCAAGATCAGGTCGACTACACAGCAGAACCGGATATGTTCCACGATACGTTTGGGCATATTCCACCACTCATGGACGCTGCTTTCGCGAGCTTCATGCACCGGTTCGGAGAGATAGGGTCGGCTCTGTCAGATATAGGCAAAGAAGCCGAGTTAGTTATGTTACAGCGATTGTACTGGTTCTTCGTGGAGTTCGGATTCGTGAGAGAAAATGGTGAGCCTAAACTATTCGGTGCGGGTATAATGTCATCACATGGAGAAACGAATCATGCCTGGTCTTTGAGAGACGAGTTGTTAGATTTCGACCTCGCTCAGGTCATGTCGACAGAGTTTAGAACAGATGTTATTCAGGATAAATACTTCATCTTAGATAGCATTCCGCAGTTAGAAGTAGATTTAAATAATTGGTATAAAACTTTAACTTAAAAATGAGAGCCATAACCACTTTATTTTTTCTTGCGATTAGCACGATTTCGTTTTCACAAACCGGTGAAGGCTGTGATGGTGCTAGGTATCGATACCGCGTGTTCGAAGAGTTCACAGTGGAATACGATGTGGTTTATGGAAATAATATTACAGCCTCCGGGAATAACATCGATCTGGTGATGGATATATACAGGCCAGCTGGAGACACGGCGACGAATAGGCCTGCTGTTGTCTGTGCGCACGGAGGGTTTTTCGTTGTGGGATCTAACGATGCCCCAGACATAGTCCCCATATGTGAGGATCTTGCTCGAATGGGATACGTGGCTGTTTCAATAAGTTATCGATTAGGACTAGGTAATATTTTTCAACTCGAGCAGTCACTACAAGAGGCTGTTGTGAGAGGAGTTCACGATGGAAAAGCTGCAGTACGGTATCTTAGAAAGACACATGATATTGAAGATAATATTTGGGGTATAGACCCAGATAGAATCATAATGGGGGGTGCTTCTGCCGGAGCCTTTATAGCTCTGCACGCAACTTATGTAGATTTAAGTGAGATCCCTTCTATTGTGGATATGGATCAGGATGGATTGCAGGGTGGTAATGAGGGTGCGTCGGGTTCTCCCGGATATTCTTCAGACGTTCTTTCCATTTTCAGTATGTCTGGCGCGATAGGTAATGTGAACTGGATCAATGATGGCGATACTCCCATAGTCAGTACTCACGGCACTTCGGATAATATCGTTCCCTACGGTGTAGGGCAAGCGGGGTTCTTTTTCGTCGGACTTGCCGACGTTGAAGGGAGTTCTGTAATACATGAGAGAACTGATACTTTAGGGATAGACAATTGCTTCTATACTCTTGAAGGTGCGGGACATATTCCTCATGCCACATCCGACGCATATTACGATTCAACCAGAGCAGTGGTGGTGGGCTTTACGAGTAGGCAGGTTTGTCCTACATACCCACCTATATGTGAATGGTATGATGTGGATGCGCCACCAGAAATAGAAACTATATGCTTACAGGATCTTATAGTTGACGGGATAATTTCTATTCCAGATGTGCTTGAGATTTTAAGCCAATACGGATGTGGAGTAGACTGCTATGCGGACATGGATGGAGATGGTTTTGTCTCAGTTAGTGATGTAATGTCAGTATTGTCTATGTTTGGGAGTTATTGTGAGTAACACATTTACAACATCATCTCCTGGGCGTGTATGTCTTTTCGGAGAACACTCAGACTATCTCAATTTGCCATCCATAGTGATGGCAATAAATCTCAGGTTGAGCATTACTTTTTCGGAGAGGAGTGATAGGAAGGTGGTTTGGTCTTCACCAAAATTAGGCTCCGAATGCAAGGGCGTATTCGACCTAGACGACTTAGAAGCAAGCATAGCCGAAACCCCTAACCACATGCTCTCATCCATGATAGAAGCAAGGGACGAGGGGCGCTTGCCGGGAAAAGGTTGGGATGCGGTTATAATGAGCGACGTCCCAGTCCGCGCCGGATGCAGCAGCTCTTCAGCCCTCGTGACAGCATGGATAGCAGGTATGCAGCGTCTGTCTGGTAACATCACTTCCCCTATAGAATTAGCCATGGAAGCTTTCCGAGCGGAAGTCACCCATTTTGGAGCTCCCGGAGGAAATATGGACCATATCGCTTGTGCCGTAGGTGGACCTCTCAGAGTTGATCCTTCAGCCCGAAATGGTTACACTCAACTACCTGACTCGAAGTTCGATTGGGTGCTGGGCGACTCTAACTCACCGAAGGATACGTTGGGGATTTTAGAGCGCTGCAAATTCAGTAGGCTAGCGATTTTAGAATCGAACGGTGGGGTATGGGATGACATCGATTTAACTCAATTAAACTCCACTCAAGCGGGATTAGTTAAGGGCACAATCAGGAATAGGGATATTGAAATTCAAGCTGCAGAGATGTTTCTTCAGGACCAGCAAAACGCAGTTATACTGGGCCCCTTGATGTCTGAACATCATAGCATTTTACGCGATGTACTTGAGATAAGCACAGATAAAATTGAAGCAATGTGTAATGGAGCGTTAAGTGCCGGAGCTTCTGGTGTGAAAATTTTCGGTTCAGGTGGTGGTGGGTGTATGCTAGCAATGATATCCAGACACAATGGTGATTCCAATACAGCCGTGATCGAAGGAGTGAAAAGCGCAATCGCAGGTGTTGATGGAGCGCTATCACAGCACGTAAAATCTGAACCTGGGGTATGTTGGGGTGAAGATTTAGAGGTGGTGAACCCGGTAGTGGTTCTCGCAGCAGGAGCTTCTTCGAGGATGAAAAAAGTCGTGGATGGTTTGAGCGACTTCGCTCATGAAGAAGCTTCTTCTAGACCTAAAGCCATGTTGAGGGTAGGATCTGAGAATACTCCTTTTTTAGAGTTGTTGCTAAACAGAATCAAAGAGGAGGGAAGTAACTATGTGGTCGTAGTTGTAGGTGAAAGGGATAATGTGACGATGGATTATTTTACTCGTAACTCTATTGAAGGTCTTGAGATAAGATTTGTGACTCAACCCATTCCCACCGGAAGAATGAAACCCTTAGGCACAGCTCACGCTATGGAAGTGGCTCTGTCGACAAACCCAGATTTGAAAGGATTCTCTGTTGTAGTTTGCAATGGCGATAACATGCCCCCACAAGGCTCGTTCGATAAAATATTCTCGGAACCCTATGCCCTGCTTGCATATGATGCCTCTGCTCTAGGATTACCCGATGACAGAACTAGTGCGTTTGCTGTGGTAAGCGTTAATGGTGATGGCACCTTAGATAAAATTCACGAGAAGCCTTCTGCTGACATTGCCATGAAGTTCAGAGATTCCGAAGGTGTGCTAAGGGTCAGTATGAACATCTTTAAGTTGCCCTATTCCGACTTTTTATCGAGCGTTGGAAATTGCCCATTGAGCGAGAGGGGAGAGCGAGAGTTGCCGACTGCTATTCAGAGATGGTGCGATAATAATCCCGGCCTCCTTGTGGCAATTCCTTTTTCGGGAGTATTTTTAGACCTTACTCATCCAAAGGATATTGAGTTCGTTATGAATAAACTACAGTAATATGCTATTAGAACTTTGTGTTAGCACACCCGTTGATGTTGCCGTTGCTATAGAAGCTGGAGCTGATAGGGTAGAGCTTTGTGGACATTGGGAATGTGGAGGTTTAACCCCTACGACGGCATCTCTGAGAGCTAGCATTAATATGGGTATTCCTGTAAGTGCTTTAATTAGACCTCGAGCTGGGCATTTCATTTATAACGCATCGGAGAGGCAGCTTATACTTGCCGAAGCTATTGATTGTTTAGATGTTGGTGCTGATAAGGTTGTGGTGGGTGGCTTGACAGAACGCGGAGATATAGACGAGGAGTTGTTAGAGCTTTTATTGAGCAGGGTAGATGCAGAGAGGCTGGTTTTCCATAGAGCTTTAGACTTAAGCTTGGACCCTTTAGCGTCCGCCGAGTTATTGCTAGAGTATGGAATAAAGGAAGTGCTAACAAGCGGTGCAGCTCCTGCTGCTGGTCTAGGTATAGAATTAATTCGAGGCTTAGTAGATCTCGGATTTCATGTTATTGCAGGAGGAGGAGTGAGGCCAAAAGATGTAATGAATTTAGGAGAAGTTGGAGTGAGCACTATCCATGCATCGTGCAGGGTGAGGGAGATGCCTACTGATGTCAGTTCAGAAGAGTTATTTGATTTAAGTGTCCACCCCCTTGATTTTGAAAAAGCATCAGTCCTATCTGAAGCACTAAAAGACTGGAATGAATAAGTATTCAGTTTCGTTATTTATTTCTGTAATCCTTCTCATTGTGGGATGTTCTCAGCCCGCCATTCATAACATCCCCGTAGGATCTGCAGATGCGGTTATTCCTATCCCCGTAATGCTCAAGGTTTCAAAGGACACCCTTGGAAATCCTCTTCTCGAATATTTTCCTTCTGAAAATTTCAAAGTGGAAGGAGCGGAGAATCTTGGTGAATCCTGGGAGGTGGTAGAAACTTGGTTAACTAATGCCGGTTTAGAAGTCGAGATTGATTTCGTGTCAAAACCTAACCTGAGCTTTGTTCTGATTGATGAACCTTCAGAGAAGGGAAAATACAGCTTGCAATTCAAAGGGAACGAGATAATTATTTCTGCAAACTTAGCAGAAGGATTATTCAGAGGCTGGACAACGTTGAGACTTATGATGCCCGTATCTGCTGAAGTAGGAGGATGCTCTAGTGGGTTTTACCTCCCTAAAGTTTTTATCATTGACACCCCTACTCTTGAGCATAGAGGCCTCCTTCTGGACTGCTGTCGTCATTTTATGGAGCCTGAGTTTATCAAGAAAATGATAGATAATCTAGCCCTTCATAAGATGAATGTTTTTCATTGGCACCTCACTGAAGACCAGGGGTGGAGAATAGTAATCGATGCCTACCCAGAACTCACTAACGTCGGAGCTTGGAGAACGGAACTCGACGGATCAACTCATGGTGGATTTTACACTAAGAATGAGATACGCGATATAGTAGATTATGCTGCCGCCCGGCACGTTGAGATAATCCCAGAGATAGAGCTTCCCGGACATAGTAGAGCCGCACTTGCTGCATATCCATGGCTAGGATGCACTGGCGATACTCTGCCTGTAGTAAATAAATGGGGAGTCTTTAAGGATATTTACTGCGCGGGTAACGATACGACACTGAGATTTCTTGAAACTGTACTAGACGAAGTGTGTGAACTGTTCCCTTCTTCAAGGATTCATATCGGAGGAGATGAGGCGCCTAAGGTGAGATGGCATGAGTGTGATAAGTGCCAAACCAGAATCCATTCCGAAAATCTCACTGACGAACACGAACTCCAAACCTGGTTCATCAATCACATCGGTAGCTATCTCGCTACCAAGGGGAAAACAATCATTGGCTGGGACGAAATCCTTGAAGGCGGTCTGCCCGAAGGTGCGGCCGTTCAAAGTTGGCGCGGAATGGAAGGAGCCATAGAAGCGGTCCATCTAGGTGCTGACGTCATAGTCTCACCCACCTCACATTGCTACCTCGATTATCCTCTCAGCTCCATAGATTTAGAAAAGGTGTATAGCTTTGATCCAAGGCCATCTGAAACGCTTGGAGCTACAGGTAAAATCCTAGGTGGCGAGTGTAATATGTGGACTGAGCATGCCCCTCAAGAACTTGTAGAATCCAAGGTGTTCCCCCGAGCGATAGCATTAGCTGAGGTCCTTTGGTCAGGATCATGGGCAGGTTACGACAATTTCTTATCGAGATTAGATCCCCACTTAAACAGGCTTGATTTGCTAGGAGTTGATTACGGCCTTGAAACCGATCCTGTTTCTCTTTCTCTTGCCTTAGACGAAGAATCTAATACACTCAATGCTGTGATTACTCCTTCAGGACCCAAGATTTCAGGAACAGCTTCTTTCATTCCCTCCAAGGGCTCTTCGGTAAAATCTAGCCAGGTAAATTTCTCTACACCACTCGTGATAGATGGTCCAGGAGAAATTAACGCATACATTAATCATAGAAGTAGAGATAGGGAATTTTCTGAAACCTTTCCAGTGGATCACCATGCAGCAGTGTTTCAACCTTTAACCCTCAATTACGAACCCAGCCCATATTATACGGGCGGTGGTGATTATGCTCTTGTAGACGGATGGACGGGTACTGATAACTTCCGCGACGGAACGTGGCAAGCTGTCCAGGGAGGCGATATGGAGATGACGGTGGATTTAGGTGAGGTGATTTCCATAGACTCTGTTTCACTGAATTTCTACGTCTATCAAGATGCCTGGATTTTCCAGCCGTCTATTGTAGAGTTCTCAATTTCTAGTGACGGCGATAACTTTAAGGTGATAGAGCGGAACACAGAAGAATCTTTCAAGCGTACTGATGATCAGGGCTTAGTTCTTAGAAGTACAGGTCAGCTTGAAAATGTTAGAGCGAGATACGTGAGGGTGAAAGCAGTTAATGCGGGAGTATGTCCGGATTGGCACGAGGCAGCTACTGAACCTACGTGGCTTTTCATAGACGAACTAGTCGTTAGAAAAGGAATTTAAGCTTTTTGCGTAAACGATAGGGGTAGAGTTGATGTCTTTTGATTCTATTTCTGGTGCGAAAATTCTAACGTCATGGGGTGTGAAATAAACTGTGACTTCCTCTCCCGGGAGTAAGTCGAAGCCGTTTTTATCGAAGTTGCCGATACTGTTTGTGGTGAGTTCGACGCTTTTTTGGAATACATCAGAACTAATAACACATTTGTATGACTCACCATCTAGCTCCCATCTCTGCACATTTATATCGCCACTCTTAAGGGCAAGCTCTCCTGGTGTGACGCAAAAAACGTCATCCATAACGCTTATCGCTGGACCGCCTTCAGCATTTAACTCGTTCGATTCCCAAGCTACCCTAACGAAAACATTTCTGAGATCCGTTTTTTCTGGGAGTAAATCAAGTGCCATTATCCCTGAAAATGAACCCTGTTTCAATGAGTAATCTCGTTTAATGGTAAAAAGCACTTTTCCATCTAAGTCTAATACGATTTTGGATAGTACCCCAGGAATTTCAGAATTACTTCTGCCAGGATTAGAGGTTAGACTTATAATAAGTTCGGAGCTTGAAGTCGCAGGGAGGCCATTTTCCCACCTCCCGTGAATGATAGTAGGGGCGAAGGCGTCTTTAAGAGCGAAATGCAATAGCTTCCATTTTCCGTGAGCGTCAATTGAGGACCATGATGCTCCAGGCCAGCAGTCATTCAATTGCCAAACCAAAGTTCCAGAACAATGCTCAGGCTTCATTCTTCCAGCAATCACTCCCTGAGAAATGCCTTCCGCTTGAATGACTCTACTCAGGTATGCCCAATCCTCTAGCGAGGTTGAGTCGTGAGCCATATTTGCGTGAGTGAATTCTAGATATGAGTCTATTATCTCAAATCCTCTCGGATGCTTCTCGTGATTTATAATCTCTGGGTTTTCTCTAAATCCACTCGTTTCGAATACAGTGTCGCTAGAAAGGACAGTGGAGAATGTCGAAGGCTCTGGTAAGCTTTGGAATCCGAATTCACTCATAAACCTAGGCACCCTAGTCCAAAGACTATCGAAAGGGTAGCCATCATGCCATATCCCCCAATCGTGTGCATCTCCCACGTTCTTGAAATCTGAATCACCTCGCCCTAACATGGGTGACGATTCCCAATATGGAGCGTCATCATTTAACTCGACGATATTACGCAGCGAGTTCTTGAAAAGCCTATCGTAAGATTCGGTGACTCGCTCTACTTCATTCTCACTCAATCCGTCCTTCCACCCCCATCGTTCCCACCCCTCACTGATTTCGTTATTACCACACCATATTGCAATGGAGGGGTGATGACGCATGCGGAGGGTTTGGTATAAAACCTCATCGTCAACACTGATAGAAAACTCGTGGAAATTCGGATACATAGCGCATGCGAACATGAAATCCTGCCAAATCAGCACACCTTCGTTGTCGCATAGGTTAAGGAGGTTCTCAGAGGCATAATCGCCTCCACCCCAAACCCTAATCATGTTCATATTCGCCGACACCATAGAACTTACAAGCATAGCCTCCTCGCGTTTATCCGCTCGGGTAGGGAAGACGTCAGTAGGGACGAAGTTGGATCCCTTTGCGTAAACAGGTATGCCGTTGAGTATGAACCCGAAGCTTCCGTTCTCTGTGTTCAGGGAAAGTGTGCGTATGCCTGTTTTTATTTGCTCGTGGCCTATTAGTTTTGATGCATTGATAGCAACGACTTCTAGTTTGTATAGATATGGTGTGCCGAGGTCGTGAGTCCACCAAAGTTGAGGGTTACGTATCTCGAATTGCATTTCTATAAAGCCATTAGATGCTATAGTGTCTCCTCTCGTTATGATCTTTCCCGTTGCATCGGTTATGGACCAACGAAGGTTAACTGGCGAGTTCGTGTCGGACTCGTAATGCCAGCTGACTTTACCTGATGCGATGCCGTCTTTTATTGAAGTTGTCTCGAGATTAAGATGTTTTAAGCTTGTATTCTCAGGAATGACGAGTGACCCCACTGACATGTCCAGTAGTTTAGGTGCCCAGTCCCACCCGAACATATACTGTGGCGTCCTATGGACTGCTCTCTCTGGTGCTCCCGGTAAGGGGTGGCCAGTTAGGAGAAGTCGTTCTTCGAGAAATGCTGAAGGCGGAGTGAAGTTGATTTTGAGGATGTTGTAGGTAGGGCGCTGTGATTCACCGAGTTCGAAAATCCAGGGTTTGAATGCATTATCCGTAGTGCCTAGGTGGACTCCGTTGAGGGACCAAATTGAATAAAGCTGAACGCTAGATGCTGAGAATGTAGAAAAACTGAGCTTATCAAATGGATCTGACGTGAAGGACCAGCGTTTATCGCCTACCCATTGAATATCGTGTTCATTAGCACCAACAAAGGGATCGCTAATGATTCCTGCCCGTAAAAGATCGTTGTGTAGAGAGCCTGGAATTACTCCTCTAGCGGAAATGCCGGATGAATCGAGGCAGTTCCATGTCCCAGTGAAATGAATGGGCTGATGGGTGATTTGGGCTGAAGCATCGCTAAAAGCAAATATGCAACAGAGAATAATGAAAGTAAACAGCTTCCTCACGGTGCAAATAACGGTTTAAACACTACGAGTTTGCTCGATTTTTTCGAATTCCTTATTATTTATGAAAATCATGCACGACTCGTTGAAATCATTACTATATTTGCACCCCCTATTATTAAAGAGGAATTATAGATGGCTAATCACAAATCTGCAAAAAAGCGTATTCGTTCAGACGAAAAGAAGCGCGATCGTAATCGTTACCAGCACAAGACAACTCGTAACGCTATACGTGATCTTCGTGCATCAACTGATGCAAAAGAAGCAACTGAGATGTTACCTAAAGTTTCATCTTTATTGGATAAACTTGCGAAGACTAATGTCATTCACAAGAATAAAGCTTCCAACCTTAAATCAAGTCTAGCCACTCATATATCGAAGCTAGGATAATTAAGATATTATAAGATATTTGAACCCTCGGTTATTACCGGGGGTTTTTTTATGACTAATATTTCGAATTCACATACACCACCTAAAGAAAAGATGCTCACTGACGGGGTAGATTCTCTCAATACGGCTGAGTTAATTTCCATACTCATAGGCCGTGGTCCTAATGGCAAGTCGGCTGTTAAAGTTGCAGGTGAGCTCTTATCCTTTGCAGGAGATAACTTGTATAATCTAGGCCAAATGCCTCCAGAGGGTATGACATTGATTCCGGGAATCGGTTTAGCACGAGCTACTGTGCTATCTGCAGCAATGGAATTAGGGAGGCGAAGGTCTGCTTCAGAGAGGTCTCACGTGAGGCGCATATCTACATCAAAGCAGGTGTTTGATATTTTCACGGATAGATTGTCGGATTTAAATCACGAGGAGTTCTGGGTCCTACTTTTAAAAAGGTCAAACGATGTCTTAGTGGAATTGAAAATTTCGAGTGGAGGCCTTTCTGGAACAGTAGCTGACCCGAAAATAATATTCGGTAAAGCATTAGCGTTACGGGCTTCAGCAATGGTGCTTGTCCATAATCATCCCTCCGGAAATAATACTCCTAGCCAAAGCGATATAAATCTCACACAAAACTTGAAAGAAGCGGGTAAGTTTTTAGATTTACCAATTCTCGATCATATCATCGTTGCCGGCAATAGGTACTATAGCTTTGCTGACTCCGGACGATTATGATTCTGCCACTATAAATGCCCAAACTACTCACCATATTAGGAGCTCGCCCTCAGTTTATCAAAGCTGCGGCTTTAACACGAGCTATAAAGAAGTTGAGTCATTTGAATTGGTCGCAGGATATCCTTCATACTGGGCAGCACTACGATGCTGCGCTTTCCGATGTATTCTTCAAAGACCTAAAGCTTCCTCAGCCAGTATTCAAACTCAGTTTAATAAATACGGAGCGTCCACAAAGGATGTTCGAGATGAAAGCAGGCATTACTTCTATAGTTACAGCTTGCCGTCCTGATGCCATCCTAGTTTATGGTGACACAGATTCAACACTCGCTGGCGCCCAAGTCGCCAGTACATTAAACATTCCTCTTATACACATCGAAGCTGGATTAAGGTCCTTCGACCTCAGTATGCCTGAAGAGGTGAATAGAATAGAGACAGATAATCTTTCGACTATTCTCGTAGCTCCCACACCCGCAGCCATTTTAAACCTCGAATCCGAAGGCATATATGGCGCTTTTTTAACTGGAGATGTCATGCATGATAATGCTCTCCACTTCACTAAAGATTTAGATGTTGATGCAACGAACACTGTTCTTCTAACCCTTCACAGACCGTCTAATGTGGACGATGTGCTGAGATTGAAGTCTTGGGTTGAAGTGATAGGTAAATGGTGTGGTGAGAATAAGCTCAAAGCTATTTTCCCAGTCCATCCGAGAACTTTCAAATCCTTCGTTGAGGCATATGGAGAGGCTTGGGCAGATTATCTAGGCGGAATGAATATTAAGGCGATAGAGCCTGTGGGGTATGTAGAGCTGTTGACTTTAATAAAAAGTTCTAAGCTTGTTATTACTGATTCTGGTGGAGTCCAAAAAGAAGCCTACAGTTGCGGAAAACCATCTGTAGTCACCCGCCATAACACTGAGTGGGTGGAGTTATTAGAGGCTGGACATACAGTCCTATCCCCTGAACCCGCAGATCTAGCTTCTGCAGCGTCTTCTCAACTAAAGAGATTGGTAGATGTTAGCGATAACCTATACGGTGACGGTAAGGCAGCTGAGTCTATATTGGCCATGATGTCAGATCGACTTGTAAGATGAGTCAGGTTGTAATAAAATTTTCTAGTCCTACAGAACGCATGCGTTATGGAGCTGATCTCGTTTTCAGAGTTTGTCTGGGATTAGAGGTGATTTGGGAAGACTCTGACGATGCAACGAATTCAAACGACTCATATACCATCTGCCTGGGACTTAAATCTATTTCATGTCCCATCCACTCGATTTCCTTCTCTCAAGATGAGCAAGCCTTATCTGCTAGAGTTAAATGGGTGGAGTCTAATGGTAATAAATTTCCATGCGAGGTGCTTGGCCTGTATGATTTGCAGTACGATCCACTCGCTGCAGCTGTCTTTAGTGCTTGCAGATGGGAAGAAACCCATAGCGACGAAAGGGATGAGCACGGTAGATATAGAGCGATTAATTCTTCTGCCCACGAGCACGGGATGCTATCTAGACCATTAGTTGAGAACATGGCGAATGCACTTGCTGTTGAGCTGGGTGTTGAGGATATACCATCAGAAAAGGATTACCAGTTCATTCCCACGATTGATATAGATATAGCATATGCTTTTAAAGGCCGGAGTGCGGTGCATTCTGTAGCAGCTTCGTTTAGGGATTTACTGTTATTTAGATTTCAGACTTTTACAAAGAGATTTAAGATGTTGTTTATGGGAGCAACGGATCCCTACGACACCTATAATTGGCTCAGTGATCTCCACCAATCTAATTCCTTGCCATCTCGGTGCTTTGTGTTGCGGGCAGAAAGATCCAGACCATATGATGTGGGACTAGCGCCTTCGCAAGTCGATGTTCTTATAGATAGTCTATTGAAAAACTGGACTGTGGGTTGGCACCCTTCATACGCCGCGACCGGAAACGATAATGTTTTCTCTGCCGAGAAGAATGAGTTTCCGTGTGATACTTATGAAGTTAGGACTCATTTTTTACGTGGCAATACAGATATTTGGCCGCAGTTAGTTGAGAGTGGAGTTACACATGACTACTCTATGGGATATGCAGACTTGCCTGGTTTCCGAGCTGGTATGAGCCGTCCGTACCCAGCGTTCGACCTATCTAAAAACGAACCACTACCTCTGATTATTCATCCCATTGCCGTCATGGATTCTACTCTTAAATCATATATGAACCTTACGCCCGAAGAGGCTGTAGAGGTTGTGAGTGACATTAGCGATGCTGTAAAAAAGGTCGGGGGTACAATGGTGACTCTGTGGCATAACACTTCGGTGTCGGATTATGGAATTTGGAAAGGTTGGCGAGATGTATATATTGATGTGTTAAACCGGTGTCTAACGTGCAGTCATGACTGAGATAATTTTTTGGATATTGACGAATATTTCATGGATGCTATTATCCATTGTTAAATTCCTTGTCACCCCATCCGCTATGATAGTAAACGGTTATATCTGGTATGAGGTGATATTAGTTACAACCCTTGGTGCTTCTGTGGGTGTTGTGTTGTTTTATTTTTTCGGTAAAATCTTGTTTACACTTTGGAATAAGCACAAATCTAATTTGCTCGGTAAGAAGCAGAAAAAAGGTAAGCCTAGCTCGAGTAAACAGAGACGAATTATAGGTTTTAAAAACAAATTCGGAATCAAAGGCCTTTTATTATTATCAGTACTGATTTCTGTACCTATCTCATCTGTACTCGCAGCTAAATACTTCAGCAATGACAGATTAGTGGTTCTGAAATTGTGTGCTGCTTTTTTATGCTGGTCTATAATACTGTCTTTAGGTACACTGGGGGTAATTCATTATTTCGCGTAACATGAAAGATATATTTTTCGATTTGGATCATACGCTTTGGGATTTCAAAAAGAATTCTAGAGAAGCTCTTACTGAGGGTTATGCAGAGTTGGGGTTGAATGATTTAGGGGTGGGTACTCTGCAGGAATATATCACATCATACGAGAGTGCTAATAATTGGTGTTGGGGAGAGTATAGAGAGGGCAGAATGGAAAAGGAGGAGTTGAGGGGCAGGAGGTTCTCCATGGCTTTATCTCCATGGAAAATTGACAATGCTGGGGGGATAGGTGAGAAGCTAGGTGCGCATTATATTTCTACATCACCCTTTAAAACACATTTAATCGCAGGGTCTATAGAAGTCCTTGATGAGTTGATTAGAAGAGGGCATAGGATGTTCATTCTAACCAATGGTTTCGAAGAGGTGCAGCATCACAAAGTAGAGCGTTCGGGGCTGTCATCTTATTTCCAGTTGGTTCTTACTAGTGATGCTTTGGGTTATAAAAAACCCAACCCTAAGATTTTTAATTTGGCACTACAAAAAACCGGATCTATAGCAGAAAATACCCTGATTATAGGAGATAGCCTGGAAGCTGATATTGTCGGCGCTAGGGAAGCAGGGTGGGGGCAGATATATTTTAATCCAGATTCCATTCTACATTCAGAAAAAGTCGAACATGAGATTAAGACCTTAGCTGAAATACTCGACATAGACTTACATTAGCATCATGGCAGAGAAAGAAAAAAAATCAAAGCTCAATATCGAGCTACCTGAAGAAGTTGCGAGTGGGATATATTCTAACCTTGCGGTTATTACGCATAGCCCCACTGAATTCGTTACGGACTTCATCCAAATCATGCCTGGCGTTCCTAAGGCTAAGGTTAGGTCTAGAATAATTATGACTCCACAGCACGCGAAGAGATTGCTGAAAGCGCTAGCTGAAAATGTAAAGAGATACGAATCTCAGCATGGTTCTATCACAGAAATCAAAGGCCCAGACGCGAATATCCCGATGGCTTTCGGAGGACCTAAAGGAGAGGCTTAGTTCTTAAAGCTCTCGTTTCCGTTTATGACGCCATAAACCACTCCCTGTAAACCCGTTTCTGTTAGCCATGGGTCATTCACTCCGGCTGAAACTCCGTTGTGTATGTATTCAGCTTTAGGGTTGAATAAAGTAATCTTTGCCTCAACTCCTTCTTGTAGGTGTATCTCAGGAATATTGTAAATCCTTCTCGTTGCGTTAGAGATGCAGTCGATTTTCCTTGTGATGTCTGATTTTTCACAAGATGTGTTTACCGCTGCAAACACAGAGCTGATTCCAGCAATTCCGTTAGGACTTAATGTGAACTCTACATCGTGAGTTTCGATATTTTCTGGTCTGTGATCAGACACTACTGAGTCTATGGTGCCGTCTGCAACGGCGTCCCTCAATGCTTTTCTATCAGACTTACCTCTCAGTGGGGGCACGACTTTAAGTGTGCCATTAAAACTCGATAGATCTTCATCGATAAAGGTCAAATGATGTGGAGTAGTTGAGGCTGTGATGGCTAACCCTTTTTTCTTAGCTGATTTAATGAGCTTCACGCTTTCCGCCGATGATATGACAGGTATATGAAGACGCCCGCCTGTGTACGCTAGAATGTCAATATCTCTCTTCAGCCTCATTGTCTCAGCCTCCGATGGTGATCCCTGCAGACCTAAAGCGGTGCTGGTGGGTCCCTCGTGCATTTTAGCTCCAGGGTTAATGTCTGTCTCTATAGGCTGCGATATCAGAACATCGCCAGAAGGCTTCGTGTACTCAAGAGCTTTCTGAAGTAAACCAGCTCTCTCTATAGGTCCGTCATCTGAGAATGCAATCGCACCGGCATCACCCATATCTAACATCTCAGCGAGTTGACGTCCTTCTAGTTTTTCTGAAATAGCTCCTATAGGTAGAGCGTTGCAAGGAGACCCGGAGTCTTTACTGCGGGCAATTAAGTACGCGACTGATGCCTTTGTGTCTATGACAGGATTCGTAGATGGTAGAACTCCTACATCTGTAAAGCCTCCAGATGCTGCGGCATGAAGGCCTCTGATTAACCCCTCTTTCAATTCCTCTCCTGGATCTCTAAAGTGTGCTTGTCCGTCCATCCATCCAGGGGAAACACATAGGTTTTCTTCAGACCAAACCTCCGCTTTCTTCGGTTTTAAGTCCTTTCCAATTTCTGTAATAACACCATCTACAATCCGAATGCTCACCTGTTTACCATTAAAAGGTCCGCCTAGGTCTATAACTCTAGCGTTGGAAATTAAGATGTGGTTTTCCATCGTTGTTGTAGGATAGTTTCGCCTGTAAGAGCGAGGATTACGACACATACGAGGTACCACCAAATGTGATAACCCGTTTCGATATTTTTAATTACAGAACTTATGTTACTCTGATTTACCTCTATAATATCAGCTCTGCTCCAGTTGAATTTAGCTAGCTGATCCCTGAAAGTGGGGACATCCCAAGCCGACGGTTCAGACTCTAATCTACTTGCATTAACTCCGAACGCAACAGCTATTTCATCATCTATCACGACATGGTAGCTTCCGGTTGTTTGTAGGCCAGCACCTAACATCAATGCAGTAGTGCCATTTACTGTCCTGCTCTCTGGAATTATCGATGAAGTACTATCCGTTGAAATAACCCTAATGCTTGTTGAGCTTGAGATGTCATTTGAAATACTCATGCTTTCATCCGTCCCTAACGTGATAGCTTTTACTTCAGACATCCGTGAGGTTTCAGACATTCTCAGTAGGATAGGAATGAAAAGTGCGTGAGAGGTGAAGTTCCCAGACTCTTTCGTTATGGGACAACCGAAGAGGTAAGCTTGGCCCTTCTGTATTTTCATTCTCGACAAGAAACTTTCCTCGCCCCACATCGTTCCAATGTTTTCTTCCACAGGATTTTTTCTCCTAGAAATCATTTGGTTCGATTTAGGAAAATCCATCTTCTTTGGAGTAGATGAAAATACGCCCTTAAATAATGGGTGAGAAAAATTCAGGCTAGTGATAGACTTCGGTTTCTCATGATGTATCCAAGTGTAATCTGTCCCGAACCCGAATGTCTCAATTAACTTAATGGACCTAGAGTTAAAACTCGAAGAGTCAGGAATGATTAACACTGTTCCTCCACCCTCTGCAAACCTTCTCAGTGAACTAATCAATCCAGATGATGGATTAGCTAGACCATTAGTGATAATCATGTCATAATTGACAATAGCCGCTTCATCGGGTAGGTTCGTCCTGCTTTCTACTTGTGCTGAGCCTATGTCCGAGTTAAAGACCCTTGAGATGTCCATAGCAGTTGCTGAGTGAACGTTGTCTGTGAGTTGTAGCACCCTAATCTTCTCGACTACTTCGAATCCTAAATTATACTCATCATCGAATGTGATGGGTGAGTCGTCTATTTCTATTGTAGCATTATAAAACCCAGCTTCTTCGAAGCTGAACCTTAATACAGTGTCTGTGGTTAATCCTGGACTTAGATTAAAGGTGCCCACTGCCTTGCGCTTACCGTCCACTAACAATCTCATTGAAAGCCCCTGAACCTCAGTGAGGGCATTATGCTTGATTCTTAAGTTAAGATTAGCAGGCTTGTGTGATGTAGCAATGGGTGATGAGAACCATGCAGAGTCTATCCAGATATTAGGTCTGTCATTCGCTAGACATGGAATGAAATGAATGCTGACGTTCGTGTCTGGTGAAAAGCTCTCTGATAATTTATGAGTTGTTTTCTGTAGGTCGCTGAGAATGTAAAATATGCGGTTTGAATTGAGAGCTTCTACAGTGTTATCTCCCACTCGTCTAACGATGGTGTTAATGTCGCGAGCGAATGGCTTAGGTTTAATAGATGCTATTTTCTCTAGGCTCTCTTCCTTTGTTAGATTACGGTAAAATTCTCCTTCGAAATTGTTTGTAATTACGTTAAACTTATCGGTTTCAGAATATTCGTTTATTATTTCTGTTGCTCGAGATTTAGCTATTTGAAGTAATTCACCATCTTCTCCATGAGCTAACATCGATGGGCTGTTATCTATATATATCCCTACCGTATTGGTGGGATAATGGTTCGCTGAGCCATCTGGGTTAAGTGGGATGAATGGGTCCGCGAAGGCACAAACTATAGCTCCGAAAGCTATGAGTCTAAGTAAAAGGACTAGAAGATTTTTTAATCTGTGGCGAGACTTTGTCTCTTTATGTACGTCCGCGAGGAAGGCTACATTTGAGAACGCTACTTCTTTGTAACGCCGTAAATGAAGAAGGTGAATTAATACTGGTATTATCAGCGCTATTAACGCCCAAAGTATTTCAGGTTTTCCCCACTCCATTTCTAGTGCAAAGTTACTTAGTTTTCCGACCTTTACACCATGAATATTTCAAAGTTGAGTAGATCGGACTTAAAAGAGTTTCTAGACGAGAAAGTTTATCTGTTTGAAACACGAGATTTCATTCCTGACGACCCCATTTCTATCCCACATATGTTCAGTGATAAGAGGGATGTGGAAATCGCTGGTTTCCTTGCGGCTACTATTGCTTGGGGTAACAGGAAGTCCATATTAAAGAACGCTAATAGTCTAATTGAGAGGATGGGTCATGCTCCCTATGACTTCGTTATGAATTTTACGGATTCTGATAGATCTGCTTTTAACGGATTCGTTCATAGAACATTTCAGCCTGAGGATGTTTTTTGTTTTATGCAAGCTTTAAAACGCATCATTTTGACTCACGGATCTATTGAGTCTTTAATCTCAAAGCATTGGGTGGAAGATGGGCGTCCCGATACTATTAAGTCATCTCTTGCACATTTCCATCAGGTTTTCTTTGACCAGCCACATGCTCCTCGTTCTAGAAAGCACGTAGCAAATCCAGCTAAAGGTTCTGCAGCTAAGAGATTAAATATGTACTTGAGGTGGATGGTTAGGTCCGCTGACAAAGGTGTTGATTTAGGCGTTTGGTCTGAAATACCCACTAGCGTTTTAAGCATACCATTAGACGTACACACCTCCAACGTCGGAAGACAGCTAGGTATGTTAACGCGGAAACAAAACGATTGGAAGGCGGTATCGGAATTAGATGCTTCTCTAAGAGAATTCGACCCAGTAGATCCAGTTAAATACGACTTTGCTTTATTCGGGCTTGGTGCTATTGAGGGTTTTTAGCCCAGTATTTTACCCGATTAATCCCAGTCTGTTTTCCACGCAATGCGTGATGCGTGCGATTAATTGATCTGGCATATATGTTCTCCAGCCCATCTCGCATAATTCTCCACCTAGTACGAAATAGCTGTCTAGGTCTATCGTTTTCATATCTTCAATCACGTGGTCGCTGAAGTTCAGTAATGCTATCCAGCCATCACTGTCTACGATTTCGTCGAACCATTCTTCGTAGTACGAATCGTCAGAGTAGTGGAAGTTTAGGACGTTTTCGCCTATCAAAATAAATTTATCAATGCCCTCTTCTTGTAATGCCTCTATGACCTGGCGTTTGAAGTGCATTATATCGTTGTGTAAGCAGTCATTCCACTCGCCAAGCATCTCGATAATAGCGCTACCATCATCGTAGTCGATAAATAAAATCTTTATGAATAGAGTTTGGGAGCCGAATTCATCCCACTGCGGATGAATGTAATGATCGTACAGCTTAGTTTCATAGTTAAGCTCGTTGTACTCCGCTCCGAAAAATGGGCTGCGCTTATCCTCTGAGGCAACGTAATGGTTTCTCCATGAATAATATGGCTCCAGAGTGTGCATCTATTCGGTAGCTGCTGCTGCTTCAATAGCCGCTCTTACGCTTCCGTGTTTCAATAACAACGCCTCGGAAGTTTTAGGGTCAAGACCTGTAGTTTCACACACCATTCTCGCTCCTCGCTCAATTAATTTCACGTTAGAGAGCTTCATGTCCACCATTCTATTTCCTTCCACTCGGCCAAGTTTTATCATGGCTACGGTTGAAATCATATTTAGAATGAGCTTTGTGACAGTACCCGCTTTAAGTCTTGTAGATCCTGTCACGAACTCAGGACCCGTTATGGCCTCTATGGGGAAATCGGCAGCTAAAGCTACTTTAGTGTTAGGATTACAGGTGATGCACCCAGTTAGTAGTCCCTTAGCATTAGCCTCTTTTAATGCGCCGATAACATAGGGTGTTCTTCCGCTTGCCGCGATTCCTATCACGCTGTCTGTTTCGTTCACGTCATGTTCGAGAAGATCTTTCCATCCTTGCTCGAAATCGTCTTCTGCTCCCTCAACGGCTTTTCTAATAGCACTATCGCCACCGGCTATAAGGCCTACGACCACTCCGTGCTCAACTCCGAAAGTAGGCGGGCATTCACTAGCGTCAACTACACCGAGTCTGCCGCTTGTTCCGGCACCTAAGTAAAAGAGTCTGCCTCCTTTTTGCATTCTCAAAACTAGATTCTCAACTAGGTTTTCTATTTGTGGTAGGCAATTTTTTACCGCTACTAATGCATCAAAATCGACCTCATGCATCGCGCTTAACAGTTCAGGCGTAGACTTTAAGTGTAAATCGGTGTTGAGTCCGCTTTGTTCTGTAGGAGGTAATTCATTTGACATATTACAAACCGTTTTTAATCCATATCTCTAGCGACTTTTCTGCCTGTAGTCTGAGCATGTCTTTGCCATTCATTACAGTAGCGCCCGAGTGGGATGCTTTCTTCATAAAGGTAGTTATCTCAGGATTGTAAACTAAATCCACAACTAAGTGCCCCTTAGTTAAACCTTCAAATGGTATATCGACACATAATTCTACGGCTGGCCTAGTGCCTAATGGTGTGCAGTTCACGAGAAGTAAATGGTGAGTCATAGCTTCTTTCGTAAGGTCAGAGTAGCATATATCCCCTTTTTCGGAAGTTCTACTTACGATTGTTGTCGAAACGCCTAGTCCTCTGAGCGCATGGTCCACAGCTTTAGATGCTCCACCTGTACCGAAGATGAGAGCCCTGTCGTGTGTTCCCTTTAAAAAAGGCTGAAGACTCCTTCGAAACCCCCAGCAGTCAGTGTTGTATCCCACCCATCCCTTATCGGTTTTCACTATGGTGTTTACAGCTCCTATCTCCTTCGCTTCGCTGTCAATAAGATCTAGAAATGGTATGATAGTCTCCTTGTGTGGTATGGTCACATTGAGTCCTTTGAGTTCTGGATTCTTTTCTAAAAATCTAGGAAAATCATTTATATCCGGCAATTCAAAAGCCTTATATAAATGTTCGTTTTTCCCGAGTTCGTTTAATTTATTCAGAAAATACTCAGGCGACTTAGAATGATTTACTGGAAATCCTATAAGACCTAAGGTTGTCATTTGTTCTTAGAAAATCTATCTAACACAAGTACAAATCCTGCGCCCACCACGCCGCATCCAATGACGATTAATAACTCCTCAGTGCTCACCTGTGGGATAATGTTCCTCGTCAGCCACTCTATCTCTCCGTCTGAATGCTTGAATAATTCTTTTAGGTTTTCCTTCCAAGGCCAAATCATCTTCACGGCCCCTAGCATAAACCCTGTTAGTACAGCAAAGGTTAAATCCTTATGCGTCTTGATTAGTTTATTTAGAAACTTGCTGAAAAGTATAATTCCAGATCCAGCTCCACCCATAAATGAGAAGATCTTAATTAAATCCCATGAATGTAGTGCTGTGATCATGGTCGTGTATGCTCCTAGAATGATCATTATGAAGCTTCCGCTAATACCTGGAAGTATCATCGCCGATATAGCTATCGCACCACAAAGGAAAAGGAATAAAGGTGATGCCGTTTGAACTAAAGGTGGAAGAGAAGTGATGGCAAATGCAAATGCAAATCCGAGCGTTAATGCAATAATCCTGCTAACTCCCCAGTTTTTTACGGATCTAGCTATTAACGGTACTGATGCTGTCACCAGTCCGAAGAAAAATCCCCTTAACTCTACTGGGTAATTATGCAGTAGAAATTCTAAAATTCCTGCTAGTGAAGCGAATCCGAGAACAACTCCAGACGCTAGGACTGCTAAGAACGTTAGGTTGTATCGGTCCCAAACCGCTCGGAGACCATCCGAAAACAGTTCTCTTGCCATCTGCAGCCTCAATCCAGCTATCGTCGAGAGTAGTTCATCATAGATGCCAGTTATGAAGGCTATCGTCCCCCCGCTTACACCAGGTACAATATCGGCTGCACCCATTGCAAACCCCTTCGTGAGAAGCATGCCCCAATCCCTTAGAGATCTCATGCTACTTCAATACTTTCATCCACTTTAGCTGCCCATGCTGTAATACCTCCCTCTAGGTTTAAGATATTTTCATATCCTAGTTGTTTACTGAGGTGGTGTGCAACTGCGCCTGATCGTTTTCCAGACCGGCAATAAAAAACTACGGGCTTAGTTCTAGATATTTTTTCTATCTCAGATAGAAGTGTGCTCATGGTAATATGTTCAGATCCTGAGATCTGTCCTATTTCTCTCTCCCAAGGCTCTCTTATATCAATAAGCTGGTGGTCCTTAGAGTTGTTACGCCATTCGTTAAGCGTGTTTGAGTCGATGTTAGTCATCAGATTCGTCTTCCTCAATGTCATCGTCTTGCTCCTGTCTTTTACCGTCGGCTAGGCTATCTGGTAAGTAGTTAAAGAACGTGTCTCCCCTCAATCCTAATCTCAGTGTTTCAAGTGGAATTACATCGTTAGGCCCGATGTTTCCGAGATTCACATTGGCGCCGAATTGTTGGATGAACCATACCTGTTGCGTCTTAATCGGAGCTTCCCAAAGGATATCGTCTTGACTTACTTTGGAGAGTATTTTCCTAATCAAGGCTGTATGAGCCGTGCCGTTAGGTCTGTAGACCCCCACATTACCGCTCTCTCTAGCCTCTGCAATAACCTTCCAGCTTCCAGCCTCAAGTTCTTGACTCATCATACTCGTCCATTTCGAAGGACTGATAAGTATTCCGGCTTCCTTAGATCCTACCTCACTTAGAACCTTGTAGTTCTTCGACAACTTGTGAATCATCTCACATTTATCTACCTCCTCTATCACCATAGATCCGTCGCTCACTTCTAGACACTGAAGTCCTAAGTCATCAATGAATTTTAAGTAGTCATCTAATGCTCTTCTGATATAGAACGCTTCGAAAAGTGTTCCACCACAGTAAACTTCTATTCCCGCATCTTGATAAAGCTTTACTTTTTCTTTCAGGTTAGGGGTGACTACTGAGGTTCCGAATCCGAGTTTTAGTAAATCTATTCTGTCAGCACTAACCTCAATAAGATCATCAGCCTGGCGTAGACTCAGTCCCTTATCCATAATCATGTTGAGTCCGGTATTCCTAGGTTTACTAGGTCTTTCCGGTATAAATGATAATTTTGTGTTCATTTTGTCAAGGCTTTAAGCTTGAGTATCTTTCAGCTATTCGTTCGTCATTTAGCAATAAAGGGAATAGATCGAAAACACGTGATGCACTGTCAAAACTATGAGTCAGTAGTTGTTCTAGTTGTCCTAAAGCCTTAGCTTCATTACCAGACATAAAACGACTAACGAACTGTAGATATAATAAGTGCGTGTTATCCTTAATCACCACAAGGCCTTGTTCAAGAGCTTCAAGAGCAGCTGTGTGAGCTTCAATTTGTTGAAGATTGAAAATCCTCCCCTCCCAAGCTTCCTTGTTTTTAGGGTCTTTTTTTAAGACTATCGAATACTGAAGCTCAGCTTCTTTAGGTTTGTTGAGTTTGAGTAATGCTGCTGCGAGCAACAACCTTATGTCTTGATGCTCCTCGTCTAAGTTAACGGCGTGTTCGAAATATCTGACAGCAACGACTGGTTGAGATTGAATATCAGCTAAAACTCCAAGTCCCACGAAAGCATCCGTGAATTCAGAATCAATTTCTAGTGACTCCTTGTAGTAATCTTCTGCTTTCTCAAATTCACCTAGGCGCTCATAGCACTCACCTATGTTGCATAGGATGTATGCAGATGTGGCTTCAACGGATAGGATATCTCTGTAAGCAACAAGAGCGTCAGCGAAATGCTCGGAAGCGGTTAATGCTTCTGCTTTTTGGTGGTAAGCTCTTAAGAAATTATTATCTATCGCAATGCTGAAGTCATATGCGTCAACAGCTTGCTTCGTTTTACCTAATCTGTGGTATGTGTTGCCTAGATTATACCAAGCAGCAGTGCTGTATGGGTTTTCGTCTATGTATGTTTTGAAAAAACGAATCGCATCATTCATGCAGTCTATTTTATCATAACAGAAAGCAATTTCATACAGCGCCGATTCATTGGATATGTCTATGCTGATTGCCTGCTTAAGTACATCTAAAGCTCTCCTCCATTCTCCAATGCTTTGGTATTCGATAGAGATATCTATGTAGATGTCAGACTTCATGTCATCATCAGAGACTTTCAGAGCATTACGAAAATGGTTGATTGCCTGTTTATGTTCTTTTATCTGACTGTAAATACTTGCCAGAGTAAGATGGATCTCCTCATTAGTAGGCTCGAACAATAGTAGGTTGTTAAGCCTAGGTATTGCTTGTATATGCTTGCCTATTCCGGCTAGTATCTGTGCTTCACGTAATTGAAGTGTGAGACTTTCTGGGAATAATCTACTGGCGTATTGTAGGACCTTCTGAGCGCTATTCAGTTCACCGAATCCTAGGTAATGACTTATTATAGCTTCGAATTCTTCAAGGTCAAAATAACGCTGGTCATCCTGCTCAATCATGCGTTCAAAACGCTTGACTAAGTTGTCGACTTCGCTTTCGCCCTGATATTGTCTTCCGTCGTCATTCATCCCTTACCAAATCTAATCCGCAAAGGTCGAGAATAATCACCTTACATGCGTGGGTTTTTAACATCATTAAGGGAAAACTATATATATAACTTTTCAGATTAATGTTAAGGTGTAAAAATCAATACTTTACTTTGTAGTTATGCTGATAAAGTCAATTTCTGGAATTCGTGGTACAATAGGTGGAGAGCCAGGTGATGGTTTAACTCCGCCTGACATTGTGAGGTTTGCAACAGGCTATGGTGCTTGGGTTATTAATAATTCAAATTCTAAAAACCTACGGGTTGTAATAGGCAGAGATGCTAGGATGTCTGGTGAATTAGTTAGTTCCCTTGTTACTTCAACTCTCAACGGGATGGGAATTGATGTGGTGGATCTAGGTTTAAGCACCACTCCGACAGTTGAATTAGTGGTTACTCAGTTGAGTGCTGCAGGAGGTGTAATTATTACTGCGTCACATAATCCTAAAAACTGGAACGCTCTGAAGCTTTTAGATTCCAATGGGGAGTTTCTTTCTGCTGCAGCTGGAGAGGATATGCTGAGGTTGTCAGACCAGAAATTTAATTTCGCCGAGGTTGATGCTCTGGGTAGGACTACTTTAGAGAGTAAGTGGTTGAAGTGGCATGTGCAGCATGTTTTTGACTTAAAACTCGTCGATAGTAATCTCATAAAAAATGCGGGACTTAAAATTGCAGTCGATGGAGTGAATTCTTCGGGAGGTATTGCTATACCTATGCTTCTGGAATCTATGGGTGTTGAAGTTGTGAAGGTTCATTGTGAGCCCACTGGCGATTTTGCACATAATCCAGAGCCCTTGCCTGCGAATTTGAAGGATTTGAGTCAGGCTGTAACGACTCATAATTGTGACCTTGGAATAAGTGTGGATCCAGACGTTGATAGGCTCTGTTTTGTGAACGAAGACGGAACGTTTTTCGGAGAGGAGTACACCCTTGTTGCGGTGGCTGACTATGTCCTTTCAAAAACGCCAGGTAACACCGTGAGTAATCTGAGCTCTACTCGTGCGCTGAGTGTAGTGACGGAAAAACATGGAGTGAAATACACAGCCTCAGCTGTGGGAGAAGTGAATGTGGTAGAGGCAATTAGAAAGACTAATGCTATTATCGGGGGAGAGGGCAATGGAGGAGTGATATATCCCACCTCACATGCAGGTAGAGATGCATTAGTAGGAGTGGGGCTGTTTTTAACCCACCTTGTTGAATCGGGATTGTCGTGCAGTCAGCTCAGGGCTACTTATCCAGAGTTCGTGATCTGTAAGGATAAAATAGACTTGCCAGATTCAGGTGTTGAGGAAGCTTTAGCCGCTCTTGTGGCGAATCATCCGGAAGCCAAGGTGAATCAGATTGATGGTGTTAAGTTTGACCTAGAGGAAGGATGGGTGCATTTAAGAAGAAGCAATACAGAGCCTATAATAAGAGTGTATGCGGAGTCCGACTCTAAGGAAAATGCAGAGGGTTTAGCTTCTAAATTCAAAGATGAATTATTAAGCTTGTTAGGGTAGTTGAGAGTAATTTAGCCACAAGAAATTCACAATGAGACTAATCTATTTAGATAACGCAGCCACCACGAAACTAGCCCAGGAAGTAGCTGATGCTATGGTTCCTGTGTTATGTGAAGTATATGGTAATCCGTCGTCATCACACGCTATAGGGAGGAAGGCAAAAGCATTAGTTGAAACTAGTCGTAGGGATATCGCGAAGCGTTTAGGGTGCGAGCCGAGGTCGATTATTTTCACTTCCGGTGGTACAGAGGCAGATAACCTTGCTTTGAGAGCGGCGGTGAAGGATCTAGGGTGTAAACGCATCGTGACTTCTCGCGCTGAACATAGCGCAGTCATTGCAAGTGCGGAGAAGATGGCTGATATTTTTGATGTGGAGGTGGTTTACGTAAATCATCACCCAGATGGTATGGTTGATTGCGAGCATTTGAAGGAGATTCTGGCTTCTGGCCCTCAGACTTTAGTTAGTTTGATGCATGCGAATAATGAAGTCGGAGTAATACAGCCTCTAGAGGTTATCTCTAACATTTGTAAGGAAGCCGGAGCGTTTTTACATAGTGATACAGTCCAAACCATGGGCCACTACCCCATCTGCCTAGACGCACTAGATATCGACTTCCTCACTTGTTCAGCTCATAAATTTCACGGACCTAAAGGGACGGGATTTCTATACACCCATCCTAATAATAAGATTAACAGCCAAATCGTAGGTGGTGGGCAGGAACGCGGAATGCGTAGCGGAACAGAAAATTTACACGGGATTGTAGGATTAGCTGCTGCAATAGATCTAGCGTATGCGGATTTAGAAGAGCACACATCACATGTAAGAGCTATTAAGAAACGCATGGTCAATGGGCTTCTAGCTAAGCACCCAGGTGTTCAGTTTAATGGCGAATCTCACTTGGAGAGTCGACTCTACACAGTGCTTAATGTTAAATTCCCTCCTCACCCTAATAGTGGAATGGCATTATTCTTACTTGATCTAGAAGGTATCTCTTGCTCAGGTGGTAGTGCTTGCTCTTCCGGTGCCACTACGGGCTCACATGTTTTGAAAGCGCTAGGTTACCACGACCCGAAATGTGCTAGTCTACGTTTTTCCTTCTCCCGCTATACAACGGAAGAAGATATAGACACAGCTCTTGAAGCTATTTCAAGGGTATTCTCGCCTGTTGAGGAAGATGCCGTTTAACAAGCTGTTTTCTAAAATCATCAGGCGGAGGATGGTTGAGATTAATGATACATTAAACCACCCTGTAAAATCACAGGATGTTGTTTTCCGTACCCTGATGGCAACCCTCCCTCAGACTCAATTCGGTTCAGATCATGGTTTTCTGTCAGCGGAGTCATCCCCTTCATTAAAGGAGTTTCAGAAAAACATTCCGCTTAGAACCTACGACGAGATAAAGCCATGGATTTTAAGGTCTCAGGCTGGAGAAAGAGATGTGCTTTGGCCTGGAAAAACTCAATGGTTTGCAAAAAGCTCTGGCACCACTTCAGACAGAAGTAAGTACCTGCCAGTAACTAAAGAGGCTCTTAAAACCGGCCACTACAAAGGAGGTAGGGATTTGTTAGCAATGTTTTGCGAGCAGGTTCCCCACGCACCTTTATACGGAGGAAAGCATTTAATAATAGGAGGAAGCAGTAAACTTCATAGCGACGACAGCGGGTCGAGTTCCGGTGATCTTTCAGCGATAATTATTAGAAACCTACCGCCATGGGTGGAGATGCGTAGAACTCCAGGCAGGAAAATCACCATGCTCGACGATTGGGAAAAGAAGGTGGATTTAATGGCGGAAAAGGTGGTCAATGAAGATGTGAGGATATTGGCGGGTATTCCTAGTTGGATGCTTGTCGTGACAAAGAGGGTTCTCGAGATAAGTGGTGCTAAGACATTAGACGAGGTTTGGCCTAACCTATGGCTTTATATGCACGGAGGGGTAGGTTTCGCACCGTACAAAGCTGAATTTGACAGACTTATCCAGTCAGATAACATGCACTACATGGAGACGTACAATGCTTCAGAGGGCTTTTTTGCCATTCAGGACGACCTGATGCGGGACGACATGGCCCTTCTATTAAGTCACGGCATCTTTTATGAATTCATTCCTCTATCAGAACTTGACTCTAAGAATCCCCAGACCCTCACCACTGAGGAGTTGCAAATTAACCGTGAATATGAACTTGTGATTTCTACGAGTGCTGGGTTATGGAGGTATAAACTTGGCGATATCATTCGCGTCACTTGTACAGCTCCGTTGCGGATTGTGATTGTGGGTCGCACTAGTTCGTTTCTGAATGTTGTAGGGGAGGAGCTTATGATAACCCAAACCGAACTCGCCCTATCCCGCGCCTTCCGTTCCTCACCACACCATGTACAAGACTTCATAGTAGCTCCCCGTTTCGATATCGATTCAGGCAACCCCATAGGTCACGAGTGGGTCATTGAGTGTACGACTAACCCCTCATCTACGACAGCCACTGACCTAGCAAATAAACTTGACCTAGAGCTTCGTTCCGTCAATTCTGATTACGACGCAAAGCGTTCGGGAAGTATGATACTTTCTATGCCCATCATAAATTTCGTTTCGCCAGGCACTTTCGAAAAGTGGCTATCCTCCCACAATAAACTCGGAGGCCAACACAAAATTCCTAGGCTCTCGAACTCTCGTCAACTGTTAGATGAATTATTAGTTATAACCAATCGATAGAAATCACTTGCAATCACAGGTAAAAGTTGCTATTTTTCGACTCAATTTATAAAAAGATGCATATAGCCATAGCCGGAAATATAGGGTCAGGTAAAACCACCCTAACCACAATGTTAGCGAAGCACTATCGTTACACACCTCACTTTGAGAGTGTCGATGATAATCCGTATTTGAACGACTTCTATAAGGATATGCAACGTTGGTCATTCAACTTGCAAGTGTATTTCCTCAACTCTAGATTCGCTCAGCTAATCGATCTGAAGGAAAAGGGCAAGCCCATTATCCAAGACAGAACTATTTACGAGGATTCAAACATCTTCGCTCCTAACCTCAACTCTATGGGGCTGATGACGAAGAGAGATTTCGACAACTATATAATGTTGTTCGGATTAATGGAAACGTTCGTTACTCCACCAGACCTTTTAATTTACTTAAGAGCATCTGTTCCTACCCTTGTTTCTCAAATTCAGGAAAGAGGAAGGGATTACGAAGAAGCTATTCGACTAGATTATCTAAGTCGTCTAAACGAACGTTACGAGGCATGGATTTCAACATACACGAAGGGCGCTCTTCTGATTATTGATGTCGACAACAACAACTTCAATACAAACCAAGAAGATCTCGGTAAAATCATCGAATCTATAGATGCAAAGCTTCACGGTTTATTCGAGGAAAAGTAATCCTAGCGCGATAATAATATTGCAAAGTATACGCAATATGTATTTTGGCAATAAAAAAGGTCCCGCACATGCGGGACCTTTTTTATTGTGGTAATATGTAGGTTGCTACTAAAGCGTTACGAGTTCGCCGTTAGGTCGAACGTAATGAGAATCTCATCGTTTATAGCTTTATCGCCAAGGTCGGCAAAGAACGTTCCAGATCCATACTTAATGTCGTGCTTAGTTCTGTCAACAAATATCTCTCCAGTTATAGAAAACAAAACCTGTCCATCCTTCTCAAAGGGTTTAATAGTTATAGGAAGATCATACGGAAGAGTAACTCCATGCATGTTTAAAGTTGACTGGATAACCATATCTCCATCTACCATGCTAGATCCCGTAATAGTGATTACTGCAGTTGGATATTTCTCTGTGAAAAGAAATTCCTCAGACTTCAGGTGACCGTTGAAGTTATCCTTGCTTTCGCCTTCGATATCAGTAACAGTAAATCCTTCCATATCAAAAGTGATGATTCCAGCAACGATATTTCCGTCCTCAACCTTGAACTTTCCGTTCTTCAGTGGAATGATTCCAGAGTGACCGCTTCCGACAATCTTCTTTGCAACCCATGTTACAAGAGGTTCGATTTTATTAACCGTATAATTCCCGTCAACAAGTGTCAAGTTATTTGAAACTAGATCTGCCGTTTCATTAGCATTCTCTTCAGCAGTGTTGTTAGAGTCAGTAGTCGAGCATGACGCAAGAACTAAGATTGCCGCTGGTATTAAAAAACTAGATAATTTCATTTAGATAATTTTAAGATCATTAATCCTATAAACCCTGTATTTCAACCTCAACCTCCACTTCCGGTTCAATTTCTACAGGAATAGAAATCTCTATTTGAGGTTCGATAACATCCGCTTTAGACTCACTAATCTGTAGTAAAATAGGAGCGATAACTAATCCGATAAGACATGTAAGCTTGATTAAGATGTTCATAGAAGGACCAGAAGTATCCTTGAATGGATCACCTACTGTGTCTCCAGTAACAGCAGCCTTGTGAGCTTCTGAACCTTTGTATGTCATCTCGCCGTCAATCTCTACACCAGCTTCGAAACTCTTCTTAGCGTTATCCCATGCACCTCCTGCGTTGTTTTGGAATATAGCCCAAAGAACACCACTCACAGTAACACCAGCCATGTATGAACCTAGAGGTTCAGCACCCATAGTGAATCCAATTATTATAGGAGTAACGATAGTAAGAGCTCCAGGTAACATCATCTCTTTAAGAGCTGCGTTTGTAGAAATCTCAACACACTTATTGTATTCAGGTTTTCCAGTGCCCTCCATAATTCCAGGAATCTCCTTGAACTGGCGACGTACTTCTTTTACCATCTCCATAGCAGCCTTTCCAACTGACTGCATAGCTAAAGCTGAGAATACAACAGGTATCATAGCTCCTACGAATAGTGTTGCAAGAACATCAGCCTTGAAGATGTTAATACCATCAATTCCTGTCATTGTAACATAAGCAGCAAATAATGCTAGAGCTGTTAAAGCAGCAGATGCGATAGCGAAACCTTTTCCGATAGCAGCGGTAGTGTTACCTACGGTGTCTAGAATGTCTGTGCGCTCTCTTACTTCCTTAGGTAGATCACACATCTCTGCGATTCCACCAGCGTTATCAGCAATAGGTCCGAATGCATCAATAGCAAGTTGCATTGCTGTTGTAGCCATCATAGCGCAAGCTGCGATAGCAACTCCGTAGAATCCAGCGAATTCATATGAAGCGTAGATAGCAGCAGCGAAAAGAATAATAGGTCCGAATGTAGACATCATACCTACAGATAAACCAGCAATTATGTTAGTTCCAGCTCCTGTGTTAGAATTGCGAACGATGTCCATTACAGGCTTTTTACCAAGCGCTGTGTAGTACTCAGTCATCCAGCTAATTCCACCACCTACTCCAAGTCCTACAAGCACAGCGTAGAATACGTTAATGCTAGAGAAAGACCTGATGCCCTCATGGAAGAAAGACATATGTAGTTCAGCTGGAAGCATCCAATCAATTAAGAAATAACAAGCTATCGCTGTCATTACGATCGACCCCCAGTTACCAATGTTTAGAGCTAATTGCACTTCTGCTTCTCTACCGCTGTCTTTTACTTTTATGAAAAGGGAAGCAATTATTGAGAATATAATACCCAGAGCAGAGATAATCAGTGGTAATAATAGAGTAGCTAGATTACCGAAGTTATCTTCATACCCACCTGGCATACCCGTCATATCCTTAATTACATACACACCTAGTACCATAGCAGCAAGTACAGTTGCTACATATGAACCGAAGAGGTCAGCTCCCATTCCGGCAACATCACCTACGTTATCACCTACGTTGTCAGCGATTGTAGCAGGGTTGCGAGGATCATCCTCAGGTATACCAGCCTCAACCTTACCCACTAGGTCAGCACCTACGTCAGCAGCCTTTGTGTAGATACCTCCACCCACACGAGCGAAAAGTGCTATAGACTCAGCACCTAGAGAGAACCCAGCTAATGCTTCAAGAAGGATTGTGAGGTCGTGAACGCTAGGCGCAACAGTATCTATTCCTAGTATAGAAGTCTTAAGTAGAAAAATGAAGATAGCACTCAACCCGAATACAGCTAGACCAGCTACACCAAGTCCCATTACCATTCCGCCTCTGAAAGAGACCTTAAGTGCTTGTGCCAAACTTGTTTTAGCTGCTTCCGCAGTTCTAACGTTAGCTTGAGTTGCAATGCGCATTCCGATGTTTCCTGCAACAGCAGAGAAAATAGCACCGATAACGAATGCAACGACAATGAACCAATGTGTGTCAGGTACTATTGTAGAGACGTATCCTAATAGGGCTCCAGCAATTACAACGAAAATAGCTAGTAGTCTATACTCAGCATTTAGAAAGGCGAGTGCGCCTTTGTGAATATATCCAGCGATCTCTGTCATGCGCGCATTTCCTTTCGGTTGCTTGCGAACCCAAGATCCTTGGATGGCCATGATGATAAGACCTATAATAGATATTGCTGGAACGAAATAAAGTAAGTTTTCAGTCAAAAATTGCATGATGTATAATTATATCAGTGCCTGTAAAGGCGAGTTGTTTAATAGTTATGCTGTGTAAGTGACGCTTTTAACGGCTTCCACAATTTCCTTAATCTGAGGCGTAGCCTCGTCAATTAATGTTGTCGCATATGCGAACGGGGTGTCAGATTGACAAAGCCTTATAATAGGAGCGTCAAGGTGATCGAAAGCGTTTCTTTGGACTCTATAAGCCACTTCTGAAGAAACAGAACTCACAGGGAAGCTCTCTTCAACAATCACAAGTCTGTTCGTCTTTCTTACAGATTCAAGTATCGTTTCAAGGTCCAAAGGTCGAATAGTAACCAGGTCGATGATCTCTACATCGATGTCTTGCTTCATTAATTCATCTGCAGCTGCGTGAACGCTCTTAAGAATCTTACCGAATGATACAATAGTACAGTCAGTTCCTTTCTTTCTAATGTTAGCCTTACCTATAGGTACTAGGTATTCTCCTTCTGGAATCATACCCTTGTCGCCGTACATCTTTTCAGACTCCATGATAAGTACAGGGTCATTATCGCGGATAGCTGCTTTCAATAATCCCTTCGCCTCGTATGGAGTGAATGGGGTCACTACTTTAAGGCCTGGAATAGCTGAGTAGAATGATTCGTAGCTTTGGCTATGGGTAGCAGCAAGCTGTCCAGCAGGGCCGTTAGCACCCCTGAAAACTATAGGGACACTGTATTGACCACCACTCATTTGAAGCATCTTGGCAGCGTGATTTATGATTTGGTCTGAAGCAAGAACAGCAAAATTCCAAGTCATATACTCTACGATAGGTCGCAGGCCATTCATCGCCGCACCTACAGCAATACTTGTAAATCCAAGCTCTGCAATAGGAGTGTCAATTACTCTTCTAGCACCGAACTCGTCTAGCATTCCTTTCGAAGCTTTGTAGGCGCCATTATATTCGGCAACCTCCTCTCCTAAAAGGAATACACGCTCGTCTCGGCGCATTTCTTCGCTCATCGCTTCCGCGATAGCTTCTCTATATGTGATTTCACGCATGATTTTGATGCACAATTCGGTCGGCAAAGATAGGTTATTAATGATACCACTGCATCACTACCTTTGCAGTCCTATTTAAGAGATTAATAATTATCTATTCAAGCCTATGAAATTGCTAGTATGCATAAGTAAAGCACCAGATACAACAAGCCGTATCGCCTTTACAGACGGGGATAAAAACTTTGATGAAAGTGATGTCCAGTTTATTATTAATCCCTACGATGAGTGGTATGCTCTAGTAAGGGCGATAGAAATCGCCGAATCTTCAGGTGGTTCCGTTACGACTGTAACCGTGGGTGAAGCTTCATGCGACCCCATTATTCGTAAGGCTTTAGCTATTGGAGCTAATGATGCGGTTAGGATTAATACTGTTCCCACAGATTCAACTCAAGTAGCTAGATTAATAGCTAATTATGCAGATGGAAAAGGATTTGACGCGATTATGTGCGGCAAGGAAACTATAGACCACAATTCATGTGCTGTTCCAGCTATGATTGCTGAGTGTTTAG
>Ga0308011_10000105_pt1 | contig 46859 bp, 35 predicted proteins | sample Neamet177_FD_203144 | JGI IMG/M metagenome (GOLD analysis project Ga0308011, IMG submission 203144) | Marine microbial communities from water near the shore, Antarctic Ocean - #177 | ecosystem: Environmental > Aquatic > Marine > Unclassified | place: Southern Ocean | collected 2014-07-25 | reverse complement strand
GATCATCCGTCAAGAATTGCAAGATTTCATTTCATTCCATTTGCGCCGCCAAGGCTATTCTCAAGTGTTCACCCCTCACGTCGGGAAACTCGACCTTTACCGCACGTCTGGTCACTTCCCGTACTACCAAGAATCCCAATACCCGCCACTCATCGAACGAGATTTGATGAAAAAATTAGCCGATGAAGGATGCACATGCGGCGAATTAGCCAACCTGATGAAATCCGGTGACATCGATGGTTACATGCTCAAACCGATGAATTGCCCGCATCACATCAAGATTTATGCCTCCCAACAACGCTCTTACCGTGATCTTCCTCTGCGCTTGGCAGAATTCGGAACCGTTTACCGTTGGGAACAATCTGGTGAAATATCGGGCATGACACGGGTCCGTGGCTTCACTCAAGACGATGCACACCTGTTCGTGACAGAAGATCAAATCGCCCAGGAAGTGCTGGGATGCATCGAACTTGTTCAGATCATCTTTGAAAAATTAGGAATGTCTGATTATCGGGTCCGAGTTGGCTTGCGCGATTCGGATTCTGACAAGTATGTTGGAGAGCAAGAAGCTTGGGATAAAGCCGAGGAGGCTTGCCGAGCAGCTGCTCAATCCTTGGGTGTGAACTGGTCAGAAGAAGAAGGCGAGGCTGCTTTCTATGGTCCAAAGATCGATTTCGTCGTCAAGGACGTCATTGGCCGGGAATGGCAATTAGGCACCGTCCAAGTCGATTACAACCTGCCCGAACGTTTCGGTCTCGAATACAAAGGCAACGATGGTGAAATCCACCGCCCAGTCATGATTCACCGCGCTCCATTCGGTTCCATGGAACGGTTCTGTGGTGTGCTCATCGAACACTTCGCTGGCAAGTTCCCAACTTGGTTGACTCCAACGCAGTGCCACATCATCACCATCTCTGAAAAGCATAAGGCGTATGCGAATGAAGTCGCTGAGGCCTTGAAAGCGCATGAAATCCGCGTGCAAGTTGACGACGGTGACGACACCATCGGGAAAAAGATTCGAAACCACCGCAAGTTGCAACCAGCGTACATGGTCATCGTTGGTGACGGTGAAGCAGAAGGGCGAACCGTCAGTCTGCGTGCTCGAAACGGTGATCAAATCAGCGGCATGAACCTTGAGGACTTCATCACAGCAATCCGTGAGGAGATCGATACGAAGGTCACTCAACCTTCTCTTGTGAATGTTGAAAAGGAAGAATAACTGGAGGCCGAACTATGGGAGCACCACCGATTGTTGAAGGGATCACTCCCGCTGCAATTGTACCTATTTTCCTCGCTGGCATTACGGCCTGGTTCTTCTGGACTCAAGTGGTCCCCCGTCAACTGAATGGTTTGCAAGTGGCTTTCCAAACAGGTGAACGGCGCTATGAAGTTCACCAGGTCACCCGCTCCGCCGAGGAGGCCAAAGCCTTGCTCAAATCACCTGGGATGCGGTTTGGTGTCACGACCTACCTGTTTGCTCTTGTTGGCGTGCTGATTTTGTTCTTTGAGTTCCTTATGTCCCGGTTTGACCTTTCTCCGGGCTACCATGCTCCATCAGTGGCCATTGCCTTGATGTTCATCGCTTTGCCCGCCCTCATTTCAAGCGGTTCTTCCCTTGGCGCACAAGTCATCAAACCCATTGGACAAGATCGTGCTTCGCTTCAACGATCCAGCAAGTGGCAGAATTACACTTACGGTATTTTATTGACTGTTTGGATTGGTCTGGTGATCGCTCTGTATGTGGTCCTCGGCATCTACGATGTCACAGCTAGCCGTCGGTTTAGCATCGCAGCATTCGCTATGTTTGCGCCATCGGTGTTGGCCTATGGGCGAATCCTAGGCTCCTCATGGCGTTCACTGCGCCAATCCTCTAAGAAAATCGCTGGGGGTGAGGCCTCTCCGTTCCACAACCACACTCCAAATGCTCGCCAACAGGCTGTTGCACAAATTGTGAATTTTAACCTCATTGTGATGCCCTTTGTTGCATTCAACACGTTTGTGTCGCTCGTTGTGTTGTTGCTCGAACCAAACCTTCTCACGCATTCAGACCAAGTGCTTGCGCTCCCTGAATACCGACCACAAACCACCTTCATGGAGGAAGGAGGCTTGCTGGGCTTTGGACTCATCGAATTGTTTTCTTTCATTCCGGTCGATGGCATTCGCGTGCCCATTGTAACCATGGTTCTGTTGTTCCTTTTGCTGAACGTGGCCATCATTGGTTTCCTGTTTGTCTATGAAGTGGCCCGTATTTTATTCCTCGATGTCCAAGATGTCTCTGGTGCAGGTGGTATCAAATTAGCTGATAGCCGTTTGTTGCGAGCAGAAAAGTCCCAACAGGCAAAGGTGCTGAACTTTTGTTTCACCGGGTTTGCTGGGCAATCCATGCTTCTTTTAGCCCTCGGAATGATCACGTTCTGGGATTCCAGTTTCCTACCTCAAGGCTCACAATGTGGTTCTTGGGATTCCACCGTTTGCTCGATCTTAACAAAAGACGCCCTCGAAGAGTTAACGTGGATGTTAGCCTCTGGTGGGCAGGTTGCATTCCTTACAATCTGGGTCAAATCCCTGCGTGTTGGGTCCCGCCTTGATGACATCACATTTGATGCCGCACTCGGCGACCGACGTCAACGGTTCTCTGAAATGGAGGATGTCATCTACCTCAAGCAACAACCCCTCACAACCGCCATCGCAAAGGACGAGTGGGTCGATGCATTGCGCCAGTTTGATGACATTCTCAAAGGACACGGGGATGCGATCGACGGATTGGGCTTGGCGCGTAAGACCAACGCAGTATTGACCATGTATGCTGGATTAGGCCGCTGGAACGAGGCAGAAGAAGAGGCGGTGTCGTTGCTTGCTTTGGGTGGATCAAAGTCCGCAGGTTATGCCCGTCTTGCCCTTTCTGCAGCAAGCCTTGCCCAGAGGGATTTACCAGAATCCAAGCCACGGTTGAAAATACTCCCGGACGATAACATCGAGGCAGCGCGCCTTCAATGGATTGCTTCGCTCTTTGCTCCGAAGAGTCGTGTGCTTGAAGCACGTCACAAACCCCTCCTGTCGATGGACAGCACCATGCGACGAAACATGGACCTCGTACGACGGTTTGAAACCGGCACCAGTCGGTCTGAACTCAAGTACATGGACACGCCAACTGGGCGCTTATTTTTGCTCGGAGATATCGCCCGAATGCGGTTGTCGAAAGAAAGTGAAGCAGCGCTCAACTTGCTTGAACGGTTCATCAAGAAACATGCCATTGAATCTTGGATTCACGGTGAGGTCGTTCGTTGCTTGTTGCACCTCGATGGCGACCGTGTCAACACTGCTGTCGGCATGGCCGAAGGACTTGCAAAAGAACATTGGCGCCACCCTCACCTACGTGCCTTGATCGGCTACTTTGCTCGCTTAGGACTCACCCAGGCTCGTTCCAGTGAGGTGACCAATATTCAGTGGGGGACAGAATCCGGTGCCAATCTGGATGAAGATTGGGGCAAGCTGCATGTTGTCTTGCCCGCTCCGAGTTTCCCTCGGAAATCACAAAAACAGCATGCATGGGCTGCCAACGCATGGATTGCACAAGGGCCTTCAAATGAACTAACCATCGCTTCGAAGAAAGGAGCGCATGGTTGGAAAATGTTGTCGAAGATCGACCAAACCAGTTTGCCTCCCTGCCTTTACCTCCACCTTAGTGGGTTGATTGTGACGGTCTCAGGCATGCCAGTGGACCTTGGATTCCCAGGTGGCCTCGATCTAAAGGCGATTAAGAACAAGGGTTTGCTTGATCTTTAAGTGAGATTAAATTCTTCTTCGAAGGCGTTCCATTGCAGCATCAGCGATACCAAGTTGGTCCAAGCAATCTTCGATTCTTCCTACGCTCAGTCCTTCTTCTGCCAAAGCAATCGCTTGCTCAGTGGCTCGCCGATCATCATCATCAACTTTGATTGCTCCAGCTTCACACTGGTTGCGCAGGGTGCGCCATTCATCCATGACAAAGTCATACAGTTCGAGGGCTTCTTCGCTTGCTTTGCCTTCTTTATCGAGGTCTTGATTCATGGTGGCAAGAAGTTCGGATGCCTCACTCCAGCGGCGCTCATCAGCTGCTTGCTCGATGGCTTGTATGCGCCCATCCCATTGCGCCCGGTCGTCTCTTGATTCGTATTGTGCACTCAGTTTCTTGCGTTGCCGTAGGGCCCGTTGAACATCGTCCATTGCTTCCCGTTCGCTTTGAATCGAACGGACCACGCCATCAGCCAAGCCAATGGCTTGACCTGAATTTCCATCATCGAGGGCTGCTTCTGCTTGCGCAAGACGTTCGGTCATCATCGTAATGTCCAGTCCGTCTGTTTGCTTGAGTTGACGCTCAGCTTCTTTGAGCGACATTGCCGCTTTTCCGAGAGCATCATCATCTGCAGCAAGTTGTACAGGGATCACGACAGCGAATTCGTATGCTTTCTTAGGTGCTTCAGATGCTAACTTCTTTCTTGCATCAGCAAGCATTTCTCTGAGGTGGTCAACACCGTCGCCGCTTTTTCCTTGCAATTGTCGGCCAGCTTCGCCAATTGCCTTCTCAGCAACAGCCCACCATTCGATGATTTCATTGGCGTACTTTTTGGATTGCCGGAACAACATTTCACCATCGCGAAGGGAGCCGAGTTTCACTTCCCGCTCGCCCATATCGAATGATTTCCGTGGGCGCTTTGCGGTTGGTGCAATGGATTCAGCCTCATCCATGCTCGCTCGTGCGTCGGCTCGGATGGCCTCCACATCGCCCGAAAGGGACAGCGACCGTTCAATGTCATCCTCTGCATCATTCAAGAGGTTCATCCCGTGGTGTGGGTCAACATGCCCTTCTTCTCGAGCTGTCATGATCAAGCTTGAAGCCTGGTCCACAGCAGCGCCGCTGGCTTTGAGTTCCAACAGGCGCCCCTCGATTTCATCAAGACGACGACTGAATTTCTTACGTTCTGCACGTTGGTCGTCACCGACGACCCAAATGTAGCCTGTGAGGCCAAAGCTGAGGACCAAGGCAGCAACGGAGGTCAGCCATTCATAGGTCATCGATTCGGGGATGTTGCCAGCAAAAAGGGACACTGCAACAATCGCTCCTAAACCGGTCATCACCGCTCTCCACCGCAGAACATTCAGGCCACCTTGAAGGATTGACTTTGAAGCGTTTAAACAGCACAATGCGACCATTGCAATCAGAACACTGCCAACAATCATGCTCGGTTGGGCCACATCCAGGGATTGACTTGCTGTGACCAAAAGAACCGGCCATGCCACGCTTGCAGCGGAACCGACCCTGGTTCTGGCTCGTGCATCATCGACCACGAGGTCTTGAATGATCAGACCCCAGACGATGATTACCAACGGTAAGCCGAGTCCTTTGAGCAACCCAGATTCACCGTTCATGGCTGCGTTCAGACTTGGCCACATGAGCCATAACGCCCCGCTGAGAAGGAGAAGGGCCGACGCGCTTGTCAAACGCTCCAAGCGTTGTTGGCGTTGTTTGATGGCCGCCTCAATAGCCGTTTCAACATCGGCCCAAGCGTCCACCATGGTCGTGACTTTGATGGCATGGTCATAATCACTCCGCTCTCATGGTTGAGCAAGGAGGCTTCCCTTGCTTCAGGGGTCTGAGTCGCTGGTGACACGGAGGAACTGCAACTGCCTCGACGGGAATGTTCATGGGTATCGTTCACCGCCTAAGGAAGGGAGACGAGTAAAAATGACGGGCCTAATCACCATGGACGACTTGACGAATGAAGAGATCCTCAGTATTTTGGATGATGCAGAACGCCTTCTGCCTGTGGCTCGAGGCGAGTTGTACCTCCCTCTTTTGCAAGGGCGCATTTTGGGCAACCTCTTCTTTGAACCCAGCACCCGGACTCGGATGTCCTTCGAGACAGCAATGAAGCGACTCGGTGGCGATGTGGTCAATCTTGGCGATGTCAAAACCTCTTCCGTTGTCAAAGGCGAAACCCTCTTCGATACAATCCAGATGGTCGATGGTTACACCGATATCATCGCTATGCGCCACCCTCGTCAAGGCGCTGCTCAATACGCTCAGGACGCTGCTCGGGTGCCCATCCTCAACGGTGGCGACGGCGCTGGACACCATCCGACACAAACGATGTTGGATTTGTTCACCATCAGGCAAGCCCATGGCCGCTTGGATGGACTCAAGGTCGTTCTCGCTGGAGATTTGCGTTATGGACGAACCGTTCACTCCCTTTCCCACGCCTTGACTCGTTTCGGTTGCGAACTGATATTCGCCAGCCCTGATTTGCTCCGCATGCCGGTCGAAATCGTGTCTGACTTGCGTGAAAACGGTGCCACCGTGACCGAGACTGAAGACCTGTACGGCTCCATGGGTGATGCCGATGTCGTCTACATGACTCGGATTCAAAAAGAACGCTTTGCTGATGAAGACGAATACGCTCGCTGCGCTGGTGCTTACAAACTTGATTCACGCCATCTGGATGACGTCAAGGGTGATATGATCATCATGCACCCCCTGCCACGTGTCGATGAAATTCATCCAGCGGTTGATGCAAGTCGGCACGCTCGGTACTTCGAACAGGCGTTTAATGGCGTCGTGGCGCGCATGGCTTTGCTCTGCCGTCTGCTTGGTGTTACCGTTCCTGCTGATGTTTATGCTGAAGGAGGTGTGCTCTGATGTCCAATGAACAAAGCATGCGCCGAGTCACAGCCATCCGCAATGGCACAGTGATCGATCACGTGCCTTCAGGTCAAGCGCTTCGTGTGCTCGAAATGCTCGGTATCGCAGGGGAAACCTCAGTCCCCGTCTCACTTGTCATGAATGTCCCTTCGAAGAAACTTGGTTCGAAAGACATCATCAAAGTCGAAGACCGAGAACTGACGCAAGGTGAATTAGATCGCCTTGCCCTCGTTGCCCCAGAGGCCCACGTCGCCATCATTCGAGCCTATGTCGTTGCAGAAAAGTTATCCATCAACCTCGGCGAAGAAGTCGTCAACGTCGTTCGGTGCACCTTCTCTAACTGCATCACAACAAACGCTCGTGAGCCTCAACCTCACCGCCTTCGAGTTGTGAGCCGAGATCCTTTGCACCTTCGATGCCATTACTGCGGTCGTCCTCAAGACCTCGATGAATTGGTTAAGAACGCCCTTTGATCAGTCGTTCAGAAGAGCTCTGAAGTCGCAAGCCTTACACTGAGTTCCTGAAGTCATTGCACCACATTTGGGGCACGGTATCGGTGGAGCAATGATGAGTGCATCATCTGATGAACGGTTTCTTAGCGCCTTGATGTTGTCCGCCATGCGAAGTAATCCATGCCGGGTACCGGGTGAGTCGGCTTCCATTTGAGCCACCATTTCCCGATGCCGCCATCGCAAGGCTCCTTCGGCGTGAGGGCATTCTTCATGGTGGAGAGGTAGGTTTCGATGAAGAGCATAGAGGTGAACCTCCTGTTCTGGAATCCATCGCAATGGTACGATTCGGGGGGCCATTCCTTCCACCACACTTGTGGTGTGTGGGGCGAGGCGGAGCGTTCGGTCGAGGTCGCCATTTGTCATGTTCATTAACACGGTTTGAGCCATGTCGTCCAAATTGTGGCCCAGCGCAATGATGTCTGCACCAATGCGGTCTGCAAGATGGTTGATGCCTTGGCGTCGAAACACACCACAGTATGAACACGGAAGGCGAGGGGAACTTGGATTGCTTTCCAGCAACCCTGGAATCCGTCGTGCGACTTCATCCATTTCTTTGAAACTTAATTCAGGGTAGGAGACGGTGATGAATTCGATACCGAGTCGGTCGCATAGAACTTGTGCGCACTCAAGCGAAGGGGGTCGGTAGCCCTCGATGCCTTCGTCAACCGTCCCTGCCACAATACGAACATCGGGGCGTTCGCCGATCAGGTCAACGAGGCTGTCAAGCAACACTGCGGAGTCCTTTCCTCCCGAGATGGCAACAAAAATTGTCGTGTCCTTGTCCTTTGGAAGAACGAGTTGTTGGCGAAGTTCCTTTGCGATTTTCTTTCGAACCGACTTTGCCATGTGCTCGTTGCACAAAATCCGACCAGAATAGGCTTGTTCGAGCACAGCTGGACGTGAGCAACTATCGCACTGTGGGACGGTAAATCCCTGCGTAGTCTCACCTGCCATGAACCGTCGGTGGAGCGGCTTAGGTTTGAACTCCCCGCACGCTGGACCTCAGAACGGGGTCACCCGCTGGCTCATCCAACATTGAATTTTCTAATTGTAAATTTGATTTTCCAATTGGAATATGTCCTCATATAAATTAGATCTAAGCGACTTTTCTGGGCTTGAAAGTGTGCCATTTCGTCGAAATACATGCGCGGAAAACATGGCTTTTCAGGTGTTCCGCGCCCCTTTTTGATGTAAATCCAGTTGGGGAATTAATTTGGGTCCTTAAATCCCCCTTTAGGGGGATGGAAGCACAAAACTTCTTGAAGGCCACAACGCTGACGAAAGGATTGAGCATCTATGTTGCAACGTGCGCTGGCCGGATTGTATCGCCTTGAAGGCGTGAAACAGGCCATGCTGATTGACGATAGTGGGAACTTGTTGGCCAGCGTTGGCGATGAAGGGGCTATGCCTCCTTTCGAACACGCTGTTGACGTTCTTTCTGCTGCGCTTGAATCGGCTGATGCCCTCGGTTTGGGGGCTGTGTACGAAGTATGGTGCGAAGGTGAAGAACGGTTGATGATCGATGTTGCATCGCCAACACGAATTGTCGCGTTGTCAGGAACAGGCGGGCGTCTTGCCCGATGGCGTCATGCCCTCGGCAGAGACCGCCGAATCTTGGCCACCACCCCCCAGTGAGTTGATAAAATGTTTAACCTGCCCCAAGGAACACCAATCGAAGAAGCCATATCGGTTGAAGACGGAACAATACAGCCATTTGATCACGGTGTTATCAGCACTTGGATTGGACGCCGTAAGACACCTGCTGGTCACCGACTTGTTCGGGCTGGGCGCATTGTTGGTTGGCTCGCTGAATCAGGGAAAGGGAACATCTTGCTCGCTGGTGGCGATGCTCGTCAACGCCTCGAAGCCATTGAAGCAGAGGGTTCCTCTCGTTTCATTGCCCAATCATATTCGCTTGTAGGGCTTGGAAGCGTTGCAGAAGTTCTTCCCGAAGCCTTTGAACATCCTGCTGACCGACAAGGTTTGCTTGCTCGCGGCGATGCACTCCAACGTTTGATGTCACGGGATTTGTCGGCTGTTCTCCACGCTCTGGTCGAACGCGACACCGTTCGTGGTGCGATTGCAGTGGACCAAGGTCTCCTGATCGATAGCGTCGGTGAAATACCCAATGAGCCCGAAGTGCTGGCACGAGAAATCCATGCCTCCCTCGCAGCAATGTCCATCTCAATCATCGATGAAGGTGTTGAACCATCGGCTTCACATTGGACCATGCATCACGAAGGTGGCGCTCTTTTGCTTGCTCAATCAGGCGATGCCTCCTTGGGCGTTTGGACCGAAGCAAACGCAGACCATGCCCGACTGATCTCAGCCGTAGCAGGTACGCTTGACGGAGAGATTGGTGCCATCGGCGCTTCAGGCGGTCCAATTCCAGAAGGTTTCATCCTAAGAGAAGGGCGAGGCGGCCCCGATGCGATTCTTTCAATGCTGTCAGCAGCCATGCATGAACAAGTCACAGGCCACTTGCAATCAGGTCAATCATCAACCTGCATTTCAGTGCTGTTGGCTCGCGGTATACCGGTCGGCGTTGCTGCACCAGAAGGCCAAAGCATGGAAGAAGCCATGCTGACATTCACCGATTCAACTCGAGTGCTCAAGTTGCACCGCTTGCCATCTGGTAGCATTGTGTCCCGTGAATCAGGAAACATCGATGGATTCAGTCTCGATCATTTGCAAGACCTCCTGGTCACCCTTCGCACCCGCTCCGAAAGTCGACGTGCCAATTTGACCTCCAAACTCAATCAATTGTATGGATTTGAGAGCGGAATGGAGAATCTACGAAAGAGCCGTTCATCGGCTGCGTTCTCTGAAACCGTCGACCAAGTCAGCGGTGGATTGGGCGGTGAAGTCTCTCAGCCACTCGCAGTGGATGCAGGTTTGCGACGACGCCTCGAATCGGCTGACCACCGCATCGATGAACTCGAAAAAGAAAAAGCAACCGTCGAAAATCGATTGAGTGAAGCGAGGGCGGCGACGAGCGCTGCTCAAATCATTGCTCGTGAAGCCTCTGAAACTCGGACCGAATCAACAACTTCTCTCGAAGAAGCACACAGTAAATTCGGAACAATGCAAGTGGAACTGGCTCAGTCGAAGGCGACCTCAGAACAAGCTGAAAACCGAGCAGAACGATTGGTTCGACGCGTCAATGAATTGGAGCACCAAGTTTCGCAACGTGCTGCAGAATTAGCCAAGGCTCTAGGCGATGCATCGTCCAGTGAAACCTTGCGCACAGCCATTGAGGACATGTCCCTCAAGGAAGCAGCACTCAACGCTGACCTCAACACTCACAGCCAACAACTGTCCTCCATCCGTCAACAATCTGAAGACGATGAACGCCGGCTTCAAGTCCTTCAAGAACAAGTTGCTGCAACTCGAGAACGTCATGCTCGAGCCCAAGCAGAAGTCTTGCTTCTCGACGAGAAGGTCAAGACCAACAACTCGGAATTGTCCGCCATCGAAGGTGAGGCAAAAGCAAGCCGTCGTCGGTCTGAAGAAGATCGCACTCGCCTCGCAACAGATGAAGCTCGCCAGGCTCAAGTCCAAGCAGAATTGCGTGAACTCATGGATGAACGCCGACAAGTCCTTCGCGAACTCGGCGACCTTGGTGCCCGTCGTGGCCACGCAGAAGCAGAATTAGCATCGTTGATTGAACGCGCTGAAGCATTATCCGAAGCCCATGAAGCGGCTGTTGCCGACATTCAGGAAGCAGCACGCCTTCGTGCTCGGCTTGCTGAAGAACCCCTTGCCCAAGCACTGCTCGATGATGGTCAAACCTTCGACGGTCTCGGTCCGGTTTTGGAACGTCTCGAACATGCACGTGCCCTTGGCTATTCGGTGACACTGCTTGACCGAGCCGTGGAACGCGGTTTGCAAGTCATTCAATCGACCGTTGACCATGTTGCAGCCACGCCTCGACATTTGTTGTCGAGTGAAGTCATGACGCTTCTTGAACGCCAGGTACCACAAACTGCTGGAGCAGTTCGTGGGTTGGCTCGATGGTCTGTTCAACAACGCCTCGAACACCAACTCGGTGAAACGGTGGGTCATGTGGTCCTCGACTTGGAACACTTGCTCGAAGACTACGACCGCTCGATCACCATGCTGCGACGGTTGCGAAATGTTCTGGAACAACTGACCCGACTTGGTGCACCTCCTGAAGAGGTTGAAGCCCTTCTCAACAACTGCACGCGGCCTGAAGCATTGCCAAGCATTGCTCAATCCACTCGCAAATTGATTCAAGTTGCACTTGACGATATTTACCTTGAAGCAGATCAACGCGATGCTGGCGAAGCGGTTGCCTTGGAAGACACGGCACGTGTGCTCGAAGAACTCATCACTCAACTCGATGCGTCTGGTCTCGCAGATGGTATTCCCCGCGGTATGTTGTGGGAGTTCCAGCGCGATGGTTTGCTGCCTTACGAACGGGATTCCATTCCAGCCGGTCAACGAACACCCGTTGAAGAAACCATGATTTCAACCATGGAGTCCTCCCTTGCAGGCGAAATCCCGGTTTCGCTTGATGCGCCCGCTGAACCTTCAGAGGCCGATGAAAAAGGATGGGAGTCCATGCCAGTTCCAACCGATGAATCAATCGATGAGGATTCAAGCGTCCAGCAAGCACCTGCAGCATCACAAACCACGCAAGTCGATCTCGACGGAAGCGATGAACGCGCCGCTCTTGAAGCAGAACTTGCTCAGCTCGATGCTTCTTGGGAACACCGCAAGGAACCAGCGCCGACATCAACGCCCGACCCCGCTCTTGCAGCGCTCGAAGCTCGACTTTCCGGGCTTGAACTCTGAGGTGTTTGAATGACTGAAGAACCAACCACACTCATGGCCCGTGATGAATCGGGTGGAAGGGCATATCCGATGTACCTTGAACGGTTGATGTTCATTGGTGCCATCATCGCTTTCTTCTTCTTGCAACCGATCGTCATGGATGGAATCGATTCACCAGGATGGCTTTCTGTTCTTGCCGGCTGGTGTGGTTTGCCGATTGCCCTGATGGTGCTGAGTGAATCGTTTGGTCGCCTGTTGCAACGTGTGCTATCGGACTGACCTTCAAAGGTCAACGACTTCTTTGACAGTGTTTGTCGCTGCCATTGGTGTTTGTCCTCGAATTGAATTGATCAAGCCCCAAACCCGTTCCCATGGAACGAAGAAGCGCAACAACGCCATGATGCTCAAGAACATCAGCGCCGAGATGACCAATCCATAGGTCAAAGAGAGTTCAATCGATTCGGACACCTGTCCGGCCCATTGGCTCCCAGTGGAACCTTCGACAATGTTCAGCAGCACACTGTGGAACCCAAGAGCGACCATGGTTGCGATGCCAGTGAGCCCCAAGAATCCGAAGGTGTGCTTGAGGTGAGTGTTGAGGACATTGTCCATTTGCCTGACATATTCAGGGTCACGCTTGCATGACTCAGGCAGTCGGTAGGCGTATTCGAGGTATCGAATCACACCGTAGGATGACTCTTGGAACACCATGATCAGAATGGCGATCATGATGAGCGCAAACTGTTCACTGGTCACCAGCATCAATCCAAACAGACCAATGGTTGGTTCGGTAAACTGAGTTTCAACGGTGGCCAATGCCTCCCCATAGGTGCCAAGTTGGCCATTGATGAGGGGGAAGGCAAGGATGGCGTGAATTCCAAGGAAGAGGAGTGTGAACCCGATGGACCATGCGATTGAACGGCGAGAAAGTCCCCAAATGCCTCGTGTACCCATGATGACAGGTAAGAGATAAATGAACATAATCATCAACGACATGATCATCAAAAGAGGCCACTCAAGCGTTGCTAATTCACCTTGGTCGGGCAGGCGTAAATCAAACGATGTCAGCATACTAAAGCCCCATTCAATGATGAGGCGTCCAACCAAAACCACGATCAGCGTGATGATGAATCCGAGTTTGATTCGTTGTTGGGTTGTTGGGGTTTGGAAGGCAAGGAAGGCCATGCTCCCACCCAAGGAGAGACCGAGAATCAGCGGCACAGAGAAACGACCAAGACCACTGTTGCCTTCACCGGTAAGGAAATCTCCGATTGGCAATTGCTGGCCAATTAGGATTTCAATGGTGTCGAACAGCATGGTGTGGTCGATGGAGCCAACCACGTAGGTTGAGACCACTTCGAGGTACATACCGACAAGAGCGACGGTAGCGATGACTTGCAGAGCAATGATTTGCCACTGCTTTCGCAACAGCTTGAGGTGGAGGGTTCGCGAGCGGAAGTCGCCATTGACGGTGACATCCCGTTGAAGTCCAACATCTTCAGCCATACTCAGTACCCCCGAACCTGCATCAATGCCTGAGACAAATCCATGTCTGGCATCCAATCAATGACTTGCGCCCCAGATCCTGCCAAGGTTGTCAGACGGTTTTGCCGTTCCAACTTCAACACCTCATAGGACATGCGAGGAATACGACTGACGAGGCGTTCGAAATCGATGCTCGATGGGGATAAAACGGTGACTTCGTGACCTCGCCCAACAAGGTCGCGTACCGCCGCTGGTACGGTTCCATCGCCCTCACATGAGGAGATGATGAACACAGGACTTCCACGGCTGAACCGACCACTGAGGGAATTTGTAACCGCTTGCAACGGCATTGAACCCTTAGGGGAAACTCCCGCAAGAGCGCTGAGGATTTTGAAATACTGCTTATCGCCGGTGTCAGGAGGTAGGTAGGAAAGTTTCTCATCGAAAATCGCTAGAGCAACGGAGTCACGTCGCTTGAGGAAGAAGGCAGCGAGGCTTGCGGCTGAGACGGTGCCCATTTCCAAGGGGTTCTTGAGAACGGTTCCAATCCGAGCGATGTCACGGCTGTCGAGCAAGAGGTAGAGGTCAGTGACCGCATCTCGGCACTTTTCGTTGACCATCAATTCCCCGGTTCGGGCGAATGCCTTCCAGTTGATGTTCTTGAACGGATCTCCGGGGACATACTCGCGCAGTGAATAGAATTCTGAGCCTTGGCCGGGGGTGCGGAGCGTTGTTGCGCCCGTGTACATCTTTGGGGTTCTCGAACGGAGGAACGCTTCCTCGACTTCCTTGATTTGAGGGAAAATGACGATGTCACTGTGATGGTCGACGTACATTTCATCGACGCTCAAATTGAAGGTGTTTCGTGAACGAAGGGAGACTGGGCCAATTGAGTAATGGCCACGAAGGGGGCAGCGTAGGACGTAGCGAATACGGGCGCTCTCACCTGGTTTGAGGTTGAGGCGCATCTGATTGAGACCGCTTCGCAGTTTCATTTCGTGTGGAATGTTATCGTAGACTTCGAGCAGTTGGGTGTTTCGATTTGAACGGTTGGTGACCAACAGTTCGACGTACAAATCATCGCCCTTGTACAGGTTATCTGCCGAAAGGGTGCGTTGTACCTCGACTTCACCGTGCCCTGTGATCCAAGAGTTCACGACGATGAAGGCCACAAAAGTGAGGCCCAAAATCATCATCTGAAGGTTCGAAATCATCATGCCGATGAGCACCAAGGCGATACCGCCAGTGAATGTGAAAGAGGCCTTACGTGTCCACATCATCTCACCTCAGGTTCTGCCCCACGCTTTGATTCGTTTGACGACTGCAACGGTTTGTTCCAGCGAATATTTGCTGGGTTCGATGGCGAACTTCGCTAACACTGGATCATTGATCAGCGACACGAGGTCTTTCGCCGGCATGGCATGGAATTCTTCTCGATTCAATCCGTTCTGGTTGCGGACTTTGGACAAGAACACTTGTCGGATCTTTTCGCTCTTTGCGTAGTAGGTGTACCTGTTTGCGTCGCCAAATCCGTAGTAGATGATGCTGAACACGTGTCGCCATGGTTCTGGGTCACGCTTCTTCAAAAGAACGGCTTCAAAGGTGACGAAGAGCACCAAGAACAGCAGGAGCATAGCAAGCCCTTCTCCGGTAAAGTACACCAGAAGGAAGTAGATGGTGTTGTAAGAATCAGCAAGCAGTGCGTTCTGAGGGTGGCGTGATTCGTCAAAAATAACCATGGCCGTTTCAGCTGGCTGGCCAACTTCATCGGCTTCAGTGGACATCAGGGCTTCAGCAATGAAGTCCATAGCCCACTTGCGGTTGTCATTTTCAGGAATGGTTTTGTTGGTCGGGCCATACTTGCCTTCGTTGAAGCCTTCATAGTCGTACATGGCATTGATCAGTGCTGAACCGTCAGCCATGAACACGATGCGTCCACCATCGTTGGGATCGCATGTGCTTCGAGCACATGCTTCGAAACTGAGGTTGAATTGGCCCCACAAATCTGGTGTTTCAGAGTTCTGCTCATTGCCGACCCAAATCTCACCGTCTCCGTTCACGTCGACGGTTGCTTCGTTGCTTGTCACGGCACGGACCGACACTTCGGGCAGTGCCCCACGGACACCTGGGATCAGTTCGAGGGCTGTGATGTCGTTGAGTAAGACTTGGTATGTGGCGTTGTATTGAATTTCACCAGCGTTCCAGTGTTGTGTGCAAAGTCCGGCATCTTCGAGTTCCATTGTTTGACCATCAAGAATGCCGCAAGGGTGTTCGCCCTCGCCCGAGTTCCCACTCCAGCGGTTGTGCACCGACACTGTGGACTGGTCGATGACGCTGCCATTCATGCCACAAGGTGTTGCTTGAACGCACATCCAAATGAAGTTGTAATCCAGTTCAGGGACGTAGGTGGTGTCGTAGAGTTGGTAGCCAGTGTAACGAACACCAAACGCCTCTGCTATGGTTCCAGCAAAGCCGTAATCCTCGAGCACCAGAGCGGTACCGCCAGCTTCTACAAATTCGACGATAGCATCGATTTCAGAAGGAGAATACCCGTCATCTGCTGCGATGGTGATGAAGCCATCTTCATCGAATTGAGGTAAAGAGAGTGTGTCACGTTCAACTCCGGCAACAATGTACGTGGTGTTGCGTGGATCTTCGATGTCTGCGAGCAACAATGGGCTGCTGACAAGGGAACTGGTCTTGATTCCAGCGGCTTTGAGGTCGGCTCTGAATGCAGACATGTCGTCCCAATCGTCATCATATGCTGACAATTGGTTGGTGTTGGAAAGGTTGACAAAATTGAGCAAAACCGTCATCAAGAGCAGCGACAAGACAAACCAAAATGCGGCTTGGAGGCCGAATCTTCGGTAGTTGAGGTTGCGGCCGCTTAACATGAGATTACCAACTGGAGCACGATTCCGACATGAGGACGCTCCCGCATCGGTTTAGAAGGTTGTTACTTGTTGTCAACCAAATGCTCTCTACAAAGCAGCTTGCTCGGTTCAAAAAAACTGCTATGAGGGCGTATAATTCACCGTTTAAGATGAATTCGAGAAGCAATTCGGCTGATATCCTCGGCAGGGATTTGCACGAGGCCATCAACCACTGTCCAAGGCAATTTGCTTGGCTCGAGATTCCGTTCAATCTCGACCCTGAGTGCAACGATTGTGCCTGTTGGGGTGTCGAAAACGACGTCCTTCAATTCACCAAGACGTTGCTGATGTGAATCCACCACGTCTCTACCGATGATTTCTCTTGCGAAAATTGCCATGATGTCTCACCTCCTTATGTGGTCCTCCGAGCGGGTTTCGCCCCATCAATGCGTCGCCTACAGTGGAAGGCTTACATTGATTCCATGCCGAAGTTGGTGTCACGGGAGCGCTTGATGTTGGAAAGGCCGCTTGTGAGCCTTGTTTCCATCTTCTGGTAGTATTCGAGCATCTCCGGTGTCACGGTTGGGCGCACGCGCTTGATCGCTTCCTCGAAGTGGGTCTTTGTGACCTTCTTCTTCTTGGCTCGCATGCAAATGAGCGCTGCTTCTCGACAAACTGCTTCGATGTCAGCACCGGTAAAGCCATCGAGGCCTCCGATGATGTCTTTGATTGCAAACTTGGAGAGTGGCATGTTCTCGCTGTGGATCTTGAAGATCGTTTCGCGAGCACCAATGTCCGGTGGTGGAACGTGCAAGACACGCTCAAAGCGACCGCTGCGTAGCAATGCAGGGTCAATCATTTCGGGACGGTTTGTTGCGGCTACGATGATGACACCATCGAGGGATTCCACGCCATCCATGCTGGCAAGCAACTGGTTGACCACCCTGTTTGAGACATCGCTTCCAGAGCCGTCTGAGTTGGAAGAACGCATGCTGGCAATTGATTCAAATTCATCGAGGAAGATGATGGCTGGTGCAGATTGCTTTGCTTTCTTGAAAATTTCACGGATCGCACGCTCAGATTCACCCACCCATTTGGAGATGAGTTCAGGACCTTTGATGCTGATGAAATTCGCCTGTGCTTCGTTGGCGATCGCCTTTGCAAGCAAGGTTTTTCCAGTACCTGGTGCACCGAACAAGACAATGCCTCGCGGTGGCTTGATACCAAAGTGTTCAAACAATTCAGGTTGAGTAAGTGGCCATTCGACGGATTCTTTCAACCGATCTTTCACTTCGTCAAGACCGCCGACTTCTTCCCAAGTAACCGCTGGAATTTCGACGTAAATCTCACGAAGAGCGGACGGTTCGACATCCTTGATTGCTTCTTTGAAATCGTCCATGCGGACTTCCATCTTTTCGAGCACTTCTGGGGGTATCGTTTCATCCTCCAGTTCAATCTCAGGAAGGTAGCGTCGTAGCGCCCTCATGGCCGCTTCTCGGACGAGTGCAGCAAGATCAGCACCAACGAATCCGTAGGTGTTATCGAGCACCCAGTTGATTTCGAAGTCTTCTGAAATTGGCATTTGACGTGTGTGAACGTCCATGATTTCATTTCGTCCTTCTCGGTCCGGAACACCAATTTCGATTTCTCGATCGAAACGGCCTGGACGTCGAAGTGCAGGGTCGAGTGCATCGCGTCGGTTGGTTGCACCGATGACCACAACGTTGTCGCGTCCTTGCATACCGTCCATGAGGGTCAGCATTTGTGCGACCACACGACGTTCAACTTCACCGCTGACGTCCTCACGCTTTGGGCAAATTGAGTCGATTTCATCGATGAAGATAATGGCAGGTGCATTTTCTGCTGCCTCATCGAAAATTTCTCGGAGTTGCTTTTCGGACTCACCGTAATACTTCGAGATGATTTCCGGACCATTGATCGACTTGAAGTGAGCGTTGACCTCAGTTGCAACAGCCTTGGCGATCATGGTTTTTCCAGTCCCTGGTGGGCCGTGCAACAACACACCCTTTGGCGGATCAATACCCAGCCTGCGGAACAACTCTGGATGCTTGAGTGGCAGTTCGATCATCTCTCGGACCCTTTCCAGTTGTTGGCCGATTCCGCCGACATCTTCGTAGGTGATGCCTTCAGATTGACCGACGTCTTCGTCATCGACCGTTTCGTCCTTGATGACGATGTCCGTATCATTGGTGACTTTGACGATGCCTTTTGGAACAGTGCTGACAACAGCGAAGGGCAAGGCTTCTGCGAACAGGGTCATGCCTGGAATGAAAATCCGGTCACCTTGAACAACGGGCCTCTTGGAGAGGCCTCGGCGAGCAAAGCCTTCGATGCCTGGTCCAAACTTGACCTTCTGTTTGTTGGCCATCACTGGGGAGAGCACAAGCTTGGTGCATTCCTTTGCCTCAACTTTGGAAACGGTCACTCGGTCGCCCAAACTGACGCCAGCGTTCTTTCGGATGATTCCGTCAACACGGATGATTTCCATCTTGGTATCTTCAGGTCGACTTCGCCAGTAAATGGCAGCAGTTGAACGCTTATCACCCTTGATTTCTACGATGTCACCGGGTTTGAGCCCCAGATCGTTTTCTCCTGAAATCCTTGCTCGGCCATGGCCGACATCGGAAGGTATTGCTTTCGCCACACGCAACGACATTGCTTTTTCATCACCAGTCATATGTTCACTTCCTCAAGATGCGTGGCCGAGTTCATTTAAACCTCAGTGCCACCCCTCTCTTATACTGGTTCACGCCGACCCCATTTGAACCTAATGTCGTTTTTTCATGGTTCTTATGGTGTGAGGACCTTCGTCCGTGTTCCATCACTTTGAAGAGGGGCGTTTTGTTCGCCCAACCATGGTTCACGTCTTAGAAACCGGCCTCGAGTTCCTCGCACATGAAAACCCAAACGGAAAACCGTCCGTCCAAGGTTACAACATCATCAACGGTCAATTGACTTCGGCCAGCGACGGTGGGACCTTTACTTCGATCAATCCAGCCATCCTCAACGACACATTGGGCAGCTTCCCATTGTCAACCAAGGCTGATGTTCACGCCGCTCTTGACGCCGCTCATGCTGCCTTCCCTGGCTGGGCTGCAACACCTGCTCCAACCCGTGGTCAAATCATCGGTAACATGGGACGCTTGCTTATGGATCACAAAGACGCTATCGTTGCGCTTGAAACCCGTGAGATTGGAAAAACACTCAAAGAAGCAGCAGGCTCGGTCCAAGAAGCCATTGACACGTGCCTCTTTTTCCAGTCTGAAGGTCGCCGATTGTACGGTCAGACCGTCAACTCAGAACTTCCAGACAAGGAATTGTTCACCTACCGACGCCCACTTGGTGTCTGTGGCATCATCAATGCCTGCAACTTCCCTGCAGCCGTTCCATTCTGGAAGATGATTCCAGCCATCATGTGTGGAAACACCTGCGTCTGGAAGAGTCCACAAGACGCTCCTCTGCTTTCCTTTGCCCTCGCTCGCATTATGCACGAAGCAGGTTTGCCAAACGGCGTCATCAACCTTGTTCACGGCAAGGGCAGCGGTGCTGGCCAACACTTGGTCGACGCTGTCGATGAAGGACGCGTCAACAAGATCTCGTTCACAGGTTCGACTGAAGTCGGCAAGATGATCGGCGAAGTGTGTGGACGGAACTTGGTTTCCTGCTCACTCGAATTGGGCGGCAAGAATCCCCTTGTCGTCATGCCATCCGCTGACCTTGACAATGCTGTTGAAGGCGCTTACTGGGGTGCCTTTGGAACCGCTGGCCAACGCTGCACTTCGCTGGGCAACCTGATCATCCATGAGGAAGTTTATGACGACTTCATGGCCAAGTTCATGGCCAAGGTTGAATCAACTCGAATCGGTGATTCTTTGGTTCACGATGGTGTTCTCTACGGACCAATGCTCTCTGAAAAATACGCTAAGGACTTCCTTTCCGCAGTGGAGATGTGCAAGGCCTCTGGTGCAACCCTGGCTCACGGCCGAGGTCGAATTTCGAGCGATAACAAACCAGCCAACTTCCTCAGCACTGCTGAAGACGGTGTCTACATGTGGCCTCACGTCTTCACCGATGTGACCGAAGACATGGAATGCTTCCACGAAGAAGTGTTCGGCCCTGCAGTTACCATCTGTAAAGCAACGGACTTCGACCACGCTCTCCACCTTGCAAACGCAAGCCCGTATGGTCTCTCCTCTGCTATCTACACCAATGATCGACTCGAAGCTTACCGCTACAAAACCGGAATCAAGGCTGGAATGACTGGGATCAACAATTCAACCACAGGCGCAGAAGCACACTTGCCGTTTGGCGGTGTGAAGGGCAGTGGAAACGGTACCCGTGAATCTGGTATTTGGGTCATTGAAGCATATTCCTACTGGCATGCAGTCAATGACGAATTGTCTGGAAAGCTCCAACTCGCTCAAATGGACGTTGAAGATGTCGAAATGGCTGAAGCAGACGTCGATTGGACACAACTGGCATGAGTGAACCTTTCCAAACCATACGGTTTGGAAAAACCACAGTTCAAATATGAACATGATTGCTTGATGCTTGTTGATAGGGGTGAATCACACATGACATCGAGTTTCTTACTAGGCGAAAATGGAGGTGATTCCTCTTCTGAACGTCTCGAACAAGCCTATTCACATTGTGAATCAATTGCTCGCGCAGCATCAAGTTCCTTTTTCCGTTCGTTCAGGCACCTGCCTGAACCAAAGCGCAAAGCAGTGAATGCCCTCTACGCTTTTTGCCGTCGAGTTGACGACATTGTCGATGGAGATTGGTTGCCAACTGGTGACTTTGCCTATCTTGATGCAGCAACAGAAGAGCGCCTGACCTTCTTACTCGAGCAACGGGAAACGAACTCAGCCTATGGCAGCGAAGAACATCACCTCCGGTTGCGCGCTTTGATGCTGTTCAGAGAGCGCCTCGACAGCGTTCAGAACGGTGAAGAAATGTCCGAACATGTGTTCATTGCTTTGGCCGATACGGTTCAACGGTATCCAATTGAACTCGATCACCTGCGCGAACTCATCAACGGAATGGAAGACGATTTGTTTGACACAAATTACGCTCGCTTTGAGGACCTTCGCCATTACTGCTACCGAGTTGCTTCAACGGTCGGATTGTGCTTGATTGAAATTTACGGCTACACAGATTCAAACGCTCGACGTCACGCTGTCGAGATGGGCCTGTTCCTTCAACTGGTCAATGTGTTGCGAGACATTCAAGAAGACCTTGAACGAAATCGAATCTACCTTCCAACAGAAGAGTTAGCAAAGTTCGGTCTTTCGCACAAAGACTTGGCCGATCCAACCTTGGCCACCCGACCTGCTTGGCAGAACTTCATGCGTCACTACATCGACCATGTGGTGGCAAACCGGAACAATGCTCTCGGGCTTTTGCCTTTGCTTGACAAGGATGCACGACGGTCTCCTCGGTTGATGTGCATGGCCTACAACGCTATTCTCAAAGAAGCAGTTCGACGCAACGGCGATGTCTTGAGCCGTCGGTTAACCCTCAACTTTTATCGGAAAATGCAAATGGCCATTTCCACATTGATCACACCTGGTCTCGATTGAAGTCCCCTCGATTGATTCGAGGTGCAAAGAAAAGCGCACCACCACTGTTGATGACACCGTCCATGCAATGCGCATGGTGAATGTGGGTAGCGATCAAATCCAATCGAATTAACGCCACAAACCGAGCGTATCACGCAGCGCAGGTTCGAGGGTCGTGTGCTCAAATCGATAACCGATTTCAAGCAAACGGGCAGGATGAACTCGGCTGCTGTCGGTGGTGAGGGTGACACCCATTTTCCCAAACAGAATCCAGATACCAAACGGTGGTGTTGGGATGAAGGCAGGGCGGCGAAGCACTTTGCCGAGGACCTTGGCGAAGGTTTTCTGTCGAACAGTATCGGGCGCCACTAAGTTGTAAGCACCTTCACAGGTTTCGGTCATCAGAAGATGATGCATTGCATAGATTTCATCGTCCATTGAAATCCAAGAAAGCCATTGCTTCCCCCAGCCGATCGGGCCGCCAGCACCAAGTTTTGCTGGAAGGAGCATTTTTCCTAATCCACCACCGGTGGCATCCAAAACGATGCCTCCAGTACGAGAGTGGATGGTTCGAATGCCTGCATCCCGTGCTGGTTGAGCTGCTGCTTCCCAGGCTGTGCATGTGTCAGCAAGGTAGCCTTCACCACAGGGCGACTCTTCGGTTAATTCTTCTTCGCCACGGTTGCCATAGAAGCCAATGGCACTTGCGATCAAGAAGACCTCAGGTTTGTTCTTGAGGCTGGCCAGCGTTGAAGCCAACAACGCCGTGCTGTCGGTTCGACTGGTGCGAATCAAATCCATTCGTTTCTTGCTCCATCGCTTGTCTCCAATGCCAGCCCCACCTAGGTGGATGACGGCGTCGAAACCTTCGAGTGAAGCAGCATCGATGGTGCCACCGCTAGGATCCCATTGAATCTCATTGGCACCTTCAGCAGGCGTACGACGGACCAATCGCCAGATGTCATGGCCACCTGTGTCGAGGAAAGCAACGAGGTGCCGTCCGATCAAACCAGAAGAACCTGCGATCAAAACTTTCTTTCGGTCGAGTTGTTCGAATTCTTTGTGACGTGCCATGTCACGGGTCAGTCGGTTGGCTCGCGCCTTGAACATTCGATCAACACGCTTCTTGATGCCTCGTCCTGCAACAAGCATGCCAAGAGAGCCGAAGGGGACGCTGAAGTTAACGGTGTCAACAACGCGACAGGTGCCGTCATCATTTGGAACAAAGGAGTGAAGGTGATGCCAGGACTTGAACGGCCCTTTGATCATGTCATCTTCGAACGCATGTGGCGGGTTGTACCCTTTGTGCCGAGCAACCCATTGGAGTTTTATTGGTCCCATCGGGAATCGGAAAATGCGTTCTGAACCGTTTTCTAATGTGGGGTCAGCTCGAACTTCTTCGACCTTTTCCCAAGGGGGCATGAGTCGACGAAACGATCCTTTTTTCTCGTGCCAATCGAAGGTCGAGGGGACGTCAGCGGGCACATGTGTTGTGTAAGTGTATTCCATTTTGGTTGCCTCTGTGGTTCATTGACCAAACTCTTGCAAGTAAGGTTTGAGGTCAAATTTACGTCGGGTGTTTTGTGAAGACATGTATCGGACTTTGCCGAAGATCGCCCGTTCTGGGCCCCATGCACGATCGTGGCGGCCGAGCACCCAGAAAATACCGGTGTAGGAATTTGGGTCACGCCCGTCCAGAGCATACGTGTCGTTGAGTTCAATCATTCGTTCTGCTGCTTGTTCGGGTGACTCAGACCATTCAAGAATCCGCTTGCCCCAAAGCATGCGGAGGTAGTTGTGAATGATGCCCTTACGAACCAACTGGCGCTGTGCTGCATTCCAGATTTCATCGTGAGTGTCGGCGTTTCGAATCTGTTCGAGCGTGTAGGTGCTGCGCTCGTCATCAGCGTGTTCGGAGAGGGTGATCTTTGCCCAATTGGGGAGGGATTCGAACGTGTTGTGGTTTGGGTTGTGGAATGAATTGTTGAATCCGAGTTCTCTCCAGGTGATGATTTGGTCAAGGAAGGCCTCAACTGGTTCAGGCAGGCCCCACCATCCAGCACGGGCTCCTCGTCGTGAGGCGTTGATGAGGTCGGGCATCCAGCCGTTCGTATCGAGGATGCTCCGAACCACTTCGATGGTCGAGAGGTGACCAAAGTGGAACCAGGGTGAAAGGCCAGTCGTCGCAGGGTTCTTGACTTGGTTTCGATCTTCATGGTAGCGGCTCATTCGGTTGGATAAAAATTCTCGAAGCATTCGAACAGCGGTGTCTCGGCCACCTCGTACGTTGGGGACGGGCGGCACACTGTGGTCGATTTTTAGCGTTGACAAGGCATCGATTCCAACCGAGCCTTGCTCACCCGCTCGCCACAGCCATTCAAACGGGGTGACTCCGAGTTCAGAGCGCTCGGCAATGGCACTGTAGGTTTCGTCGTCCATCCACAGTGAATGGTCGGGTTGAACTGGAATCTGAGATGGCCACGATTCAATGCATTCAACAAAGCGTTCATGGACAAAACGACGGAATCCATGAGCGGTGGGATAGGTACGATCGGTCCAGGACATTGGGAACACACCGTTGGAATCAACAACCATGAACCGGCGCTGAAGGGACTTAGCAGCGCTTTCAACGGCTTTGCGTGGGAAATACGTGGGGTATTCATCGCTGACGACAAGAACAGCCTTATCGGCGAGTTCGTGTAATTTGCCTATTTTCCCAGAGAGCGGATTTTCAACCCAAGGAATGTGGCGGATGTTGTTTTCTTTGAAGATGCGAATGTTGTCGAGCATACCTTGAATCATGAACGACGTGATTCGGTCGTTGGCAAATTCGTGCCGTGTTGATATTTCTTCGAGGACCAAGAGTGGTACATTGCGCTGTTCTGCAACATGGGCTGCGTATTCCAATGCTGCGTTGCAATGGAACCGGCGGTTGGCGATCATCCAGTACAGCACATAGTCGCCCTCATTGTTGAGCGGTTGGGTGTTGAGGGCCCGAGCTCGGTCACTCAGTTTTGGATTCATAAATTGCCACCCCACGCCTCGGGCAGTGTGTGCAGGACATACGGATGGCCGCGGTCTGCTTCATAGTCGATGCTTGAGAGCAAATGTTTTGAATTCACTGCGTTGATTGCCATGGATTTCATGGCATCGCTGATCCAATCAAGGGTTGAGAACTTCTCGGCTGAGACAAACACCGCCTCTGATACTTCGCTGTTCGGTGTTGGTATCGCATCTGGTGCGACCTCGACGAGATAGGCGATAAAAATGGCAGGGGTGCCATCGAGCAGCCTCTCTCGGACCGACTGCACGCCCATCACGACCCCATCGATGTCACATTCCTCTTTGAGTTCTCGAAGAGCAGCGTCTCGTGGCAACTCTCCCGGGTCGACGTAGCCCTTAGGCAAACCCCATCGTCCTTGGTAGCGGCCATGTTGCTCTCTTACGAGCAGGATTGTACGTGCACGGCGCACAATTGCAGCAACACCCAAATCGCATTCCACATTGTGCATAAATTTCTTACTTGGCGAAATGCGTATAAAGGAATGTTTCATTCTTGTACGAATAAAAACAGCCTATTATAATGCAATGAGCGAAAGTGCGGCTCATGCCTCAGTACCCTATCCATGCTGCTCACATCAAAGCAGACGCAAATCTACCAACTGAATACGGCAACTTTCGCATGAGGGTCTTCGTCGATGATGCGGGCGCTGAGCACTCGTTGCTCTCCGTTGGTCTCGATGAATCCACGTCCGCTCCGCTCGTCCGCATTCATTCAGAGTGCCTCACGGGTGACGCTTTTGGATCACTCAAGTGCGACTGTGGACCCCAACTGAAGGCCTCGATGGCCCGCGTCCAGGAAGAAGGATGCGGAGCGATCCTCTACATGCGACAGGAAGGGCGAGGCATCGGACTTGAAGCGAAGATTCAAGCCTATGCGCTCCAAGATCTCGGTCTCGACACCCTTGATGCAAACCTTGCTCTCAACTTGCCTGCTGACGCCCGTGAGTATTCGTTCTGTGCAGAGATGCTAACAAAGGTCGGCGTCGATGAAGTCCGCCTGATGACCAACAACCCGCTGAAAGTTCACGGACTTCGTTCCAACGGAATTGCGGTTCATGAGCGTTTGCCGCACATCGCAGGCCGTTGTGAATTGAACGACCATTACCTCTCGACCAAGAAAAAGCGAATGGGGCATTTGATACCAGAACAGGCTTGAAACTAAGTTATAAGGACACGATTCGAGGCAAAGGCATGACCAATCAACTCTCGGGGGAAAAGGCCCCAGATTTCACTCTTCCTTCATCGAAAGGAGAGACAGTTTCTCTCTCGGATTTCGATGGAAAATGGAAAGTCGTCTTCTTCTATGCTAAAGACGGCTCACCGACCTGTAAGCGTGGCTGCTTGACCTTCAAAGAACAGTTTGACCTGTTCCAATCCTTGACGCCACCCGTTGAAGTCATCGGAATCAGCCAAGATTCCATCGAAGATCATCGCCGGTTCAAGGAAGACCTCGACCTCCCCTTTGCGCTCCTGAGCGACCCTGATCGGGAAGTCGCAGAAGCCTTTGGCGTTCCCTTGTTCCTCGGCCGATTCCCGGCCAAATCCTCGTTCCTTATCGGTCCTGACCGTACCGTTCACTACTGCTATGACTGGCTGTTCCGCCCTCGCCGTCACGTGGCTCGTATTCTCGACGCCTTCAGTGAACTATCATCCGGGGGATCAATGAAATGAATTGGATCGAACTGTTCGAAGATGCTGGCCTTTCAGAGCGCGAATCTCGTTCGTTGGTGATCCTCTCAGCCTCAAAGGAACTCAAAGCGAGTGAACTCGCTAAAGAATTGGGAACAAACCGCCTCGATGCTTACAATTCGTTGTCCCGATTGACAGAAATCGGGCTTGTCTCAGTTACTGCAGACCGGCCAATGCGGTTTTCATGCTCTTCCTTGCCGGTGCTTTTCAAGCGCCTCATCAATGAACAACGGGAGCGAATCGATCGCACCTCCAAGGCCTTTGAATCGCTGATGTCAGGTGCTACATCCGAGTATGATGAAAGCAGCAGTGACACAAGCGAAGATACCAACGCTAAGTTTGCCGTCCTCAAAGGACGGGAGCACATCCACAAGCGAATTGGTGAATTTGCAGCTCAAGCAGAAGAACGCCTCGTGCTCCTTCTTGGCCAGTTCGGTATCCTTCATGTGTGCCGTTCAGTGGCGCTTGAAGAAGTCAACTCCGCCGCTGAAAGAGGCGTCGTTGTGACGGTGTTAGCCCAACTCGATCGCCGAACCGTACGGTTTTACGACCAATTGCACGAATCAATTGCAGTTCGTCATTCCGATGAAGTAAGTTCGCTTGGTGTGCTGCAAGACAACAGCAACGTCATTCAATTCCTTCATGTTGAAGAAAATCCAGTTGGCCGTGGCCGAGATGATGCTGCCCTTGTTGTCAGTTCTGAAGCCTTCGCCAACTCACACAGTGACTTCGTGAACGCCATCTGGACCAAGGCAATCGATATTGAATCGGCCAAGAAGCGATTCACCGAAGAACGAATCGTGGACCCATTGCGCCTTACTGTCGGCCAAGGTTCCTTTTTGGAACAGTTCCGTCAAGCACTCAAAGTGAGCGAAGAATTGCCTGAAGAAGATGTTCCATTCAATCCGCAATCCTTCCTTGCTTCAAGCAGTGAAATCAATCAGGCTCGTGCCTCTCTGCAAGATGGACGAATAAGCAGTTTGCATGAACTCGGCATCGACCTTGCGGCCATGCTAAGGCAAGTCGGTCAACGAATTGGAGAAGAACTCGCATTCAGTTTGCGTAAAATCGAAGGCCATGTTGAATTCCTCAACGAATTGATGGATTGGTGGGAACACGCTGGACTTGGTGAATTGGATTACAACGCCGATCCGTTCTTCCACATCCTCGTCAACCTCGCGTATCCAGCCACCGAAAAAGACGACGTGCTTCCTCTTTGGCAACTCGATGATGGGATCATTGAAGGAGCCCTTCTCGCTCGCTACCCAATCAACGGAAACGTTCGAGTTCGTCGAGAAGCAGAAGGAAAGGATGCTTGGCGTTACACGCTCATCTTCATCGATGAAACCGATGAACACCTGCTTGAATGAAAACATCTCTTGATAAGCGGGGCCTTTGATTTCCCCCCATGAAGATGCTGACGTTTTTCCGCTTCATGCGGCAAATCTTGAAAAAGAAGCCAGCGGATTTGGATTGGATACAGCGTCAAGGCCTCATTGCAGTCAAACTCGCACAGATTTTCGCGCTTCGCCCTGACCTCTTGGGCGTTGAGAAGGCCCGTCAGCTGCAACAACTGTACCAGCACGCAGCCTCAATCGAGTCCGAGAACTTGCATGAAACCATCGCCACAAAAGCTCCTGCTGGATTTATGGATGCATTTGAATCAATTGACGATGACCCTCTTGCGGCAGCATCGGTTGGCCAAGTTCACCGTGGCCGCCTCAAGAACGGCGATGAGGTCGTCATCAAATTCATCAAGCAAGCCAACGCGGTTGATTTCAAGAAAGAAGTGGTCCGCATGCGCCGATGGATGCGTGTTTTCCTGGTCTTTTTCCCGAGGCTCCGCAAGGTTGGCAATCCAATGGCGCTGATCAACCACGTTGCTGATTATACCTTGAGGGAACTTGACCTGCGCAATGAAATCAAGGGCGCTGATGAACTGGAAGCCATCAAAACCTCCCTGAAGGGAGAGTTCCAAATGGACTTGCTCCGGTTCCCAATTTACTACCCTGAACTTTCCAACGCCGACATCTTGGTTTCTGAGTTTATCAGCGGCATGTCGCTTGAAGAAGGCATCGAAGAAAAAGCCCTGACCTGGGATTTCCTTCTGCAATTCTTCCGCATCCACGGTGCCTACTTGTTCGGCATCGGAACCTTCCATGGTGATTTGCACCCTGGGAACTGCATCATTGACCATGACGGCAAATTTGTCTTTATCGACAACGGCGCCATTTGCCATGCACCGCAGCGCGTCGCTCACTCCTTGTTCCATTTCTTTGACCATCTTTCCCGTCAAGAAATGCAAGAAGCATTTGACGCTCTTCTGACCATGACCGATATCAATCCCACACCAAAGAAACTGGCGAAGTACTACGCCACCATGGATAAAATCTACACTGATTTCGAGAAAAAACCGGTTGGAGAACAAAGCCTAACGACCATCATGATGGGCACTGTCAAAGCCGCAGTGATACATGCAGGGGCGGAGTTTGGTGAGGAAGCCTTCCCAATCATTCGGGCATTGATGTACCTTGATGGCTTGGTCATTCGAACCCACCCAGACGCCCTCTTGATTCAATCGATGGGGCCATTCTTAGAGGAATTCAAGACCAAACTCAACATTTGAGGCTTCATCATGGGGCACGTTGCAATCGTTGGTGCAGGTCTTGCAGGTCTCCGCTGTGCCACCTTGCTCCAAGCATCAGGTCACGAGGTCGATGTCTATGAGCGATCAGGAAACATCGGTGGGCGAATGGCGACCGATGAGGTTGATGGCTTCTTGTTGGATCATGGGTTCCACGTGATGCAAACCGCTTATCCTACCTCAAAACGGGCTTTTGATTTCAAAGCAATGGGAGCGAAGGCCTTCGAACCTGGGGCAGTGATCGTGCAACAGCGAAAGACTCGAGCAAAGTTCTGGACGCTTGCTGATCCCTTTCGCCGTCCTGTTCAAGGAGCATTGAGTGGATTAAACCGATTTGCTTCGCCGCTGGATTTACTCAGGGTTGCTCGACTGCGCTTTGGCGTTCGCCGGGGGAACATCGAGAGCGTCTTTGAAGGGGAAAGCAACGGCACTGCAGACTACTTGGCTAAGCGTGGATTCTCTTCGAGCATGATTGAGCGGTTCTTCCACCCATTGTTCTCTGGTATTTTTCTTGAAGATGACTTGAGGACCAATGAGCGTATGTTTCGTTTTGTCTTTCGAATGATGTCTGAAGGTGACATGGTGCTTCCGATTGGAGGCATCGCTTCGGCACCAAGACAACTCGCTCAACGGTTAGGCAATGAACGGATTCACCTCAATGCCAACGTTCAGATCCTCGATGATCAGACGTTAGAAATCAATGGTAAATCGATGGCCTTTGATGCTGTTGTGCAAGCCTTTAACCCCGAGCAAGCCAAAGAAAAGCGCCATGTTTGGACCCTACACTTCGATGCCCAACACTCACCCTTGAAGAGCAACCACATCTTACTCAACGGGGATGTTCGGACCAAGAACGGTCTGATTGCCCACCTTGCGGTTCCTTCTGATGTCCAGCCAAGTTACGCTCCAGACGGCAGGTCGTTGGTGACCATCACCGTGGTTGGTGAGCGTGCAGACGCCCTCGGACTTCGGGCTGCTGATACCATTGAAGCTGCTGTTCGCGATGAAGTCGATGTGTGGTTTTCAGGTGCCTCAAAGGATTGGCGTTTGTTAGCAGTCCAACACATCGAGCACGCTCTTCCTGAAGTCGGAGCGGACCTGCAACTCACCGCAGCACCACGAGTCACTGGCTTCGAATGCGGCGACCACACCTTGCATGGAAGCGTTGAGGGTGCCTTGCTGTCAGCTGAAACCATAGCGAACAAAGTTGACGCACATCTTCGGAACTGATGCCATGTTGAATCTTAGTGACTCTTCGAGTGGTTCGTTTGCCACCCGCATCCACAAGCCGACGGGTGATGTTGACGCGTGGGTTTGGCTCTCCTATGATCAACTCAATCTGGGCCTGCTTGTCGATTTACAGCAGATCTATCCAGCCCTTGGCCTTATTCTCATCGAATCAGAAGCAAAGGGGAAATCCCGGCCCTACCACAAACAAAAACTTGCGTTGCTGCTCTCGAACCATCGCCATTTTGCCATTGAGGCGCAAGCCCAAGGGTTCCCAATCCACTATGTGGTGACCCATGGGAACTACGCCGAGGCGCTTGGGTCGCTGAGCCAACAACTCGGTCCTCTGCACAGCATCGTTCAGGCCGAACGCAGCACTCGGCAAGAGATTCAACCCTTGTTGGATGAAGGCCATCTTACAGCCCACCCACACCTTGGATGGTTAACACCACGGGCCTGGTTTAGCGAAAGCGTAGGCGAGACTCCGCCATTCCGTATGGATGCGTTTTACCGGAAAGTGCGGAAAAATACGGGTTGGTTGATGGTTGATGGCAAACCGATTGGCGAAAAGTTCAGTTTTGATGAAGACAATCGCAAACCGTGGAAAGGCGACCCCATGCCTCCAACCACACCGAAGTACCCCACCGATGAGATTGATGCAGAGGTGGCAGACCTCGTTGAACGTGTTTTTTCACACCACCCGGGGAGCATCGACCTGTCGCAGTTGCCCACTTCCAAGGCTGACCTCGACCAAGCCATGGTGTTCGCAGAGTCTTGCTTGACTCATTTTGGAACGTTTGAAGATGCGATGTCTTCGCACAACCGTGGGTTGTTCCACACTCGACTGGCTCCTTTGTTGAACCTCCATCGAGTGATGCCACAGCAAGCGGTTGAACTCGTTCTGGCAAGCGGCGCAGAACTCAACAATGTCGAAGGGTTCCTACGGCAATTGATCTGGCGTGAATATGTTCACCATGTCCATGTGGTGACCGACGGCTTTCGAACCCTCGAGGTCAACAGGTCTGCTTCACGAAGGGATGCGAACTGGTATGAAGTCGCTCCAATCGATGCAGAACTCCATCCGAACCACCTCCAGCAAACCTACCCTCTGCCCCAAGCCTATTGGGGTAAAAAGAGTGGACTGGCTTGCCTTGACACTTCGGTTGAATCGGTCATCGACGACGGATGGACGCACCACATACCACGGCTGATGGTGCTCAGTAACATTGCGCATCTGCTCGATGTCAATCCCAGAGAACTCACCGATTGGTTTCACGTTGCCTTCATCGATGCTTACGATTGGGTTGTTGAGCCGAACGTGTTGGGGATGGGGACCTTTGCCACCGGATCAGCGATGATGACCAAGCCCTATGTGGCAGGTTCTGCTTACATCAATCGAATGAGTGACCACTGCTCGACGTGCTCTTTCCATCCAAAAAAGACGTGCCCAATATCTCGACTCTACTGGGCATATCTTGCTCGGCATGCCCCTGAGTTTGCTGGAAACCATCGACTCTCAATGGCGATGAGGAATGTAGCCAAAAGGAGCGAGGAGCAGCGTGATTTGGACCATGCGGCCTTCCTCAAGGTGCAGCAAGCACTTGCACAAGGCCTGACCTTGCATCCTGAAGACCAGTGATTCATCGATGAGTGGTCTGGCAGCGAGGGCAATGATCGAGCCTTCTTCCTCCATAGCGAAGACGAACGATCAACGTGGCGCATTTGAGGCAAGGGCGTTCATTCCGGCAGAAGGCATAGTGGCGCCATGTCCGGCGCGGTTCCCCGCGTGACTTCCCCGCCTCTGCAACAGATTTTGGTACCGTGATTCCACCCGTTTGGTAAGCTTGCACCGTGACGTTCTTGATGGCTTCAGCCCATGCCCTCAGTCGTTCTTCGGGGAGATCGCACGGCCGGTCATCGGGGTGCACTCCTGCCGAAAATAGGATTTCTGACCTCAAATAATTCCCCAAGCCGGCAAAACTTCGCTGGTCTAACATCAAGGTGGCTCCTTTCTTTCTGAAGCACTGTTTCGAAACCAATTGGTTGTACAAGACTTCGCTGTCGACTTCCGCCTCAAGCACATCGGGGCCTAACCTCGCCAGGAAGGCGTGAAGGGGTTCTTCGATTGTCGGGATCAGGTCGATGTCCGTTGCTGACCACAACCTCACCGCATGTTTCTCTGTGCAGAGTTCAGCGCGTAGCGTTCTACGCATTGTGTTCTTGGTGGTCACGAGGTTGACCGTCCAACGTCCGTAGAGTTGGTTGTGGCTGTACATGGTCCAGCCGTTTTCAAAACGAATCAACATTGCTTTGGCTCGACTTGTCACATCGATGACGGTCTGTCCTTGGATCAGATGCTCTCGACCGATGAAGGTGGCATAGGGCAACTTGGCATGCTCGATGGTGCGGCCAATCAGCGCTTTACCCAAGCGGTCAGCCGCCCTTCGAATTTCCGGACCTTCTGGCACAGACAGAAATGAGAGGGTTTGCCTATCAAGATGTGTTTGAGCAGACCGATGAAGACATGAGTGAGCACTTTCACGACCCAACATGGCGCAGGAGGTGGTGATGCTTGGAACGGGCAATGCGTTCATGCCATACGGCCGCTATCACTCGTTTGCCATGATCGATGGAAAGCATGTCATCGACTGTCCGCCGACCGCTATGGCAAGTTTCCGAAGGGCTGGCGTGCCTCTAAGCGACATCGAGACGATCTTCATCACCCATGTCCACGGCGACCATGTGTTTGGATTCCCCTTCTTTTTGCTCGAACGCCGTTACATCTCGGACCGGGCCATGGCTAAACCTCTGACCGTTGTTGCTGCACCTGGTGTGAAGGATCGTTTGAAGCACCTCTGCGAGTTAGCATACCCGGGAAGTTTAGAGGAGATTTTTGATACGGTTCAATGGCGAGAAGAAATTGAAGGTGAACTTGATTGCGGATTGAGTTGGCGCCGATTTGTCGTTCACCATGATGAATCCGTTGACCCCTATGGCTTCCATTTCAATCCAGGCACTGAAGGCAGTTTTGTTCACAGCGGTGACTCCGGGCCATGCAAAGCGTTGTATGATGAGATTGCGCAAGCAAGCATGGTGATTCTAGAGATGGGGTTCCCTGAATATGTTGAATCTGATCATCATCACAAGCCATCCGACGTTCAAGCCATTGCTGCATCGCTGCCTGCTGTGCAATTTGTGATCACACACACATACATCGATACCCCCGGTGTCCATCCACAACCAACCGTTACAGATGTGTATCCTGTCCATCCAGCGAACGTCATGCATGCGGAAGATGAACTTCGCATCAGCCGCGACGGAGAGCGCTGGGTGCTCGGCGCGTAAAACTTTCATCTCACAGCCTTTCCGGATAACGGTCAGAATACGATGTTATCGAGGCGTTATTTTTCATATTTCTATTGAATAAGGCCCCCCCTTTATACCACAAACCTACAGTGGAAAAACTTGACAAATACACATTGATATTTGGAAGGAGTGGGCATGCTTATGAGGGGGACTCGGACTCACACACATTATCGCGCATTGGTCAATCCGACCCTCGCTCGATATTGCTGGATAACTGAGGAATCATCATGACGGGAAATCTCTTCGATGACTTCTTATCACGGAAAACCCTGTTTGTTGACAAGGAAATTCTCCGTCATGACTTCCGCCCCAAGAACCTCCCTCACCGCAAAAGCGAAATCGAGAAACTTTCATTCAACTTGGTCGAAGCTCTCAACGGCCACATCCCTTCCAACATGACCCTCTACGGAGTCACCGGTGCAGGAAAAACTGCAGTGACCTCGTATGTCTGTGATGAACTTGAAGCGAAAGGTCGAGAACTCAACCGTCCTGTTCAAACAATCATGGTCAACTGCCGTCAGATCGATACTCAATATCGGGTCTTGAGCCATCTTGGTAATTCGTTATTGGAGTCCCATGAAATCGGCGAGATTCCATTCACTGGCTGGCCAACCGACCGAGTGTTCGGTGAACTCGTTCGACGCATGGACAAGCGTGGCGGTGTCTTCGTCATCATCCTCGACGAAATCGATCATCTTGTCCGAAAGGCTGGCGACGACCTTCTTTACAACCTCACGAGCATCAACGCTTCGCTGAAGAACGCTCGCGCTTGCGTTATTGGTATTTCGAATGACCTCAAGTTCACCGATTTCCTCGACCCTCGTGTTCGTTCCCGTTTGGGACAATCCGACGTCGTTTTCAATCCATATGACGCTATGCAGTTACAGAACATTCTCCGCCAACGGGCGCAAGATGCGCTTGTCGAAGGTGCGCTTGATGACAGCGTCATTGCGCTGTGTGCTGCAATCGCGGCGCAAGAACACGGCGATGCACGCTGTGCCCTTGATCTGCTCCGAGTTTCAACCGAGAAAGCAGAGCAATCCGGTGATGAGTTCGTGACACAAGCCCACGTGCGCATGGCTCAACATCAATTGGAAGCCGACCAGATGCATCCAGTGCTGTCTTCGTTGCCAAGCCAACAGAAACTTGTGCTCGCTTCGATCCTTCTCAATGAACGAAACGGACTTCGCAACATTCAGACCGGAGAAGTCTACGATGTTTACACCCAGGCCTGCCGTTATGTTCGTCAAAATCCTCTCACACAACGCCGTGTCTCCGGATTGATCTCGAACCTCGATATGTTGGGGCTCATTACAGCACGCACCGTATCACGAGGCCGCTATGGACGGACCAAGGAAATCAACTCCTGCATTCCTCAAAACATTGATGCTGAAGGCATTATGGTTGAATCTGAAGAGCAGATGAAGGAAGTCTTTGAACGTCCATACCGACACCAATCTCGACTTTGATTGATGCTTCTGTAAGAAGCATGTTCTAACCCCGGTTGATTCGGTGTGCTTATATCCAAAAGGCAGGTGGCGCATCCTATGAGTAAAGATGAGAACGACGGTTCTACCAGCCTCATTGCAGCAATTACCAATCCTTCCCGTGGTGTTTCCCGTTGGTTCATCGCTCTAGGGATGTGGGGTCTTTTCCTCGCAGTTCTCAACATTCTTGGCGAAGCTCACCCGAGCTACCACTGGTCGTGGGGCGGTCTTTTCACCTTTGAAGCAACCAATGCAGCCTTCGAAATGAAGAGCGATGGAATCCAATTCGTTCTTTCTGACCTCGTGTTCATGGCCCTTTGCGGTGGCCTTGTTGGACTTGGTTTCAAGACGGTAGCTGCTGAAGAAGGCGGCATCGCTGGCTGGGGTCGAAGCCTCTTGGTAAACGACACATGGGCTTCTCTGGCAGATCCTTCTCACAAAGGCTGGTCAATGTTCGGTGCAGCATGGTGCCTCCTCCTCGGATTCGGATTCTACCTCTACTTCGGTGTCATCCATACGGGTTGGACTGACCCTGGTGTGTACTCAGTGACCATTTCTTTGCTGGCTTTCGGATTTGCGCTCAAGGCATCGACCAATGCACCTGAAGGCGATTCAAAACTCAACTGATTCAATCGAATCACTTTTTGAACAACGGCAGGTGGCCGTTTCTTCCTTTGATTGCATCAAGCATACCAAGCGACAAGCCTTGCCAAAGAGCAATGCTCCAGCGGAATGTTAACCTTCGAATTCGCCATATGGCCATGACGTTGGTCTTCCCTTCACGCAAGGCGCCACGGTTCACTTCACCGAGTGGACCTCGCCAAAGAATAACTTCGTGAATCAGCATGAGTGCTAATGTGCCAAACAACATCTTTGTCTGCCACCATTGTTCAGCGCTTTCCCAGGACCATTCACCCATTGTCAACGCTTTGAATGCGAATGGAAGTCCTGAAACCAGTGCAGAAATCCACAGCGGTAGGATTGTCAGCACCAGGGTTGAACTTCCGATAAAGTCCAGTCCTGGACCAATGCGCTTTCGCCTTGGGAAGTGACGCATGATTCGCACGTGGGCTCGAGCATCCCGTCGTCGCTTTCCAAGAAACCGCTTCCGTTCAATCTCAGGAACGTGATGAACCACTGCCGTGGGGGCATAGACAATCGTTCCGCCAGCACCAATCAGCCGCAAACTCACTTCCATGTCTTCAGCATGATACCAGTCTGGATTAAAACCCCCGATTTCTAACAACGATTCTCGATGGAACATCGAACACGGTCCGTTGGCAAGGCTTGTTTTTCGTGGTCGTGCTCGGTATTTCCGAGCGATTTCAACCGAACGAACTCGGCTCACCACATCTCCAGCATGACCGAACACCGTTCGACCAGTCACGGCAACAACCGATTCCTCTTCGGCGATTGGTTTGATTTCTGCAACCATCGTTTCGATCCAATCTTGTTCTGGACGCACATCGATATCGGTGATTGCAACCCATTCGCCCTTGGCTTCCTCGGTCGCCAACTGACGGCCTGCGGAGAGTCCCTTCGCAGGCTGTGTTAAGATTCGGATGGGGATTTCTGCTTCTTCATCGTGCCATGCGAGCAACAGATCCTTGGAACCATCACTCGAACCATCATCGACAGCGATAATTTCGAGGGGCCTGTAGGTTTGAGCCTTGAGGGCAGCCAGGCAATCATCAACCCATGACTTGCCATTGCGTACGCACACCGTGAGCGTCACCAGGGGGTGCTCACTCATTCGAGCACCTCGAACAAATCCAGTAAGTTTCGGCACCGTTCTTTGACGGCAAGGGTTGTCACTTGCATCACAACGCCAGTTCGTGGCTGACCGTAAAGAATGACTGAGCCTATTGGGGCAAAGCAATGAATCACCAAGGGGGCAAGGTCTTCTTCCCCTTCCACCTCAATCAGCACCGTTTCATCTGCTTGAAGGGCGTGTTGGAGGGTTTGACACAAGGATGGAGTGAGGAGGCCTGCGGGGTTGATAGCATCCAATCGATGTTCGAATTCAGTTGGGTCGACAAGGTCTGCTTGGTCGAGTTTCGTACGCTTGGTCATCCCATCGATCAAAGCCAAGTCGGGCGTTACGCCCATCTCTAGAAGTGTTTTTGTGGTCACATCGCCAACAGTGACGAGCAATTGGACATGGGCGGGCATGCCATCGAGTGCGGCTGCCATACCGATTTCAGGATCATCTTCTGGTCCTTCGAAAAGCGTACCCATCGGGGTTTTCAACTCTGCATCAAGGGCGGGTGCCATCTTGAGGGTTGCTTCTCGGAGTTCCTTTCGCATCCAAGGGTGGCCTTCCTGATCCATGCTTCCGTTTCGAACAGAAGATGAACTGATGAGGCCTCCTTCGATGCCCCGTAAGTGGGCCACTTCGATGATGTGCAGTGGCGGGAGGTTGTTGCTGAGGCGCTGTTCATTGATGCTCGCACACATTCCGACGGTCTCAGGGGTCGCCACGATGGCATCGGCAGTTTCGTGGGCGGGAGCTGGTCCAAAGGTGTCCTCAAGGGTATGGACGGTGATCTTGACACCGGTTTTGGTACCTGCCCAATCCAAAAGGTCACACCGACGTTGCTCGAAATCCAAGACAAACATCGATTTGTGCTCCGCCATTGCATCGGTTGTGATGTGAACTTCGACGGATTCGGACTGCCCGCAGGCAGCATCAAGCAACAATCGATGGCCGGCATGAAGCCGATCGAATGTGCCACCAACAAGGCAACAACGGAAGCGTTGCTCATTGGTCATGAAACTCTGTGGTCAACGCGGCCATTTGATTGCATCGCTCAAGGCGAACGCAATCGCTTGATTTGAAAGAAGGAAAGTGAACAGGACTGTACCCCGGCGCGTAACGGCCCATTTCATCGCAAAGCTCGAGGGCCTGACCCAGCGCCAGGGTGTATCTGTCCGGAAGGGTGGTTGTCTCGTGTTCATCCTGTCGTCGCACGAGGACCCATAACCTACCGGTTGGTTTAAGCGCGTTTGCACCGAGAATCATCCCCCGAAGGGTCATCTCAGTCTTCGATTGCGCACCGTACACTTGGTATCAGACTTCATTGCAATTTTCACAGTAGCTCTGCCTGATGTTGCTGGTACGGCAAAGAGAACGACTGGCCGACCCCTTTTCAATACATCGTGCCGTGCTTCTATTCCAAACGGTGAGCAAAACTGCGGGCAAAGAGAAGCGCTCCAATCTCCTCGTTTCCTTCTCGTAACGATTCAATGCCGATGCTTGGCCATGATTCAACAGGTCGAGCAAGCCATCCAACCAGTGGGTGTAATCGGCCATAATGGACCGGTTCCTTTCGCTTGTGAGTCGCCAACATGTCGTGAACATCGAGCAAGGCTGCCTTCCCTGTGCCCTCTTCAACGAGGTGGATTTGAAGCACATCTTCAAGCAATAACTGGGCGTTGGGATGGGGCGTAGGTAATCCGGGCAACCCCCCTCGTTCACCCGGGGGACGCGCCAGCAAAGCAGGCCATGCAACGTCATGATCGCGTAACCAACGCCTGCCTGATGAAGAGGACAGTTGGATTTTGAGCCAATCTGCAGCCCATGCGGTCCACCATGCAGAGGGCATGATGCTCATGGCATGGCGCAAAAATTCAGGTGCCATTGCTTCGTTTGCCTCGAGCATCGAGTGCGCTGTGGACCAGGTGTGGAGGAGCGATGATTTGGCATGGTTTTGACCTGCGTTTAAGCACATCAACAAGCATGCTTGGTTGGCTTCATTGAGGGGTGCGCCAAGAGGGAACAACGCTTCTAGCACCTGTTCGCTGTGGTGTGGGTCGAGCAGCCAAAGTTCGCATGCAGTCTCAATCATTGGATGGAATTCATCGGACAAGTGTTGGCTTGACAACAAAAGACCGCAGGCCATCCATGAACTCAGCGTCTTGTCATCGAGAAAATGTTCGTACCGAAGAATTGATTCGACGTTGTGCGTGAAACGCTGACGCACCTTTTCCAATGCTCGTCCAGTCCATTCATCGGAGGCCTTTGGCATCGCTTGAATCAGGGTTGAAGTTTCACACGATTCCACCGGTAACAAGTCCGCCCAACCGGTGTCCAGGAGGTTTCGCAAACGGATCCAACGGCTGCTGCGATCATCTTCTGGTGTTGCAATCCATGAGGCTAAAGGGGACGTGGCCTCGTTAATATTCGCCCATGCTTCATCACCCCGAGGGTGGAACGCGAGGGCTTGCCACATCGCTTTTCTATGTTCGAGCGAGGGCTCAAAGACTGTGAAAAGTTGAGCATCATAGGTTTCTCCATTGTATGCAGCAAGCATTTCCATTGCCGTTGCAGGAACGCGCTCATGGACTGCCATTGGCCGTCGGTCTGCGTTTGATTCCGGTAATTGGACAGTAAAGGTCCGACCTCGGCCCAAACGGAGGGCCACTTGACCGAGTTTCCCGGTGGATTTCAATGATGCAGAAGCATGGTTCAATGCCACGGGTTCGCCGTGTGAGGTGAGCAACAAGCGGCACCGTTGGGATGCGAGGAGGTCTTCGAGCAACGATCGGTTGGCTTCGACGGGGTGGTTCCATTCGACGGTGCACTCCAGTGTTGTGTCGGTGAGGAACCATTCGAGCAACGAAGCAGCCCCATCGCTTGTGGTGCCAGCGAAGTTCAGGTTTGACAGCGCCTCTCCGAGCGTCCAATTGGCTTTTCCAAAATCTGATAAGAGTGCACGCTGGACCGAAATTGAAGGCGCAAGGTCTTCTTCGCCAATCAAGTAGCGGCACATTTCTTGGAACTTTTGTTCGAGTTTGTGGTTCGCTAACCTTGGGTGACGCCGGCGCAGCCAATACCACAGGGCTTCCAAGGGCAAGGTCCGATCCTGGCCACTTTGACGCCGATCTTCAAACATCAAGGCGTCCATGCTCATTGCTTCTAATGCCAATTTCCGGCTCACTTGTGATGGTAAATGCCCGTGGACCGCCATCGGAGGTCTGATTTCAACAGCGTTGCCAATGGTGTGGCCGAGGGTGTGGCGTCCATATTCGAGCATGTTATGCTGGCTTCCTTTTTGTTCAAGGCTGCGAAACCAGGAACCCGGCGCCATGTTCCATGTTTGCGTCGGATCGATCAACCTCGCATGAACAACACAAATCGAGGGTGTGCGCATCGACCAATCGGTTAGATTTCCTTGTTCCATTGGCTCAGGTGGCGTTGTCGGTGTCAGTGTGTCAAGGTCGTACCAACATGTGGATTCAGTTCGAACGACAGCCCAACACCCCCCTTTGTTTCCTTTGGAATCGATGCGGGGTTGGGATGCGCCATCAAAGCCCTGCATTGGCAAGTGAATGAGGTCGGATATGAGTGGTTTCACATAACCAAGCAACACATATTGGCCATCGTGGCCAAGCAGCAATCCATCAGCCTGTGAGGGTGCTTGAACCGATGCACCACGCAGACGTGCCAGCGCATCCTGTTCGAGGCGTTGCCGCCCAGGTTCAGTGATGAAGTGAGCAGCGCCTCTGATGCCGGACTGATCTTCACGGGTGACATCTCCACGCTCGCGCAATTGGCGCAGAGCAAGCGAGGCGTGGGGCATTTGCAGCGACAAAGCTTCAGCGATGTTGGAGACCGTGCCGCCGCCATCGAGGAGCCAATTGAGGACGCGTCTCTGGTAACTGCTGCGGATTCGACCTTTCGACACCAAGAGTCACCTTGTTGTGAGTGACTGGCCCTTTCTTGATAAATCTTTCAGTATAAGTGGCTACTTTGTTACATTTAGTTATAGATTTCCACTGGAGGAGTTGCTTTTTACTTACATAAGATGCTGGCGATCCAATAAAAACGGCTCAGAATGGTCAGCAACGGTAACCAACAACCTCTGTTCGGAGGAATGGTTATATGAGCGGCCTCGTTCATCTGTAGCAGTGGCCCCCCTCCTTAGTGAGAAAGGGCCTCGTGACAGGAGGAAAAACGCATGAAAACAACCAGAATCAGAGAGAAAATCAAGAAATTCTTAGGCGACCGACCCCGGAACACGGCAGAGATCCTGGAACACATCAACAGCACCATGCGCCACGGTACCACCAGCCAACAACTTGGTAACGTGCTCTCCAAGGACAAGGACATTGTCAAAGTCGGTTACATCAAGCGCTCAGGAATCCTTTCCGGCGGATACGATATCTGCGAATGGGCAACCCGCAACTGGGTTTCATCCAACTGCCCTGGATGGGAAGAAGGAACACCAATCATCATCGATAACGATGGCAACGTCTCCACCGGTGGCGCTTCCACTCGCCGTCTCTGAGTCATTCAACACCCTCACATCGAACTGATCGCCACTGCTTCATCGATGCAACCCCTCATGCTGGTTGTGCGATAGACTTCAAGTAGGGCGAGCAGTTGGCCGTGTCATGGATAATTTGGACAAGGGTGAGACTTACACCGTTCGAGACATGTCACTTGCAGATGAAGGCGCTCTTCGCGTCGATTGGGCACGAGCTCGTATGCCTGTTTTAGCGAAACTCAAAGCAGAAGCAGAACAAACCAAACCACTTGCTGGAATGCGTGTCGCTGGTTGCCTCCACGTCACCAAAGAAACCGCTGTCTTGATCGAAGCGATTGGCGCTGCTGGTGCAGAAATCTCTTGGTCGGGCTGCAATCCATTGTCGACTCAAGACAGTGTTGCTGCTTGGATCGCTCGAGAGGGCTACTCAGTCCACGCTTGGCACGGTCAGTCCAACGAAGACTTCTACTGGTGCATCGACCGCACCCTCGAATTCAAACCAACACTGACGCTTGATGACGGTGCAGACCTGATCGTTCGAGTTCACGGTGATAAGTCCGAATACGCTGAAGGCGTCATCGGTGGTACCGAAGAAACCACCACTGGTGTTCATCGCTTGCGAGCAATGGGCGCAGCTGGGGATCTCCGCTATCCAGTGATTGCAGTCAATGACGCAGTCACAAAGTGGGACTTCGACAACGTGTATGGAACCGGACAATCCACCCTCGATGGTATCCTCCGCGCTACATCAGTTCTTCTTGCAGGAAAGACATTTGTCGTCTCTGGCTTCGGTCACTGTGGCAGTGGACTTGCTATGCGTGCTCGTGGAATGGGCGCAAATGTCGTCATCACTGAAGTCGACCCTCTTCCAGCGCTCCGTGCGATTATGGAAGGTTACCGAGTCATGACAATGGACGAAGCAGCAAAGATCGGAGACATTTTTTGCACCGCTACCGGTATGGAAGACGTCATCGTTGGGCGCCACTTTGAGTCGATGAAAGACGGAGCGATTATCTCCAACACTGGGCATTATGATTGCGAAATCAAGATTTCCGAGCTTGAAGAACTCGCAACATCCGTTCGTACCATCCGTCCAGACAATGAAGAATTCCTCATGGCAGATGGCCGGCGTATCTTTTTGTTGGCCCGTGGTCGTTTGGTCAACCTCGCCTCAGCAGAAGGCCATCCGTCCGAAGTGATGGACATGTCTTTCGCCAACCAATTCCTTGCTCTTTGCCGTTTGGCCAAGGAAGGCGGATCGATGGGCAAGCAAGTCTATGACATCACGACTCAGCAAGACCAAGATCTCGCAACCACAAAGTTGGAGACCCTCGGTTTCAGCATCGATGTTCTTACCGACGCTCAACTGGCTTATCTTGACGACTACACAGTCGGCACATGAGGCTCTAGAGTTGGCAGTGAAGATCTTCCTTTAGGAAGCACAAACAACTTCAGTTTCCTTCAAAAATTGCCATTGCATCTGAAACAGATGCACTTTGGCAAATGATGGCATGGCATGCAGCAGTCATGCGAACGGCTTCTTCGGTGGTGCGCTGATGGATGTTGCGTCCAGTGGCGGCTCCCATGCAATTACCGACGCTCATCTGATCGTGGAGGCGTTGTAAGAAGTCCTTCGCTGGCAGTGATCCACCGCCAGAACAAATGATGCCAGTTCGACCTGCAGCTTCCGCAGCGATGGCGAGTGACTCCGGACGGGTCATGCCGTCAAAGGCACCAGGATAGTTGACTTTGGCGAAGTCGGCGCCGATGCAAGCAGCGACTCCAGCGGCACCAGAAATCAACTGAGGGTCTTTTTCATCGGTAACGGCTTGCCCGCGCGGGTACATCCACACGACCGCAATCATGCCCAGTTCGTGTGCTTGTCGAATGAATTGGGCTGCTTCAGAAAGCATCTCATGTTCAAATTCACTCCCGATGTAAATAGTGTACCCAATCCCGACGACGTTGATTCCGTTGTGAGACAGCGACATGACGTCATCCATGTCCCACATTGCTTGAGAAATCGGATCACGTTGTGGGGTTTTCACCATGTGAGATTTCGAGTTGAGTTTGACAAGGTAAGGCAAGTCCGGATAATCTCGTGCGTATTTGGAAATCAAGCCAAGTTGACCTGCTAAGACGCCTATGGTTCCTGCATCGTAGCAGCGTTGCCCGATTTCAAATAAATGGCCCGGGTCGTTGGAAGTGTGAGGGATCTTAGCACCACCGTCGTAGAAGTCATCGTTGAGATGTTCGATTTTCTGATCGCATGCGAACAAATTCATCTTTCCAGTTCCAGCAGTTGCCGCATTCATGTTTGCAGTGTAGGTGTCAATCAAATCATTTGGGACATCTGCTGGGACATTGTACTTCGCCATTTGCTCACCTGTGGACCGAGCCAGAGGTGAGGAGAACTTCAAGACTGCGGCCGCTAAAAACCGCCGCCCTTCATCGCTAAGAACTTCTCGTGAATTCAATGGATTCATGCCTTTGGCTTTTTTTTCCAGCACCCTATGGCGTTATAACCAGTTATAATAGGGGGTTGCTATATATGCCCGTTGTTTTAATTTTGAGACATGTCCAGCATGCGTCATGCCAATTTTAATCAAGCAGTCGTTTTATCGCTCTTGATGCTCATGATGACCCAACTGGGCTATCTCGATTCAATGAATCCGTGGACAAGCGGCGAAGAAACGCTTGATGAGAGCAACGACGTTCTCGAAACGGGCGGTTCAGGATCAAGTAACTTCACCGCCAGCATCGAAGGTGCAGATCTCATCATTAATGAGGCCATGACCGACATCACTTTCCAATACAACGCCAGTGCGGCAAGCGGCTCAGGCAGCGGTTCAGGCTCTGTAACCTCCAACGGCAACGGAACAACTTGGCAGGTGGCTGATATCTTCAGCGGGAATGGAGGCAGTTACCCCGGATCTTACATGGAGATATTAGTCGGTGATACGCTCTACTTCAGCGCCGTCTCCGAGAGCGGCGGGTACGGCGCGAACACCGGCCACGAACTGTGGGCTCATGATACCTCAAACGCCTCAACTTGGCAGGTGGCTGATATCTTCAGCGGGAATGGAGGCAGTTACCCCGGACAATACATGCAGATACTCGTCGGTGATACGCTCTACTTCAGTGCGGATGATGGAAGCAGCGGCAAAGAACTGTGGGCACATGATACCTCAAACGCCTCAACTTGGCAGGTGGCTGATATCCGCAGCGGGGCTGGCTACAGTTCCCCCGGACAATACATGACGATAGTGGTCGGTGATACGCTCTACTTCGATGCGGATGATGGAAGCAGCGGCCGCGAACTGTGGGCTCATGATACCTCAAACGCCTCAACTTGGCGGGTGGCTGATATCAACAGCGGGACAGTCAGCAGTAGCCTCGGATATTACATGGAGATATTAATCGGTGATACGCTCTACTTCAATGCGGATGATGGAAGCAGCGGCACAGAACTGTGGGCTCATGATACCTCAAACGCCTCAACTTGGCAGGTGGCTGATATCCGCAGCACTGGCGGCAGTAACCCCGGATATCGCATAGAGATACTCGTCGGTGATACGCTCTACTTCGATGCGTATGATGCAAGCATGAAGGCCGAACTATGGGCTCATGATATCTCAAACGCCTCAACTTGGCGGGTGACTGATATCAGCGGGACTGGCAGCAGTAACCCCGGAGATACCATGGCGATACTCGCCGGTGATACGCTCTTCTTCAGTGCAAATGATGGAAGCAGCGGCACAGAACTGTGGGCTCATGATACCTCAAACGCCTCAACTTGGCGGGTGGCTGATATCAACAGCGGGACTGGCAACAGTCACCCCGGATATATCGGTCTAGAGATATTAGTCGGTGATACGCTCTACTTCATTGCGGATGATGGAAGCAGCGGCAGAGAACTGTGGGCTCATGATACCTCAAACGCCTCAACTTGGCGGGTGGCTGATATCAACAGCGGTGGTAGTAGTAGCAGCAGTTACCCCGGATATCGCATGGATCTACTCGTCGGTGATACGCTCTACTTCGATGCGAATGATGGAAGCAGCGGCAAAGAACTGTGGGCACATGATACCTCAAACGCCTCAACTTGGCAGGTGGCTGATATCCGCAGCGGTGGTAGTAGTAGCAGCAGTAACCCCGGATGGTACATGTCAATCTTGATTGGAGATACGCTCTACTTCAGTGCGGAGGATTCATCAGGCGACCAACAACTGTGGGCGCACCAGCCAAACGAAATCACCTCACTTGGAGGCGGCTCAGGCAGCGGCGGCAGCGGCATGACCGACGTCTTCAGTGCAACAAGTTGTGTTGCTTCACCAAGCCTACCAAACAGTTTGAACATCGACGGCAGTACGTGCACCATCAGCGGGACACCAACGGTTGAATCGGTCAATCAAACCTACACGGTCACCGCGAACATCAGCAACACAACGTTCCAGGCGACCGTTTGGCTCTCCGTAACGAACCTTAACACTCTTACCAGTACGATTAACGGTGCAGCCCTTTCACTTGGCGAAGCCATGACCCCGATCTCACTCAACTATACCTCACAAGTATCAGGCTCTGTAACCTCCAACGGCAACGGAACAACATGGATGGCGGCTGATATCCACCCCGGAGGATACATGGAGATACTCGTCGGTGATACGCTCTACTTCGATGCGAATGATGGAAGCAGCGGCAAAGAACTGTGGGCACATGATACCTCAAACGCCTCAACTTGGCGGGTGGCTGATATCAACAGCGGTGGTAGTAGTAGCAGCAGTTACTCCGGATCTAACGGTCTAGAGATATTGGTCGGTGATACGCTTTACTTCAGTGCGAATGATGGAAGCAGCGGCCACGAACTGTGGGCTCATGATACCTCAAACGCCTCAACTTGGCGGGTGGCTGATATCAACAGCGGGACTGACAGCAGTAACCCCGGATTTAACATGCACATTTTAGTTGGTGATATAATCTACTTCAGTGCGAATGATGGAAGCAGCGGCATAGAACTGTGGGCGCACCGTCCGTCGACCATCGATTACAACACCAACACGGGTGGAGCCGTCACCTCATGGGCCATCAACGCAAGTCTGCCAACCGGAGTCTCCTTTGGTTCAAGCAACGGAACGATTTACGGCACACCGACCGAGCTGTGGACGCAAACATCCTACAAGGTCTGG
>Ga0308011_10000103_pt1 | contig 47255 bp, 55 predicted proteins | sample Neamet177_FD_203144 | JGI IMG/M metagenome (GOLD analysis project Ga0308011, IMG submission 203144) | Marine microbial communities from water near the shore, Antarctic Ocean - #177 | ecosystem: Environmental > Aquatic > Marine > Unclassified | place: Southern Ocean | collected 2014-07-25 | reverse complement strand
GCTCCGGTTTTCCAGTTGCCTTCTTTATCAATTGCTTTGGCGACGGATCTTTTTTGCTGGACTCGTCCATCTACGCCATCACCGGCCTTTTTCTTTCTCTCTAGGTCATGATTCTCTTTATCTTGTCTATACTTTGCTTGTTGCTTTTTTTGTTGCTCGGCTTTTTTAATTTGTCTTTCTTGCTCACGGTCACTGCCTTGAGTTGTATCTCGTTTGTCCAATGACTTCTTAATTTCTCTGTCAGTGTACTTTTTGCCAGTGGCCATATCTGCTGTATCGGTGTTTGAGAACTTACCTTTGCCTACCTTCTGCGCCGCATTAGATGTATCTAATCCTGCTCTGGCCATATTCTGAATGGCTTTCATCCTATCGTTTTGACTAGGTTGTTGTTCGTCTTCGGTAATTGTGCCTGTTACTTCAAATATCTTCATAATACTATTTATGCCTTTTTCTTACTTGCCCAGTAACCGGCTATACCTGCCAGTCCTGCTGATGTTTTTGGTCCTACACGACCACGTGTTAATTTAGGACCTAATTCTTTGCCAACGTATGCTGACGCACCCGCTACTGCTAAACGTTTAAGTGTACTTTGGTTAGTTGCTTTGTCTAATTCTTTATTAGATGCTCCTGGTAGCATATATTTTCTTTCTCTGGCTAAATCATTTAACGGTTTATACAATTCACTTCTAACTGCTTTTGCTCTCATGGTATGTAATAAACGAGTTACTGCTAACTGTTTTGATCTATATTTTAATTTAGACCAGTCAGAAATTAATCTGCGGCATGCTAACAGTGATGTATTAGTTATACCTAATTGGTATTGTAATCTCAACAAGTAAGTTGTGTTAGGCTTGTTGCCTTTACTGATGTGCTGTAAGTACATGTGCAATCTTCTTTCGTCAAACTTGATAGTTTTCTTTTTAGCACCTTTGGGCATGTCGTCGAAACGTTTGTTAACAAAGTATGCCATTTGGTATATGTCTGTTGAGGTAACTCTGTTTGCCATAAACTTGCCATATGATGCTGATTTCTTAGCATAGGCTTTGCCAAACTTATAAGTTGACTTATCTTGTACAAACATTGTGTTGATTAGCACCATAACAAAAAGTAATTCTGTGATGTCGTCTTGGTTGTATGCTTTAAAGCCGTTTGTTGCTCTGTACAGTCTGCTTTCTTTTAGTTCTGGTAGTAGTTGTAAGTCCATTATGCTCCAGGTCTCCCTGAGCCAAAGTTTTTAGCACTAAAGTCTAATCTATCTACTAACTTAATTGCGTTGCCTATATGATCAACAGCAACAAAACCTTCTTCACCGGTTACTTCATAGTCGCCGTCTGCTGTTTGTACAAACGTATCAATCTGTTTTACGTTTGCTAGTTTATTAACAATCATTTCTTTTGCTCTGATAAGTTCTAAGTAAACTACATACGCACTAACTATTTCTTGCGTGTTGTCTTCTAAAAATTTAATACCATTAAGCATAAGTTGTGTTTTAGCAACTTTAGTTTTATCTGTTTTTACTGAGTCAATTGCTTTTTTCATAACAGTTTTGTAGTCGGTTATAAATGCTGTAGCAAATGCTTTTGGATCTTGCTCGAATCGTCCTTGGTCTCTTATAATTTTATTAACACTAGTCTTTATTCTTTCTCTTAAGTTTTGACCGAACTCGTTGTTCTTTAAAAACTCTAAATCACCAATGCTTGATAATTTACTATTTGCTGTTTCAATTGATGCTTTCAATGAAGCGGACTCATCTGCTGTCATTGTTACTTGACCTGAGTAGTCTTTGATTATAGCATCTCTATACCATACACCAGCATTGGCGCCATTGCCCAGTGCACTAGCATCATACCCAAACTTAGCACTCATATCTGCTAGTGTTGGACCACCTACATATTCTGTGTGGAATACAATACCTATATTTGCTGATAGAATCTCTTTTGCCAAGTTACTGTTTTTAGGAACAGCATATATAATAGTGTTTGGTTTAAACACAATAAACTCTTCGCCTTTGATAGTTGCTGTTTGAATATCGTCTTTGGTAAACAGCATGTCTCCTTGTACAACACCTGTGAAATTTAATTTTCGTAAATTTGTAAATGCTGATATTAGTTTTTTTCTAAGTCCTTCGGCACTTTGCGTTTCGCCTTTTACTAATTTGTCTGGATGATTTGATTTAATGTCTGCTAAACTTTTATTTAGTTTAGGACTTTTGTTGAACACACCTTTGGTACCAACAAAAAATTTACCATCAGCAGGATCAATACCAGCAAATATAGCCGGTGCTCCATCCCATTTGGTTGTTAGATTGAATTTTGTTTTAGAACTGCCTTTAAGCATTTCGTAAAAACTTACTAGATAATCTACTGCTTGTTTACCACCAGTAAGTCCGTTGTTAAATATTAAATCTTCTAAGTGTTCTAAATGTGTATTTTTATTTTCATCTAGTCTGTGGTAAATTGTACACTCTTTCAGATATGATTTAGTGAGATCTACTGCTCTCATAGTGTAGGCCTTTCTTTAGGCTTCTGTCTTTTTGCCCACGCATCTTTTATTTTGTTGCTAACGGCGTTGAAACCCGGTCGAATTCTTTTTTTGTATTGCCTTCCGGCACCTTTACCTAACTTCGAGGCACCTTTAATAAGTGGTACCGATATCTTATCTGTATTTGTATTGAACCCGGCATTCTTTTCTCTAGATAAAATATCATAAGCATCGCTAGTTGGGTCATTTGGGTCAACTAGATCAGAAAACTTTCCTTTTATTTTATCAACCATGCTCGGTGATCTATTTTCTGCATCTTTTGCGTTAACTATTGCTGTTGTTAGTTGTTTATCATCTACACGAACAAGACGTCCGTCCATATCTATTTGCCTGTGATATAACACTCCGCCAGTTATGTCTCTGTTATCTCTAATATCTTTCCAATTTTGAAAATTCCCTACAACAAACAGATGGCCTTTAATGGGTCTTCCGTTATAGTCTAGCTCAGCGGCATCGCTGTTCTTAAGATCTATTGATGTTACTTGGACTTTTCTTGTTTTGCCGACATAGTCTACTTCATTGATGACCTGTGGCATGTTGCTATTAATTTCAAATATCTTCATTTCTTGACTCTTTGACTATTTGAACGCCTTTAGCAAAACGTTCAGGCTTTCTGCCTTTGATAGCATTGACTAATCTACGTTGTAGATCTAGTGCTTGGGAGTCATCAAAATTTTCTTCGATAAGGTCTATTAGGTTAATCGCACTTTTAATTATGTGGTTACCACGTGTGGCTACTACATCCAGTTTGTTTCTTTGAGAGACAACTGAATTAAGTTCCTCTAATATCGATTTTTTTGTTATTGACATATTTAATTTCCTGCTATAAGCATATTTATCAAAGTTATTACTTTTTCTTCAGCAAGTCTCTGAGAGCCAGACCTTGCAGTTTAGTAGCGTCAATACTTTGCGTCTCTGGTTCGCTCTCTTCTGTCCTAATTGCGGACGATCTTTGTAGTCCAGCAACCAGGGTTGATGTCTGCATGGTGTCGTAACCCTCGTCCTCGTCATCTAAATCTTCAATACGCAATGTTTCAGGATTAAATTTTAAGTCCACTTTGCTACCAACACCACTACTAGAACGTGTTTTCATAAACTGTATCTGATATCTACCGCGTTCTCGCATAGCATTACTAGTAAAGATACCAATAACATTATCTGCTGTCTGGATCTTACTAATACCACCAGCAATATGACTGTGGTCGAATTCTATTTCTTCTACAGCACCCCTGTTTAACTGCGATGCCGTTACTAACAATATGTTAAGTTCAACTGCTAAATTACGCAATTCTTCAGACACATATTTGTCTTTAATAAACAAATCACTAGGCGATACCTTGCCACTTATTGGCATCATAAGATCTAAGTAGTCAACTAACAAACAATCTACTTTAATACCTGTCTGTATTTCGTATTCTCTTATAAATGACCTAAGATCATTAGAATTAATACCGTTTGACATCTGTTTAATACGGAATTTGCCTGCGCCTTTGCCCTTCATCATTACTTTTAAATGGACATCATCCATATTTTTCATAACATCTCTAGTTGCGTACTCACTAACCATAGCATCAACCCGCATACTAGTCAGTTGTTCGCTCAACTCTAACGTTAAATATACTGTGTTAAGACCTGCTTGACTCCAGTTAACTCCTAAATTCTGTAAGAATAAACTTTTACCAGCACCCGAACCTCCAGCAAATACTGTTAGTTCTCCTCTGTTTAGTCCACCAAACAGTTTTTGATCGAACTTTTTCCAGCCTGTGCTTATGCCACCTGCTTGATCTTTAATCCATTGTAATCGTTCTTTAGGGTTTTCGTAATATTCTATACCAAAATCACTAACTAAGCCAATAGCACTTGCTTCTTTAATTAAATTTTCAACACTACCATAGTCATGTTGCTCTAATAAGTCTGTACTATCTAATATTGCTTTTTCTAACGCCTTGTGTCTACAAAATGTTTCGAATTCATCCATAAACCAGTTCATATGACTTTCGTGTACATCTTCTACAGGTTTAAGTTTTAGTCCATTTACTGCTTCTAGTTGTTCTAATGTAGGAATACTCGCATACTTGCCAGCATGGTCTTTTAGAAATGCTACAGCATCTCTGTATTTCCTATTAAACATGTAAGGTTCAACAATACTGTTTACTCTTACAAATACATCCGCATCTGTTACTAAGAACCTTAAAAATAGTTCTTGTATATCTTCGCCGTAATCTTTTATTTCACTCATAACATTTTGCTCTGTACTTTTATCTTAACTTCATTTGATACTGCATGTTTAATTATGCTCGATAATGTTAACAGTCTACCATACTTGGTAACCGCATCGCCAACATCTTTACAATCAGGGTCCCAGGGCGGAAAACTTACTTCCCACCCTAGTTCAGCGGCCTGCTTTATCAAATCTTTACCTGGAGTATCTCTATCAGGACAAAGAATTACACGTTTATTTAACGAATTTATCTGCTGTACTTGTCTTTCGTTCATTGTGTTACCTAGCGGACTAATGCCATCAATCAATATAGCATCAAGTACACCCTCAGTAACTACTACTATGTCTCTATCTGAATACACATATTTGTCTATGTTAAACACATAGCCTGCTTGACTGTTGTTAATATACTTTGGTGTTTCTTTTGAAGGCGGATTAATGTGTCTACCTGTAAAACCAACCATCTCTTGATTATAGTAATATGGTATAATCAATCTGTTTTTCATCATTAAGTTGTCACACACAAAAAAGTTGTATTGTGTTTTTAGTAAACCTCTGCTGTATGCGTATTCTAATATGTTGTTGTGTATCTTATTATACGGTAATGTCGGTATATCATTTAAACTAATAGCATTAGGCAGTTCAACTGGTTTAAATTTTTCATAGTTGACTACTATGTCATCAGTTTCGTCGCCAAACTCTTCAATCTTCATGAGCTCTAGTACTAATCTTTTTACACTTTCGTTTGTAGCACCTAATTTTACTACAAGATCTCTGTACTTTTTGCCTATTTTCTTACTTGGAGACCAACCTGTAGAAAACCCACAGTTAAAACAGTTAAATGCTATCTTAGGTCCAGTAGCAATAACACCTGCTCTATTCCTTCTGTCATTACACATAGGGCAACTGAATGTAACCCAACCAGCAGGCGTTCTTTTATGTTTCTGCGGTATATGAGATGTTAGTAATTCATGTACCTGTTGTATTGCGTCAGAGTGATCCATTGATTATATTATACATTATAGTGTATAGTTTGTCAAGTCAAATTGTATGTGTTTTAAGTCTTCTTGGTATTTTAGTAATATTCTATCTACTATTTGGGGGTTACTGAATATAGTAGCATCATCTTGGTTGTCATGTACCATGGCATACGAATTATCATACTCTTCTACTATATTAAATTTGTCTTTTAAAAATTCATTCACATTGTCAAGGTGTATATGTTGTACTTTATTGTTAAGGTCACCGTAATCAGTGTACCAAGACGGAATTTCATCAAATAAGTTGCTGTTAACATAGTCCTCAAACGAGCAATCTTCGAATGTTTTGGCTCCTGTTTCAACAAACCACCTATGTATACTGCGTTCTCTAATAAACGGGTTTCTTACAAACATGAAAATTTCTACATCTACTGAGTCGTCCCACTCAAATCTATGGTGTGGTCCTTTAGTAGGGAGTAGTTTGTGGTCGTATAGTTTTTCAGCAATCCATCGAGTACCGCATCTAGCCGGGAATACTAACGCATGTTTGCCATCGTTTAAAATGTGCATACATGTATTTAATTTCTGAGTAGAATTTTAGTGAAGGTTCCTGAATTAGCCGCACTTGGTGAATATTTAAATCTCAAGTAATTAAAGTTACCTGTAAAAGTATAATATATCGGACCAGTTGCGTTTACTAATGGTACATTAGATAAGTTGTTGAGTATGGAAATAGGCGCCCAATTACTGTCGTCACTTGATGGTGCTTCGAGTCCTAGGCTTCCTTCTATAAACACATTACCAGTAAAGCCACTTGCGTATAAACCTACAGTATGATTTGCGTTATTAAAGTTATATGTTTTATTACCAGCAAAGTTACCACTTAGAAATACGTTTGCTGGATCGCCACCGTTGGTATCTTTTGTTTGGTTCCACACAGTAGCAATCTGTGTTGATACTGGTTGAGGATTAGCATCTTCTTTTATAATTAATGTACATAGTACTCCGCCGTTGTAATCTGAAAATACAGGTGTTGTAGTACCGTCTTCTTCTAAAAATTTAAAAGATATTTTATATTGTCCTGGACTTAGACTACTAAGATCTGATTCTGCTAGTATTAGTTCTGCTTGACCTTTTTCTAAACTTGGTGTAGCATACTTTGTTAGCACTCTTTCGTTGCTAGAATACTTTATTATGTCTGCTTTAATCTCTGTTGTAAACACATTTTGTAGTTTTCTATCTTGGTCACGCAGACTAATAAAAAACTTATTGTCCATTCCTTTATGTGCTGTAAATTCTCTTTTGTTCATAGTTTTATTATCCAGAAAAAGGTTTTCTTGCTTTTTTACAAGGTCTATTTGGTTTATTCTGTAAGAATATAGTGTTACATTGCTCATACATGCTCATTCCTTCCATTATATTTATCATTTTCTTTATAAATAAAAGTCATGCAGGACCAAAAAGAAATAGAAGAGAAGTTTCCGTTTTTCACAATGATTACATCAGGTGGAAAGGAATACTTTGGCATAGTACAGAATCAAGATAATACTGTAACTTCTTTCTACGATTACGATAAATTAGGCTCACCAGAAGAGAAAAAAGACTTTGTTTCATTAGCAGAAACATGGTGGTGGGAATCGAACAGACAAATACCAATTGATATATTTTTATTTCAAGAGATGCAATCATTTAGACGTTGCTTACGAACGTTTAATAATAAAGATGTTGAGGTATTGTTTGGACCAGTTACTAGTATTCAAAAAATCGTTAAGAAAAGAATTAAGAGACGAACAATACAGTTAGTTAGGAAAGATCGATAACAATCTTGTTTAGTTGTACAATTATAGCCATCGCGTAACTATACGCATGTGACTTCTTAAAGAAGTACGAATTGCTATCAGGAGATATCCATACCTGCGACTCAATCTCTGTCCAACTTCTTCCAACCAAATGTCTTTTACCAGGCCTAATCATAGCAAGTATCATTGCTAATTGATCTATGTTTGTAGGAAGATGCTGTGATACAATATCATTATGATTATTAATATGAAATAACTGTTCTACAATTTCCTTGTGACCAAAGAGGTTCCACATTGGTTCCATGGTACAAAGGTTATCTAGTTCGCTTTCAGATTCAATGCCCTTGTACACACTATTATTTAGAACGTCAAGTTTAAAGTAGCCTAAGTCTCCTGCTTCTTTATGATCAATGTTAGACAAGCCTGTAAGAGGATCATGGGGTATAGGCTGTATATAAACGCCTGTGTTGTGTTTTTCCATACCACCTGGACGTTTGATACTACCGCCAATATGTTTAAGCACAGATAACAGGTTATCTCTATTAGCCATATCGATATCTACATCAAAATCAATCTTCATTAAACAACGAACTCCACTTCTTTAACTTTTCTCTTTTAACTGCCATACGTTCTATAATTTGTGTTTCATTAACAAGTCCTGCTTCTTTAATTATCTCAACCATACATAGCACGTCACCGATTTCTTGTTGTAAATTTAAAATGTCATCCGGACACTTGTCATCTTCAAAACGAATTATCTTGCTACATGCCTGTATAAGTTCACCACATTCTTCCATTGTGATTGTAAGCATTTCTTGTTGTTTTTTCATTATTCAAAAATACCGTAAATATCGCCTTCGCTTAATATTAAAAATGTTTCGCCATCGATCTTTACTTCGTTGCCACCAAACTTGCCATATATTACTGTATCGCCTACACTAATTGACATTGGTAAAATATCTCCGCTCTCTAGCATTCTGCCCGTGCCTACTGCTACTACTTCACCTTGCGATGGTTTTTCTTGTGCGGCACTTGTTAAAATAATTCCGCCTGATGAAGTTGCTTCTTCTTCAGTTTGTCTTACTACCACTCTGTCGTGTAATGGTTTTAATTTCATGTGTTTTCTCCTTTTAATTTGTTTCTGATTTTTATTGCCATGAATTTCTTGTACATGGGATTCGATTTATCCAGTCGGTTAACTGCTTCTACTAATGCTAACATGTCGCCAAGTTTATCTTCACTAAGAATATGATTGCCAACTTGTATTGTGCTAGTAGTGGTAACAGGTGTATTAAAGGCTGTAAGTCCTTGGTTACCTGTACCTGTAATAGTATATGTAGATCCGGATGTTATTGGATATGTGCTAGTAGATCCAGTAGTTATAGTTGATGGATTAGTAGTAATTACTATAGGAGTCGCAATGCTCATATTTCTTTTCCTTTAAATTCTTCTGCTAACGGAAATACTTTGGAAATAACATCTGCTACAGCATGTGCTAATTCCATATGCTCTAATTGGGTTCCGTTTGCTCCGCGTAACTCGATATAATGTATCCAACTACGCAACGTACCGTTAACGTACAGCCTGCTTAACGTGTTTCCTTCCGGAAGTACTACTCTGGCCTGCTCTTTGGCAATACCTTTGCTTAGAGCGTAATTGTATGCGTCTAAGGCCGTGTCTATGACCTTCTGTTGCATGTCTGCCCAAGCATGTTGTAATAATCCGTTATCTGTAGGAATACTATTTTGCCTGTTCTTTGGATCTTGTAGTCTTGCTTCACGTATTTCAAATGCTAAGTCCGTTGTAGGATCAGCATAACGTTGACTAAACTCTTGGAAACTAAAACTTCTATGACGTAACAGTTGTCGTGCTATGTCTCTGGTTGTTTCAATTTCCATACAAACACTTACCATCTCTAATGGAGACCAATGTTTGTGCTTCATAAGATACTTTACAAGTTTCTCATTTGTTTCTTTGTTTGTTTGATTGCTAGGGTTACTTACTCTAGCACAATAGGCAATTAAATCCAAAGCAGAATGCTTGTGGAGTGCGTCTTCCATTGGTGCTTGACTGTAACTGATAATTTTTGTTTTCATAAATTTGATGCCTCGACTATGTCTTGTACTAGGGTTACTTCTTCCGTGTTTTTTAAAAATATGCGTCTCCAAAATACTGGATCTGCTATATCTTTAATTAAATTTATTTGCTCGTCATTGAGATTGCTCCACAAGTCTTGTCCACTTTCACTTAAAAATATAAACCATGGCGAAATTTTGCCACCTCTTATATGATGTATTGCTAGTTGCGGAGACACTTCTCTAAAATAGTTATTCCAACTGTGGTCTTTTTCTTGTGCCCAACTCTCCATACATTTAATACTGCGTTCAATTCCTCGTTGTGCTGGTTCTTTTTTAATTAAATCTTTTAAGTAAAAATCGTATACAGCATCTTTTGTCCAATCTGATAATTTTACACTTTCTCTAATCAAGTGCTCTGCGTATTTCTCTGGCTCTAATAATTCTTCATTGACCATCTTTCTGCCAAACTTTACAAAACCAGCATAATACTTACTTGTAGCAAAATCTTCATATGTTTTTACTTTGGCTTGTTGCATATTAATTTCGTAAAACTTTTGATATGTTCTAAATGCTAATCTTACATGCGTTAAGTCTTGATCAACAAACCGCCTCTTCTGGGAACACATATGAACATTAATAGTTCTTTCAGTTGTAAATTCTCTTTTACAATACTTACAGTTGAAACTCACTTAAATGCCTCGTCTAGTGTTTTATCATCAACACCACTTTCCATTGCTATTTGTTTAATATCATCTGGCGTATTCATTTTTAAAAATAATCTAACTTCGTCATGTTTTAAAAGTGGAAATAGTTCTCTTACAAGTTCTTCAATTTTATCTTTCTTTCTTTTTGCCTTTGGAACCTTTACAAAAGGGTGAAACTGTGTTTTGCCTACGCCTGCTAAACACATAAGTTTCCACTGGAGTTCTGGATGTTTACTAACATCGCTCCAATTGGTATTCATAAACTCATTAACCATTACAAGATAATGTCCGGCAAACTTACCTTGTACACTACTAGCATATCGCTGAGTCATCCACAAGTTCATACTCTTGCGTTGCTCGTCGGAAAGATTAATATAGTAATTGTAGTCTTTACGATCTACTGCCGCCATGATATCTTTAATTTGTAGTAATGGTGGCTTTTTAGCCATTAGTTATTCCCCTTCAAATTCAATTAACGTACCTGCGTTATATCCTTGTTCGACTATTTTAGCAAATCCGCCCAAGTCTGTCAAGTCAATTAACGCCAATACTGTGATATTTTCTTTTGGAACATTAAAATTGCTATGTATCATATCGGCGCAGGCTATTGCTGTACCGCCTGTAGCAATTAAATCATCAATAATTATAACATTATCTGTATCTTGGATAGATGTGTCGCAATGTATATGTAATGTAGCACTACCATATTCTAAGTCATAACTTTGACTGTATGTTTGCCCGGGCAATTTGCCTGGCTTCCGTGCCATGATAAAAGGAAGATCTAAGTCTCTGGCAACAGGTGCCCCAAAAACAAAACCTCTACTTTCAATCCCAACTATTACATTTGCTTTCATGGCCATACTAGTTAAATCCACTAATGCTTTATTGAATGCTAATGGGTTTTCTAGTAGGCTCGATATATCTCTAAACTGAATTCCTGCTTTTGGAAAGTCTGGTATTGTCCTAATTGCTGACTTTAGATCTTGATGAAATTCTTTCATTAAAATAAATCAACTTGTTCCCATGGCATTGTCGTATTACCAAAGTGCCCATAGTTAGTAGTGTCAGATAACTTAATATTAAATAATTCAAATTTGTCTATGATGCCTTTTGGTGTTAAATCAACATGTTGTTTTAGCTCTTCTGCTAAGTCTGATCTTACTTCTCCATCAGCATAAACATAAACACTGGTTGGCTCTTTGACGCCAATAGCATAACTTAGTTGTACAGTACAGTTGTCTGCTTTGCCCGATGCTACAATATTCTTTGCCAAGTAACGTGCCATGTAAGCCGCACTTCTGTCTACCTTAGTACAGTCCTTACCTGAAAAAGCACCGCCTCCATGTGGAGCATAGCCGCCATAAGTATCAACAATAATTTTACGTCCAGTAAGTCCAGTATCGCCATCTGGTCCTCCTATTACAAATTTACCTGTTGGATTAATTAGATATTCTGTGTTGCTATCAATCGGCGCATTTGCTTCTTCTAATGATGCTATTACCAATTGTTTAATCTTGTTTCTTGTTTCATCTAATGAAAATTCTTCTGTGTGCTGACTGCTACACACTACCCTACTGACTCTAACTGGATGATTAACTTCGTCATATTCCATTGTTACCTGTGCTTTACTATCCGGACCAATCCAGTTAGCACCACCGCGTCTTTCTTTGGCTACATGTTGTAGTATTTTATGACTATAGTAAATAGCACTTGGCATATAATCTGCTGTTTCTTTACAAGCATAACCAAACATAAGTCCTTGGTCGCCTGCTCCAAAGTCATCTGTGCCCAACGCAATGTCGGCTGATTGACCGTGTAACTCATTATAAATTTTTAACTTATCCCAATGGAATCCGTCTTGTTCGTAACCAATTTCTCTAACAGTACCTCTAACGATTTCTTCAATATGGCTTTTGCTAATTGCTACAGAACTTTTATATTCGCCTGCTACAGTAACTAAGTTTGTTGTAACTAATGTTTCTACTGCGGCTCTGTGATTTGTATTGCCTGCTATAATGTAGTCAGCAATTCTATCAGATATTTGATCTGCTATTTTATCTGGGTGTCCTTCTGACACACTTTCACTTGTAAATTCATACATTCTATTCTCCTGTGTTTAAGCCTAAGCCTTGTCTAATTAGGTCATCTTCTTTTACAAAGATACCATCTACCATTCTTCCTTTTCTGTCTTTGATGTCGTCATACGCAACTTGCAAACATTCTTCTATGCTTATATTGTTACGTTTCATTATGTTAATCATAACAACTAACATATCACCAAGGTCGTCTCTGATGTCGCGACCTTTACAAACATTATCAGACAGTTCGCCCATCTCTTGAATAAGTTTCATTACCTGATCTTTGTCTGTGGCACCATCAATTAAGTTTCTATCGATGTGCCATTGTTCTACTAGTTTAACTAATGTATCCATTATAGTTTTCCTTCTTTTCTCATTTGTTCACGTATTTTAGTAGCACTAATGTCATGTGTAGCATCATCAAACACTTCTTGTTCAATCTTATACCCCACACCTCTACCATATGTAATATTTAAAATATTTGGTACAACTTCAATTTTAACTTTGCCAGCAAATTTGCATAAACTCTGTTGTAAGTTTTCTATAACTTCGTATGCTGGATAAGGATTAGAGTCGTCTGTTGGCATATCTCTAACCATTAATACTACTTGTTCATGTTTTGCCATTGCTCTATCAAATAGTGCTTGGTGTCCTGGATGCCATGGTTGAAATCTGCCTAGCATCTGTGTTGTAGGTGCTTGGTTATCCCAAATAAATCTTTGCCCAATTTCATAAGCAATAATTTTAGCATCTATATCACCACGTTGTTCATGAACAAAATAATCTGCTACTGGTGGTCTTTCGAACACTTTGTTTGTGTCCTCAAATCTGCCTTCTTTTATAGTGTCTACAAATATTTCATAGTCAGCAAAGAATTTGTTTCTAGCACTTTCAAATGGTGCTACAAAGTCTGCTATAGCAACTTTACCTTCTAGTTCGGCATTGATACATAAATCAATCATTCGTTGATTTTGTCTAAGTCTGCCTTCGTCTGAAAAGTCCCAATCGTCTGCTTCTTCTCTTACTTTATCTGCGTTGAACCAGGCTACTTTATCGCCAAAGCATTCAACTAATAGTTCTGCTAAATATGTTTTACCACTCCCTGGTAATCCAAATATTAATACTCTCATTTATTCTCCATTTCCTTAGTATATTCAACATTCTCATCAAACTCGTCCCAAGTCTCCTTGTCAAGTGTGTTGTAGTCATGATGTGCATCATGCCACTTTGTATTTAACCAACCAACGTCGGCGTAATAGCCTTTCCCGGAGGTGTCGTTATAATCATAATCTGTATCAAGTTCTTCCTTGTCGTAGTATACTCTATCAACTAGTTCTGCTACGTTTGTTTCAACAACACCGTATGCTAATCTCTGTATATCAAATGGTTCGTCAGTATCTAGATACCAACAACCAAATGTGCCTTTCTCTGAACTATGGAATGCTAATACTGGAATATAACGATTACCGTTTTCGTCTGGTTCTCTTGACATTTCTTCTTTACCAAAGATGCCGCCTTCTCTACCATATACAATGCCGCCTTCGCCATTGAATACTTCCTTTTCGTAATCCATATCATCTGATTTATCTACTGGTACTTCATAAACAAAAAATCCCCCATCGGAGTAAGGACCGTTTAAATGTTCGACGTCGTCACATTCCCACATGTAGTAATCTTCTTTTGGTAAAGGAACTTGTTCTGGATCTGGGTGTTCTTCTGATTCGTCTACTTCTTCATAATCCTCGTCATCTATAGAAGTTAAGAACTCAACAAGTTCGTCCTCGTCAAATGTCTGTGCCTTTACAGCAAAATCATTAGTTACTTCCCCGACGACTACTTCGCCACCATATCTGCCGCCTTCTATTCTATATCTATACTTTGCCATATTATCTCCTTAAAACACATCGCCTAGATGAAGCGGGTCTGGTATCTTGTTTGCTTCTTTTACAAACAGTACGCTCTTAGGCACTCTTCTATTCTCAATAGGTGTAACTAATAAATGCCCATGCTTTAGTTTTGGAAAGAACCATTTAACTTCTTGATAAATGTTTGTAATAAATACTTCTTCAATTTTTGGTATCTTATTGTCCATTGGGTTAAACACAGGAGTTTTAAATCCTCTGTTGTTAAGACTTGTAAGCGGAACTATTTCAACATCTGAGTGGCAGTCGTCATCGCATATTGCTATGCTCCAGTCCATGGGCATTTGAATTTCATTGCCACCTATATTCAGAACCATTGCTGGCGAATAAAAACTTTCTAAGAACACCAAGGGGTGCCAATAGTAATCCATCCATTCTGGATCATTTACATCCAGTACGCAATATCTTAAATCATCAATTTCATCTGGTACACTATCCAAATTGTATACACTATTTTCTACCGTCAATATATTCATAAGTACTCCACTTTTGTGATTTTATAAGGGTATTGAGCGTCCTTATAAAACTTTTTTCTTTCCGTTAAATGTTTTTTACTATATTTTAATGTGCTAGTAATGTCATACACATTTACAAAATCCTTGTCTTTGGCTTTACGAATACCTCTACCAATACTTTGTATTACTCTAACAAAACTTTTTCCTGGTTCTACTAAAACTAAGTTAAATATTCTTGGTATATTAATACCAACTGACGCTACACCGTATGTTGCGACAATAACTTTACCTTCAGCACTACTAATTTCGTCATAATTTTCTTTTCTTTCTGATGCTTTCATTTGTCCTGATATAAACACCCAGTCTGGGTTTTGTTCAACTAACAGTTTTCCTGTAGCAATCCTATCAACGAGTATCAATGTGTTACCTGATTCTTTTACACCGTTGACCATATCGCTCATAAATTGTATTCTTTCTGGATTAGTTGTAATCCATTTTAACTCTTGGGCATAATTACTAAAGCCTACATGCGTGTCGACTAGTTGTAAAACGTTTACCTCAAGGTTAGCAAGTACGCCTCTTTCTTGTAATTCTTTAGCACTTAATTGTCCTACTATAGGACCAATTGTACTTGTACATGCTACTTTCTCATGCTCGTCTTTGGGTATAGTTCCTGTTAGTCCCCAACGTACAGGCACATTAGAAAATACACTACTTAATAATTGTTTAAGTACATCTGCTTTTGCTTTGTGTACTTCGTCTACCATAATACATACAACACCTTCAATAAACTGATCAATATCAAAGTTTACTGCTTCTTTGGCTTTAGACTTTTTGTGTAGTATTTCTAAACTTTGCCAAGTACAAATTGTGTGTGTTTTACTGTAATCTTTTCTGTCACCGTAGAAAACACCAACGTCTAGTCCTAAATGCTTGTAGTCCGCTTCTGTTTGCGTTACAAGGTCCTTATTAGGCACTATCACTATTGTTCTACCATACTTTTCACACTGGTGACTTAGTGCGGCAGTTACTAATGTTTTACCAGCACCTGTGGCAATTTCTTGTAAGCATTGCGGTGTTTCTAAAAACTTGTTAATTATCTCTACTTGATAATCACGGAGTATAATTGGTAACCCTTCTGCCGGATGCCCTTTAGGCCAACTGTGATCTTCGTAAGCATCTTGCTCTATCTTATCAAACGTTAAATCCCAATGCTGTCTCTTGTCATCAACTACTACATCATACCCTAAGTTTGCTACAACAGGCAATAACTGATCTAATAAGTTTAGATAACTTCTTCCACCAATGTCGCAATACCTCACCATGCCGTCCCATCTGCCTAACTTGTATGCTGGCATGTGATATGCGTATGGAAGAAAATATTTACATGTATCTGACAATTTACGTCTGGTGGCTACATCTAAGTCATGAAACTTGATGTTTACTTCATCTCGTATTTCTAGGCGTGTAGTTCTTGTCATATTATTTATTATACATTAAAAATACATTTTGTCAATGAATTTTAACATATATTTTTATTCACTTGTTGTAATGGTTTTTAGTATCGCAACACTTCTTTCGTGTGCGGGTTTATTATATATGCTACCGTACGAAATACTTGTACCTGTTTCGCTTGATGCTGGCAAGAATGGTGATAGTTCATCTGATACTGCTATAGGACCAAATCCAATTATATCTACACCTATATTGTTTAATTTATTACTGTCAATTACTTCGTTGTAAGTACATTGCTTATATACATACGCATTAATATTGTGAAGTGTGTCAACTATCTCTTGTGTAACAGTTACGCCTTCTGGAATAATTATACCGGCAATAAACTCACTGGACTGTTCGCAATGATCTTTTATACTGCTTAAATTAAGGATATTGTTCTTACAATCAACTGGCAACGAGACTGTATTAGTTTGCTCTAATGCTCTAATTGTATCTATGTCGCAGTTATTAGCAGTTATTAAACAATCTTTAAAGTATTGCATTTGATGTAAATGCGACTCTCTCATTACTAATATGCCGCTTAATTTATCTGTATACGAATCGTATGATTGGCAATCTACATTAGCATAGTTTGACTTAGTTAAGTAATCTTGTAGTAAAGGTTTGTATTCTGTTTGGTTAACAAAGGTATCGAATGTACATGGTATTGTCTCGGAATAGGTTTTGAGCTTGTCAATAATAATCCATTTCTCTGTAACGGTTATTGTGATTGTAGGATTTTTAACACTTTGATCATCTGTAATAATATACGGAAACCATTTAAAAAATGTATTAAAGATTTTGTATGCTGTAGTGTCTAAACTGACTTTTACAATATCATCATCATTGAGGTTATCTGAAAATGGTTTAAATGCTTTTATTAACTCTTGAATTGAGTCTACAGAGAGATGTCTTCCATTCCTGCTGTTCTCAATTTCACTATGTGCCCTATTTGCCATTGTTTAGTGTCCAATCCTTTCATTATGCCTAGATACTGATTTCTTAACAAACTAAATTGATTAGCAAGTGATGTAAGATTTACTACACCATCGTCACCATCGACATATTTGTCAGCATCTCTGCTAGTTAATGTTCTGTTATAACTTTCTAAGAAGTTTCTAAAAACTTTACTGCGAGTTTGTCTTAATTGAATATGAATATGCTCTAGTATTGCTTCTATTTCTTGTAATTGGTTAAAACGATGTTCTGTTACACCGGGCAACATCGCACTATTACGTTCGACGTTACCCTTAATGAAACATTCTTTTTTGGCGTCTAGTAATTCACCTTCATAAAAATCTATACAATCAATTATATTGCTTAAATTATCTGAAACTTTATTATACCATCCGGCCATGACTAATCCCAGCCCTCGTCGTCGTCTTCGTCGTCACTTTCTTCAATTTCGTAGTACTCTTCGATTGCCTGCTTTAACGCACCGTCGCAATCATTAATACCAACTTTATCGTAATCCAGTAAACCGTTTTCGTCAAACACTCTGACCAAAGAGGCACAGGCGTCTGATTTATCTTTAGGATTTACACAGGGTTTTACTGCTTCCCATGTTTCAATTATAAGACTCATATCTATCATTCTACGTTCTCCTCGTATACTGATGGGTCATCTAATTCTGTTTCGTCAATATCGTCTTCAATATCTACAGGCACAATTTTAGGATTCTGATCCCATTCGTCTATAATTACCTGAAGTTTCTCAGATGACCAACCTTTTCTGAACTCTTTAATTTCTTCGCCAGTTACAGGTGATACATATAATAACTTGTTGCCTACCTTTTCAATGATGCCTTTTTGTTCAAGCATTTCTACCATACCACTGTATGGGTCCATACCTGTTTCATAAGGAATCTTAATCTGTACGCCTTCAAACGGTTTGCTGTAACGAGATTTCATTACTTTACATGCCGCTCTAATACCTTGTACAGTTGACACTTTATTACCGTCTAAATCTTCTTTTAGTTTTAGTTTCTTGATAGCAACTACAATACTACTTGCGTACACAAAGCCTTGTCCGCCACTGATCTTATCATCTGGGTCAAACATATCTTGCGATGCGTATGTATGGTTAGTACAAACAAGTCCAATTGGATATGGTGCTAATTGGTTTACAGTATTTCTAACTAAGGCTGTTAATGCCTTGGGCTTTCTACCCATATCACCTTTCATGTCGCCTTTTTCAAATTGTGCTACGTCAGTTGGTGTTAACAACATTCCTAAACTATCTACTACAAATAGTAACTTAGGCATTTCGTCATATTCTAAATCACCATAGTTAGACTTGTAGTCTTTCATAAATTCTGAAATAGACTTTGCTACATCGTCAATCATCGATACACTAATTTTTAATAGTTTAGATGGATCTGTATCAACGTTTAGTGCTTTTAGCCAATCTTCGTCTAGTGCGTTTTCAGAGTCAAATAATACTACTTGACATCCTTTCTCTTGTGCACTTCTTACTAAGTTTCCAGAACAGATAAAACTTTTACCTGAACCTGACTCTCCTGCGAACACACTCACCTTACCAAGTGGTATGCCTTTGTTAAAATCACCACTGATCAAATAATTGAGTGTGTGGTTGCCTGTGCTGATCCAATCGACTGGATCGTGAAAACCGGCACTTATACCACTAATACTCTTAGTGATGCCAGTTCTAAATTTGCTTAAATCATATGGTTTTTGCATTTTTTTCTCCGTATATATTTCTTTCTGTTAATTCCTGCTTTATTTTTTCTGCCCAATGTCGGTGACCTGCTTCATTGGCATGGCCTCCATTTATTTGAACATCATCAAATCCTGTGTTAAAAACATAAGACCAATAGTCCATGTTTTCTCCTCTTAAGTAATTCGTACATTCTGTTGCTGTATATAATGCTTTATCTGTTTTATGATCACCGTTCCATTCTAGGACATCACCTGACTCTGTTTCAGCCTGGTTAATGTGGTTATTCATTACATCAAACATTATGTATGGAATGTTTTTATTTTCTAAAAGATTCATTGCGTATAGTACTGAACGATATTTCTGTGCTAGTAAATCGTCTGCTGTAGTAATTGGTAAAAAGTTCTTCCATTGATTGTATGCCGCTGGAATATCTTTCCAAACAGGATTAAGCCATGAATTAACGTTTGCGTATTCGTAATCGCCATTGTCATCTAATCCACTACAATATTCAAACCTACCAATAACTGTCCAACCTATTACAACTAAATCTGGTTTCTCATTAGTTGCAAAGTATTCTATTAATGATCTTTCTATTCGCATGTTACTACCACCGGATACTGCTAAGTTTATAACTTTGTCGAAACCAAGTTTGTCACCTAACTTTTGGGGATAGGCCAGTTCGGAGTTAGCAGGATCATAGTGGTTGTCTTCACCCAATATCTCTGCGCCGAATGTGTGGCTATCGCCTAGTGCTAATAATGTACTCATAATTACCCTTAAAAAAAGGTAGCCTTACTAGTAGTCTGAAATAAACAGGACCAAGTATTCAAATTCCTAAGTAAGGCTACAGTTCGTCAATTATTGTTGACGGTTCCTAATCATCGCTAAAATGTCTTCAGCGGATGCTTTGGAATCAGTAGTTGCTGGAGCCTCATTGGCAGAAGCAGTTTGTACTACTGGTGCTACTACAGGAGCAGGTGTTTCAACTACCGGAGCGGCTGGTGCCACTACTGGTGCTGTTGTCTCTGCGACTGGAGTAATACTCTGTGCCGGTGGAGTTGTTGCTTGTAACTTTACAGGGGCGGCTTGACCATTCGGTCTAAAGAAGTCTCCGTATTTTTCGTTATCATACAACTCACCGTTAACTGAATCTTGGAACATTTGATAAATTATATCAACTTCCGCTTCAGTTGGTTTCTTAGGTAAGTAATCTTTTAGGTTGTATAGTCCGTTACTATCAACTGCGGCAAGTTCTGTTTCATCTAGTGAACGCTCTTTTCTTGCCCATTTACTTGTACTGTAATCAGCGTATTGACCTTTCATAGTTTTACTTAATCTAAAGTCTGTGCCATTTACATAATCTGTTGGAATGTTTTCCATATCAGGGTCCATTAACGCACCTTTGATAATATTAAATATCTGAGGTCCAATAATAAAACGTCTAACTGGATTTTCTGGGGTTGTGTCTTCTTGTAGAGGACTGTCGCATACATACCCTTGGAAGATATAACTTCTCTTCTTCCAGTATTTTCTGCCCATATCTTCTAATGAAGGATCTTTGAACCAAGGTCTGATCTCGTTATGTACCGGACATTGCTCTCCCCACATTTCCATACAAGGTACTTGTACAGTTGTAGGTTTCATATCTCCTCCTTTGATTCCAGGAAAAGCCAAACGTATCATTTGTCTTTCTGTCCAAAAGAAGGTGTTGCTGGAATCACCGTCAGGTAGAAAACGCATCGTTGCACTTGTTCCTTCTGATATGTTCCAAAATGGATAGATAGCGTTGTCGCCACCTGTTCTTGAACCGCCGGACTTGGTGTCCATTGCGGCTAGTTTTGCTCGTATTTCAGCCAAATTTGCCATGTTATTGCTCCTATGTTTGCCATGTTCTGAGTAAAATTTATTTCTACTCATGTGCCTATTATAATGCCTTTTAAGGTTAAAGTCAACCTCTTTTTGCCATGTTATGTAATTTAATTTAAAATAGTTCTTAAATTAACTTTACAGATAATATTTATTATCTTTCTACTATATTGTCTAACTTTCTGGTAAAATCAATAAATTCAAGCATATCTTGAGATATTGTTTCACTACTACTTTCCATATTAGTTCTGGATATTAAGTTTTTAATGTTAGTCAATGAGTTCTCATCTAGTTTAGTACCTTTAAGAATTTTTGTACTACAATTTTCAATAAAATTCTTTAACACTCTGTCTTCAACAAATTCAGCAATTACTGATAATTTGTGTGCTATTTCGGAGTGCTTACTAGGGTAGTCAATTCCTTCTTCTGAAAGAGGAACTTGGATGTCCAACTTACTAATTGTAGTTGAAATGTGTTCATCCATTTTGTGCTGTACGGATAACAGTTTATTAATTGTAGGAAATGCGTTCATTACGTTTGCGTCTATATGCGTTTCTACAAATAAATCTGATAGATCTGATTCTTCATTAGTAATTTCTAATGAGTTTGCAAAGTCAATTGTTTCAACTGCTTTTGCGTATGACTTGGCACCACTTAGTTTTTTAAGTGATGATCTCAAGTTTTGTACTGATTCTTTTGCTAGTACAACAAGTGTATTATTTTCTTCGTTTACTAGTCCTTTGTTTTCAACGTATCTTGAAAACTTTGCTAGGTGATCGATGTTGCTAACCATTTCGTTAATAGCCGCTCCAACTGAGTCATGTATTTCGCCACCGTTATATACGTGGCGTGCCATTGCTCTCGCACCTGCTAAACTCTTATGCGGTAATGCGAATCTTTCGTCTGCTCTTTGAATAAACAATTTGGATATTTGTCTACTTCTTGAGCCTCTTACTTCTTCGTTTACTGCCGCACCGTGTCTAACAATAATTTTTACTGAGTCTAAAGGCTGATAACTTGTTTTCATGCTACCGTACATTTTACCTAAACTCGCTTCTGCTAATTTTGATTCTAGTTCTTTCATTTTGTTTATCTTTGATTTGTATTCAGAGTGCTTAGGCTGGATCGTTTTTCCATAAATTTTGTAATCGAAATCAAATGCGTGATCATGGGCAAGGTTTTTAACACCCTTATGTATTCTGTCCATCTTCTCATCTTCGACATTCTTTGATTTACTTAGTTTTAACTCTTTGGCATCGTGGTCGATTGTAACCATAATGTTAGGGTCTTGACTGTAAAAACGGTGTGCCTTCTCGGCTTCTAGTGTATCTTCACCATTTTTGTCGTATATAGCAATGCTTATTCCTATACCTTTTAGAAATTCGAATATCTTGTTACCTAAGTCTTCACTGTTTTTCATATTAGTATTTATCTAAAATAAGGATTATAAAACACCTATGGGCAACGGACCGTTCCAATTATCGTCATCATCCACACTTGTTTCTATTTCGTCATATACAGCATCTTCATATTGTGCTATGTATGTAATCATTCTTACTGTAACTAAAGTAGCCATTACTAAGTCATCGCTACCGCCTGGTTTTGCCGCAAATGTTGTGCCACGTGCTACAAACTCTTTTAATTCTCTTATAATGTTTTTACTGCGTAATGTCAATTTACCGTTTTCAATTAACCGTTTCATTGCTAATGCGCCTTCCATTTTATTCTTATGATGCGTATGGAAACCTTTTCTGCCTTTTTTGCCTTGTACTTTATTTGGTTCATGTAAGAAGGTACCTGGAAAACTTTCTTCGCCTGTGTCTCTAATAACAACTAGTGCCGCTTCACCAATAGCATTATTTTCAACTGTCCAGTATATGTCGTTAGCACCGTAACTTTGTATCTCTTTTGCTATATCTCTTACTAGTTTTACTTGTCCTTCAATAGGAGTCTTGTTGTGTTGCCATTCGCATACTTGATTCATACTAGGTAAATCGTAGCACACAATAGCCGCGTTATCACCGCCTGTTCCTGTACTAGGATCTAGTGTTATAGCATACATTTTTTTTGGATCTATTTGTTCATACCAACGTATTTGTCCACTACGCCTCATTGGGTCGACGCCTTTCATGTCAACTAACTTCAGTGAATCAATTAATGTTTCATCGTAGATAATAAATTCACATTCGTGTTCTCGTCTAAATCTTTCTTCGCCAATCCTACTGCGTTCTGCTCTTGCCCACACCTCGTCTCTATCAGGATGCTCTTGCCAATTGACACGGAATGCTTTAAATCCATTTGTGCCAACATCTTGTTCTTCGCCAAACTCATCTGTTTGTTGTATTGCTTGATGCCAAATATTTGCGAATGTGTCGTCATCACTGTTAGGTGTTGATGTAACAATACACTTACCACCTGTACTTAGTGTTGGGGATAGTGCTGTCCAAAATTCAACAGCAATACGTGGTGGTACAAACGCAAACTCATCTAAGTATACTAATGATAAGGACATACCACGTCCAGTATTTTCAGTTGTTGTAGCACTTACTATTCTACTACCATTATCAAAACTTAAACTACCTTTGTTATATTCTGTTACACCTGCTCTAATATGATCTGGTACACTTTCATACGCATAACGTATACGTTGCATAATTTCCTGTGCGCCTGTGTGCTTATGTGCCGCTACAAGTATTGTGCTGTCAGCAACAAACATAGCATACCAAAGTAAGTATGCGGCCGCACATGTTGTTTTACCTGTTTGTCTAGGCAACATGTTAATGCTGTAACGATATTGAGAATAGGTGTGTATTAGCCTTTCCTGAAATTCAAAAGGAGCAAAGTCTATTCCACCTTTTGTAGGATGCTGTATTTTTACAAAGTTAGACATGAAGTAGGCCGGACCTGTGAGTGGGTCCAAACATTGTTGTATTTGTTCTATGTGGTCTTCGGTAAAAGATTGCTTGGCAAATGCTTTTTTCGTAAGACTAAAATCCTGCGTTCCTTGTGGCATACAGTTATTTATGTGGGTTTTGGGTTAATTTAAAAGTTTACAGGCTTTTGTAACGATTCATAAGAGCATTTAAAATCTCTTTTTTATCACCTGACATACCATTATAGCCTTGTTGGCCGGTTACTGGCATAACTTTTAATTTCATCTGGGTTGGCTCTGGGCTTTCTTCTTCGCCGTGCTCACAATCTTCGCATTCGCATTCATCAGCAGGCTTACCACAACTATCACATGTTTCTACTTCAGGCTGTTCTTCGTGACTGACGTGATCATGTTCAACTTCTTTTTCACTTCCTGGTAATGTTAAACCAGCAAGTTTTAAGATGTCGTGTAGTTCTTCCATACTGTCAGCATTCGCACTAACTGTTACTTGGGCATCGCCTTTAGACTTAGTTTTGCTGTAAGTTACGGATTCTTTTTCTTCTGCTTCTGCTTCTGCGGTAGGCATACCATATGGAGCGGCATTATAAAATGCTTCCATGATGCCTCTCATTTGTTCTGAATTATTCATTATTGTGATACCGGTCCTTGGTTGATGTCATATGAATTACCTTGTACATTTGGCTTATGTGCTAAACCAATTGCGTCTGCTAATCCTTTAAGATCGTCGCCCATTAAGTTACTTTTGCTAGGGTAGTTACGGAAGTAGTCGGCACCTTTTTCATCTCTTATTTTCATAAGTTCGGCAATGAATTTTTCATTAAATTCTTCACCATATAAACCTAATTCGTTTAAGTCTAGGTGGTCGTTTTCTGCTTCGTAATGTGTTTGATCATCTTTTAATAGTTCAGCATCTTCCATTGACACATCTCTATCTTTATCAAACGCTTCTCTACCTTTAGTAACGTTGTCTTCTATTTGTCTAGGGCCTTCTGTTGGTTGTATCATAATTCTACTTGGGTCAATGCCTAAGTGTACTGCTACCCAAACTTCTAACAGTCTTTCGTTAATTGGGTATTGTAATGTAACATCACAACTGCTTACTTCTGTTGGTCCTTGAATACCTTTATTTTTAAAGTCTAAAGGTTCTTCCTGAATAGGGGTTCTTTTAAAATCGCTTACACTCTGAACACCATACTTACCCAGTATGTTCTCAATGAAAGTGCTGTCTTCTGATCGGTAATCGCCAGCAAGTTTGATCCTGTAACTGAATGATTTAGAAAAACTTTCAGCAATGTATTCTTTAAATGTTTTAGCCATATTATAAAATCTCCTTCGTACTTATTTATCTTTCTTATTCAAAAATTGGAGTAATTGATTTCTGTCCATTACAGCACCACCGTCTCCGCCGCCAGTACTGCCACTATCCATAGCATCAATACGCATCTTTTTAATTTGTAAATCTATCATACGCAATTTTTTGTCTACTTTAGCATTTTTACTATCCATTGCTATTTGTAGCATTTTGCCTGCTGTTTCAAATATTCTTCCAGCATGGGCATCTTGTACATTCATTCCTAGACTCATGAGTTCTTCAAAACTGGTCATTGCCTTTTCGGCTATGTTTTCCATATCGCCATCGTGTTTGTTAACACCGTCTACTGTTGGCAATGCCGAGTCTATTTTCTCTGCGTTAGTTAATGCTGTTGTAACAACGTCTGCCGGTGCTTCAACAACTGTTGGTGCTTCTATACCAACTTCAATAACATCTTGCTTAGAAAGTTCTTTTAGTTCTTCCATAGAAGGAAGGTTAAACTCTTGTTCTAGTTTTCGTGTCATGCTTATACTTATCTTTTACGTTTATTGGGTTTCTTGGTACTGGCGTAGATATGATTCTCATTTAACACTCTAAATCTAATACCTTTACGATTACACCATTCTTGAGCGGCCGTCCACTTTGCCATGTTAATCATAACTTGTACTTTTTCTGCGGAACTTCGTGCCTGCTCCATGGTAGTTTGACTACCAGGTTTAATCTCTATAACTTCCATGTGCTGTTTGCCTTGCCTGTCTGTGTACATTACAGTAAAGTCAGGAACATAAACAGTATGCTTTCCTGTTACAGGATGCCTATAAGGTATTTTAATATTTTCACTTGCCCATTGTGTAATGTACGGATGATTGTCGCACATCTTCATGAAGGCTAACTCCCAACTGCTTCTGTAGTATGGCTGTTTGCCGCCTACATATTTTTGTGAGTTTTCCGGTAAGTATGTACCTTTAAGAAATTTGGAAGCCATTAGATCCTAATTAGAGGATCAACAAATTTATTTATAGTGGTTGGTTTTTCGACTTTGAACGATACACTTTTAGGCAATGTGCTGTTAATGTATGCTAATGAATCGTCATTAAGTTTTATGTTTTGTTTTTCGGTTGTTATAAGGTTTTTAATTTTTCTATAACTGTCACCGGAATCCCATTCTGCTCCAGCATCAGCATCGTACGTTTCTTTTGTAACGTCTTGATAAACGTCTGAACCGTCTTTGATTTGGTATGAGAATGTGTTTGTTGTTTCGGTAACTACTGTATAGTAAGTTGTAGGGTTGATCTTATCTACCTTTGATAACTCAAAAAACGTGTTAGCATAAAATGTGCTTAATTTGTTAGTGTAGCCACTACTTTTAAAGTCAGCAAATACTTGATCTCTAAGATGTGTTTTGCCGCCTATTACTGTATCAGAATCGGGTTTTGTGATTCTGTTTATCATGTCTATATCTTTATCAACTATATTAACTCTTTCACCAGTAACAGAAACATCGGCAAATTTACCGTCTTTTTCAGTATACGTTGTGTCTACACCAAAGTTGTTATATATTTTGCTCATCTAATTAAAGTTTATCTTGTTGATGTTTTTGTTTTGCTTATTAAATAGACTGCTTGTTGCTTCGTCTATTTTGCGATCTAAGGCGTTGGAAATTAAGTTACTAAAGAAGCCACCTTTGGTAGTGTTGTTGCCTTCTCTTTGAAGATTAGTATGTTGGCCTGGTGTTGTATGACCTTCTAGATCTCTGCCTATGTCTGCCATTGGATTTGTAGCAGTTCCAATATTAGATTGCTCTAATCCAAATAACCCTTTAACTAGGCCTTTTAATTTGTCTTGTGCTGGATCAAATGGTGTTGATTTAGTTACATCTTCTATCAACTCTTGTAGTATTGAGTCATCCGTATACTTGTAATTCAATACTGGTCCATATGCTAATTTTTCATAGTCGATGTTAAATAATATTTCACTTGCCATCCCTGTACTAGCATAATCTAGTTGTGTTACCTGTGCGTCAGTGAGTATAGGGTTTATTGCTGTTGTTCTAGTTACTGTATCAGCATGTATTTGAAATACATGTATTGCGTCAAAGTAATTACTATGAGTTCGACTATGAACGTCCATTCCGTTATGCTGATGATCATATGGTGAAGTGCTTGTGCCTATTTCGTCATCTGCTAGATTCAACTCTGTACCAGTATGAATTTCTCTATCTCTGGCGCCCACACTAAGATCTTTACCTTCTTTCTGATCAAATCTGCCATCCATAAAATGCCAGTTATAGTAATGTTGCCATAGAGCATACCAACGACTTTCAATGTCGTCATATACTGATAATGTGAATGGTTTAAAATCTTTTGATAGTAAAACAGGTTTCATCTTGTTATAAGAATTTTTCTTTTCTACAGTGAATGTAACACTAGGTAAGTCAATTGCTCTTACTAGCGATGAATAGTTATATTTGTCTTTGTCAGCGACGCCAACAACTTGAGGGTTTATCTCGAAGTATACGACAAACTGAAATGGCAAACGTGGGGGTCTGCCAGTCTTAAAACTACCATACTGTTTACTAGCATGCCTAGGACTGGCCTGATATACGCCCTGCTGAACTTGTCCGCCAATTGCCTCTTTCCAGAATTTCCCCATTGGGTACCTCCGTTAACTACTTAGACGTTTACGCCTGAGTAGATGTGCCAGTACCAAGTGGTGAAACTAATGGGAATGGGTCACCTGCCGCAACTTTACCACCAAGTGTGTTAGGTCCTGCCATATGTACAGCATTGTCATATCTTAATGATAAGTCAATGTTTACAATGTCACTTTGATCATATGCATGATCGCTGTAGTTCACTTCCTGTAGCATACAACCTTCTAGTTCCCACTGTTCAGTAGGTTCTGCGTTTGTACCGTCTAACACTTGAATAACCGCATCAAACTTATAATCGCCACCGCTAACTGCTGTGGTTTGTTCGAAGTGGTTAAACTGTCTTTGTATTTGTTGTCCGACTAATGCGGCAACTGAGTTTGTGATATCGTCACGTAAAGATAGGCTGATTGCATTCCATTCGTGTTTACCTGCTATGTAGGCCCTTGAGTTATAACTATGAATTACAACTTCTTCCATTGAAAAAGTTGGTCTAGTTACACTGACCACATTTTGGGTTAATTCATCAGTTCTTCCACCAGCGCCAAATCCTGTTAGAATCACACGGAATCTATATTTCAGTTTGGGCTGAAGAATACCAAGTCGACTACCTTCTATTGGTACACCGAATTTATCTTTTGTTACTGCCATTTGCTTTACTCCTAATTAAGTCTTACTCTCAATCTATATGTTTATTTATCATTTTATCGCCAAAAATAAAGGGCGGGTAAAAACCGCCCTTTATAAAGATCAAATTAAGTTTAACTTGAACCTGACTGTCCGAGTGTTGACTGAATTCTAATCGGAATATAAATAAACTCAACTGCTTTAGTTGGTTGTATTGCTATATCCAAGTATAGTTCGTTTCTGTCAATCCTTGCGGCAGTATTGTTAGTAGTATCGCAAACACTAATAAAGTCAAATAGACCTCTTAATGTTACAAGTTCTGATAATAATGAGTCAGCAACTCTTTTAACACCACTTCTAGTAATACCATCGTTTGGCTCAAACAAGAAAGGCTTAACTGATAGATCCAATTGGTATCTAATGTAGTTAATTAATCTTGCTACGTTAATTCTATCCAAAGCACTTGCTGTTGGGTTTAGAGTTTTTTGTCCAAACACTACCAAGCCTCTTCCTGGGAAGTTGGCGATTGGGTTTATTTTGTTTGAGTACAATGTGTCTCTTTGCCCTTCATTCAATGATACTGGTTTAAACTCATTATCAGTTGAATCCAAATATCCTACTGATGTAGCATTTTGAACAAGACCTCTTTGGTAACCTGCTGGAGCAAACCACTGATAAGCCACGTTGTCATTAAATGCCATAGTTCTTAAAGCAATATGACTAGCAGGTACCATTACGTTTGTGCCGTCTAGGTTAGTTGTTAATCCTGATGGATAATGTACTGATACATACGGACTAGAAGATATTAAACCTTTGTCTCCGTTTTCACTAGCAGTATTAGAGTTCTTAGCCCACGCACTTGTTGATGTTGCGTCTGATTTAAGTCTAAGAGGTGAATCTCCAACAATGAATGCTACTTCTTTTTTATCAGTATTTAGAGTAATCATTTCGTCGATTAATTCAGGATATCCAGGAGTTGAAATTAAGTTAAAGAAATTAACTTCACTTCTAATATCTTCATTAGCCGCTATAGCACTTTGTAGTTTATTAACAATAACTTTTCTCTGTGCTTTTCTACTCATATAAGGTGTACCGTCAGTTTGGTTACCTGAATGATCTACCCATACATTACCATGATTCACGCCGCCAGTAGTATAATTAATTTTATACTGCTTAACGTTTTTGCCTGAAGCACGTTTGTTCCATGCTAAGATGTTATTAGGAACAGTTGCCGCCAATGGCGCATCTGTATCTAATGCCGCTGTAGTTGTTGCTGTAATAGGACCTAAATCTGTAAATAAGATTCCGTCACTTGTTACTTGATCAGTAGTATCTACTGCAACCCACTTGCTGGATTTTCTTTTGTATACTTTAGGATAGTCTTCTAACGCATCTGAATCAACCCATATATCTCCATCAACTAATGAACCACCATCACTTTGTAGTGTTGGTTCACTTGCCGCTGTATTAACGTCATACTCTGATGAGTATAATGTCCATGTTTGAGTTCCGCCTACGTTTTTGTTGTACCATAAGTTAACTGCGATGCTATCATCATACCATAGTTGACCGTCTGTTAACGCACCGTATGGTGTCGCACTTCCGAAACTATAATTTGCTGTAGTAACACCTTGAACTGGTTTCCAGTTACTATATGTTCCTGCTGTAATGTTAACATTAGTAGGACCATATCCACTGACTGTACCTGCTCTAACTCTAACGTCTTTACCTGCTGTATCTGTAATTGTAAGTTTATTACTAACATTTGAAGCAGTAACAGTAGTAGCACTTGCGGAACTTAATGCCGCATTAATGTCTTTGACATAGTCATCTACTATTGCTTTACCGCCATCTGACTCAGTTGTAAATGTAACATTAATATTCGCACCTTGGTTTAAGTTTAATACTAAACTAACTAAACCACTGTGAGCTGAAACGTCAACATTTCCACTAACCGCTGTTCCTTGAACTTGGTTACTTGTAAGACCGTTATGTCTTTTAATACTGAATTTACCATTAATGTCAGTGTCATCATTTTCTGGATCAAATTCTACAAATAATGATCCGTCTGTTGGTTTAGCCGTTACTGCATAAGCCGCCGCTGTGTTGGCATAAGCATTCGCTGAACTTGAAGTCCATGATTTAGTTGATGCGTTATATGATTTAACACCATACTTAAGACCACTTGCTAAAGAAGTTGTCTGAACAATTAAATCGCCATTTGCTAATGCGCCACTGTCTGCTTGTAGTACTGGTCTATTTAAGTGAGTTACTACTTGAAAATCTTTACCTACTACTGCTGTAAACTGACTGTTTTTTGTTGTCATGTCATACCAACTACTTGAATACTTGTAGTAATATGTTATGTTTGCTGTGGCGTTACCACTGCTATCAACTCCTAATACTGCGATGTCGCCATCTTTACCTACTGAATTCTTAGGTGCGCCGCCACTTGCTACATCGTCTTTTGCGAAAATGTATGGAGTAGTGAACTCTTCGTATTTAGAAGTAGACGTATTGTACTTGAAAATACCCCACTTAGTTGCTGAACTATCTAGCCATACTGTTCCGTTTGCCGGAGCAGGACTAGGTGCTACTGTTAAAGGCTTCAGTGCGTCAAGATCGACGTTTGCTCTAAGAACGTATGCTCTAGATGCCAATCCTAAGAAACTGTGTGCCGCTAATAAACCGTATTCGTTTAGTTCATTACCATGTGAAGGTGTTCCACCCGTACTGTAAAAAGTTGGGTTTCCGTACTGTTGTAATAATTCTCTTTGACTAGTAATAAGTTTTACTTCATTAGCCTCTGCTAATTTAGTGAAACCTGCTGTTCCGCTTCCATCAGGATTAGTTTTATCTTGATGTGTTGCTAGAATAATCAAAGGTACTGTACCAGGTCCGCCGGGACTATAAAAACTTTCGTCCGATACTGTAATATCTACACCAGGTGATACTAATGTTGCCATAATTCTCTCCTATTATACCTTAATTGGTTAACAGTATTTATTAAAAAAATGGTTATTTGCGGTATTATAGAAATGCCAAATCATCTAAAATTGCTTTAAATGATAAATAAGCCTCTAAACTAGTTCTAGGCCCGAATCGTTAAATATTTCTGGTTTTTGTGGTAATTTGTCTATTACAATGTCGACATTAGCATATAGTTCTTCTAGTGTGCCATTATTATTAACAGTAAAGTCTATGTCGCACCCAATCCAATCGTATTCGCTTTGATGAACATCTGAAAAATCTCTACTCATTATATGCTTTGCTACAGCATCGCCATTGTTGGCCGCTAATGCTATGTCATACCATACTGGTTTTTCGTCACGTTGTACAAGTATAGTTGTACCGCCTACACGTCTGATCAAATCTAATTCGTTTCTAAATCTACAGTCACTAATTACTACACATTGATTTTGATTATGTAATTTTTTTACTCTATATTCTAAACTGTTTAACCAAATGTTTGGATCAAAGTGATTACGCATTACATCAGTACCGATTAACTGTAATGCTAACCTAGGTGTGAAATTTGCTATCTTGAGTTTCTTGCTCCAGTATAAGTCTATACTTTCTCTGAATTCTCTGCTTTCGTCTGTTTCGCCTTCGAGTAAATCTCTATCCCAGCCAAACACACTAGTACATAAGTCTTTTATTGGTCCTGCGAATGATGTTGGAATACATCCTTTTGTTGCTAGATATTGTGCTACGGTATTCTTGCCGGATCCTATATTGCCTAATATTCCTATTGTATTCATTTATCCTATCACAAAACCGTAATTTCTATTGCCCTCTTCCATATTAATTATAGAAACTAATAAACGTTCTTTCTCAGAAGCGGCCTCTTGTTTTAACGCATCACCATTTAACTGTATGGCTCCGCCTGGTCCAGGTAAGCCTGATGCGTATTTGCTTCTTGCTTCACCTAGCATGAGTTTTGCTTCTGCTAACGCCCAATCGGACATCCACGGTCTTGTATATTCATTTTGTAATAGACTTTGTTCAGGTACTAAGTTTGAAACTTGCATCATCACATCTTCTGCTACGGATATTTTTCTTAGAATTTTTAATACTTTGGTAGTTGAATTAAACGTGAAGTCGTATTCGCCACCAAATATTCTGTTAAGTGTTTCTTTGTATTGTGTAAATGCGTCATAGTTTGCTAATCCGCCAACAACACCTGCGTTAATCAAGTATGTATTTTGAAATGCTACATCGAATGGATCAAAGTTAGTACCGGTACCTATGTTTCCGCCACCTACTCCTCTTCGATATATTCTTCTTATGTTTAACACTTCACTTGGTAATGTATACTCTTGCGTATCTACCTGCGTGTGTAAAAACGTATAACTTTCTTCAACCGCACCATCACTTCTGCTTCTATAAACTTGAATTGCTCTGTCTATAGCAAGGTTGTAATGTTCTGGATCTAGTTCCACGTCGATCATACCATCGCCTAGACGAAGTTTCATTTCTGTAATTAGTTTATCTCTTGATGTTTCTTCTGCACTCATAGTAACTATTTATCAAAAAGTCTTAAGTATAATCGTGTGCTCATTGAATCTACCGTTCATTTTGGTAGGTGTCGTAGTTAAAGTATCAAACGACTTCTTGCACTTCTGTTTTCCTGCTTCGAACCATGGTAACATTTCAGCAGGCTTCCTTAATGTCTTCTGTATACTTTCCTTAGGATTAAATTCTGTAAGTGTTGTGCCTTTTACCATAATACCTGTACCTGGTCGGTCAAGTCCTTTAGGGTCAATGTCTTTTGCTTTGTAAACACCAATCTTTCTAGTCTTAGTGTTGTATACCCAAACTTCGTTAGCATAAACTACATCAGTTGCCGGCAAACTTGCTAAAGCAAACTGTGGATCGTTTACTTGAAACTTTAATTTCTTTACTATAGCATCCTTAGACCGTGCCTTAGGCTTACGAGCCTTGCGTGTAGTCGCTTTTGTTTTGATAATGGTATCACAAGCAGTATTAATCGTTTCGTAGTACTGTACGAAGGCTTTACGCATCTTAACGTCAAAGTGTTCGTATGCTTCTTTGAGGTCTTCGTCTTTCCAATCCAGTACTTCTAGTGCTTCGCTATACCCAGGAGCAAACTCATCTTTAATAATTTTAGCATGTGGTCCTTTTATTTCTGGTTGATATATTTGCATTGCTTTGAACGGATCAAACTCTTTAATGTTTTTCTCGCCGTCTACCATGTCATCTAAGAAGCCTTCTAAGTCACCGCATAAATCAGCAACCTGTTCTTTCATACGTTCTTGTATGCTAACAACTTTCTTAGGTGCCTTTTCTGCTTTAGCAAGTTTTTCTTCTATAACTCTACCGCCCTGATAAATCCACTCTTCTCTTCTTTTTTCTAAATGCTCTAAAATCTTGTCAGAAATAAAGTTAAGTTTTTTCCAAGAGTAAATTGTAGTGCTTGTAGGTCCAAACACCCAATCAGGAGATTTAAGTATTGTTACTATATCCTCTTGTGCCCAGCCGGAATCGTCTTTAACCCATTTCCTGGTCATTGCGATTTTGTCTTTGTCTTTTATTTCAGTTCTTACAAAGTACTGAACATCCTGGTATGCTTTATTCATTGCATCCTGATCTGTTGTTCCTTCGTACTTCTTCCAATCCGGCTCCGGAGTGAAGTAAACTGTCTTTGTTTTTCGTTTAGCCATACCAATAATTACTCACTTTTAAAAACTATATATATTTTTTCTGGCAAAAAGGGTGTCAAATAGATTAAATTTTGCGATCAACAACCATTTCTACTATGAGTTTGACATCGTCATTTAAGTACTGCCAAACAATGTCTTCTTTGTCTTTTAGTAACATTTTGTCTCTAGCAAATATTAATGTGCCAATCATTGCTTCTTGTGATGCGTCTTTTTTGCCTTCGTTTTTACCAATCGTATATGCTTGGTATGAACAACATGCCATTACTACCGCAAAAATTATTAATTCTATAAACATATTTGTCTCTCCTATATAATCCATAACAGTATAATAGCAAAAAAAATATTGTTTGTCAATCTGATAAATACAGTTATGCCTAAAATAAGTTTATGGAATCCAGTAAAACGCAATGACTACAAGTTTATTGGCGGAATAGTGGCGGAAAATATTTATGCCGGCGGTACCGGTGTTAATGTTCACAAGTACATAGGTATTCACGATCAAGGTGATACTAAAGACTTTACAAAACCGCAAGAACAAAATGAATACGGAGCAGACGGTGATCAAAGGACCGGCAAAACATTCATTCAAGACGTGCTTTTCTTAGAAAACCGAGATAGAAAATACAGCGACGATGTATTTGAACTACGTGGCACATATAATGTAGGTGATAATGACTTTGATCTATCACAATTTGGTATGTTCTTATCAAGCGATACGCTATTTATGGGATTCCACTTAGACACAATGGTGGAAACAATAGGCAGAAAATTAATGGCAGGTGATGTTATAGAATTACCGCATCTTAGAGACGACTTATTACTAGACGAAAGAAAAGATGCTGTGAATAGATTCTATGTTGTAACCGATGCCAGCAGGCCGTCAGAAGGATTTGATCCAAATTGGTGGCCGCACATGTGGAGAGTTAAACTAGGTCCAATATCCGACTCACAAGAGTACAGGGATATTATTGGATATGGTGACGAAGAAGGCGACCTACGAAATGCTATTAGTACATATAAGGACGAAATTGATATTTCTGATGCTATTATACAACAAGCAGAAAACGAAGTGCCAAATGATCCTTATTTTTCAGATGGTGCTCACTTATTTGTAGACGAAAATGCCAAAGGTAAGCCGTATATAGGCACTATAGAAGGTGCGCCAAATGGTGCTCAACTATTAGGTAGCGGAGTATCGTTTCCGTTGGCATCTGCTGACGGTGACTTCTTCCTTAGAACAGACTTTTCACCTAGCAGAATATTTAAAAAGCAAGGCTCACGTTGGATTAAAGTTGCTGATGATAGCAAACAAACGTACAGAACTGCGAACAGAATACTCGACGGGTTTATAAATAACAATACAGAAACAACGAATACTGATAAATCAGTAACTAGCGAGAGAACATTTGTTAGCAAGATTGTTAAACCGAAGACGGATAATTAAAAATGCAGTATTGGTATGATGAGCAAGTAAGACGATATATTCTACAGTTTATTAGAATATTTCATGCTTTCAAGGTAGCAGAAGGCGGGAGAGACGGTGAAGATATAAGATACAACACCGTACCTGTTAGATATTCCGATCCAAGCAGAATGGTTTCGCATTTACTTAGAGAAAATTCAGAAAACGTTATTAACAGCACCCCATTTATCGGTGTTAGCATTGCTAGTTTACAGTTAGCAAGAGACAGAACGCAAGATCCGTTCTTTACAGATACAAAAAGTGTAACAGAAAGAAAGTACGATAGTAACACAGGAAACTATAGTGCTGAACAAGGCAATCAATATACGATAAACAGATATATGCCTGTTCCTTATAACCTGAGTATGCAAGTTGACATTTGGACACCGAACACAGATACCAAATTACAACTTATGGAACAAATTTTAGTACTGTTTAATCCTACAATACAACTACAGCAAAATACAAATCCGTTTGACTGGACACAAATTGTTGAAGTAGAATTAACAGACATACAGTTTAATAATAGAACATTACCGGCCGGTGTCGATGAGCAAATAGATGTAGCAACGTTAACGTTTCAATTACCTATTTGGATTAATCCGCCTGCTAAAGTTAAAAGACAAAGCATTATACACGAAATACAAACTAATGTATATGCTGATTTTAACGGTCAAGACCTAACAGACTTAGGTTATGACGAAGACATATACGACTTCTTCAGAAACTTTGATTTAACTTCTAGAGTAATTGTTACTCCGAGTAATTATAAAATACAAGTGGTAGGAGGAGTAGCAACATTGTACGACTCAGCCGGCGTTACCCCTCAAAAATGGGCACCGCTATTAGAGATGTATGATAAAACTGTGCAAGATAGTGTCAGTTTACTTAAATTAAAAATTATCGATGATCTAGATGACGACACACAAGATATAGCAGGAACTATTGCTATTAATCCGTCTGATGCTACTCAACTAGTATTTAATTTAGATACAGATACCTTGCCAGCCTCGACCCTCGATAACGTAAGTAAAATAATAGATCCTACAGCGAACTATCCAGGGGACGGCACTCTGCCTGCTCTGGCTTTCGGACAACGATATCTAATCACTGAAGATTTAGGCGACGGTTACACAAACTGGGGAGTTACGGCTTCAGCAGACGATATTATAGAATATGGCTCTACTGGCTGGACCGTAAGTTTCGATGCTAGTACCAAAAGAGAAGTTATTGCTACCACAAAGAACTTAAATACAAGTAAAGTATATAGGTGGACAGGTACATTATGGATGAGCATTTACGAGGGGGAATTCAACCCGGGGTATTGGACACTAGTCCTGTAACTCCATTCACCGGCATTGTCGGTGTAGGCGCATTATTCTTATCTACAAACACTAACAGAGTATTACTTCAATTCAGAAACAGTGACAAACGACAAAAACACACTTGGGGATTTTGGGGAGGCATCGTGGAAAGCGGTGAATCGCCATACGAAGCACTAATAAGAGAAGTTGAGGAAGAGTTAGGCATAGTACCAGACATCAGCAAACTTAATCCGATTGATGTGTATCAAAGCAAAGACAGAAATTTTATGTATTATAGTTTTGTAGCAGTTATCGAAGATGAGTTCCTACCGACACTGAATGGTGAAAGTTGTGGGTATGCGTGGGTAAATATAGGTAACTGGCCAAAGCCACTTCATGAAGGTGCGAGGGCAACTTTGCTCTACAATAAAGGTAGAGACAAATTACAAACCATATTGGATATACATAAAAAAGATGTCGGACATAATTGATTTTAGACTTGTTAGATTTGAATCATTAATATTAAAATTTGCCAAAACAAATGAAATACCAAACCAGTTTATCGATGGGCAAATGGATCTTGAGTATTTGGCCGAAGCATATAAATCAGACTTATCAGAATACCATTTAAAAATTGTTACTAAGTTAAAACGTTTGCTTACTAGCAAGATTAAAAAAAGCAGTGACAATATATTAGAAACATTTATGGAAGAATATTTCGCATTCTATACCAATCAATGTACTAAAGAACAACAATGGCACCATAGCATTGTAATGTCTAAATATAGAAAAAATCTTAATCCTATACGAGCGTTATATTACGAACTATTAAACATAATGAATGCGTATAATCCAGTTAATGAAATACATCAATTTGTTGTAGATCTATTTGTAGACGCCGAGTGGCGTAATAAAATTGTTAACTGTATTAATAAAGATATCAAAACCATAGACAACATTATTTCAACATATCATTATCCATTAGAAAAGATTGGCGAAAAGCCTTTTGAATTTTTATATCTTGTAGAACTAAAGAAAGATCTTGTTTCTTCTAGAAGTGTATTCCGTTCTATGGAACACTGGTCGCCTGATGAATAATTATTTGTATAATTTACGAGTTTTGCCGTCGAACAATGGCGCATAAATTTTAACTGGTTCTTCTTTACCTTTTACAGTAACTTCGCCCATTTTACCAAACGCAATATCTGGACATAGCATGTAAGTATATTCTGATACTAAGATTGGCGTGTCTTCTTGTCTTGTTTGTGCTTCTAATCTAGCACCTAAGTTTACAGCATCGCCTACAACACTATAATCTAATCTAGTTTCAGCACCCATGTTACCGACAATACATGTACCTGTGTTTACACCAGTACCAAACTTAACTCTAGGCAAGCCACGTTCTTCCATTTCTTTTTCTAGTTCGTCACCTAGCAGTTCAATTTCTATTGCTGTTTTAACTGCCATCTCAGCATGATTTTCACAGGGTAGTGGAGCATTCCAGAACGCCATTATACAGTCGCCCATGAACTTATCTATTGTGCCACCGTTGGCTAGAACGATCTTAGTCATTTTATCTAGGAAGCCGTTTATAAGTTCTACTAGTCCTTCTGGATCATCGTTTTTCATATACTGCTCTGATATAGGAGTAAATCCGACTATGTCAGCAAACATGAAACTCATTTCTTTTCTTTCGCCACCTAGTTTCATTAGACTTGGATCTTTAACTAGCATGTCAACATAGTCAGGCGATATGTAAGTACCAAACTGTCCTTTAATTTGCTGACGTAATTTATATTGTTTATAGAAGTTATTAAATGCTGATTGTGTAAAGATTAGAAAGCCACTTACTACAGGGTATGTAGCATCAAGTAATTGTAAATTATTTTGGTATAACCACACACTACCATATGCTTCACCACCTAAAATTAGCATGGAAATAGGTGCGGTCCATAGCAACGGTAGTTTATATACTGCTAAGGCTATTAAAATCATAGTCAACAACGCACACAGAAGCTCTGTAACAGCACTTAACTGGCTACGGGTTATATTGGTACCATCGAGCATGTTTTGTAGCATGTGTGCGTGTATGTGCTGTGGATAGAGGTTGCCTCTTGCTGTTGGTACAGGGTTAGCAATACCTTCTGCTGTAACACCTACTATAACCATTTTGCCTTCAAGGTCTGGAATACTATCTGCTCCAGTATATTCTATCTCAGTAAATTTGTTATTAAAGCGAATATATGCTGTTCCGTTTGGTTGCGTTACAAAAGGATCAAAGCCTTTTACCATAAACTCTTGTATACCGATTTCGCTTGTTTTAATTTTATAACTTTTTTGTCCGTTTTTAACTCGTAACATTTCAATAGCAAAACTAGGATATATTTTTCCTTCTACGCCTATTGCCAATGGATACGTTCTTGTAACAAAATCAGGCTGTGGTGCTGATGCGTTAACACCTTTACCATTAACAGCACTTTCTAATGTAGATACGTTTGTAACAAGATTACGCCATGTTAGTAAATAGTCTGTTGCTGGAACTGGACCTATTGTGCCAGTGCCTATATGTGGGCCTGAGGTTTTAGTACCTCTAGCACTAGGTGTTTGGCTTAGCACATTGTAGTTTATTGGATTACGCCTAGCACCCGGTACATTAACAACATTCTGTGATAGCATATCGGCAAATGATTCATCGCCTGAGAACCTATCTGCTTCTGGAAACATCACTGTCCAGCCGAGGACACCTGAATTTTTAGTTGCTACGTCAACAACAAGTTGAGCATAGTATTGTCGTGGGAAAGGATACTGGCCGTATTTTGCTAAAGTGTTTTCGCCAAAGTTTAATAAAACAATGTCGTTGCTTTGTTTAACTTCGTCAAATTGCTGATACGCATCGAACGTTTGATTTCTTAAATTCTCAACCGGCGTAGGATCAGCAATTTTTAATATCGTCAAAAGTACGATAGATATTGCTACAGCATATCCACTGTATAACCATTTCATAACTGTATTTAGTTACTACTCTGTATCATTAAGTGGATTTTCTAGTATAGTCGTAATTTTTTCTTCTAGGTCTTTTCTTAATTCTCTAGCATCAGAATCGATTTCTTTAAAACGAGCATTCATGTCACGTTCCATAGCATACACATCATTTCTAATTTCTCGTTGTGTTTCTGCTGATGATTTATCTGTTGATCTTGCTAAATCCATTGCAATAGTAATATCTGCTCTTAGATCTGTTTTAATGATTTCAGTAAGTTCGCGAACATTCTCTAACTCTTGCTGAATTGCGTCAGGCTGTAAACCTGCTAACTTTTCTTCTGCGTCAAGTAGTCTACTGTAGAGTTCAAAGCCTCCCCAAAGTCCACCAATTATTGTACCTAATAATGGAAGTATAATAAGCAGTTTGGAACCACTCATTTTAACACCAGCCATTTCTATTTCTGCCATCTTATTTCTCCGTTTCTGTTTCTAATAATTTATATTGACTATAAATCATTTCTTTTAGTTTTTCTTGAGTCTTACCAGCCATCATGTAAAAACTCGCTTTATTATCAACCGGCTTATTGCCTTTATACACTTGCGAACTACCATACCATGCTTGTTGATCTGCTAATTGCATTTGCGATGTATATTCGCTAAAGCCTGCTGTATAACCAATGTATGCTACTGCTACAGTTTGGTCACCGTATTCGTTACCTTGCTTTCCGTCAGTTTGTATGCTTTCTAATTCTGCTGTTAAATTTGCTTGGGCAACTTCGGCTCCCATTGTGTCTGCCAAACTTGCTACTGCTTCAAACTGATTAACTTCTAGTTGCGTAGGTGCTTCTATTTCATACTTGTTATAATCGGGTGTTTGCTGACTTAAGAATTCTGTTAAGCCTGTTCCACTTGCTAGTGCTTCAGTTAATTCATCTTCAAACTGTACATCTGTGCTACTGATTCCGCCGCCGGTTCCATCATCAAAACTTTCTACAAATTGTAATGATTCATCTTGTTGTTCTGTTTGTGCTTCAGCAAAACTATCAGCAACTTCAAATGCGCCGGTATCAACTGTGTCTGTAACACTTACAGTAGCATCAAAACTTTGTTGACCCATATTTTGTTCTGATTGTTCTTGGAAGAACGTATCACCTGTTGTACTTTCTTGTGTTAGTATACCCATGTTGCCTTGGCTACTTCCGTCGTTAAAAGTTGTACTGCTTTGACTACTACCGTCATTGCCTTGAGCAAAACTTCCGCTACCGTCATTACCACTTGAACTACCATCGTCAACACTACTGCTACCGTCATCAATACTAACACTACTGGAACCATCGTCTATGATGTCAGCAATAATTGTTTCTAACTGTTGCTGTGTTTCGTTTGAAGCAAAACTGTTATCATTGCTGTTACCAAAGTCAATATTAAACTCTGCTACACTTAAACTCATAACACCTGAACCTACGTTACCTACAAATTGTTTATCTTGTTTCTCTTGTTTTTGTTCACGTTCACTATTTGTATCTGGTGTACTGGCATCCGCATAATGTGTAGGGGAATTTTCTTCATGATGTTCTTCCATCATAGGACCCTCTTCATAATACTCATCCATTTCTGCAAATGCTTCATTTTTAAATTCTGCTAATTCGTCTTCACTTAATAAATCTTCAAGTCCTTCTTCTTGTATAAAACGCTCTATGTCTGATGCTACATCTAAGTCAAAGTACGCCTCTTCATCAAATTCTCTTATTTCATCAAATGCTAGTTGTTCTTCATCTGATAAATCAAAAAATGCTTCTACGTCACATGTTGGACATTCTTTTTGTATGTCTATATTATCACTTAAAAATACTTCATACTCCATATCGGTCATCATATCTTCTTCGTAGTATAATTCCATAAGGTATTCATCTTCTAGAGCATAGTCATATGTTTCCCATTCAAAATTACCACTCTCGTCAAATTCTACTTCTTTACCATACCACTCGTCTACTTGGTCTTGTCCAAACTCTTTTACATCATACTCATACCATTCTTTACTGGTCCAGCCGTATGCGTCTTCGCCATACTGATCTTCAAACTGTTGTTCATACATTGCTTCTTGTAGCATGTATTCTTCTGTTGCCCAAATATCACTTGTTGTAAAGCCATCTTCAAAACCATTTTCTATTGCCTGTTCTAACATATACTCGTCATGCATTTCTAAATCGTAGTTCTCTAAACCAATTGTGTCCATGACTAAATCGCCTGGATTGTTACCTTGGAATTGTATGCTAGGATCATGTCCTAGTTCTATTATGTCTTGCGTACCCATAGTAATTAATACTGCTTCTTGTAAACTTAATCCTTGGTCAACTAACATTTTTTGTTCACCACTTAGATATTCGTATTCTATGTTCTCGTCTTCCATTGGGTCATATTGATTAGGAACATAAACACCGTATTCGTCCATTTGGAATTCGCTACCTGCAGTATCATTCATACTGTCGTAATCGACATTAGGATCGTATCCATCGGAATAGTAGGAGCCATCTATACTAATTTGTGAGCCATCGTCTTGTGTAACTAATCCTGTGTTAGGATCATAACCGTCCATGTTACCCCAATCGTTTGGATTAAAATAGTTACTGTCGCCATATCCGTTTGCCATCATGTCAAGATCCAAGTCGCTGTAATTGGCAAAAATACCTAACCCAGCACAGAAAGATAAACTAGCATCTTGATAGCATTGTTCCTCTTGGTCCAGCAGTTCGTCAACTTTATTAAAATATCCAGCACAATTTGTACTAAAATTAGGATCAATAGAACATTGTGAATTTAAGTACGATATAGAATATAAACTACATTGTGTACTAAAAAGAGGATCGTTTTCACATTGTGCTGGCTCTACACCATTACCATCATAGTATAATGCTCCGCCTTCTACGTTTCCTTGGTCATAGTCGTCCCATATATAAGTATAGCGACCTAGAGTGCCGTCTTGTGGATTGACACAATCTGCACACCAACTGTTATCACTAAAGAAATACTTTTCATTAAAGGTGTCTGAGTCTTTCTTTTCTCCAATTAACACATTACTGTGACTAATTTCTAAGTTACCGTATATGTAAGCATAGTCATCGTTTTCGTCATCTGCGTTGCCCGGGCATTCTGAACAGTTTTGGTCTAGCAGTACTATTTCAAAAGTATTATGTGCGTTTGGATATTGTGGATCATATTGATCCGTATCTGCTGTTACGCCATACTCACGCATGTAGTACCAACCAAATATAGCAACACCAGGCCCTGTGTCAAAAAGCATTGTGCTATCATGTGGTGCTTGGGTTTGTAAAGCAGTACCTAAGTCTAAGTCACTCCAGAAAGGATATAGTGTATCGTTCATTCCATATGAAGGACCAAGATGATTTACCTCATATGAACAGTAATCAGTAGCAGAGTTAAAAGAACTGCTGGTTAATAGTTTAAGACAACCATTAGTACTCATTAATCCATGAGTATATGTTGTTCCATGCCAGTCAAAATTAAAGCCAATAGCAAATGCGGCATTACAACCTGTTTCATCTGCGGCGCCTTGACATAGTATTGAACCGTTGCTGTTGCCACCCATATAATAGTCGCCAACAAGATTTACTAAAGGATTTGACCCACTTGGGTCACTATAACTATTAGCCTCTAGGGTAACTGGTAGCAAACAAAGTGCTAAGCCTATTAAGTGTTTAAAGAATCCCATTCGCCTTCACATTGTGATTTTGATTTCTTCTTGCCTTTACCTGATTTCTTATTACATTTTTTCATGAACTTGTCAAAATCGTCTCCTTGGTTAAGCACTTCAGAATCTACTGATGGGCGGTTTTTACTTTTCTTTTTACCAAATCCTAAGAAACCACGTTTAGCATCAGCACGTTCGTCGCTGTTTTCTGCCCATTTTTGAGTTGCTTTGTCTCCAATAGCACCCATGTAAGGACAAGGTGTTCCTGCCATTTCCATTGCTTTAAATACACGTTCGTCTTGACACATTAAACTAACTGCCGCAACCTTCATGCCCATATCGTATATAGTTTTACTTAACTTTATACGTTCACAGTTCATGTCTCTAACTGACTTACCGCCACTTAGTCCAAATACTTGTCCTTGGAAAGCACCTGATATACCAGTTGTACATAAATCCTGAGAGTAACTTGATCCAATGCTTGGTGCTATAGCACTAGCCGGAGGAGCCTTTGTTGTTATCTCTTGTTTAATAGTTTGGTTAGTTTCATTTTTATTAATGTTTTCGTTCTTGTTATTGTTGGTGTTGGTATTGTTACTTTCTGATTTGTTATTAGTGTTCACATTACTATCACTTTCACTTTTAGACGTACTGTTATTGGTGTTGGTGTTATTGCTCGTAGTATCATTGGTGTTGTTATTCGTGTTGTTTGAGGTACTGTTTGAATTAACATTTTGGTCAATATTACTATTATTGGTATTGGTATTATTCGAAGTACTGTTCACCGTGCTATCGCTAGTGTTATTGTTGGTGTTGGTATTGTTCGATGTAGTATTGTTGGTATTGCTGTTGTTATTCGTGTTCGTAGAAGTTGAAGTATTATTATTATTATTGTTGTTCGTGTTCGTAGAAGTTGAAGTATTATTATTGGTATTATTATTGGTGTTGGTGTTGGCGTTGGTATTATTATTGGTATTGGTTGCCGTACTGGTATTATTATTGGTATTGGTGTTCGCGTTATTATTCGTGTTATTATTGGTCGATGTATTATTATTGGTATTCGTCGACGTATTATTATTGGTATTGGTGTTCGCGTTCGTGTTGGTATTGGTGTTGGTATTGGTGTTCGCGTTGGTATTAGTATTGGTGTTCGCGTTGGTGTTCGTATTTGTTGAATTATTCGTATTGGTCGACGTATTATTATTCGTGTTGTTATTGGTATTGGCGTTGGTGTTCGTGTTGGTCGACGTGTTGGTATTCGTGTTATTATTGGTGTTGGTACCGGTCGTTGTCGTGGTATTGGTAGTAGTAGTTGCACTTTCTTCACAATACTGCGTACCTGCGGTACAAGTACCTGTTTGGTCAGCATACACAACATTTGGTGTAGCGAATGCGCCAATCAAGGCTATCGCAGACAATATTCTTATCTTCATTATAACTCCCTATGGGCATACTGTATAGTTGTTTGTTTACTTGTCTAGTTTGTGTATGTAAGTAACCCTTTATATATATGTGCTGTTATTTATCAGGTCAGCCGGGCAGAGATAACAGCGTGTTTTACTTAATATCAGTAGGATAGCCGACATACCAGTTAGTAATAGTATTGGCTCTTACATCTCGCCATGCGTGGACATCTAAGCCATACGCAATAATATTATCTGTGCTTGAATATCGTTTGATGGTCATGGATTGCTTGTGAATATCTTGATTTAATGTACATGGCATGATTCTGTGTTCACCTGTGTCTATCTTAGTAAACTCGATGGTACATACACCTTTGTGTAACTGGTCAATTAATGCTTGAGCATTCATCCAGCAAATGCTCTCTCGAGCATGAAGTCGCCCATTTCACCTGTGTTGCCTTCTGACCAGTTTAGTGTTTTAAACATAGTACGGCATTCTTTATTCATCTCAGGAGAACCGCAAACCATAACAGCATCTCTTTCTTTGAGAAAGCCACCCGGTAAGTCATCTTCAATGTACTGCCAAAAACGACCAGTTCTGCCATAGTCTTCTCTAGTAACTGTAGGCACATATTTAAATCTCATTACTTCTTGTAACTCATTAAGAGACTTTATGTAAGTTAGTTCATTCACATTTCTTACAGTATGAAACAAATATACTTTTTTAAATCTATCGTAAGTGTCTGGGTCGTTTGCTATGCTCATAAAAGGAGCAATGCCTGTGCCTGTTGCTAACATTACTAAGTTTTGTTTTGGGTATAGATAATCACATACTAAACTGCCTGTTACTTTGGGATTAACTATTATTTCATCTCCAACTTGTAAATGCTGTAACTTGCTAGTAAGTGGACCATCGGGTACTTTAATACTGAGAAACTCTAAATGGTCATCGTAGTTGGTACTTACAATGCTGTATGCTCTCATTATCTTTTTGGGTAGTGGACTGCCTTTTACTTTGGTATTTACATCTAGGCCTATCATTGCGAATTCGCCATTTTTAAATCTAAAGGTTTTGGTCCTTGTAGTTTTAAAACTAAAAAGTCTATCCGAGTAATGTTTGATTTCTGTAACTGTTTCTGTGAGCACGTTGTATTTATATTTTATAAAAAATTAGTATACATTACCGTGGTATATATGTCAAGAAAAACCCCCAAATTTCTTTGAGGGTTTCCTTATTGTTCTACTCGCACTCGTCTGGATTCTTTTTACAGTATGCTAATATTTTATCCATATTAGCCTGAAGTAACTCAACCAACTCTCTAGTAGTTAGATCCTCCTTACTCCTACTGAAGAAGGTTAATCCTTTTTTGGTGCATCTTCTTTTTGTATTTCGTCCGTTTGTCTGTCAACTTCGGTAGCGACTGTATTCACAACACCTTGTGCTGTTTCGACAGTAGTAACGACCACTGTTTTACCTGTGTCTACTACTAACGTGCCTACAGTAATGACGTCGTCTGTGACTGCTGTTGCAACTGTGGCAACTCCGCCAACAACTGCGTCAACTGTTCCGCCAACTATTTCTACACCAGCGTCATAGATACCTCCAACTGAGGCACAACCCATAAAACTGAATGAACAAATTACTACTATGAAGTAAGATTTTAAATTTTCCATTTCTACTCCTTATATATAAGATAATAAAGCCATCTGCTATTATTACCTATATATTTATCTATCTAACGAGTAGGATTAGTGTTATTAAAGTCTATTTGGATCTCCGAATACACTATTTTTATCATGTAAAAAAAGTTGATAAGCCAGAGCATCTTTGGTTTTGTCGTTAGTACATGTATGTAGTAGGCCTAATATTTCATTTCTGTTTGCTTGTTCTATATGGTGAACTAAATCACACCACGCCCAAGAAGCCACAAATACTGAAAATATAAAGATGGTATAAAATACTATCATTGGAAAAAAGAAAACAATTAATAAAACATGTAAAGAAATAACTGTAAGTGAATAAGTTTTTAGGCTATTACTGTACTTCTTCATTAGGTGTAAAGTTGTTTAAGAAATCATCTCTATGCCAAGACGCATCTAGTGTAATGTCCACAACTAGGGCGATCAGTACAAACGTAAGGATGATAGACAAGTATATGTTGATAGCCGCTGATATCTTCAGCCACTTAATCATATGTTTCATATGCATATTATATATGAAAGTTGATGTTTTGTCAAGTATTAATTTTGAGTAACTGAAACAGAACAGCCGCCAACTGTGTGGCACGTCTGAGTAAGTGAGTATGACTTTGCTGAATTCGAGCTTTGTAATAGCGTCAAATTACTAGGTTGTGTTCCGTTCAACACTATTGTGGCTGTGTGAGCACCATTACTTTGTTGAGTTATATA
>Ga0308011_10000099_pt1 | contig 47605 bp, 56 predicted proteins | sample Neamet177_FD_203144 | JGI IMG/M metagenome (GOLD analysis project Ga0308011, IMG submission 203144) | Marine microbial communities from water near the shore, Antarctic Ocean - #177 | ecosystem: Environmental > Aquatic > Marine > Unclassified | place: Southern Ocean | collected 2014-07-25 | reverse complement strand
GAAAATCTTATTAGTAACTTAAATTAAATTAAAATGGAAAACGAATTAAGAGTAATCAGCTGCGATAGATGCAGAGGAGGTATGAGTCCCTTGTTCAGAATAAAATTCAGCGATGGATTTGAGATGCGAAGCAATAGCCGTTGCGAGTGGACAGATGACATATACTACAAGCTAATGAATGAGGCTATAGACTCGCACGAATACCAAGCACCAATAGGTGCTACCTCTTGGGAGGATTTATATAATTATTAAAAACTAGAAAACAAACATTAATTTTTAAAAATACAACGATGTACTACAAATTAAATAGAGATTTAGATCGCTTCAAAAAGGGTGCTATCATCCTGAGAAATGGAAGACCTGGAATAGATGAAGAGATTGACGGAATTGAGTATATGGATATTACCACAGAGATGTTGGGCGATGGTTCTTATTCGCTGTACGACATAAATTCAGCCTACTTAGATTGGTTGCCCATGAGGAAACAGAATGAATTAGCTAAGATGTTAAGCGATTTCATTGAAAGCAATTACAAGATAAACACAGATATATTAAACTATTAAAGAAAAGAAACATTAATTTTTAAAAATACAACGATGAAAGATTTTAAAGGAACGAAAGGAGAGTGGCAAGTAACACAAACAATAAAAGAATGTTTTAGCTATGTTAGGTGTGGAACTAAAAGAATAGCCGAAGTAAAGCACTATAAAGGGCTTTATCAATTCATCGACCCTGACGATTTAGAAGGCATAGCTAACGCCAACTTAATCTCTGCAGCTCCTGAGTTGTTAGAATTAGCTTTATTGGTAAATGGTTCTTTTGGTGGCGGGTTAGTAATGACATTTAATGAAGATGATTGTAATAAGTTTCAACAAGTAATCAATAAAGCACTAGGAAACGAATAACGTGTTGTATAAGATACGTTGCTTTTCGCAATGGATTTTATACGTTGTTGGTTACTGTAAAAAAGAAAAAAAAGAAATGGAAAAAAATAATAATAGTATTTTAAATAATTATATAGTTCAAAGCGTAAAAGCTACTACTGTTAAGGATTGGTTTTTAAATAAACATTATGCAAAAAGACTTCCAATGACTTCTTATTGTTTTGCTCTATATTTCAATAAAGAAATAGTTGGTGTTTGTTCTTTTGGTCAAACACCATCAATACAATTAAATTACTCTTTATCTAATGATAAAAATAAAGTTATTGAATTAAATAGATTAATAACAAACGATAATTTACCAAAAAATTGCACATCTTTTTTTGTTTCTCAATGTTTAAAAAAATTACCAAAACCTTTAATAATTGTTTCATTTGCGGATATTTCAAAAAACCATAATGGATATATTTACCAAGCAACAAATTGGATTTACACAGGTTTAAATGCAGAAAGATACGAATGGAAAAGTAAAAAAGAACCTAATTTACATTATAGAAACATTGCTGAAAGATATATTGGAATTGATAAAACAAAAGTAGATGATTTATATAAGGTTAAATTAAGTAGAAAGCATAGGTACGTTTATTTTTTAGGAAATAGAAAAGATAAAAAAAATATGCTTTTAAATATGAAATACAAAAAAGAAGAATACCCTAAAGGAGAAAATAAAAAATATGACGCAAGTTATAAGCCAAATACTCAAATTAGTATTTTTTAGTTTTTTACAGGGTTTATTGCTAGGTTGTTGAAGGCTTTTTTCTTTTTTATTGTTACCAACGGCTGTATAAAAATTGATGAGGTACGAATTTGTTTTTATACCTTGTTATGAAACCTTAAATACGGATTATGAAACTAAAATTAAGACACGGTAAAGAATACATAGACTCTCACGTATTCAGTAAAAGATTTGGTAACCACTTAATAATAAACTTAAAAGACAAAGGTACTTATCAAGGGTTTACGCAAAAGAGAAATCATCTTATAATAAAACTATTTGCAGGATATATTGATTTAGTATTTACTGGTGAAGTACCTAAAATAGAGTTTAGAGACTACTGTAAAGACCAAGTAGTATTTAATGTTTTATAACGGTTTGACTAAACTGCGTTTTAATGCTGTTTAGGTGGTGTTATATTTTAAAATTATATTATGAAAAAATTGAAGTTAGAATTAAGAATGTATATAGCAGAGCTATTTTTGAATTGGGCTTTTGACGTTGCTCCTAAGAATAAAGATGGAAAATTTTTAAAGACAATTATAGGTGAATATGCCAAAGAAAAAGTAAAGGAATACAAAAGGAGCAATGAAATATAACGCCCCTTGTATGGTGTCGTGGAACAAAGTGGAATGCACTATACAAATTGTTGTGTGTAGTGCGGATTATTAAACAGTTTAAATTAAATTAAAATGAAAGGATTTATTAAAGACGTATTAGTACAAATGCACAGAGAAACTACTACTGACAAGTATGGACAAGTAGGTAGAAGTAATTTTACACCAAGTTTATTTGGCGATAGAAAAGATAAAGTTGAGCAGTATTGTAAAGAGAATAAGGGAATATTACAATACTCTACCTACGGAGCAAGTTATGGAACTTATAAAGCATTTACTATTGAAGATACAGATATTAGAAAGGCTTGTAGTGACGCATTATCAAATAATGAAAACTACCCTAGGAATGTAAACTCTTGGTAGCATTACACACAACGCTTAGAATATGAATTTTAAAAATTAATTAGTAACTTTAAATAAATAAAAAAAATTATGGAAACAATAAAAGCGACATCATTTAATTATGAGACATACGTAGTTCACGTTGAAATTACGTCTAAGATTGATTTTGTGGAGCATCAATCAACGAAATCAATAAAGGATATAGTTGAGAAAGCAATTGACTTTGACTCTATTGACAATATAATTGTCAAGAGTTTCCTTAAATCTTTCTTATCATCAGTAAACTACGAAAAAATAGCCAACCATGTTAACAACTCTTTAAAAGGACAAGAGCCGAGTAATAAAATTGTAAATAATTCGCTATGACTGATAAAGAAATGCAAAAGCTAACCGAAATGATAGTAGAGGCTATAGATTCGAGGCAACGTGAACTTGACCAAGAGTTCTATGACAACGCTAACTCAACACATAACAACGCACCTATGGAGTATGTTATACAACTAGACCAAGACAAGTCTGAGAAAGAAAGGCTTGTGGAAAGGGTGAATGAACTTTACATTTCCCTCCACACCGCTATCGACCAAGAGAGATTTGAATTAGCAAACGACATCAAGGAAACAATTAAGGCGGTAAAAGACTTAATTAAAAAAAAATAAACTAAACTTAAACATTAATACTAACACTTAACACTTAATAGATATGTAACAGAAAAAAATCAGTATGAAGCGATACGACATTGAGAACTATGTTCGATACACTAATGACCTCAAGGTTTCAAAACCTATTGAGAGAGAACTGCTAGACTATAGCAGAGATGAATTAATAATAAAATTCTTACCACTAGTGGAGAACTTAGCAAGGAAGTTTCCATCATCGGAGATAGCCATTGGAGTCCTTAATATCACAGACCTCATTCAGATTGGTTCTGAAGCATTGATACTAGCAGTTGACAAGCTAGACTACGAACACCTTAAATTATCTAGAGATGTAGAGAAGACAATAAAGTCTTTCTTTAGCAAGAGAATTAAGGGTGCGATTAGGAGACGTATTGACATCAACAGAGGAAGTATGAGGATACCTGAATATAAAAGGAATTTGATGAGGAAAGAATCAGATGACAAGCAGAACGTAGAGATGTTCTTTCGCTCTATATTTCTTACGATTGACGATGGCAAGGACAACAACAACTTTCAAGATAAGACCGAGCCGTACAACATAAATATACTTAACGCATATCTTAAAGGAGTTATGCAGAAGCATTTAAGTCCAATTGAGTATGAGGTTCTAAGAATGGCTTACGGACTTGACTGCAACAAGCATAGCGGACTAGAGATAGCCAATGCTTTAGGTATAAAAGGTATCAATAACTTTGTCAGGGTGTCTGAGATTAAAAAGAAATCAGTTGACAAACTGATAGATAGTGTTGATTATAATCAATTCATAGATATATTATAATATGGGAAATTAAAAAAAATATAAATGAAATACATAAAATTTTTAAAAGTAGTCAGAAGTCTACAGAAAGAAAACAAAGTCATTAATCAAGCATACGCTATTGGTGTGGATATGATTAATTTTGTTGACCCTTACCATACAATAATAACCGAACTTATTAAAGAAATTTATGGAGGTTATGGAGATGAGGGTTATGAATGGTTTGGGTGGTATTGTTGGGAAAACGACTTTGGTAACGGGGGGTTAACTGCATATGATAGTGAGGGTAACCCAATCTGCTATTCTCACAAATCTTTATGGAAATATTTAGAAGAAAACTATATAAAAATATGAAAGCAACAACGACCTTAGAATATGATTTAGATAATGAAGATGATGAATTGGCAATGAAGAAAGCTATGAAATCATCAGATATGGCAAGTTTTATATGGGAACTACAACATAACTTTTGGAGAACTTGGAAACACGATGAAACCAATTTCAATTTACAGACATATAGAGAAGCACTATGTGAATTGTTAGAAGAGTATGATATTCATATAGACGAATTAATATACTAAATAAAATGCTATACGAATTATTATAATCGTGAACAATAAAATTACTTAATAAAGTAGAAAAAATAATCTTATATTTGCAAACTAAAACAATAAACAATCCATTATGAAAACTCTAAATGAGAAACTTGCGACAATACAAACGCAATTTAAGTCAAAGAAATCAAGGTTCAATAGCTTTGGAAAGTATAACTTCCGTAGTGCTGAGGACATCCTTGAGGCAACAAAACCATTCCTATTAGACTTGGGGGTGTCGGTTACAGTCAATGAAGAACTCGTATGCACAGAGCCGTTCCCAATTCTAAAGTCAATAGCCACAATATCTGATGGCAAGGACTCCATAGAAGCAGTAGCAATAGTAGGCATAGACCTAGACCAAAAGGGTATGCAAATGCCACAGAAGTTTGGTAGTGCATCATCCTATGGTAAGAAGTATTGTTTAGGTAACCTATTCCTAATAGACGATACCGCTGATAGCGATGCTAGTAACAACCACGGCAAGTCAGATACAAAGTCCGACAAAAAAAGCATTAGTTCTGTAAAGGATGAGGCTTATAAGAAGGCTGCTGAGTATATCATTAGTGGCGGTAAGCTAGATGCTATCAAGCAGAAGTATGACCTATCACCAAGTGTTGAATCTAAACTAAAAACACTGTAATATGGAGACTAGAGAACAGATAATAGACAAGCTACGAGACGATACTTGGTACTACGGTGCTTATGGTCAGCAATATTTAAGTAACTCAAACATTGGTACACTGCTTACTAATCCACTAGCATTAAAAGAGAAGACTAAGGCTACGTCAGCAATGATATTTGGTAGCTACTTTCATACTGCAATACTTGAAAAGGATAAGCTACACAAGTTTAAAATCATTGAGGCTAACACAAGAACCACAAAAGTTTATAAGGAACTAAGTGAGGGTGAAATGTGTATGTTGCAGCACGAGGTAGATATGGCTGATGGCATGGTGGACAAGCTTCTTGACAACAATGTGTTTTCATCTATGATTAATGTAGGTGAGGTTGAACACGAAGTACCAGGAGTTAAAGAGATTATGGGTAATATGTGGAAGGGTAAGGCTGACATAGTCAACCACGATGACAAACTTATAGTTGACATCAAGACATCGTCTGACATCAACTCATTTCACTTCTCAGCTAATAAGTATAACTACGATTCACAAGCGTACATATATCGAGAGATATTTGGATACGATATGGTATTCTTAGTAATCGACAAGAACACACACCAGATGGGTCTATTTGACTGCTCAGATAACTTCTATGAGAGAGGTAGAGAGAAGGTTGAGAAGGCTACTGAGGTATACGATTTGTTCTACAAGGATGAATCATTTGACGCAAAACAATTTTTTATTAATCGTACATTATAGTACACAAAACAATTATTATTATGGCTAGTTTAATAACAGCAAGTATCAACTTAAGTAAAATTGATAAGAGTAAAATTATTGAGGGTAAGAAAGGTCAGTATTTACCGATAACAATATCGTTGAACGATGACTTAGACCAATTTGGTAACCAAGGTAATATGACAATCTCTCAGTCAAAGGAAGAGAGGGACTCTAAAGCAGACAAGTCTTACTTAGGTAACGTAAAAGTAATTTGGACTAATGGAGACAACGTATCTTCTGCCCCAAGAGATGAGTCACAAAATAAAACTAATACACCAGTAAAAGATGACCTACCATTTTAATTAGTACTTTTACATTCTAGTTGCAGTCGAAAAAATAGGCAACTTAAGGAAACTATACAAACCCTTGTGATGAAATCAGCTTCGACTCTGATGGATTTGCAGGGGTTTTTTATTAAACAACAACGAAATGAGTAAGAGATTAGGCTACACATTCTATCCAAAAGATTGGAGAAGCGATGACAAAGTTATAATGCTTAATGCAGAGGAAAGAGATATGTTTCGGTTCTTTATTGATGAGTGTCACATAAAAAGTTCAGCAAAACTTGAGTGGAACTTAGGATATCTTAGGAGAATCTTAGGACATAACAAGCAAAAAGTTGAAAGAATCTTTAAAGTTTTATGCAGTTTTGAGTTAGTTTACCGAGAGGGTGACTATGTCGTAGTCCCTAGTGTTATCAATAGGTTAGGGTATATTGAAGAGCAATCCGAGAGGGGCAAATTAGGTGGTTCTACTAAGAGTGAAACTCTAACCAAAGAGAAAGAGAAAGAGAAAGAGAAAGAGAAAGAGAAAGAGAAAGGGGAACTAGAAGACCCAAAGGTTAAATTCTTAAATTGGTTTAACGATTCAAGAACTAAGCACTTAAAAATGCCATCTAACTTTAACAACCTAACCAACCAAGACAGAATGAATTTAAGTTCCTTGAGAAAAGATTATAGCAAGGGAGACTTCAATAAGGCTATAAAATCTTTTTGTGAAGACAAGTGGTGGGTAGGTAAGAAGAACATAACACCTAAACACTTCTTAGACCAAGACAACTTCGCTAAGTTCTTAAATGCTTACGAACCAACAAAGACAATCGGACAAAAACTAATGGGATAATTATGATACTAGAAACAGGATTTGCAGACAAATATTTAGATGATGTAATTAACGGAAGGATAAAGCTTGGCTTAGGCTTAGGCTTACCAAAATTTGATAACCACTACCGATTTAAGCAAGGGGAGTTCACAATCATTAACGGCTTAGATAACGTAGGTAAAACAGATTGGATACTATGGTATTTCTGTGCATTAAGTGTTAATCAAGACCTTAAGTTTTGTGTTTGGAGTGGAGAGAATAAGGCAGAGCAGTTAGTTAAGAGATTAATACAATGGAAGATTGGCAACTACATAGACAAAGCTGACGAGTTAGATATCTACAACGCTAAGGCTTGGGTTGAGGAGCATTTTAAGTTTATTGACAATTCGGGGTTTTACAAGTCAGAAGAACTATTCGCAATGTTTGAAGGATTAGATGTCGATGCAGTTCTTATTGACCCATACACGGGTATGAATAGAGACTATACTCACGCTGCCAACTACGACTTCTTAAACGAAAGTAGGAAGTTTGTTAACCAAACCAATAAGAGTTTATTTGTAAACACTCACCCTAACACAGAGGCGGCTAGAAGAATTTACGGTCTAGAACACGATTACTTTGGGTATCCGATGCCCCCCAGCCGTTCACAAAGTGAAGGAGGTCAGCCATTTGCGAATAGACCCGATAATTTTTTGACTATTCACAGATTAATTGGACACCCACTAATGAAGTTTAATACTCAAGTGTACATTAGAAAAATAAAAAATACAGAAACTGGTGGGGAGCCTAACGCAATTGATGACCCTATTATTTTTGAGTACAACAAAGGACTTGGGTTTGTAAGCGATGGCATTAACGTAATAAATAAAGTTATAAGACCCGACTTACAGTATCAACCTTTGATTCCAAATAATGAATTTGATAGTAACCAAGACCCATTCTAATTATGATACTAACAGACGAACAAATATCTAAGGCAATAGATAGAAAGGAAGCATTCTTTTTCACAGACAAGGAGATAGAAAAACTTTGGCATCACGCAAGTCTAAAGAAGAACATTGAACTAATGACCTTGAATATGACACGGCACACCTTAATCTTAGATGCTATGTATTATAAAACAGTTAAGGTAGATGTTAACAAGGCAAATAAAATATTAGATATAAAAGATTATTTAATAACATCAATTCAAGTTCAGAAAGTCAACAACTTGCAAGTTGAATTAATAGATGAGAGTAATTTAAAAATGTTTGAGAAGGACTTTAGGATACGAGAGTTGGAGGATGAGTTAATTAATTTAAAACAAAACATAAGGTAATGATTAAAGTACACAAGATATGTTTCGGTTGTATCGTAGGGTGTAACCACTCAATAAAAGAATTTCAACGGGGATTTAGGTACAAAATAGTAGGGTGGGTACAGTGTAATGGGGATGATTACTGGTTTTTTAGAGAGCTATCTCCAGGACAAAAAGAGTTCCGTGTTAATAAAGATTATGCAGATTTATTAATTGAAGATGGAAATATTAAGAATTTATAATTACATTTGTTTTAATCCCACAAATAAAACCATTTAAAAATGAGACAAGATAATTTTGACAATCAATATTATAATAATGGACAGTTAAATACCTCATCTGTAGAGGAAGGATTTGATAAAATACCAACGTACTACCTATCTGATGGCATTGAAGCATCTAAGGTAGTCGCAGCGTTTCAGGGTGACAACTACAACATAGGAACTGCACTAACTTACTTAATGAGGGCTGGTAAAAAGGTTTACGTTAATAGGTCTCCTAGAGATAGTATGGAAGCTGACATTAAAAAAGCAATTAACCACTTGAATTTTGAACTTGATAGACTAAATAAAACCATTTAAAAATGAGAAAAAGTGTAAGAAAGTACTTGACTTCAGAAGAAGCCATAATTATAGGATTAGACCCTAGACCAAACGAAAAATTTAGAACTAAGGCAAGGTATCGCATATCAAAAGAAGACTGGGATAACATCCAAAGAAGTAGACAAAAAGATAACGTAAGAGAATTTGTGGAAACACAAAAGAAATACGATAAGGATGGTCAGTTAGTTTCTACAATTGAAAAGTTACAAGCTAACCCTATAGATATTCCAGAAGACTTTGAAGTAATAAAAGTATCCACGAGTAAAACTACTGGTCAGCAGTGGGTACAGTACGCTAAGAAGAAAGTAAACTTAGAGGATAAGACAGATGAACTTATAGAAAGGCTTATCTATGACCTTAAAGAACATTCTCCCACTTATCCAACAATTAAAAGGAGTAAGTCTAAAGATGGTTACTGCTTGGTTCTAGACCCTGCCGATATTCACATAGGAAAGTTAGCTACTTCTTTTGAAACTGGAGTAGACTATAATAGTCAGATAGCTGTCAAGAGGGTTAAGGAAGGGGTGCAAGGAATCTTAGACAAGTCTTCTGGATTTGAAATAGATAAAATTATCTTTATCGGAGGTAATGATATTCTCCATACAGACACACCACAAAGAAAAACAACTAGTGGGACGCCTCAAGATACTGATGGAATGTTTTATGAGAACTTTCTAACCGCCAAGAAGCTTTACGTTGATATATTAGAGATGCTTATAACTGTAGCTGACTTAGTATTTGTGTTCAATCCATCTAATCACGATTATATGTCGGGATTTATGCTGGCTGACGTTATAAAGACTCACTTTAGATTATCTAAGAATATATCTTTCGACTGCTCTATTGCTCACAGAAAATATACAACTTACGGTAACTCATTAATAGGTACGACTCATGGCGATGGAGCCAAGCAAGTAGATTTAGGGCAGCTAATGAGTATAGAAGCGAAGGAGCATTGGGCAGCTTCAGAACATAGGTACTTTTATACCCATCACGTTCATCACAAGACAGCGAAAGATTATATTTCCGTAACCGTTGAGAGTTTACGCAGTCCTAGTCCAGCGGACTCATGGCATCACAGAAATGGCTATATAAACAAAGCTGCTTGCGAAGGGTTCATACACAGCAAAACAGAAGGTCAGGTAGCTAGATTAACTCATTTTTTTTAAGCCATGAAGGAGGAAGATTCAAACCTAATAGAAGTGTGGTATAGCTATGGAGTTAATGGCGTACTAGAGTCAACAGAGTATAAAGTTAATGGAGAACTTGTTGATGTTAATCACTCTCTACAAAGTCTGTTATACTATCAAGAAGTTGTAATGAAATTAAAGAACATTAAAGTGATAAAACGGTGCAAGATTTGTATTTAATAAAAAAATAGGTAATTATATTAAACCTCCTACAACTATGATGAAAAGAAAATTTAAAAGAAAGAAAGGACCTGTACAAGCAAATAAGGTTGAGTATGATGGTGTAAAGTTTGCATCGGGACTTGAGAAGTATATGTATATAGCGCTTCAGAAAGCTAAGATAGGATTCAATTATGAGTATCGTTCATTTCAACTCCTACCAACATTTGAGTTTAACCAAGTGGCTTACGAAAGACAAGCTAATGGTAAGGGAGAGTACAAAAACAGAGGTAATAAAAAAATACTTGGTATAAAGTATACTCCAGATTTCGAGGGTTATGACTTTATTATAGAGACTAAGGGTAGGGCTAATGACTCTTTCCCTTTGAGATACAAGTTGTTCAAGGCGTTGTTATCAATGACAGAACCATCCATAACATTATATAAACCTCAAAATAGAGCCGAGTGTGATGAGACAGTTCAGCTAATTTTAGAAAAACAAAAAGATGAGTCAAGACAAAAGGATTAATACAAGACTTAATAAGAGTACTTCTAGGAAAGGTTATTCCGAGAGGCAGCTTGCTAAGTGGGTTGCTTGGAGCTTTGACATTAACGGAAAGGTTTTATTTAAAGACTTAATTAAAAAACAAATAGAGTATAACATAATAAAAGAATAATGAAAGAAGAAAAAAGAGCTTGGTCACTAGGAATAGGGCTGTACCCTGGAATACTTTTAGGGTTTAGAACCTACGACCAAGGAGACCACGATATGCACGTATTATATTTCCCATTCGTGGAATTTGAGTTAATAATTTATAAATAAAAAAATGAAATCACAAAAAGCAAGCAGGGTAGACCTAGCAGAAAAAAAGATTAAAGCCTTAACAAATGTTATACAAGGTATAATGAATGACATGGCTCAGATGAAAGACTTATCAATAGGTACGTTGGAAACAATTAAACTAATGCCCGATTATGATGAGGCACTTGACGAGTTAAAAAAAAACCTAGAAGTAGAATTAGAATTGACAAAAAAAACATAATGGAAATATCAAATAAAATATTATCAGACATTACAGTATACATGAAGTATGCTAAGTTTATTCCAGAATTAAGCAGAAGAGAAACTTGGTCGGAGCTGGTTGACAGAAACAAAGCAATGCACGTAAAAAAATACCCTAAGCTAGAGAGTCAGATTGACGAAGCTTACGAGTTAGTGTATGACAAAAAAATACTACCATCTATGAGGTCGTTGCAGTTCGGTGGCAAGTCGATAGAAATATCACCCAACAGAGTTTACAATTGCGCTTACCTACCAATAGATAGCTTGGATTCTTTTAACGAAACAATGTTTCTCCTTCTTGGAGGTACTGGAGTAGGGTATTCAGTACAAGACCATCACGTAAACAAACTTCCATCCATAAGTAAGCCTCATGCCAACAGAACTAAAAGGTTTTTAATTGGAGATTCAATAGAAGGATGGGCTGACGCTATTAAGGTTTTAATGAAGTCTTACATGGGAGACAAAAGAAGTTCTAAAGTTGATTTTGATTATTCCGACATTAGAGTTAAAGGCGCTCAGTTGGTAACATCAGGAGGTAAAGCTCCAGGACCTCAGCCACTTAGAGAGTGTATATTTAACATTACAGCGGTTCTTGATTCAAAGACTCATGGAGAACAACTAAGTACAGTAGAAACTCACGATATAGTTTGTCATATTGCAGATGCTGTTTTAGCAGGAGGCATAAGAAGAGCAGCTTTAATAGCCTTATTCTCTGCTGACGATGATGACATGATTAGCTGTAAGTCAGGTAGCTGGTGGGAGTCAAATCCACAAAGAGGTAGAGCCAACAATTCCGCAGTATTAATGAGGCATAAAGTTACAGAAGAGTTCTTTATGAACTTATGGAAACGTGTTGAACTTAGTAATGCAGGGGAGCCTGGAATATATTTTAACAATGATAAAGATTGGGGTACAAATCCATGCTGCGAGATTGCATTAAGACCTTTTCAGTTTTGTAATCTTTGTGAAGTTAACGCATCTAATATTGAATCTCAAGAAGATTTTAATAATAGAGTTAAACACGCAGCTTTCATTGGTACATTACAAGCAGGATACACAGAGTTTCACTACCTAAGAAGTATATGGCGAGAGACTACTGAGAAAGATGCCTTGATTGGTGTGTCAATGACTGGTATTGGTTCAGGGTCTGTTTTAAAGTACGACATGACGGAAGCAGCGAATATCGTGAATAAAGAAAATGATAGAGTTGCCAATCTAATTGGAATAAATCCTGCGGCTAGAACAACTACAGTCAAGCCCGCTGGGACTACTTCTCTTGCACTAGGAACATCTTCAGGTATTCATGCTTGGCATAACGATTATTACATCCGTAGAATACGTGTAGGGAAGAATGAATCAATGTACCAGTACTTATCTAGGCATCATCCAGAGTTAGTCGAAGACGAATATTTTAGACCACACGATACTGCTGTAATTAGTATACCTCAAAAAGCACCTAAAGGTTCTATCTTAAGAGATGAATCGCCTTTTGATTTATTTGAAAGAATTAAAAAGGTTGCTCAAGAGTGGGTTGTTCCAGGACATAGAAAAGGTTCTAATACACATAATGTTTCAGCCACAGTTTCTTTAAAAGCAGACGAATGGGATAAAGCAGGTGAGTGGATGTGGGCTAACAGAAATCATTACAACGGATTATCTGTACTACCTTATGATGGAGGAACTTATATTCAAGCACCATTTGAGGACATCACAGAAGCTGAATACCACAAAAGAATGAATCACTTAGTTGATGTTGATTTGATTAACATACTAGAGGTAGATGATAACACCAATCTATCAGGAGAGATTGCTTGTGGGGCAGATGGTTGTGAGGTTAAATAAATAAAAAATTAATTAAGATGGAATTTAGAGAATACATTATAGAGGCTTACGGAAGTTCGGATGAAATCCTATTTGCTGATGGTCTTGATGAAGCTATCATAGGGTTTGAACAAAACTTATGGAAGGTTGTGTACAGCAAAACAAAGTGTATACACACTTTAGTTGAGGATGGTATGGATGAAGAGGAGGCTATTGAATACCTTGAATACAATACATTCTCTGCTTATGTTGGAGAAAAAACCCCTATATGGGTGGATGACTTCAATTAATAGTAATTATGCTATACGATATGTAATACATTAAACATCGTAAAAAACGCCAGTAAAATTAATTACTGGCGTTTTTTTGGTTAGAAGCCCTAGGTCTGATACGCCTATTTCTTTTTGCTCCCTTTCTTTATCTTCCCTACATTCTTTGAGGAAGTTTTCTTTCTCTTAAAGCTTTCCTTTTCAGACTTCGTTAGTTCACTAGCCGTAGTCGGTGTATCTTTTGATATTCTTTTACTTGGTCTACAAGCAGGGTATCCCTTTCTTTTCTCACCACTAGACCTACCACAAGGCTTTCCAGTCTTTATATCAACCCACTTCTCTTTAAACCATCTGTTTAAGTTTCCTTCAGTCTTTGCCATTACTTTTTCTTTTTAGAACCACCAAACTTACTTGGACCTCCAGCCTTCGTACACTGAACTCCCCACCCAGACGCATACGCACTAGGCCATACTTTAAACTTGCTCTTAGCCGCCCTTTTACACGCAGCAGATATAGCGTTAATGCCATTACCTTTAAACCTAGTAGCACTCATCTTAGGGCCTCCTCGTAGTGCTTTAAAGTCTGATGACTCAATAGTGCCGTCATTGTCTACGTCTAATTTCTTTTGCTTGTCGGTTAGTTGTTTCATAGCTACTTTTTCTTTTTACTGTATGTGTTATCTCCTTTCTTATTATACCTTCCGTCTGGAAGTATTTTTTTTAGTTTAGAGTTATCTATGACCTCCATCTTTTTATTTGCTGGTCTATCCATAGCTCCAACAATTGACCCTGCAAAGTTATTTGTTAAGTCTTCGGCAGTTTCAACTATAGTATCGTAAATTGGTTTACCTTTCTTTATGCTTGCGTATCCTGCCTTAGCTTCGTGTGCAGCACCTAGAATGTTAGAAACCCCAACGCCAACTAATTTATTTACAGTGGAATTTGAGAATGGAATCATATCAAGCTTATTTCTTACACCCTCTGTAGTGTACTGAGCTGTAGTCATATGCCTAGCTCTATCTCTCCCCTTGTCAAACTTGCCCCCCTTATCTGAACTATACCTAGCTTCTACCTCATCAACAGCTCTCTTTGGGTTACCTAAGAAGTCGTTAACTTTTGACTCTAAAGTTTTAGGAGTTTCTTTTTTTCTTACATCTATGGGTCCTCTTTTGGATATTAATTCTGATTGTTTACTAAAAACTTTTTTGGCAGACAACTCCCGACCTATCTGTGGCAATCCGTTCATTTTGTATGTCATAGTTATTTATTTATTTTTGGACCTGTAAATCTTGATTTTACTTTGTCTTTAGAATTATTTATTTTTGGACCTGTAAATCTGCTTATTTTATTTTGTTTTGAGGTTGCTGAATTTTTAATCCCTCCATAAAGATATTTTAAATATATCTTTCTAAGGCTCTTGTACCCTGGAATTACCCCTAAGTTCCCTGCTATCTCAAAAGGTATTCTTGTTGTAAGTTCTCCAAAGTTTCTATCTCTAGATTCTTCGGTCTTCAGTGTTGCAGCTTTTGTTGCTACTTTCCCACCTCTTGTTAAAGTTTTAACCATTGGACTGTAAGAACCAAGTGATGAGGTTACAATTTTTTCAACCATATTATCTTGAGGTTTAACCTCCATAGGAATCTTGGAAAAAACCAGACCATCCTTATACTGGTTATACTCTCCTGACCTTGTTATGCCTTCTCCGTACTCCTTATTTAACCACTCAGTCCCATAGTTTATTGGCATCTGAGCAATATTACCAAAGCTTCTTCCAAGTGCAAGTGTAGCAACTGCACCTAACACTCCTTTGGTTAAATCTTTTTCTAAATCTATCTCATCTTCCTCTTTGTCTATACCTAACATTGAGAATATCAAAGTAAAAACCATATCAATACCCATCTTATACAGAGATAAACGAGCTACAGTTCCTGCTAAAAGCATTGCCCCTTGAGTTGGCGTTAGTTTACCTTTACCCATTAATCCTTGTATTCCTTTCAATGCCGAGTAGTATTCAAAGGTTCTAAACCTTGTCATATACCTATCCACCATCTGTAGTGCTTGTTTTACGGGAGTAGCATCTTTATCAAGTACGTTTTTAGGAATACCATCAAACGGGTTGTTAGAAGCAGCGTTATCTACAACAGCAGTATCCCCATCCTCAGTAGCTTGCTTAATAGCATCTCTAAACTTATCTCTGTATGATTCATCACTTGCAATCTTCTCCCAGTTGGGTTTTTCTTGTGCTATATTCTCAAAAGACTTATTAAAAACACCAACAAACAAAGGCCTGGCTACAATTGTGTCTGGTCTTGAAATCAAGTTTTCGTTAAACTTTATTATTGCACTTGCTGGTTTCTTAGCAAACTTAAATATAGTGTTTACTTTAGCTCTAAATTCAGAAGTCATCTCCTCTTGTTCAAGTATGTTTAAGGAGTCGTTTATTAATCTACTATCTACCTCCTTACTGTCTTTAACTCCCTTTCCACTCAACCTATTGTTTTGGGTTGTTGGCAAATAGTCAATAGCTTTATTCATAATCTCCCTAGAGTTAATCTTTAAAGTGTCAAACCCAGAAATCAAACCTGTTGGATTTACAAATAATGCGTGAGTTAAGTTGGTTGCTAATTCAACTACCGCCTTAATAGGACCTGCAAGCTGTGCTAGGTAACCTGCTCTACCTAAAAACGCTAAAGCTTTCTCTATAAAAGCTTTATCGGCAGATAAATGAGCATATTGGCTTTTAACTATTCCATCAAAAACACTCTCCAATGCGTCTGCCGTTTCTTTCTGAAAGTCAGTTTGCGCATTCTTCTTGACGCCTCCTAATGTAATTTTAGCTTTTTTGACTGCTGGGTACATATAGTAACTAATTGCAGCTTTTTTTGTTATTGCATTTACATTAAATGTAGGGTCAAATGATATTGCGTGTGCTGTACCATCTCTTTGTGTCAAAGCTTTGTTTTTTAGTGCTGGATTTGTAAAGCTACTTGATATTTCTTTCAAATCATCACTCATTGAATTTTTACTTTTAGTAACTCTTGGTAGGTGAACATAGTTCTCTCTAAGAACAAATAGCTTACCTTGCATCTTTGCGTCAGCAGCAACCATAAACTCTACGCTCTTATACCCCTCGTCTATAATCGCCATATACTTCTTCTCCTTACTCGTAAGGCTATCTAAAATCTTTTTAGAATCTATCTGTCCGTTTACAGTAAACTCGTCTCTAATCTTCTCTATCGCTTCTCTCTCTACATCTGAAATATTTGATTCAGGGTCATCAAGTGTAGCTTTAATCCACTCTATAGCTTTACTTACCTCATTGTTATCTGGGTTGCTTTCATACTCTCTTTGAATTTGGTAAATCATTACCTTAGCTTTTTGAACATACCTCTTATTGCCGTTTAAATCTAAATAGGTTTCAGCTACTTGTAGTTTTTTCTTTACTTGTTTTAAGAAATCTTCTGTTTTTGAGAATGCGGCTCCAACAGGTCTAAATATAGATTCATAAATTCTTGTCGATTTAAACTTTTTAGCTCCTGCGTTAAGTATTTGGTCTATATTTGTAAGTGGAGTTGATTTAATTCTATTCTCTATAGAGGTAATCTTCTTATTTCTCTTTCTAAAAAGATTGGTTACAAAGACTTTAGCTTTAGATATAGCTTTGTCAAGTTTTCCTCTTTCCTCTGTTTCGCTTATAAGGGTCTCTGTTGTATCCCTATTAGCCTCCACCCGTACTTTTGATTGAACTAATTCTGTGGTAACATATCCTGCCTGAAGCATTTCAACTCCTCTTGTAAGCTTCTTTATTTGTGCAGTACTTAAACTTTCAAGGTCTTTCATTTTTAGACCATTTGCAAACCTAACCGCTTCCTTATCATCTCTTGAAAGGTTTGGCAATGACGCAGGTATTTCATCCATAGCTGCTTCAAAGTCTTCTATTGCAGCGTCCCTCCTTTCTTTTGCTTTCTGCTCTAACCCCTCTAATGTAAGTTCTTCCTCAGTATTACCAATAAGGTCCTCAAACCTTGTCATAAGTTCAAAGTCAGAGTCAGATATTAGCCTATCCTTTAGCATTTGCTTCAGGTTCTCACCCTTTGTTTTTGTTAAGTCAAGGTTTGGATTTATTGTTTTTCCAGCTAACTCTTCAGCCGCAATACTATCAGCTGTAAATGCTTTTATAACCTCATCTGCGGCTTTTTTAAGGTCTTCTCTAGAGGCTCTATTGTCAAACTTCTTCTCTACGTTTGCTAAGTTTACAACCACTTTATCGTAAAAGTTTAAAGCAGCTTTAGATAAATAGTCAGGGTTTATACTTAACATCTCCATAAGAGGCTTTTGAAGTTCCTTTAAAGCACCAAGTCTTGATAACTTTTTTCTGGCAGCTTTAAGTGTCTCATACCTTGCATCTTTAACTTCTCTGTCAATGTCTCTATTAACAACATCCATAACCTCGTCAACCATCCTCTGCATATTATTCACATTGGCGTTCTTGACGTTTGTCATTATCTTGTTTATAGTCCTTTTAGAGAACTGACTAATTCCTGAGTCTTTTATTATGGCTCGAATATCCTTAACAACAGCGGCTCTTGCATCCTTGTTATCCTTCTCTTTCTGTAATCTTTTCTTGAAAGATTCTCTTACTTTGTTTACCTTTTCTTTTAAGTTTTCCGCAGCTTTTACTCTTGCTATTTTCTTACCTCTTTGAATTGCATCAAAGAACTCTGTAAACCCTTGCTTGAAAGCTTCTCTTGTAGATAGGCCTGTTGTTTCAGACGCTACAGACCTAGCCTTTTCCTTAACAGGCTTCACCGCACCTCTTATCTCATCCTTAGTAAACCCAAGTTCTTGTAAGACCTCTATGGTTTCTTTTCTTGTAAGACCTTCTTGTTCAGCGTCTTCTATTACGTCTTGTATTGTAAAGTCATCTTGTGCTTTCTGCTGACGGGTTTGTGGTTTTATATCATAAACTACAGTTCCGTAAGTAGAGTTATCTAATTCAGTTCCTGTAGCATCTACTCCATCAAAACCTAATTCTTTCATCACAATAGTGGATGCAGACTCTTTATTGTTACTACTCCTTAGTTTTTTAGTTATATCCTCTGCATACTTAGAAGACAAATCGCTTGGTAAATCAATACCTAAAGTTCTTGCTACTTTTTCTATTTCATAAGACCTAACCTCGCTATTTAAATTACGTTTTAAAAATTCAAAGGACGAGTATTCGTCATTTATATTTTTTAAAGCTTTATGAAGAGCTATAGAGGCAGGAGCTAAATTGTAATCATCTAAATCAACTTCAGAAACAATTCGTGATGTTGTATCTGTACCTGTTCTTTTAGCGTACTTTTGAGCATCTTCTTTTTTACCGAAAAAATAAAACCCTGTTCCAAAATGACCTGTACTTCTTGGTCCATCAAACTTATATATTGTTTCAGCTTTATCAACCAAATCTCCAGCTCTAAAAACTTTCTGCTGACGGGTTTGGGGGGTTGTGGTTTCTTGTTCAAAAAATATCTGGTCTTCTCTTGCTACATCTTCTGTTTCTTGTAGTGTTGTTTCTCTCCTTTGTTCAGGAGTCATATTCATTCTTGTTTGGACATTCCTTGCTTCTACTTCTCCTGTAAGAGCTTTGTATATTTCAAAATTTGATAACCCGTCAAATTTTTCATCTACCTTTCTTATTTTATCTGCTGTTTTGTCTATTTCTTGGTTTAATTTATCTAACTTTCCTTTATACTCTTTGTATTCTGGGTGAGAGCCAAATGATAATGTAACATTATCGCCATACTCTTTCTGAATAGATTTAATCCTATTCATTAAACTCACAGCTTTCATTCCAAGGGGCATTGCGGCAAACTGTTTTAATGCTTTAGCAGATTTCAGACTACCACCTTGTGCAAAACCCTCAATGTCTTGTATTATGTGTTGTATTTCGTGTATTAATACAGATTTTCCAAACTCAACATCCTCATTAAAAATTCTATCTGAAAGATTTATATCCCAACCTTCCCTTGTTTTAGACATTTGACCAAATGTTCCAAAGTTAGCCCCTGATAGTCCCTTAACAACAGTAACCTTTTCTAATTGTGGGTAAGCTTCAATCAACCCTCCACTTACTAAATCATTTAATTTAGTTATATACCCCTCACCTTTCCATTCGTCAGTCCAAGGCGTGACATCCCCAGTGATGGCTATATCATCTATCTCATACCTCCACTTCCCATCAGCACCACGTTCCCATCCTGTTGCAATACGAATAGTTTTAGCGTCTTTATTGTCGGTTTCCATTTGTCTTGCAACACTAAGGTTACCTCTTACGTTTTGAGATAGTTCTGCGTTCTCTCCTACAATCTGCTGGCGGGTGCTTACGGTTATCTCGCTTCCACTTTCTCCTTCAACTGACTTTAATAATTCTATATCAGACTCCTCAATAACTTCTCCCCTTGCAACCTTGCCAGACACAACACCTAAGAACTCTAGTACCTGCTTGTCGCTGTCTAGGATGCCCTCTACTGGCACATTAAGAGCCTTAGCAAGCTTTCTTATCCAATCGTTTATTAAGTCCTTTACAGACTGCGGAGACGAATCGTAGTTCTCTGCTAGTATGCCAAAAAGTTCAGCAATACTCTCTTCAGATTTAAGTCCTTCATTTTTGTATTCGTCAGCAAATGCATCAAGCTGTTTAAGTAACTTTGGAGACGCAACCTTACGAACAGCAGCCATCATATCCGATGTAACTTTCTGCGCTCTAGCGTTTGTTATTCCATCCTTAAGTAGTAATGCGTGGAATACTTCGTGTGCAACCGTTCTTGGGTTTGCTTTTTCAAGATTTATCTTTATAGTTTTTGTTAGTGGTTCATAAATACCTCCTGAAACAGAGTCTCCATTGGTAGCAGCTTCAAACTCATCTTGAGTTTCGTATACCTCAATAGTGACACCCTTAGCAATCTTTGATAAAGCCTTTTTAGCTTTTGCTACTTGCCTTCTAATTCTAACCTTACCATACTTACCAATTAAACTTTCTTTCCCAGTGGCTTTTGTAGTTTCCGTTGGAGCAGCCTTAGTCTTTGGTGTAGCCTTTGTAGTTTCTTTTGATTTAGAACTACTCAATACATCAACAACAAAGTCTTTGAAATAAAACTCGTTTGCAGAAAACCCTTGCTCCTCTATAAATGACAATGCGTCTTCTATTGATTGAACCAATGAGTTTCCAGCAGCGTAAGAGTTTCTTAAAACTTGCAATGATTTTGTTACAATTGACTCAGGTGCGGATATTCTTTCGTTAAATGCAGGTTTCGACCCATCTGATTTTTGTTGTCTTGCAGATAGACTTTCGTTAATAGCATCGTCTATTTTTTGTGCTTCTTCTTTTTTAAATTCATCTACAAGCTTTTCTGCTTTAGCTAAAGCCCTTCTTTCTTGGTTTGACTTCTTAGATTTAAATACACCTATAGCCTTACTTCTCTTTCCTTCTTCTCTAGTGCCAATCAGTTTGCCACTTTCGTTCATTTGAGATACAGCAAAAGAACCATCGTCATTCTTAGTTACTTGAAATATATCTTCTCCAACTTGAACTAAGTCTTTGTTTTTAGATTCTTGAGCAGCATCTTCGAGAGCCATCTCTTCAAACTCCTGAATGCTTTTCTGAGACTCTTCATCAATTTGAGATAACTCCTCTAATGATTTTTTGTCATGCTCCTCTCTAGCTTTTTTCTTTTCTGCAACTCTTTCGGCTCTTCTTTCTTTTTTAGTAGGAGTAGTAACTTCTTTTCCTTCTGTTTTTAAAGGTAATGGAGTTTCTTTTTTTTCTTTTCTGCGTTGAACATCTTTTAAAACTCTTTCCGCTTTAGCTCCTACGATTCTCCTTTGTAATCCAGATTTAATTACAGGTTCTCCTGTTTTTTTATCTGTAGTTCTAACTACTTCCTTTACTTTTATTACAGCCTTTCCTTTTTTATCTCTACTTCTACCTATTACATTATACTCTTTACCATCTATAAACACAACATCTGAATCCGCAGTTTTAGTTTGAACATCCAAACCTTCAGGTGGCATTGTAGTTAATCCAAATCCAGCAAGAGACTCAGAACCTACCTCGTCTTTATTTCCAAGTTCAATTATTTCATCACTCGATTCAAATATAATGGTGTTTTCGTTTGTTGGGTCAATCTTTATATTACCCTCTTTACCATTTAGATAAACTTTTTCTTCTTTGTTTACATTATCTAAGAGACTACCTTGACCTCTTCTTTCTTTTTGTGACCCCCTTACTTCCTCTAACTCTTCCTGGGGTATTGCTTCTTCCGCAGGTGCAGTTTCTACACTCGCTGGCTCTTCTGGGGTTGGTGGAACACCAGTCTCCTCCTCTGTCTCTATCTCTGATACTGCCTCTTCTTTAGGGTTGCTAATTTCTTCTAATCTAACTTGTACTTCTTTAAGTCTTACCGCCTCTGTTTTAGTTAACGAAACGTTATCAACGTCTTTTATTTTATTCTTTAACTTCGCCTCTTCAATTAAAAGATTTACCACCTCTGGCTTATTTTCCGAGGTTAGTCTATCTATTTTATTGGCTGTATTTACAGCACCTTGAGTGCTTCTAAAGTTCTCTTTTATAGCATTAGACTCCTCTTGAGTCATCCTACCGTTAGCGACCTCTATTTCTACTTGTTCGTCAACAAGGTTTGATGTGTTTTTGTTAGCCGCAAGTGTTATAGTTGTTTCGTCAATGTCTGTGTTAGGGTCGAATACGGATGATGCGTTTTTATATCCCCCTTCCGTAGCGGTTTTGTTTGCTTCAACTCTTCCACTTACAATCTTTAAGTTATTATAAGCGGCAGGAACTACACTAATTCCTGCTCCACCAAATTCCCCAATTACTTCAAGAGCTATATCTTTAGCGTCCATTTCTTGGCCTATTACAGCCCTAGCACTAGCTTCACCAATGCCTCCACCAGCACCCTCTACTAGTACACCACCAGCAACACCCGCAGTTTTTATAGCTGCCCTAGACGCAATGCTTGTTCCTAATGGTACTGCCTTTTTAAGAACAGTACCTGTAAGTTTACCTGCGACCCCTGCTGTTATAAAATCTACAGCAGTAATTACAGCACCTCTCGCAATTGCTTTTTGTCTTAAAGTAGAAAGTTTTTCTGGGTCGCTTAAAACCATCTTAACTTTTTCAGGAGTAAGTACTCCACCTATTTCTTCTTGAAGGAGTTCATTGAATGTTAATGCCGCCTCCATAGTACCAGATAATGCAGCAAATCCTCCAACAGCCATTCCTATAGGAACCGTTGCAGGGGCAAGTATTGCACCAGAAAGCCCAGCAGCACCACCAAGCCCTACACCTACGGCAGTAGAAGCGACTGCTTGCTCTGATTGAAGAGAGCCGACCATTGTAGCCATCGAGCTTACCATTACTGGTATTGCAATTCCAGGGTTATTTATTGTTGCCATCAGAATACCATAAGCTCCTCCACCATTCTTGTCAACATCTTTATCCCATGATGCCATTTCATCTTGAATCTTTTGGTTTTTACTTAACTCCTCATTTACTCTTATGTATTTATATATTTCGCCAAGCGAAGCATCCGCTCCAGAAGTCATTAAATCCATTGATGGGTCTACGACTTTTGATTGTGAAATACCTTGCACCGCTGCCCTCCATACATCTCCTAGACTATCAGTAAGCTCATTCTTTCCAAATGTTCTTTCAAGAAGAGTGTCTTCTTCTTGTGACCCCGATAAACCATCTTCCGATTCTAAATCCATATCTCTTGCTGTCGCAGAATCCTCGACAGCTATTGGCTTTCCCAGGCCGTCTACTTTTGTAAGTACGCCTTGCTCTACATAGTCATCAAAAGAGTCTGTATATAAGTCTCTAAGTGAAGACTCTGGATAAGACTCTCCATCATACTCATAAAAAGACTCTTCTTTAACATCTTCAACTTCAACAGGCTCTTCACCTCCTACTTTTGTCAATACCCCTTGATTGACGTACTCATCAAAGGTTTCAGGATACGCCTCCCTAAGAGCAGCTTCTGAGTAAGATACTCCTTCGTATTCAAATAAATTTTCTTCTTCCATAATATTTTATTTCGAGAACTTTTTGTAATATTTAGTTAAAGATGTTCCTAGTTCGTCTGATGGGTTTGCTTTTCCTTTTGATTCCAACCACTTCTTCATTCCTCCTTTACCGCCTAAGTGAGCTATAGCTCTCAATCCATCTTTGTCATACCCCTTTGCTAAGTCACCTAATTGGTCTATGTATCTATCAATATCCCCAATATGCCAAAGTCCAACCTTTGTTTGTAGACTTGGATTTCCTTGAAACTCATCTAAATCAAATGAACTTCCAGTAGCTTTTTTGTAGTCACTTAATCTCGCCTCGCCAAACTGCAATTCGCCAACATATCTATCTCCAGTTTTATTTACTCTTGAAGCTGTTGTGTCGTTAGATGATTCACTTTGTTTTAGTTTATTGTAAAATGATAGCAAACCCAATTTAGGCTTTTCACCTTCTGTTTTAGGCTTTTCACCTTCTGTTTTAGGTGGGTTTTTTTCTTCATTAACAGACTTTTTATACTCTGGACTCATCTTTATGGCACTTTCCATTTCTCTTGCGTACACATTTTGCCATCCACCTTTCTCTAAATCAATCTCAACTTCATCACCATTTGGTTTCGTTAAAAGTAAAGCATCATTTCCAACATTAGTTTCTTCTAACCCTATACCTAACTTAGATAATCTTTTTAAGTAACCACCTGATAAGTTATCCATAAAATCTTCTTCTGATATATCAGAGTCTACATTTTTTATTGGATTTATAAGGTCCTTTATAATAGCAGATTTAGGTATTTCTTCTCCTGAATCAAGAACACCTGCAGCTCCTTCGTCAAATATATTAAGCAAATTCCTTTCTGTTACCTCTGCTTTGTCATTTAAATCAAGTTGTGCTATTTGATTTCCGCTTTTATCATAAACATCAACGATTCCAGAATTATCATCTCTTACTCTAAATGCACTTCCATTTTTTATTCCTTCTAACATAGAAAAATCCATCTCATTATACCTTCCTTGAGTTGCAAGTTCGCTATTTTTTTGAACTTCAGCAGATATAGATTTAGCTGTTTGGCTTCTTGCCTTTCCTCTCACATATTCAGGAGCATTACTCTTTGTTTCTTTGGGTTTGTTTAAAGCTCCATAAATTTTTAAAGCATCATCGACTCCTACTTTCTTTATTTTATCCTTCATCTCTTCGCTATACCCATCATCTGGATTATTTACAAAATCCCTAACAAGCTCATCTTCAGACATTAAAATCTCTTCCCCATACTCTACTTCTCCTTTTTCATTTCTGCCTTTTACTGGCTTGTGAACATAGTATTTTTTACCATCAATCTCTCTTGTTTCTTTTACATTAGTTCTAATGTAGTCAAAAAGCTCTGGTCCTTTAAATCCAAACCAAGTATTCATAGTTGCGTTTACGGATGGAGTTATCGCTGCTGTTGCATTATCTATATCTACCGCTGTTCTATCAACCAATATTGAAATATCTTGACCTCCCTCTACTTTTTCACTTCTTAATTGTTTTCCGTAATTTCTACTGTACTCTTTGGTAAACTCACCTTTATTTATAACCTCATCTTGTTGTAGTTGATAACTAATTCCAACTCCATTTTCACTACCATCACCTGCTAAGTCTACTATTGTATTAAAAATATGAAAGTTGGTAGGACTTGCTCCTTTAGCTGTTGTTTGCTCTTGTAATTCTTTTGCAGATACTCTATAGGAGTCACCTTCTATACCCATCTCTTTATTTAGTCGTGCTATTTCTGGACCAGATGTAACATAAAACACATCATTACCAACAACCTCATAACTATTTCTTGCTTTAATATTGCTCCCTGGTTTTTCTACATTAACCATAGCTAACAACTGTGGGTCAACAGATGAACTTATAGAGCCACCTTTTCCATCCATACCACCTTTTAACATTGCATCGTTAAAAGTTGAGAAAATAAATTCTTTTGCAGCAAGTTGCTGACCTAATCCGTAGTTTGTAAAATTTTCAAACTCTCTCATTATAATTGCATCTTCCTCCATACCTTCGTATGATTCTTTTGCCATATTGTATCTAGCTGCCGCCTGTTTGAACTCCTTCGTTCTTGGCTCAAGTCCACTAAGTAAACTTTCAACATCCACTTTATTCTCTGTAGCAATTTTTGATACATTTGAGGAAACTTCTGATTCGTATTGATTTATCTTTTTTGTTAATTCAAAGTTTCTTTGTTTATTCTCTGATGCCATTTTGGCATATTTAGACATAGTTGTATTTATGCCTGAACTTACACCTTTTATCTGTTTAATAAAAGCATCTCCTAAACTTGTATCTACTTTTAAACTTGGATTTCTATAGCTCATATTTTTATATTTTTATTATTTAGAACCCATAGAGCTTAAACCATAAGCTCCTCCCATAAGGCCTTCTGCTGCTAAGTCTCCTATAGCTTGTTGAGCTAGTACTTGATTATTCTTAGATGCTCTTTCTTGAGCATTTGCTTGGTCAGTTAAATCCGCTTGTCTATCAAGCTGACCCTCCTCTCTTCTTTCTCTAGCATTGAAAGCATACAATTCTCCTTCTGCCCTCATTTTTTCATTAGCTGCTTCTTGTTGCTCTATATTTGCAGATACATCTTTTTTACTTTGCAATGCAGCTTGTGCGAGTGCAGTAGCACCACCAGCCGCACCGCCAGTTGCTCTAATTGCATCTAAGGTGTTAGCTAAAGCAATGTCTGTTTGCTCTATTTGAATCTCGGCAGCCTGTGTTGCTACTCCAATATTTGCAAAAGGATTTGTTACATCTTGCCTAGAATTTTCTAATTGAATTAATTTCTCTCGCATTTGAGTTGCGTGTGCTGCATCGTCTGATGCTTGGTCTCTCATTGATTCGTAAGTTTTAATTGAGCTGTATAATTTAATTCCAACTCCCGCTAAACCTACAACTCCTGATGCTATTGCTGCTGCTGCCATATTATTTTATTTTTTTAAGATTTTACAAAATTTGATGATACCGCAAATAAATTCTTTTGACCACCTAAGTCTGTTGTGTTATCTGTACTTATTTTTACTGTAGAGTAGAACCCCTTTATTCCACTCATACTATTTCCTGGTAAAACTTGTCCTGGAAGACCTTGAGGAATATTTAAATTATTAGATAAAACTCCTTTGTTTACTAAGTTAGCAAAATATTTGTTTCCTTTTAAGTTAAATCCAACTCTATGAGTAATTCCTGCATCCAAATAAACTCCTTCATTATAACTTTTAATTGAAGAAGATTCGTCTTTGTATGAGTTATTTGAAGTGTTTAAAAGTAATGTCTCTGTTGGGTCTGATAAGAAATAATCAACCTGCCAACCGTTAGTCCCTTCGTAGTTAATTGTTTGAAAGTTTTTAGATACAGACACCATTGGATTGAATGATAACTCAACAGATGTTGGATAATACGTTTTATAAAAAGTCCCTCTATTATTAATTACACTCTCATCGTAATGTTTCCATAAAGAAGCTCCTTTTGTTGTGTAATAAGAGTTGTTTAGTGTACCACCAAAACTTGGGTCGTAATCCCAAAAGCTAGTCCATCCGTTATTGCTTTCGTTAAAAGAAAGAGTTTCGTAAGAGTAAGATGTTAATTCCCAATTTTGCATAGACACAACGTACTTATCATAATAGTTGTCATACGCACCCACAATCCTATCCATTACGGAGCTAGAAAGTATTACGGTAGAGCCTATATTAATAGTTGATGTTATAGTATCGCTTAGTGTTATTGTTTTGTTTACTTTATCTACGTTTATAATATATAGCCCTGCTGGAAGTATACCATCCCCAGACAAAGACATTCCGTATTGAACCCTATCAAAAGTGTTATTAGCCTCGTCTAAATTTGACAATGTCAATGTGTTTGTTAAAAAAGCCTCTACTGTCAACTCAATTTGAGTAGTTTGTAAGTTTTCAGATATGTTTGATAACGTATCACGGAAGTAGTCTCTCATACCATAACTACTTACTTCTGTAAGACCATCTCTTGAAAGCCTCATTATTGCTCCTCTATTTTTGTCTGAGAAATACATCCTACTACCTTTAAAAGCAAAAGATTCAGGGTTGTCACTTATACCATACTCTCCTGAGTATTGGTTTATTTGCCCTAATACAAGCTGTGATGCTGTAAGTGCAGGATTTCCGTCTGCTGTAAAAATAGCGTCTTTGTCAACTAAAGCATTGCTAACTTTATCTTCTTGAAAAATTATTAAGTTAGTGTCTGTTGTGTAAAGCTTTTGTATTGCACCATATCTAGGGTCAACCTCTTTTGTTATGTTCTCTGCTGTAGAAAAAACATTTGTTTCGTTGACTCCAGTTCTAGAGTTGTATATTCCAGAGTATATTAATCCATTAATAAGCCTTAACTCAGAATCTTCAGACTCTGTTATATAAGCTTTTGCTCCAAAATCTACCTGTTTATTGTTGTATCCACCCCTTATCCTTGACTCTTCAATATACCAAGATACATCGTTATGATTGGCCGATGCTAACAAAGGAAACTTCGGATACCCCACTGGATTCCAAGGAAGAGCGGGCCAAGTAGCCTTTCCAGCAGTGTTGTTAAGTTTATTTTCTACAACTTTCTTTACTAAAAAAGAATTAAAGTATAATATTTCTTTTAAAAATCCCATTTTTTTATATTAACTTATCATATTAAAGTGGAGGTCTTGTTCCTGTGCCTCTTATAATTTTATTATTATACCCATTAACTCGCACGTATACAGATATTTTATTCCACCCTTCGCTTTGTGCGCCATAATTATTTGTTGTTGAATTTGAAGAATCTCTAATTTTAAATATTAATTTATAAACAGTATCTTTTGTTTCTCCTACAGGCGTAAATTGTGTTCTGTTTATATATTTTAAAAGAGGTTTTGAGGCTTGGATTGAAACATTGTTATTTCCAAATGGTTCTAACCTAAATGTATTAGGCCCATATGCTATAGTGCTAGGTGTTGTGATATTACTTCCTCCTGAAGAATCTCTTATTTTTTGTATGTATGATTGATTTGTTAAGTCTACCCATTTAGAGGGGGCATCGGCTTGTGGTGGAGGTGGACTTGTTCTCCATTCATCCCAGAACCAAATTGAGTCTAAAATATAAGATATTCCTTCTGTAAACAAATTATTGCTAATTGCTCCATTTTTAACAACCAATTCGCCTATATCAGTAAAATCTAAGCTATTCCCTCCAAATAAAGCTGTTGTAGTTATTTCAAAATTTAATCTGTATTCATCTTGGCCGTTTGGGTCTATCCATCTATAATCTCCTTGATTGTTTTGATTAATATAATATTGCCAAACCCAATCTAATTTATATTTAACAATTGATGTAATTGGACTTACAAGAATAGGGAAAACATTTTTTAATGCACTTAATCCATAATCTTGTATTATATTTACAGATGTTTTTTGATTTTCTAATTTTACTATTGATGTATCTACTATTGTAAACTCAAAGACAAATTTCCAATTATCAACCTTAGAACTATTTCTTATAAATACAAAGTTTGCATTTGGTCCAGTTTTAATTTTAAATTTTTTACTATTATCTTGTTCTAATACAAAAAGATTATTGGAAAAAACAGATTTATCAACACCGTTAATAACATTAACAATTTTCCCTGTTAAAGTTATATTTGCATCGTTTAAAGATTTTTCAGACAAAGATAATCCTTGAGCAGTTAATATGTCAAAAGAGTTTAGACTTATAACGGTATTAGGAGGGGTTGATTCACTTAAATCAAAAGACCACCCATCTATAGAGTTTGGAATTAATTGAGTTGTAACTGTATCTATTGATTGATTTAGCTCAGATATTAGACCCGATGTTCCTGTTTCGTAAAATATATCTAAATTAGATTCTACTGGAGCTGTTTCATAAACATTAAGCCTTATTGAACTAAAGGAAACTTGGGAAGTATTCACTGTATCAGTTGAAACTCCACCTCCTCCAATTGCACCTATTCTTTTTGTTGTTGCAACTTCTCCAATGTATGGGTTTGCACCTGTTTTACTTGACAAAACAGGACCAACACCCACTGATGGAATACTATAAAATGGGGAGACACTATATGGGTCTCCATTTATCATTTCATCTAAGCCAATTTCATTTCTAGTACCTATTAATGTAACCTTGTCAGGTGTTGTATTTGGAATAAACTGCCTAGATGTTGGGATTAAGTTAGTAAAAGTAGTGTTATAAACCCTGCCGAATAAATTTACAGAACTTGAAAACTGCAAGTCTTGCGCCCCAACTTCTTTTAAGTCTCTAGGAACCTTGTTTATGTTGTCTGAAAATAAAGTTATAAATGCTGTGCTTTCTGATTTTATAGGTACTGGGATTGGTGGTTCTCCGTCAGCATTTGTATTTTTTTGAGGATGGTTATTTAAGATTGTTGGTAGAAACACATTATAGTAGTCTTGTTCCTTTTGCTGAACAACAACCTTGTAGGTATACCAACCTAAAGGATTTGTGTTACTATATAATCCTGCATACCCTGGAACTTCTAGCAACTCTGGTATTTTAGAGATGAAGTCTACCTTTAAAGAGCTTCCTCTGTAAATGCTTTTTTCAGTAGCAGAATTAGTTATAAAGTCTCCTGGAGTATTTCTATACTCACAATACACCGTAGAGTTTTCGGACGTAATAACATCCGATTGTCTACCAAATTTATCCGCTAAAACAATACCTACCTTATAAGACCTATTCTGTTTTAATACGCTATTTGGGTACTCTAGCTCACTAAAAGAATTAAAGATACCTAATTTATTTTTTTCGCTAGTCGTAGCGATATAGTTTATTGAGTTTGGTCTTGCCGTTCTAACTAGGTAATTACCATAAATTATTCTATTACCAGCGACTTCTTGAGCTTTAGCTCTGATAGGTGTTTTGTCAGAAGCCCTAGTAGAATTATTTGTTGGTAATGTTTTTACAGGTGATTGAGATGAATATGTGTACGCAATAGTGTCAAACTCTTCTAGTCTTAAATCTAAATTAGATATAGTATCTAAGACTTGAATAGACGTTTTGTCTGACTCTTTGTATAAAATATCTATTTCTTGAACCTTTAAAATATTAATCAAAGATAACCCATCTGTTATATTTTCTGGCAGGGGTATAATTAACTGAGCTTGATTTATTTTATTTTCAAAAAAGCTAATGATAGTACTTTTTACCGCATTGTTTTCATCTGATTCTGCTTCATCATCTTCTATTCTAGTTGGAACACTAACTTTATCTAAAAAATAACCATCTTGATTTGGTATAAATGCAATCTGAGAGAATGGTGCAGATAAAGAATATTCATTGTTGTCGTACTTAAACCTGTAGCTAAATCTTATAAACTTATCAGATGTGAAATTAGAATCTCCATTAAATGTATTACTATAATAAGGGTTTGCCCCAATAGTAACTATGTCGGTAGGAGAGATATTTGATGTTGATGTATGCGTTATTGTTTTTCCATCTGCTGATATCGCAGTTATAGTTACACCTGATAAAGCATTAAATCTTTCTTGCCCATTATTATTAACTACTGATATTGTTGCGCCTACGAAATTATTGTTAACAGCAATTGCAGTTGTAAAAGAAGTTGACGATATAGGGGCTATTGCTACAGCCGTAATAGTTAATGGAAGGTTTTTAGATGTAACATCTTTAAGTGTAGACTCTTTTTGAATGTTATCTTTTAACACTTTTAATACAATAGGATTTTCTAATGTAAGACCTGTAATACTAGATATAGTTACCGTATCTCCTTCTTTAAACCCTTGGCCTCCAGAAGTAATTACAGTAACTCTACTAACCCATTCATTAGTAAAAAAAACTTCCAAAGTAGCCCCATTTCCAGAGCCTGTATATACAGTTATTGGATACCCTACAACACCAGCCCCAATTACATTAACTGTATTAATTATTTTTAAATTTGAGTTTAATTGTAAGGCATAAGGAACTTCTGTTTCTTCGTTCTTTAAAAAACTAAGCGGCTCCCAAGGGTAGTACCTAGAAACAGATATATCTTCTTCTTTTAAGTAGTAAACATAAGTAGCACCGCCAGCTCTTGCGTTAGCGTTTTCAATAGCACTATTTACATTTATTTTTCTTGGTTGATTTCTATCGTCTGTAAAAAACAGTAAGTTTTCTAACAAGTTGATACCAAGTATTCTATTATTTTTTGCAAAGTTTAAAAAGCTTCCACTAACCAAAACAGTTCCCTGAGACGAGTTAAGGTCATATAAGCAAATGTAGTGACTTGATGTTGATGGAGCGTAGCGAGAAAGTCCATCAGATGATGTGTCGTTCCAGTCAGTTATAAAAGCAAAAATTCTATTGTTTGTGCTATCTATGTAAAAACCAATTATTTCTAAATTAACACCTGTTAGTCCAAAATCTGTTTCTATTGTGTTACCACTAACATTCTGTAATAGACCCGAATTACTTCCCTCAGAATTTATTATTGCTGCGTTTCTTGCGTCTACGTATTCTTGGTTTGATATCATCCTTGGGTTAAGGTCTTTGTTCATCTTAGCCCCGACAAATATATTTTTAACTTCTGGCATATTATATTATTTTATCCATTTAGATTTACCTCTCATAAGCTGCGTAAGCTCACCTAGTTTAATATTAGACAATCTTATTTTAGCGTTTCTTAGCTTTGCACTTCTCTCTCTTTTTAATCTATTAACGATGTACTCAGGTTGGTTAATTCTTGTAGAAATAATTGCGTGGCTTATATGGGCATACATAGCGTCTTCTATCATCTTTGGGACTCTAGTATCCAAGTCGTAAGCCAAACCATCTGAGATGTACTCTATAGCGATTAGACGACCCTTTAAATTACTTGAGAATGTAAACACCCCTCTTACTTCGTCAATTCCAAACCATCCATTACTTTGAGTTAAAACAGGGTCTAAGCCATATCTTTGCCCATAAGCTCCTCCCCAATATAGGCTACCAATATTAATACCATCAATGTCAAGCCCTGCATCAACAGAGCCTGCATTAAATAGTCCTGTTATTTTTTTATCGTCAGCAGTTCTCCATCTTTCCACTGTTTGTGGTGGGTCTGTACCTACGTTCTCTTCCAAGTTGTCTTGAACTATCTGTCCTGTTGAATCTTGCTCAGGAGCTTGTGCTGGGTTTATCGTAAGGTTTGTGTTTGGGTATATGATTCTTTTTACCCCCGAATCATCAATCCAAGATAATCTAACGTAATTTACATAGTCTTGCGGTATAACCGCAGTTAGACTTGGAGATATGGTTAGCTCTTGAGACTTAATAGTTCTTAATGTGTCATAACTAAATTCTTGCATCCCACGTTTTGCGTGAAATATTATGTCAGTTCTCTTAGCACTTAGTATAAGTTTACCTGCACCAACGTAAGCAACCATAAAGTTATTAATAACATCATTCAATGATGTGTACTGATACCCTCCGTAATTTCCTTCTATTGCAGTCTCTATAAGATTAATAATAATCTCTGCATTATTAATAGGTGCTACCGTAAATGTAATTGTATCTGTTGCAGATAAGGTATAATCAGTTACAAGAGTTCCATTAACTGTTACAGAAAAGTTTGTATTAGAGACACCTGTTACTGTTGCAATTAAATTAGTATTAAATGTAGATACGAAAATTCGTGTACTTCCATCCCCAACAAAAGACTGCTGTCCAGCGTAGTATTGTGCATTAGTTTCGGTGATTAAACCACCATTTGGATTTGACATATATTATTAGCTTTTTTCGTTTATTTCATCTCTTTGTACTTGGCTTGCAGCAACCTGTATAATCTGTGGGTCTTTTATAACAACACCAAAATAAAACAATGTTCTAAGTATAAAGTTAGTTTGCTCTGAAACATCAAGTTCAATTTGGGTAGAGCCATATGTACTGTTACCATTAAAGTCTGATTCCTGTAAAAGTATTTCAACAGAACCAGGAAATGGTGCTGAGTTCTTAAACACGGAACCTGATACAGTTATTTGTTGACCTCCTGCTGGAAGGTAGTTTATTCCTGGTGCATTAACTCCTATACTTAAAACAGTCCCATTTGATATTGTAATTGAAATATCTAACCCAGACCCTGGGCCAAAAGAGTTCCATCCAGCAGTTGAATTAACAATTCCTCTATAAATTCCATCTGTAGGATAATCTGAAACACCACTAATTAAACTGTTTATTAGTGAGTTAGGTCCTGTATTTATAGATGTTATGTTATAAGCATTACTGTCGTATATGTATTGCCCAACACTGCCAACATAGTATCCCCATCTAGGTTCAGAAGGTATTCTTAAGTAACTAACACCTATTAAAGATGTTATTGTGCTTGGCTTTACATAAAGCCTATTGTTCTCAAGTAAGTACGTTGGAAATGATTCTGTAGATTTTGTTAGAGGAGATTTTTGAATGTTGTAGAACTCCATTCTTTGAAGTCTTTGTAGTTCTACTTGGTCTTTGTACGTTACAGTCCCTAGTCTGTAAATTGGCAAGTCATTGCCCGCTTCTTTTAATTCAAAGTATGTGTCAGATGGAACATTTGCATTATACGTTGTGCCACCAAATGTTTTAAATATTGAAATCTTTTCATCAATATTAGCAATCCTGTCTGCGTAATCTGTATCGCTTTGAGGAACTCTTAACTGTTGGTTTAAGTCATCTCCGTATTGTTCAAATATTTCTAATTGAACTTGATTAGAAATTCTATTAAACTCATCTGGAGTAACGTAGCCTCTTTCCTCTTTGTTAAGTATTAGCAACACAGTCTTATATACCGTATTTATATTTATTGCCATATTGATGTTTTGTTTTATTTACAAAAATAGGCCAACCGAAGTTGACCTACCCCTGTAAATATAGTTACATATTAAGAGAATTTTTTCTCTATACTTTTGTATACTAACATCCCCTCGTCAGTTTTAAACCAACTAGCTAATGCTGAGTATGGATGTTCGTCAAATGGAACTTCCATTAACTTTTTGCCGTTAGTGGCCCACTTGAATGTTTTTTGGTCAGAAGACAATATAATAATCCCTGATTCCGCTGCTCTAATACCAAAGCTTCTAAGCTCCACGTTTTCATCGTGTGCAAGACTTATAAACAACGCTGGATTGCTTTTAGCAAGTAGCATTAAATCTCGTTTAAGTTCTTTACTGTTCATTTTAGATACAGCACTACCTAATTCAGTTCTTAATATTGCCTCAGCGTGGTCAACATCTAATTGTAAAGCTAAATTTAATGCTTCAATTTCCAGTTCAATATCTTCTAACTGGTTTACTGCTTCAGCAACTTCGTCTTGCTCTGCATATAAATTTTTTCTTAGAGGGTGATATAATGATAAAAGTTTTTGTAAATTTTGTTTTTGTTTAGGAACCATCAACACCCCGTTGTGAAAAACAATGTGCGCTAATGTTGCTGGCCCTGTTTGCTTATCAACAAATGGAGATACTTGGTTTGTTGCATACCTAAGCTCTCTTTCATAACCTAATTCCTCATCAAAATACATCAATGGATGTCTTTGTGAATGCTTGCTTGATAATGTAAATGTCAATGGTGATACCCCATTTTTAAGGTAGTACAACCTGTCTTTAGACTCCCAATTTTCGGTAGTCTTTTCTTTTGCTTTTGTAGCCATAATATAATAAAATTTAATAAAAAAAATAAATAAAACTTGGAGCCGCAATTTGCGACCCCAAGTAATAATTGATTGCTGTTATGATGCAGATTTTGTGAATAACACAAAGTTGTTAGCAGCTTGAGTAACTAAACATCTTTCAGATAAAAAGTTAACTCTCATTACATCCTCATCACTAGTTGCAGCACCACCTACAGAACCTGTAATCCAAGACTTCATTCTTCTATCGTCAGCTTCAGAAGCTCTGTAACGTACGTGTAAGAATGGTCGTCTGATGTTAGTACCTAACATTTGGTCGTACACTGTACTTGTTCCAGCAGGAACTAATACACCTTCAATATTGTCAACTAAACCACGAGTCGTAGCATCGTTTAAGTATTTCCAGTCAGTCTTGTAGAAGTCATAAGAACCTCTTCTGAAACCGTCAAATCCTAAGTTCAATGCCATTTCCGCAGAGTTTTCAAATACACCGTAAGATGTACCACCCGCTCCGTAAGAATTTTGTGCAGCTAACATATCATCAAAGTCTAAAGCAGTAGCTCTGTCTAAGAATAACATATTCTCTTCAATAGCTCCTTGCTTGTCAAGATTTTGAAGAATTAAATCAAAGTCAGCTAAAGCACTTCTTTGTCCAGCACCATCTTTACCAGCACCACTTGCATAGTTTTGGTATACGTTACCTCTTGCAGTAATAGCAGCAAAAAGACCTTCAGTACCAGCAGAATCTTGATTTCCTACAGCAGTCTTAACAGCAGCGTTTGTAGCAAGCTCACCTTCTACCATTGCCATCTCTAAGTAATCTTGGAAACGTAATCTTGTTTCTCCTTCAGACTTCAAATACCATAAGTATCCGTTTGTTCCGTCTTCAGCAGCAACTTCAACCCATCCAATTTGTGCAGCATCAGAACCATTAATTTCATAATTGTCCTTAATGATAATTGGCTTGTTGCTAAACTGAGTGAAAGAAGCTTCTAAAGAACCTGTCATTCCATTTGTTCCTTTAGCAAATTCAGAACCATAAACAAATAAGCTAAATATTGAGTCATCTGCAAATCCAGCACCTGCTAAATTAGCAGCAGTATAAGGAAGAACAGTTACGTTAAGTCCATCAACAACACTAACATAAGCAGTAATAGTTGTCCCTACACCTGTACCAGCAGTAGCTTGTAATACAATAGTATTTTTTGCTCTGATAGCATTTTTAGTAGCCTTTCCATCGTCACCATTCGTTGGTAAAGCAATAACGCCAGTTGCTACCGTAACAGTAGCTAGTTTATACCCAATATGCAATCTGTTTTGCTCAGACCATACAACTTGGTCAGAAGTCATTGGCATTTCAGCACCTACCATTCTTAAAAATCCTGATAGAGTTCTGTTTCCGTATCGCTCTACTTCAGCTTCGTAAATCTCTGGTAGGTATTGTTGTGCAAAGTTTCCACCTGTTTCTCCAGTAAAATCAATGTAATTAAAAGGTGATGCACTTTTAGTAGGCATCGGACTTAAATTAAAGTCCCCTAGAGGGTCCTTTGAGCTTGGAATAAATTGTCCCATTTTTTTTTAATTTTTAAAGTTTGTTTTTTTAATTTTTAATTTTGAAGAGTCCGCTCCGCTTACAGACTTAACTCTAATCCCATTTATAAACACGCTATCACCAGAAGTCTGCCTCGGTTGGTCTGATAGATTCTTTGAACCATTCACAACCTCCTTAACAGCATCGGCTTTACCTTGCTCATAAAAGTGACCTGCAATCTTGTCTACGTTAGACGCAGCATACATAGCTTTGTGGTAACCTTTGTGGTCTGAAATTTCTCCCTTGTTATTCAGGAACTTCCCGATTATGTTAGAAAGTTCAGATTGTTTGTCAGCAAGACTTGTTGGATTATTAACACCATACCTGAATTTTTTTTCTCCAACCTCGAAATCAAAACCTTTGAAGTCGTTGTTGAACATTTCAGATGTAGCCTTTTTAAACCTGTCGTGCTTTTGGCTCTTTAAGCTTTTCTCTTCGTTGTATCGGTTAAAGAACTCCGTTGCTTTTTGTTGCTCTTGGGTTACGCCTGGTCTTAACTTAATCTCATCGTAATATTTACCCTTCAAGTCTTCTAAAAAGTTTTTGGCTTCTTGAACCTCTTCTTTGAACGCAAGCTTTTTCTTGCGTATATCTCTTTCTTCATCTAAGTCTTCGTCATACGAAAATTTATCTTCTAAAAGGAAATTAATCTCGTCATCATCAAGATGCGGTTTACTTTTTTTATAGTACTCTTTTAATAATGTATCTTTATTTGCATTACTGTAGTCAGCATTTAATCTAACATAGTCTTCAACATTGCCACCTGTTTCTTCCATAAATAAAACAAGTTTTTCAATATTTTCAGGAAGTGGCTTTCCTGAAACACGTTCATCTCTAATTGCTTCCTTTATTTCTTTAGTAACTTCTATTACTTCTTCTTTTACTTCTTCTCCAGTTATTTCTTGGATGCCAGCAAACCCCTCATTTTGAACGGGGCTTTCCCCTGATGATACTTCTGCTTCCACTTCTGGTACAATTTCGGCTGGTTTATCTGTAGCCACGTTTGTTGCTTCTTGCTTTTTATTGGCATCTTCTTCTTTTAAGTTAACTTTAATAACTTCTTCCTCAACTTTTTTATTATCGGATAAATCCACTTTAATAGTTTCGGTTTCCTTATTAAACTTTTTCATTTTAGGTTTACTTTTTATTTTAAAGTCTCCTTCTTGTTTTACTTCTTCTGACATAATATAATATAATATAAATTAAAAAATTCTATTTATTTTGGGTTAAACTCGTCTAATCCAATTCCCCCTAATACATCATTACCTGAACTTTCAAAGTTTTTCGGTAATAAGTTATTTTTTCTTTGGTCAATCAGTTCAGATTGCTGAGTCCCTTGTATTTTTATTCTTTTATCTTTTCTATCTTCAATATCTTGTTCTTTTGAAATTTCAGCATTTGCTCTAATCTGAGCTAGTTTCATATTAAAGTTAAACTCTTCAGACATAAGACCTCTTTTTATTTCAGCCTCTGCTTGCATTCTTTCTATTTCAAACTGAGATTTAGCTTGCTCAATACTAATTTTTTCTGCTGTTATTACTTGTTGCTTTTGAGTTTCAGCCATTGCAGCAGCTTCAGATGCTTGTGCATTAGCTTGACTTTGAGCTTGTATATTTGCTTGTTGTGCTTGTTGTGCTTGTTGAATTTTCTTTTTTGTTTTATCCTTAAGCATTTCATTTGCAAGTTGAAGATTTTTTATCCTCCTTATGTCAATAGCGTCCTCAAGGTTTATTCCTCCCATCTTTAAAGCATCTCGAATGTTCTGCTCTAATTGCGCTTTCTCCTCATCATCAGGCTCTAACTCAAAAAATATTCCAAAGTCATGTAAATTTAAATTAGATATTTCTTTTAATGTTTCTACATTAAAAATAGTAATACTGTTCTTAAGAGAGTTAGCCGTTAAAGCAAACTGTAAGGAATCAGCAATTCTCATAGATATATTTTCGCAGGCTCTAAGCGTTAAATAACAACTTGCTTGAAGTATATGTCTTGTTGCTACATTGGATTGATTAGCGGCCATCTTTTGAAGTCCTACGAGTGCATCTTTAGCTGGAGCAGAACCATCTCTCGCCTCGTTTAATCCTGTAACATCTCTTATCATTTGTAAGTAGTACTGATATGTCTGTATTAAAGACTGTATCTTAGCACCTCCGCTTGAGCTTGTAAGCTCTTGAATTGGAACCTTGCCTCTGTTCAATTCTCCATCTTGTGTCATAGACCTACCTAAAACACTACCTGTCTGGAAGTACATACTAAGAGCTTCTGCTGGATTGTAGTTAGTTCCGTTTCCTAAATCAACTTCTGCTAAACCGTCAACATCTAAGAAAACTCCGTCAGGGACCATCCTTGTCATAACTTGCTGTAGCTTCAAATGTGTAATTTGAATCATATCGGCAAACCCTGTAATCTTACTTACAACGGATTCAATCCTTCCGTTGTACATTCTTGGCGCACAAAGAACATAGTTCATCTCAACCTTAGTTGTGTCAGCAAAAGGTCTTGTCATATTTTCAGACAACTCCCACTTTAACATAGTGTTTGTTCCAAGAACTTTAGCCCCACAATAAAGGACCTCTATACTTCTTGATACTTTTTTAAATGTATCGTTTTCAGGTGGATTAAAGTCGTCTGACTTTTGTATAACTTTTTCTAATCCGTTTAGTCCTGTTTTTATTTTAAATACTTGATTGTTATAAGTCTTGTACTCAAAATACAAAACTTGAACTGTGTTTTCATCATATCCTTTCCATCCAGTTATACGGTCTCTATTGCCTGGCATCTCCTCAATTCTTTTTAGTTCTTCTTGAGGTATATTAGGGAATTGTTTTTTAAGCTCAGGTATTGTAACACCCTTAACCTCTCCAATATAATATATGTCTTCAAAGTTAGGGTCTTCAGTGTATGAGTAAACTAAGTTTGCAGGGTCGCAGTATTCTACCTTTACCCCATTAGCTTTATTCCAAGTTGTTTTGACAGCCCCTATACCTATAACAGTTAAGTCGTAGTTAAATCTTTTTCTTATTTCATCAAACTTATTTTTAGCAAGTACTTGATTTATAACCTCTTCTTCTGCTATTTCAATTGATTGCTTATAGTCAAGTTGCATATGAAGAGATAACTCTTCTTTAGACTGAGGTAATTCTTCTGGATTGCTAGTATTGAAAGCATCTATACCTAAATTGTTTTTAAGTTTTAATAGTTGCTCTTTTGCTGCCATATCTTCCATTAAAGCAGAAGCGTAGTCAGTTCTTTTCTTTATTGATTCAGGGTCTTGTGCGTAAGCACTAATCTCATATTTTTTTTCTGTCATACCGTTTGTAACGATATCTACAAACTTTGAAATTACAGGTACGGGTTTCCAATCTAGATTTAAATAAGAGAGGTCTCCGTTTATAGCAAGCTCATCTTTATATTTTTGAACTGGTTGTTCTCCCCTTGCGTATAATCTTAAACTATTAAAGTGATTAAAATTTGTAGCAAATCTATTCCCATAGCCTCCTTGGTTAAACCACTCCGATTCTACAGCTTGGGCAACTTGCCTTCCATATTCAAGGCTTGATTTTTCTGCGTCACTAACAACTTGGCTAGGAAATACACTGTTTGGATTTGCGCTTACGTTCATTTAATTTCTTATTTTTGAATAACTTCCAGAGTTGTCGTATCTCTTAAACCCTAAATTTATATTTTTTATTGCTACCCTGTTTATCGGTGCGTAACGATTTTTGTTACAAGCCATAATGGCTAATCCTGAGCTTATAGATGCATCGTGTGATGTCCTATTGTTTATATTAAACCTTGCCCAATCTTCTAGAGTTCTTTGAAAGTACACATCCCCCATTTCATCATCACCTAATATTCCTACAAGCTCTTCTATATATGTTTCTATTGCAGCAGCGTGTGCCTGTTTTATATCCTCACTAGAGTTAGGTATTCCACCAATCTCTCTCTCTGTTACTGATAGTCTTGTATACTTTTTATCGGGTCTATTCATTGAGTATCCTCTATACCCTCTATTTTTAAAGTGATACAATAGTCTTGGTTTGTTATTCTCTACTAGTATTGGCATACCGTAAAATACGCAAGCCATTAATACATCCTCAAAAAATATCTCTGCTGTCTGAGGCCTTGCAATGTACTCTAAAAATAAGTGATTACTTGGAGCATCTTCCATACTAAATTTTGTTAACCCGTGTAAGGACCCATTAGAACCTCTCTTGTCTACTGTTCCTGATATGTCGTAAGGGTCACATCCAAAAGCACCTAAATGCTCATTGCCTGGATAATTTATTCCACCTTTAGAGACAATTCTGTTTTGTAAAGAAACAGGAGGAATCCAAGTTATATGAAACCTACCGTTTGAGTTTGGCATAAAAACTACCCTTGTATCTTTAATTCCATTCTCCCACTGAAAGTTTCCTTTAGTTACTAATGAACTAGACTTCATTCCTTCATTGTGGTCTATCTGTTGGTATATTTTTGCTAGATTAAATATAGATTCTTTAGCTTCATCTCTAAAAGCGTGTTGCTCTGTTCTTGGAAACTGTCTATAAAATTCATTTAATCCATCCTGGTCTCCTTTTAGTCCTTCTACTTCATTGTCCCAGTACTCTATTACCCCTAGTTTAATTAAATTTCCGTAAGGGTCTTTAACCGCTTTTTCTGGAGTGTCAAAGACAGGTAGTCCATAAGAATCAATGTATCCCTCGTAGTTCCATTCCATAGGTATGAACAAAGAATATAGTCCTGAAGCAGTCTGTCCATTGCTGTTTCTTCTCGTAACGTCTGATGCATAGTAAAGTTTTTTAAAGTTTTCTCCTCCCTTATCTAAAGCGTTAGATGTTGAACCCATCATACATTTACCTATTATCCTACTACCTAGTCTTAAGCAGGTTTTTGTAACCCTCCAGTTGTTTAGTATGTTGCTTGGTCTCTCCCACTTACCTGATTCATCGTGTACAAGTAGCTTTAGTTTTTCTCCATCATAGGAGTTGTCACCTGTATTCTTCCAATCAATAGTAGTATCCAACCCTTTGATATCTTCTTGCTGCTCATTAGAGTCAAGTTTCTTTCTTGTAAACTTTGATGCTGGCACTCTATATGCAAGTTCAGTCTTTGGTCTGTCCATACCATCTTGTATGGGCTTAAAGAAGAACGGATAGTTGACTGAGATTGGTACAACCTTATCGGTAAACATTTTCTTTGCATCAGGCCCTGACTTTGAAAGTATTCCATATCTGGAATCAACTGATATCGTAGCAAGGTTGACTGTCTCTCCTGAAGACATAAAGGAGAATCCACTCCGTCTATTTTTAAGGTAACACATTCCAAAGCACCTTGTGTCTGCCTTGCAAGCTTCCCAGAATATATAGAATAATCTATTTGATTCTCTAAAGTCTGGTTGTCCAACGTCAATTTTTGACCATTGCAAGTACATATAATGAGAGCCAGTAATGTAAGTAGAACTACCCTTATTACTAAACCAAAATCCATTTTCTCTTCTTTCAAATTCTTTCTCAATATAATCGTACCATTGTTCTTTAAAATCTTCAGGGTATTCCTTCCAATCAAAGATTGTTTTTATTCTAGCTAATTCTTTTGGATATTCTGTATGAGACCACTTTTTATCTTTAAAGTTATGAGTTTCAAACTCAGCAGGTAATGCTATCTTAAGATTTTGTATTTCATAAATCTCTCCTATCTTACCTGTTTTACTTATTACAATAACATCAAAATCCTCATCGTACCCGTACTTCCAAGACTTATCATTATTTTTTTTCTTTAGAGTAGATGGTTTTATGTAGTTGTCTAATACCTTGTATAAACTTTGCTCGTACATACTAATTAGTATTAGCCCTTCCTTCAGCAAACCCTCTAAACTCTTTCTTTTTAGTTTCTTCTTTTGGTTTGTTTTCTAACAAATTTTTTTCATTTTCTATGCGTTGTAGTATTTCAAATGCGTCAAATATTGCAAGTTTTTTAGTTGCTGCTGCATTTTTCAATCTATCTGCTGTTATGTCATCTCCTGAGTCTATAATAGCTTCTTCAGCAACTTTAATCAGTTCAACAACTGCTTTTTGCCCAGCTAGGATTATACTCTCTTTCATCTCCTTTACCTTCATAACTACCAACGATATTAATTAATTTCATACAATATAATAATTCTCCATCTATAACAAACTCAAACTCAGATGTTGGTCTAAACGAAACAAGGTCTCCTTTGTTTATCCCTAAGTTAGTTAGTCCTTTGTTTCCATACTTTAGAAATCCTACAAGTGGCTTTTCTTTTGTTAAAGAAAATATACTATCGTTTTCTACTGGCTTTACGAAACAATAATCAAGATGAGTCTTATTTGCTCCATACAGGTATATCTGCTCAGGTGAACAAGCATACATATCTTCTTTAATAAAACTCCTACTATTCTTTTCGTTTCCTCTAATGTCATAGAATCTTCTAAATACGTTGTGGTGTACTATGATTTTATCCCCAACTTTTATGTTAGTTTTTATAGCTAATGGTAAAGCCACCACTTCGGCAACTTTACTCACGCTTTTAAATTCCTCAATTCTTGTATTGACTATAAGGTCAACCTCGTCAACCTTAACAGTATTATTGTATCGACCCTCTATAGGTTTTACGATAAAATCGTGAATACTTTTCATTAATACTGCAAGTCATATTCAACAGATATTGCCATATTAGAGTTGAACTTCTTCCACGGCAATGTCTCCTTATTTTTTTGAATATAAATGTTATAAGAGTTATCTTTCTCGTCAAGGAGAATATCAGATATTTCGTGACCACCATATACTTGTTGCCCAACAGAATAATGCATTGCTTCATTCTTGTAATCAGACCCTATGCTGATTTTTCTTATAACACTACTCATTACTTAGATTCTTCTTCCTCAACTTCGGTATAAGTCCCGTCATCAAGGTTAATGTTTACACGACCATACTTTTCTTCTAGTGTGGTTTTTGTTTCTTCGACTTCTTGATTTACATCAAGCATTACGCCCATAACCTCGTGCTTCCTAAGTTCTAGTGTTCCGATGTCTTGTTTAATTTGAGAAATTTTTGTTTGTTGCTCTCTGATAAGCTCTAGCTCTTCATCTGTAATTCTGTTCATATTAAATTAAATTTGATTCTTACTCTTTTTATAATTACTTACTTTTTACTATTTTTCTGCTGATGACCCGTAATAGTATGCAAAAATGTTAGATATTACCACACCCTCTACCATACCCATCAAGTGAACGAACAGCTCGTTGTGTAAAACACCCTCCTCGTAAACTACTGCGTATATAATAAACATAAACGACAACAATCCAACAATACCTGTCAGCATCATCATTATATCCTTACTACCTGTTTTCTTAACTTCAACCTCTCTACTTCTTGCTGAGTCTCTGTCTTTAACTTCTAGCTCATACATTTCTTTTGTCTTTGCTAAAGCTACCTTCTTATCCTCAGGTTTAATTTTATCATCTTTTTCAATGAGGTTCTTTACAATACCTAACACACCAGCATCTGGAAGTAAATCTCCAGCTACCTCTAATATGTGTGGTGCAGCATTACCTAAAAATGCACCTAACTTTGTATCCTTAAATTTTTTAGACATTGTATTTTTTATCTTTATATTTAGTCTTAGACTTACTGTAGGCTTCTTTTTCCCAAGGAGAATTTGCAGGACTAGCCATAGCTATCTTAGCATTTTTTTTTGAGTAAGACTTTCCCTTCCAGTAAATGTTCTTGTCGTCATAATCTAAGTCTCCTCTAGCCATTTGATTAATATGAACTTCTTCATGTCCAATAACCTCATCGTGAAACTTAGGGTCTAGCTTATCATTTATTATGATAGTGCCGTTGTTATTACTCTGCCCAAGAACGCCAGGCCCCAAGTCTAATTCATAGACTGGGGTTGGTTCGTTCTTATATGGTGGATTAGATAACTTAAACCCCATACTACCTATCGCCTTTTTTCATTGCATTTTTTTCTCTGTCTATAATTGGCATATACTTAAGGTCAGCACTCATATTAATACCACTGTTACCTTTCATATGCTTGCCTATACAGCTTCCACACTGCATAATACCGCTTTTTGACATTTTGCCAGAACCCATAGAAGTTCCTGCCATGTAAATTTCAGACTTCATAGAAGGTCCTTCTCCAGCAGCTTCTTTTACTGCCATCTTTTTTTCGTATCTACCCGCCTTGGTGTCTCCATCTACAATAGCGTTTCTTGCGTAATCTTGTGAGATTCTTTTTCTTGACTTATCCATTTTTTATTTATTATTGTTTACCATTTAACTTTGTCTGCCCAGTAAGCAGCAGACATTTTACCTTTAGCTATGTTCTTTCCGTGCCTAGCCTTAAAACTTTTTCTTTTAGCTTTCATCTTATCAGACTCTCCAGTCTTTGGTTTTCCTGCTGTACTAGCACCTTGCTGACCAAACCTAATTAACTTTTCCTTTCCACCCGTACAAGCCTTTACAATATGTGACTTCTTTGGGTGACCAGATGTTCTCTTGGGCTTGTTGCAAGCCATATCTTTCTTGCTTACTTTGCTTGCCATTACTTTACAATATAAACAGTTCTACCATTTTCCTTTATAGCTCTCAAACACCTATTCCTGTTCTTGTCTTCCGAAACATAAGAAACGTGAATCCAATCAGGGTTCTCATCGTCACCAAATTCCCATATCATTTGGTCAAAGCTAAGGTTGTTCTTAATAAACTTATACATATCTGCATTTGACATATGACCGTAAGAGTCATCTAAGTCAAAAGCTTCTCCTCTACAGTGTTGAGACGTACCACTTCCACCTACCTCTCTATTGAGTTGCTTGCACCTAAAGAAGCTATTTATGCGTATAGGGCCATTTACAGCCTCTCTAAGAGGTTCAAATATATTTTTGGATATAGACTTCATTCTATCTAAATCAAACTCGTTAGGAGTGTTATCTATGCTTAATCTCTTAGCGGTAGAACTTCTAACCCCTTCCTTATATGATATATGTTTACTTATCTTTTCCATCTTTATATTTTTTAGCAACAGACAACCACTTAAAAGTAGTGTAACCTATTGTGACTAATAATAAAACTATTTTAAGTATGACCTCTATGTCTGACATAGTTATCATCATTACCAACGCATTGGCAACGCAAAGCTTAAAGTCTTCCAAAACTTCTAGTTCATACCTTCTCCGTCAAATCCCTTTGCTATCTCAGTGATAGGTCCTGGAATATAAGCTGGCATATTTTTAGCTAATAGCTGAATGCCATTTGCCCCGCTGCTAGACCCCTTACCTCTTGGCATATTGTCCATATTTAACGGGCCATCCCATATTGCATCAGACCCTTGAGCTGGAGCATACATTCTTTTTGTCTTTACCATATTTTTACTTTTCATAGCTTTGTTTTTAGTAACCTCTAGATACATCACTACCGTATGTGTAGTCAGCAACTGATTTGGTTTTTGGTGAAAAATTATTATCTGTTGGAACTACTGGCGGAATTGCGGCAGGTTCTGTTGTTGGCATCATGGGGTTAGTAGCCATAGGGCCTTGAACGGCAGGACCCATAGGATTCATCCCTAACGCTTGCATCTCTTGTGGAGTTGCCCCATCTAGGTTAGTTGCTGTTGCTCCTAGTTGATTGAGTATATTTTTCATATTACTTTTTGTATTTGTTTTTTCTTAACATCCCTTTATTAAATCCATCACCCGTCATTTGAAATCCAAAAAGTTCTCTAGGAGCTGGAAGTTTATCAACACCAATAAAATCTTGAATTTTTTCTATCGTTCTATCAATATAAGAAGGAGGGTTAAAATCGTATTGGTCTTTAGCTGGACCTTTAGCTGTTTTTTGGTTTGGATTTATACCAAACCTCATAATATCATCACCTAATTTTGAGTCTATTGTATTTGCATTTTTAGGTACTAAAAATGGGTCGCTTCCAGGTATAGGAGCTGTATTAGTTTTATTCGTATTTTTAGTAACTGCACTTGCCTCAGTAACTTTACTTTTCTCAGGAGCTATACTTGTCTTTATAGCATTTAATGTCTGAGATTTTTTATTTCCCAGTTCTCCCATAGGTTCTGTTGGTCTACCTTTAGAAAGCATTTCTCTTTTCGTATCTTTAGCTGCTTTTTTTACTTTTCTTTTTTTGCTTGAAGCTTTTGATGATGATGTAAGATTTTGAATCGTACCAATTAATAAAGAATTAAAATCTGTTCCTGCTAGTTCAGCTTTTTTAAAACTTGTATCAACATCTTTTGCAGCTTCTTTCCCAGCCTCTCTAACTTCTTTTCTTTGAGAGCGTTTTAATTTACGTCCTTCTATCAACTTTTTCTTAGCTTTTGTTGGGGAACTAGATTTAGAGCTTTCTTTGTTTAGATTCTCTTGAAGTAAATTAGAAGTATTAATCGCACCACTAGGTCCTTCTTTTTTTCTAATCTCTTGAATTGCTTTGGTTTCGTTAATTCCTTTAAACTTCGTCGTCAACTTCTTTAGGTTGTTATCTATTGACTTAAAGTTTTCAATGTCAAAACCAGGTAGCTGTCCAGGTCCCCTTTGATTAATCATTGACTTTGTTTTATATCCCATTGTTTATTGTTTTATCTTTGTTAACGTCTTTTATTGATTTAATAAGAACCTTACTTGTGTAAGACCGACCCTTCATTATTTCGTTTCTTCTTTTACTTGTTGGTATGTCTTCCTCTCCAACCATTATCTTGTAGATTCTATTGATAAGGTTCT